>Ga0134126_10014224_pt1 | contig 10047 bp, 10 predicted proteins | sample KB31752_FD_96881 | JGI IMG/M metagenome (GOLD analysis project Ga0134126, IMG submission 96881) | Terrestrial soil microbial communities with excess Nitrogen fertilizer from Kellogg Biological Station, Michigan, USA - KB3-175-2 | ecosystem: Environmental > Terrestrial > Soil > Unclassified ...
GACACCAGCTTGATCACGTTCTCCGGGAACGCCCCGGCGTAGCGCAGCGCGATCGAGCCGCCGAGCGAATGGGCGACGATCCGGCAGGGCGCCAGGTGCTGCTGGTGGACCAGCTGGGCGAGGTCGTAGACGAAGGCGCTGATCGAATAGTCGCCGCTCTCCGACCAGGCTGAATCGCCGTGGCCGCGCAGGTCGGGCGCGATGATGTGGTAGTCGCGGCGCAGGTCGGCGGCGACCCAGTCCCAGTTGCGGCAGTGGTCGCGCCCGCCGTGCAGCAGGATCAGCGGCGGCGCGCCCGGATTGCCCCAGTCGACATAGTTCAGGCGCAGGCGCTGCGAGATGAACGACTGCGAGGTGGGGCCGAGAAGCTGTTCAGACATGGCGGCGCTCAGTAGGCGAGATCGCCGCCGGACGCCACGGAAAGCCGCGCGTTTGACCCGGCAGGTTGCGCCGGTATCCTGACGGCATGGGTTGGAGGGGCGCGATGCGTCGCCGCACAGTCTTCGGAGCTGTCACCCGGACATGCGCCTGGCCGACCGCGGCCTGGCGCCGGCGCCCCGCTGCATGATGGACGAAGACGCGCCCTCGCCGCACCCGAGCGACGCGACCGGGCCGCGCGAGGGCCCTGTGCGCGAGGGCCACGTGCTCGGCGGACAGTGGCGCCTCGGCCGCCAGCTCGCGACGCGCGACGCCGGAGTTCTCTACGAGGCGCAGCACGAGACGACGCGCCAGGACGCGGCCATCTGGGTTCTGTCGCCGCGGGCGGGAGGCGATCCGATAACCATCCAGGCGCTGCGGCGGACGATGCGGTTCGACCGGGCCCAGGGCCTGCGCCTCACCGACATCGTTCAGGATCAGGCGCTCGGCCTCACCTACGTGGTGATGCAGTCGACCGGCGATCCCACGATGGACCTGCTTCGATCCTGGCTCACCCTGCTGCGCGAAATGGCAGACCAATTGCCGCCGCTGACCGAGCCGCCTTCCGCGGCCCCGGCCCCGGCTTCCGAGGCTCAGCCAGCAGCGGAGGCCGGTGAGGCGTCGGAGGGGTGGGCTGACGCCGCATCGCCGTCCGCTTCATCCGCCTGGGAAGCTTCGCCGCCGCCACCGACGCTATCAGCATGGTCGCCTCCGCCCCCCGCCGCCGCCCTTTCGGAGGGCTGGTCGGCCTCGCCGCCGCCTGAACCGATCGCGGCGAGCTGGGGCGCTTCGAGCGGGTCGCTGGGCTGGCTGGAAGAGCGTCGCCGCGAGGCGGCGCTGGCCGGCGCCGCGCCGTTCGTGACGTCGAGGCCCCCAGCGGACGCCTGGGGCCGCCCCGGATCGTCGAACGAGGTCGACTGGAGTCGCGGCGAGCTTGCTTCCAGCGCCGCGCCATCCGAACCGCCACCGATGCCGTCGGCTGGCGCCCCGGCGCCGCCGAGCCGTCGCCGCGGACCGCATCCGGCGCTATGGGGGAGCGCAGCGGCGGTCGGCGTGCTGGTGATCGGCTCGGCCGCGCTGATGCAGACCGGTGGGCCGCGCCCGGTCGCCGGTCCCATGGTCGGCGCTCCAGCGCCGGTGAACGACACGACAGCCGGGCCCGTCGCGTCGCCGGGCGGACCCGACTCGACTTCGCCGTCGCCCACCGGCCCAGACGCTCCGGACGCGTCGGCGGGCGATCCTGTGCGGGCGCTGGCGGGCGCCTGGGGGCTCGACGGCGACTGTGGGCGGCCCACCTACCTGACCGTCGTCGAGGGCCGCCTCATCGGGCAAGGCGCCGCCGGCCCGATCGAGATCGGCGCGATCCAGCGCGTCGAGCCGGACGGCGGCGTGGTGGTCGGCGCGCCGGGCGGCGGCGCGACCACCTATCGCGTGAGCGGCGAGAGCCTGACCGCGGCGTCCGGGCAGGGCCCGCCCCTGCGCTTCACCCGCTGCCCGACCCCGGACGCGGACAACACGGCGAACGTGGCCGGCGAAGCGGCGCTGATCGCGATGGCGATGGCCGGCGCAGGCGCGCCGTCGCCGGAACCGCCCCCAGAGCCGCCCCCAGCGCCGCCCCAGGAGCCGCCCCAGGAGCCGCCGCCGATCCGCGACGAGGTCGACGTCAGCGCCTTCGCCCCGAAGCAGATGCGCGCCGGCGACGTGGCGCTGGTGCAGATCTACCTGCATCTGGTCGACCAGGCCGACGCGGTGGCCGAGCGCGCCCGCGCGGCGGACGCCGAGGCCGCGCCGCGCGGGCAGACCACGCTCGGGCTCGAGCTGGCGCGCGGCGCGCGGGTCGACATCATGCTCGACGCCGGCGGGCTTGGCCTGGCGGAATCGATCCAGCCGGTGATCTGGCGCGGCCGCCCCTGCGCCGCCCAGTTCGCGGTCACGGCCGCGGCTGACGCGAAGCTGGGCCAGCGCGTGCTGACCGCCCGCGTGCTCGTGGAGGGCGTGCCGCTCGGGCGGCTCTCGTTCACGCTGACGGTGGCGCCGGCCGAGGCGGCGATCGCCGCGCACGCCGAACTGGCCGGCGACTTCGCCAGGCGCTACGACCGCGCCTTCCTCTCCTACTCGAGCCTCGACCGGCCCGAAGTGCTGAAGACCACCCAGACGCTGCGCGCCACCGGCATCGACTACTTCCAGGACATCCTCTCGATCGAGCCGGGCGAAGCGTGGCGCGAGCGGCTGTTCGCCGAGATCGACCGCTGCGACCTCTTCCTGCTGTTCTGGTCGTCGCATGCGGCGGGGTCGAAGTGGGTGCTGGAGGAGGCCGAGCACGCGCTGGCGCGGCGGCATGGCTCGACCGGGACGTCGACCGGGGCCTCGCCCGACATCCGGCCGATCATCCTCGAGGGCCCGCCGATCCCGCCGCCGCCGCCGTCGCTGGCCGAGCTGCACTTCAACGACATGCTGCGCTACGTCGTGGTCGCCAGCGAGCTCGAGGCCCGCGCCCGCAGGCCGGACGCCGGCGGCTGAGCAGCGCGCGGACGGAGGGTGACTGAGATGAGTTTGCCGACCGATCACGAAGGCCAAGACGCCTTGGCGGAAGCCGGGTTCGGCCAGTTGCTCGAATGGCCGATCGAAGCCTGCGTCCAGGCGCTGGCTGACGGCGACCAGCCCGATGTCTTCCATTTGACGGCATGCCTGGCGCGGCCCGCGGAATCCGCGCCGCCAATCATCGCGCTGATGGAGCGCGCCATCGCGGGCGAGGTGCTTTCAGATCGCGAAACGACGATGCTTTTTCGCGGCCTCCACGTCCTCGGCGCGGCGCGCCATCCCGCCGCTTGCGCTCCGCTGTTGCGGATGCTCGCGCTGCCGGAACCCGTGCTCGACGATCTGCTCGGCGACGCGATCACCGCCACGCTTCCGCGCATCATGGCCGGCGTCTTCGACGGCGACGGCGACTCTCTCTTCGCCGCCATCGCAGACCGCGGCCGCGACGAATATGTCCGTAACGCCCTGCTTGGCGCCGCCACCTGGCTGACGTGGGAAGGACGCATCGAGCTCGTGCGGCTGAAGCGTCTTCTCGAAGCGATCGACCAAAAGCCGCTGGCCGACGATGGCGAGTGTGTCTGGCTGGCTTGGATCAACGCGATCGCGCTGCTGGGCCTCAGCGACCTCGCACCGCGCGTGGAGCAGACGCTCGATCGGCGGCTGCCTGAGAACATCATGACCGTCGACGACTTCCGCGAGGATCTGGCGGCGGCGCTTCGTGCGCCGGGCGATGCGGAGCGCTTCGAGCGCGCGCACCTCGGCTACATCGAGGATGTCTACCGGGCGCTGGAGCCGTTCACCTGGGAAGGCGATTCGACGGAGGAAGGCTGGGCCGATGGCGGGGCCGAGGCCGATGACTGGGCGCCGCAAGCGCCGATCACCAACCCGTTCCGGCGCGTCGGGCGCAACGATCCCTGTCCGTGCGGCAGCGGGCGCAAGGCGAAGAAGTGCTGCCTGTCCGGGGCCGCCTGAAACCTTCGCGTTGACCATGCGTTTGGCGTCCGGGTGACCCCCGGCAGGCGGCCGCGGGGCCTACGGGAGGCTGCAATGATTAAACTTGCCATATTGGCGGTGGCGGCGCTCGCCGCGGGTCCGCTCGCGGCGCAGGCGCAGGACCGCGATGGTTACCGCACCGACGGCGCCCATGCGCGACCGGCGAGCGGACACGGCTACGACGCCAGCGCGCGAGCCTACGACCACCGCTACGTCCGCCACGGCGGAACGGCCTACCGCAGCGACTATCGCGGTCGGCTCTACGGCGGCGGCTATGGCTACGCCGACGGCGGCCGCTATGGCGGCAACGTCACGTTCGGGGTCGGCTACGGCGGCTACTATCCGTACGGCGGCGACTACGACGCCGGCGCCTATCCCGTGGGCGGCTACGGCGCCGACTATGCCTATTCGTACCCGGACCAGTACGGGGCCTATCAGCCGTTCGCCTACGGCTACTCACCTCCGGACGACGCCTACTATGCCGGCGGCCAGGGGTATGACGAGGACGACGATGGGTACGCCGACGGCCCGGCGCCCACCGTCGGCTGGAGCGCCGGCGGGCCGCCGGCCGACTGCGGCCGCTGGATCTGGCGCGCGGATCGCGGCGCCTACCAGTGGGCGCCCGCGGCCTGCTAGCCGCGTTCTTGCAAGGCGCGCGCGGCGCGTGCGAGGTGGGGGCGCATTCAGGAGGCTCCCATGAAGCTCTACGGCGCGCCGAAGCCGGCGCCGAACCCGCGGCGGGTGCGCATGTTCCTTGCCGAGAAGGGCATCGCGCTCGAGGAGACGCCGGTCGACCTGATGACGCGCGAGCACAAGTCGGAGAGCTACCGCGCCAAGAACTCGCTGGGCCAGGTGCCGACGCTGGAGCTCGACGACGGGACCACCATCTCCGAGACGGTGGCGATCTGCCGTTACTTCGAGGAGATGCATCCGGATCCGTCGCTGTTCGGTCGCACCGCCGTCGAGAAGGCGCAGGTCGACATGTGGGTGCGGCGCGTCGAGTTCGTCCTGATGCAGCCGGTGGGCAATTACTGGCGGCACGCCCATCCGCGCACCGCGGCACTCATTCATCAGCACAAGGATTTCGGCGAGTCGAACCGCGAGACCTACTCCAACGCCCAGCGCTGGCTGGACGGCGAGCTAGCCGACGGACGCGGCTTCATCGCCGGCGAAGCGATCTCGATGGCCGACATCTGCGCCCTCTCGACCGTCGACTTCGCGAACTGGATCGGTCTGCCGATCGACGCCGATCGCCCGCACCTGGCCGCCTGGCACGCGCGCATGAAGGCGCGGCCCAGCGCGGCGGCCTGATCCGCTCGGTTATTGCGGCGACAGCTTCGCGCGCGCCGCCGCCGCGATGGCCAGCCAGGTCTTGCCCTGCCCCATGCGCGGGCGGCCGGCCTTGCCGGTCGGGCAGATCTCGTAGAACCCCCACGCGTCAGCCAGATCGGGCTTCTCGCTGACGGGCCACGCCTGAAAGTCGGGCGGCGCCATCAGCGTTGCGATCAATCCAAAGTCCGCATCCACGTAGTCGACGTGATCGAGCTTCATCGATCCGGCCGCGCAGTCGTACCTGATGCTGTACGCCTGGAACGGAGAGGGCTTGCCGGCCTGGTCGTCGGGCTTCGCCTCGACCATGTAGACGCGGGCGCGGACCGACTCGCCTTCGGCGCGCTCGGCGTTCTTGACGTCGACGAACGTGAACTGCCCCGGCTCCTGCACGGTCGCGACGTACTCGCCCGGCAGATCCCTGGCCGGGATGTCACGCGGCGCCGCCACCGCCGCTGGCGCCAGCACCAGACAGGCCGACGCGGCAACGTACACACAGAATCTCATGGCAGCTTCCCCCTCGCTCATTCAGTGACCGCGACTGCGGCAGGCCTGTCAATCGGGGCAGCGCTCGCCGGGGAGCACACCTTCCGATCGTGGCGACGCTTGCCAAGCCGCCGCGCAGGTCACGATAAGGCGGCGCGAATGGTCCGCCTCCTCACCTACAACGTCCACCGCTGCGTCGGGACCGACCGCCGGCTCGATGTCGGGCGGGTGGCCGAAGTGATCGCCGCACAGTCGCCGGACATCGTGGCGCTGCAGGAGCTCGACGTCGGCCGCGCGCGCACCGGCGGCGTCGACCAGGCGCACCGCATCGCCCAGCGGCTCGGCATGGCGTTCCACTTCAACGCCGCCTTCAAGGTCGAGGAGGAGCAGTTCGGCGACGCCATCCTGACCACCCTGCCGGAGCGGCTGGTGAAAGCCGGTCCGATCCCCGGCCATCCACGCTTTCCGCAACTGGAGCCGCGCGGCGCGGTCTGGGTGGAGATCGACACGGCGGACGGCGTGCTGAGCGTCGTCAACACCCACCTCGGGCTGGTGCCGCGCGAGCAGCGCATCCAGGCGGAGGCGCTGGCCGGCAAGGACTGGACGCTGGCGGCGGCGCCCGACGCGCCGCTGGTGCTGGTGGGCGACATGAACGCCACGCCGCGCAGCGCCGCCTATAGGATCCTGGCGTCGCGGCTGGCCGAGGCGCGGCGGGCCGCGCCGTTCTCGCACCGGGCGCCTACCTTCCCGTCGACCTTCCCGGTGCTGGCCATCGACCATGTGTTCGCCAGCGAGGGGGTGGTGATCGATGCGGTGCGCACCCCGCTCGACCCGCTCTCGCGGCTGGCCTCGGACCACCTGCCGCTGGTCGTCGACTTCAGCCTGGCGCCACGAAAGCCGACTGCCTGACAGACTGGAGCCTGACTGCGCGCGCCTCGGCCAGCAGCCGTTCGCGGCGGTGGAACGGGCGCCACGAGTCGGACACGTCGGTGGGATCACCGAGGTGGAACTCGGCGATGAACTCGCCGACCGGCCCGAGGCGCCGCGGCTCCAGCGGGCGCAGCCGCCGGCCGCCGTCCAGCGCCCAGAGGGCCTCCGCGAGGCTGCCGGAGAGCGCCCGCATCTCCGCCATTTCCGCCGCCGAGCGCTCGACCCAGTGGCCGGCGAGGCCGTCGCGGAACGCCGCCAGCGCGGCGCGGTCGGCCGGCGCGTCGGCCTCGACGGCGAGCTCGCATTCGGTGTCGAAGCCGTGCGAGCGGTTGTTGAGGTTGGCCGAGCTCACCCGCGCCAGAGCGTCGTCGATCACCATCACCTTGGCGTGCGCGATGATCGGCCGGCCGTCCGCAGCGTAGGGCGCCAGCGCGTGGAAGCGGCCGAACACGTCGGTCGATTTCAGCCGCCAGAGCGAGGTCGAGCGGGCGCGGTCCATGGTGATCCGGTCGAAGTAGCTGGGGCTCTTGCCGGTGCAGACCAGCACCACCTCGGGGCCGTCCGGCTCGGCCAGCCGCGCCGCCAGCGCCTCCACCGCCAGCGGCCAGGTGAAGTACTGATTCTCCATGTAGATCAGCGACTTGGCCTTGGCGATCGCCTCCAGGGTCAGCGCCGCGATCTCACGGACGGGCGCCTGGCCGCGCCAGCCCGGCGCGGTGCGGGCGAGCGCCAGCCGCGCGCCGGCAAGATCGGGGGCAAGCTCCGGGGGCCACGGGTCGCCAGTGACGGGCGGGGCGGCGGACGCAGCGGCAGGCGGCGTCAGCGCTTCGCCGAGCGCGGCGGCCCAGCGGTCGCGGAAGAGCTGGCCGAACGCCGCGGCGATCTGGCCATCGGCCATCGCCATCACCTCGTGGCGCGGCTTGTGCGTGTAGCCGACGGCGTGGCGCCGGCGCGGGTCATTGCCGAGGTGAGCGGTGGTGTCCCAGCGATCGGCGCCGAAGTCGGCCCCGCCGACGAGGGCGAGGGCGTCGTCGATCACCACGATCTTCTGATGGTGGCAGGCGCCCAGCGGCACCATGTCATCGAGCTCGAAGCGGACGCTCGTGCCCTTGAACCAGGCCCGGGCGCGGTGCGGGAAAAATTCCTGGGTGGCGGCGATCGGCAGCGCCGAGCGCCAGACCAGCAGTCGGATGTCGAGCGCCGGATCGGCGCGCCCGAGCTCGATCAGCCGCTGGCCGAGGCCGACCGCGTCCGCGGATTCGGGCTTCAGCAGGACGCGGGGATCGAAGCTCCAGCCCAGCAGGTGGATCGAGCGGCGCGCGCGCGCAATCGCGTCGGCGACGGCGCGGAAATAGGCCTCGCCGTCGACCAGGAACTTGACACGCCCCTGCTCCGCGACGCGCCAGCAGGTTTCGCCCGGCCGCAGAAGCTCCATCTCGCCTCACCCATGCGCGTAACTGCGCTTTCGGAGCGGAAGAAGGCTTCAGCTGGCTATGGCGTTCCATCGCCGGCCAGCCGGACGCCCCCAGCGCCCCAGAGCAGGATGCTTCCAGGCGGAACCGCCTGGAAGCTGAATCCTGCTCTAGACTCAAGGTTCAGATCGCGATTCAGCGTTCAACCTGAACCCATCGCGATCTGGGACGCTGGGAGCTTAGCCGCGCCAGAGGGCGTGGGGGAAGCTAGAGCGGCAGCGGTTAGCGCAGCATTTGGGACGCGGCGTGCGATCCGGCGGCTTCCGAGCCGGACCCGATCAGCGAGTGGCAAACCCCGTCCCGTTCGGCGACCAGGCTGGAGTTGTCGGCGGCGGCATGGTTGGCTTGCCGCTGGGCGTCGTCGCGGGCCTGATCGGCCTTGTCGTAGATGAACGACATCCGGCCGCTGACCTGCGATTTCACGAGCTGCTGCATCGCCGCGGCGTCCGGGCTGCCCATCGTCTTGGAGGTCATCAGCCCGAGGCAGCGGTTGGCCTCGACGAACTGCGCGTCGGAGAGGTGGCTCGGCTGGTCGGCGAGCGCGGGCGCGGCGGCCCAAGCGGCGGCGCAGGCGGCGGCGATCAGCGCGGCGACGGTCGTGGTACGCATGACTTCGAATCTCCCGTGGCGTTAGGCCGCTGTTCATGCCGCCGACGCCCGCTCCGTCCAAGTTAAATAAAGTACAGATGTTAAGATTACACCGAGGTAACGTGTGATCTACCTGCCACACTGTAAGTATTGCTTGCGGACGCTGTAAGTTCGATCGACCGACTTGTCCTGGCCGCTGCGGCAGGGCATCTGAACGAGATGGACCCGCAGCCGATCGCCACGCCTTGCGCGAAAATCTGTATCGTCGACGGCGAGAGCGGGCTCTGCCTCGGCTGCTATCGCACGCTGGCCGAGGTGGGCGGCTGGAGCCGCTTCAGCGACGCCGAGCGCGCGACCATCATGGCCGGCCTGCCGGAGCGGCGCGGCCGTATCCGCCCCGAGAAGCTGGCGCTGTTCGGCTGAGCGAGCCCCTCGCCCATCCCGCGCGGACCTGAGCCACGTCATTCATTCGTTGCAAACCGCTGCCGGCTAGGGTCGGTGCAACGGACGCCAGAAGCGCGCCCGACGACGGAGCGCGGAAAGGCGGCGCGATGGTGAGGTTCCTGGTGATTGGCGTGGTCGCCGCGCTCTGCGCGGTCGGCGCCGCGCAGCAGCTCAACGGATTCAGCTTTGACGGGGCGCCGCATGCGGCCGCGGTCACCGCGCCGGCCGATGTCGGCGCGCAGGATTCCGACTCGACCTATGGCGAAGCCTCGATCGTCAAGTCGCCGGACGGGCACTTCTGGGCCGACGCGCAGGTGAACGGCGGCCACCCGGTCCACTTCCTGGTCGACACCGGCGCGACCGCCGTCGCGCTGACCGCGGGCGACGCCCGCAGCCTCGGCATCGATCCGGGCAGCCTCGACTATCGCTACACGGTGATGACCGCCGCCGGCCCAGCCCGCGCCGCCGCCGTGAAGCTCGGCGACATCTCGGTCGACCACGCCCATGTCGAGGACGTGCAGGCCTTCGTCATCGACCAGGGATTGCAGACCTCGCTGCTTGGCATGAGCTACCTCGGGCGCTTGTCGAAGTTCGAGGCGACGCCGGACACCCTCGTCCTGAAGTCGTGACAGGCAAGCCGTGACAGGCCTGAAACGCGATTCCTGAGGGATTCGCCGGCGCCGCCGTGAACTGCCGCGAGCGTTCGAGGGTTCAAGGACCAAACCCCTTGGCGCAACCTTCGGCAGAACTGGCTCGGACCGGACTTGTCAGGATCATCGCTGCTTCCGAGCCCGTCGCGGCGCGACTATTTCCCAACCTCGTCGGCCGGAACCTGGGCCGCGCGTGACGA
>Ga0134126_10014225_pt1 | contig 10047 bp, 9 predicted proteins | sample KB31752_FD_96881 | JGI IMG/M metagenome (GOLD analysis project Ga0134126, IMG submission 96881) | Terrestrial soil microbial communities with excess Nitrogen fertilizer from Kellogg Biological Station, Michigan, USA - KB3-175-2 | ecosystem: Environmental > Terrestrial > Soil > Unclassified ...
CACGTACAGCGCGGCGCCCAGGGCCAGGCCGGCCAGGTGCTGGACGGCGGCGACCACGGTCAGGTTGCCGACCAGCAGCAGCGGCCGCAGCACCACCAGGTACCCGAGCGGGTCGGAACCGGGCGACGCGCCGTACAGGTACTTGAGGGTATCCACGTAGATCAGCGCGGGCTGGTAGGCGATCAGCGCCAGCACCCGCAGCACCAGGCCGGCCACCAGCAGCGCCCCGATCAGCCAGTGGGTGCGCAGCGTGGCCAGGGACAGGAAACGCCCGGATTTGCCCGGCCGGCCGGTGGCCGTGCCCGGCTCACCGGGCGCGGCCGGCCCGATCACCCCGTCGGCCCGGGTATCGGTCATGCCGCAAGGCGCGGGGACGGCGCCGCCGGGCGCACGGCAGACGGCCAGCCGGGACGCGCGGCGGTGGCCCTGAGCGCGCGGGGCAGCATTCCTGGCTCCTTCATGGCGGGCGGCGACGGCCGGAGATTCGAGAGCAACATCATCTACTACGGTGCCGTCTCAGAAACACTTGATTCTACTATTTGGCCGTCCGCCCCCTCAGGCCAGTGCCCAGCGGGCCGCCGGGGCTGCGGCCAGTAAATGGCCGTGGCGTCGTCCCGGGTCTTGGCCCGGGGCCAGCGGGTGCCGTCCGGGTCGGCGTCCTCGGCCGCCCGGACCTGGCCGATCAGCTCGGCCGGGCCGGGCCCGCGCAGCACGGCCAGCAGGCCGGCCCAGCTGAGCACGCCGTACCGGTCGGTGATGCGGGTAGCGCCGTCGCTGAGCAGGGCGATGCCGCGCAGCCCGGCCAGGGGCAGCGTGCTGGTGCGGGCCTGCCCGGCCGCGCCCGGGCTCACGCTGGCCGCCCGGTGATCGTCGGTGAGCACCAGCGGGTCCCGGTCCGCCCCGTAGTCGGCCGCGATGACCGAGTCGGACAGGGCGAGCAGGTCGGCCCCGCCCGGGGTGACCCGGACCGCGGTCACCGTGGCCGCCGGGGTGGCCGGGTTGGCCAGATCGCAGGTGGCTTCGTGGCTGGCCCGGACCGCGGCGATGGCCGCGGCCAGCGCGTCGGCCAGCGGCGGCGCCGGGTCGGCGGTGATCGCGCCGAGCAGGGCACTGCCCAGGGTGCGGGCGTACCAGGCCACGCCGTGCCGGCATCCGGTGTCCCGGGTCCGGGGCACGGTGGTGCACCCGTCCAGCAGCACGGCTGCGCCGGGCGCGACCGCGGCGAAATCCTCGTTGGGCCAGCCCGGGGTGCCCGGGTCGGTGGCCAGCGTGACCTGCATCGGCCTCCGGTCAGTTCGCGTCACGGTCGCAGTATGCCTGGGTGGGTAAGGTGCCGTCCCATGGACCCGTTGCGTGCCGAGAACGAGCTGGCGGCGGCCTTCGCCCGGGACGGCGTGGTGTGCGTCCGCGCCGTCCTCGGCCCCGCCGAGGTAGACCTGGCCGCCCGGGCCATCGAGGCTGTGCTGGCCCACCCGGGCCCGCTGGCCCAGGTGGCCAGCCAGGCTGATGACCCCGGCACGTTCACCGAGGACTTCTGCCGGTGGCCGGAGATACCGGAGATCGAGCAGCTGGCCCGGCATTCCCGGGTACCCGGGATCGCCGCGGCCCTGATGGCCACCGAGCAGGTCCGCTTCTACCACGATCACGTGCTGGTCAAGGAGGGCCGGACCGAGCAGCGCACGCCCTGGCACCAGGACCAGCCGTACTACAACGTCGACGGCCGGGGGGTGAGCGCGTGGATCCCGGTGGACCCGGTCCCCGAGGCCGGCTGCCTGGAGCTGGTGGCCGGCTCGCACCGCGGGCCGTGGCTGCTGCCGCGCACCTTCCTCACCCACGAAGCCCGCTGGTTTCCCGAGGGCAGCCTGGCCGAGCTGCCAGACATCGAGGCCGACCGGAGCGCGTTCGACGTCCGCCGCTTTGACCTGGCGCCCGGTGACGCGATCTTCTTCGACTTCCTGTCCGTGCACGGGGCGCCCGGGTTCCCCTATGACACGCGCCGCCGGGTGCTGTCCCTGCGCTACCTGTCCGCGTCCGCCCGGCACGCGCCGCGGCCCTGGCGCACCTCGCCGCCATTCGAGGGCCTGGCCAGCGAACTACCCGCTGGGGCGGCCATGGACCACCCGCTGTTCCCGGTGGTGTGGCCGGCATGACCGGGCTGCGGGTCCTGCTCTTCGACGTGTTCGGCACCCTGGTCGACTGGCGGTCCAGCCTGATCGGCATCGCGGCCGCGGCCGCGGCCGGCGAGGGCGTGCAGGCGGACTGGGCCCCGGTGGTGGATGACTGGCGCCGTGCCTACCAGCCCGCGCTGGACCAGGCCCGCACCGAGGCCACCTGGCGCGACCTCGACACCATCCAGCGCGAGACGCTGGCCAGCGTGCTCGCCCGGCACCACATCACGCTGTCCGCCGCCGCCCAGGAAACGCTGGTCCGCGGCTGGCGGCAGCTGCGGCCCTGGCCGGATAGCCAGGCTGGACTGGACCGGCTGCGCCGCAGGCACGTCACGGCCACGCTGTCCAACGGCCACCTGGCCCTGCTCGCCGACCTGCTTAAATTCGCCGGCCTGCGGGTGGACGCGCTGCTCTCGGCGCAGCTGGCGGCCAGCTACAAGCCCGCCCCCGAGGTGTACCGCACCGCCGTGCGGCTGCTGGACTGCCCGCCCGGGGAGGCCGGGATGGTGGCCGCGCACCCCACCGACCTGATCGCGGCCGCAGCGGTCGGCCTGCGGCCGATCTTCGTCCGCCGGCCGCTGGAATGGGGTCCAGGCCGCGAGCCGGATCGCCCGCCGGCCCTGGATGGCCTGGTGGACACCGCCGGGCTTGACCAGCTGGCCGAGGTGCTGGACGGTCAGCGCCCGGGCTGCGGCTGACCGCACCCGCGGCCGGGTGCCCGGACCAGGGTGCTGGGCCTAAGGTGAGCAGGCGGGGCTGGCCGCAGGCGGCCACGCCCAGGGGGGAGGGGACATGGACATCCCGGCGATGCTGGGCCGCGCCGTGGCCGAATTCGGGGCCCGGGTCGAGCAGATCGGCAGCGGCCAGTGGCAGGCGGCCACGCCCGACGACGGCTGGGCCGTCCGCGACCTGGTGAACCACGTCGTGGGCGAGGACTTGTGGGCGCCGCCGCTGCTGGCTGGCTCCACCATCGCTGAGGTGGGCGACCGGTTCGACGGTGACGTGCTCGGCACCGACCCGAAGGCGGCCTGGGCCGCCGCGGCCACGCAGGCGGTGCGGGCCGCAGAAGCTGACGGCGCGATGGACCGGATCGTGCACCTGTCGTTCGGCGACTTTCCCGGCCGCGACTACACGCTGCAGCTGTTCGCCGACCACCTGATTCATGCCTGGGACCTGGCCCGGGCGATCGGCGCGGACGAGCGGCTGGACCCGGAGCTGGTCGGGCCCTGCGCGACCTGGTTCGCGGCCGTGGAGCACGCTTACCGCAGCGCGGGCGCGATCGCCGAACGGCCGCCGGTGCCGGCCGGGGCGGACGCCCAGACCCGGCTGCTGGCCCAGTTCGGCCGGCGCGCCTGACGGCGACCGCGCCGGGTACTGGGAGGTTCTCGTGGCGTACGACGTCATCGTGGTGGGAGCCGGGTCGGCCGGGTGCGTGGCCGCGGCCCGCCTCACCGCCGGCGGCCGCTGCCGCGTGCTGCTGGTTGAGGCCGGGCCGGACTATCCCTCGGTGGCTGATCTCCCGGACGACATCGCGGACGCCTCGATGCCAGCCATGAGCCATGACTGGGGCTTCGTGGCCGAGCCGGATGCGCTGGGCCGCTCGGTGTCACTCCCCCGGGGACGGCTGGTCGGCGGCTGCTCGGCCACTAACGCGGGGTTCGCGGTACGTGGCTGGCCGGCCGACTATGACGGGTGGGCGGCCCTGGGCAATCCGGGCTGGTCGTTCGCGGAGCTGCTGCCAGTTTTCCGGGCCGTCGAGGCCGACGCCGACTTTGGCGGCGACTGGCACGGCCGCGACGGGCCAGTGCCGATCAGCCGGTCCTCCCCCGGCGAGCTGGCCCCGCTGCAGCAGGCTTTCGCTGCGGCGGCGGTCGCCGCTGGTCATCCGCGGGCCGATGACCACAACCGGCCTGGGGTGACCGGCGTCGGGCCGATGCCCCGCAATGTGCGTGGTGACCTGCGGATGAGCACCGCGCTGACCCACCTGGCCCCGGCCCGCGGCCGGTCCAGCCTGACGATCCGGGCTGGCGCGGTGGTTGACCGGATCGAGCTGCACAGGACCACGGTGCGGGGCGTCCGGCTCGGCGATGGCGAGATGGTCGCGGCCGGCGCGGTGGTGCTCGCGGCCGGCGCCTACGGCAGCCCGGCCATCCTGCTGCGTTCGGGCATTGGCCCCGCGGCTGAACTGAGCGAGCTGGGCATAGCGGTGGCCGCCGGCCTGGCCGGCGTCGGGCGCAATCTCACCGACCACCCGCTGGTCGCGGTCGACCTGCCTACCTCGCCCGGCTACCGGGGACCTCGCTTCCAGATGATGCTCACGCTGCGGTCGGCCCGCGCCGACCCGGACGGGCCACCCGACCTGCACCTGTTCCCGGCCGGGCCGTTCGGCGACGGGCCGGACGGTGGCGGGTTCGGCCTCGTCGCCGGCCTCCTTTCGGTCCAGTCCCGGGGCGCCGTCCGGCTGCGTTCGGCCAGCCCAGCTAATCCGCCACGGATCGACGTCGCCCATCTGCGGCACGAGACCGACCTGGCCCGCATGGTCGAGGCCACCCAGCACGCCCGGCTGCTCAGCCGCACCCCGCCGCTGGCCGGGTTCGTCACGGGCGCCGAGCTTGCGCCCGGCCCGGCCATCGGCGACCACGACAGCGCCGGGCTGGCCCGCTCGGTCAGGGAACGGGTGAGTTCCTACCACCACCCGGTGGGTACCTGCGCGATGGGACCCGAACCAGACGATGGCGCGGTCGTGGACGCCCGTGGGGCGGTGCACGGCATCAGCGGGCTGTGGGTGGCCGACGCGTCGGTGATGCCGGCCATCCCAGCCGCGAACACCAACCTGTCCACCATCGTGGTCGCCGAGCGCATCACCGAGTGGCTGGCCGGTCAGGCGGTGGGCTGAACTCATTTCGTGGGGCACCAGGGTTCGCTATCCGCATAACGGACTTGGCGTACCGGCGGTCGCTCACCGACGATGGTGGTCTTGCCGTCGGGGGGACGGGTGGAGGCAATCATGGCCAACGGAGCGGGCGCAGCGGCACGGGGTGGACGGGGCAGGCTGGCCCGGGTGATCGCGACCCGGGGCGGCAAGGCCGCTCCCGAGGCGCCGTTCGTGATCGAGCACCGCGAGGCGCTGATCTACATGCTGTGCCAGGCCGCCGAGCTGGAGCACGGCATCATGTGCCAGTACCTGTTCGCCGCGTTCTCGCTCAAGCAGACCGCCGACGAGGGGCTGACCCCGGACCAGGTCGACGCGGTGACCCGGTGGCGCACCGAGGTGTCGCACGTGGCCGCACAGGAGATGCTGCACCTGGCCCTGGTGCACAACCTGCTGTCCGCGGTGGGCGGCGCCCCGCACATGGCCCGGCCGAACCTGCCCCAGCCCGCCGACCACTACCCGGCCGGGGTGGAACTGGCCCTGCTGCCGTTCGGCCGGCCAGCCCTGGAGCATTTCATGTTCCTGGAGCGGCCCGAGGGCATGGACCTGCACGACGCGGACGGCCTGGCCGCGGTGGCCCGGGCCCGGCCGCTGATGAGCGAGCGCGACATCGTCCCGCACGGCCAGGATTTCGCCACGGTCGGGCACCTGTACCGGTCCATCGAGGCGGGCCTCGCCCACCTGGCCGATCGGCACAGCGAGCAGTGGCTGTTCATCGGGCCATCGCGGGCGCAGGCCAGCACGGAACACTTCCACTGGCCAGAGCTGGTCACGGTGACCGACCTGGCCTCCGCGCAGCGGGCCATCGACACGATCCTGGAGCAGGGCGAGGGGCCGCGCGGGCACTGGCGCAAGGCCCACTTCGGCCAGTTCGTCAAGATCCTCGACGAGTACCTGGACCTGACCGAGGCGGACCCGTCGTTCGACCCGGTCCGCCCGGTCATCGCGGCCAACGTCCGGCCACCAGAGCGCGACGTCGAGGTGCCGCTGATCACGGACCCGGTCACCGCCCGGGTCGCCGACCTGTTCAACGTGGTCTACGAGGTCCTGCTGGAGATCTTCGAGCGCTACTTCGCGCACACCGAGGAAACCGACGCGCAGCTCAAGATCCTGGCCGATGCGGCGGTCGACCTGATGCTGCGGGTCATCAGCCCGCTGGGCAACCTGATCACCACGCTCCCGGCCGGCCCGGACTACCCAGGGAAGAACGCGGGGCCGAGCTTCGAGCTGTTCTACGAGACCGACTTCCTGATGCCGCACCGCACGGCGGCCTGGGCGATGCTCACCGAGCGGCTGGGTGAGGCCGCCTGGCTGTGCGACGCGCTGTGCACCGGCGAACAGCTCGCGGCCCAGCTGGACCCGGCGCTGGATGCGCTGCGGGAGATCACGCTGACCCTGGCCGGGCAGCTGCCCCCGGGCAGCCCGCAGGCGCGGCACGCGCTGCGGATGACACCGCTGGCCCCCGGCGAGCTGGACGGGCTGCTGGCCCGGGCGGCCGAACTGGCCCAGCGGGTGGCCGCGCGGCCGCGCACCGGAGACACCGCGGACGGCCTGGCCAGGCTGTTCGACCTGGCCAATTCCGCGCTGACCGTGGCCCTCCGCCCAGCGGGGGCCAGCGCCACGCCGGCCGGTGTGCTGACCAGGCTGGTGGACAGCGTGCTGCGGCCGCTCGCGGACGCGCTGGCCGGCCAGCCCACGGCGCCCGGCCCAGCGGGCGGCACCAGCCCGGCGCCCGCCGATCAGCCTGGCCAGCCCGGGCTGCCGCTCAGCGAGCTGCTCTGGCAGGCCGCGCAGACCGCCACCGAGCTCCGGGTCCGCTCCGGCGCCGCGGCCAGCCCAGCCGAGCTGGCCGAGGCCACCGCCGCCCTGCAGGACCTGGCCCTCCAGCTCACCCCGGCGGCCGACCGGGAGCACCGGCTGGCCCAGCTGCGGGAGCTGCAGCACGGGCTGCCCGCGCAGGTCCAGGTGGCCACGGACGGCCCGTACCTGGTGACCAACGTGCCGCTGACCGACTACCTGGGCGAGCCCATCCCGGCCCCGCCCCAGGTCGCCCCACCCCAGGTGGCACTGTGCCGGTGCGGCGGCTCGGCGATCAAGCCGCTGTGCGACGGCACCCATGCTCGCAACGGGTTCTCCGGGGCCAAGGACCCCACGCGGGTCCCGGACCGGCAGGACAGCTACCCGGGGCCGGACGTGACGATCCTGGACAACCGCGGCCTGTGCCAGCACTCCGGGTTCTGCAGCGACCGGCTGCCCGGGGTGTTCCGGGCCGGCCAGGAACCGTTCGTCGCGCCGGGTGGCGGCCGGCTGGATGAAATCATCCATGCCGTGCGCGACTGCCCGTCCGGGGCGCTGGGCCTGCACGGGCAGGCCGCGCGGGAACTGGCCGGCCCGCACGGCCGGCGGCCCGGCATCGAGGTGACCAGGGACGGCCCGTACCGGCTCACCGGCGGCGTCACCGTGGTGGCCGCGGACGGGACTCCGGTGCCCCGAAACCAGGGCGCCTCCCCGGAGCACTGCGCGCTGTGCCGGTGCGGCCAGTCGCAGAACAAGCCGTTCTGCAGCGGGATGCACTGGTACGTGGACTTCCGCGACCCGGTGCCAGCGCCCGGCCGGGAACCGACCCTGTTCGAGTGGGCCGGGGGACTGCCCGCGCTGACCAGATGGACCAAGTTGCTATACGAAAAGCACGTGGCCGCTGACCCGATCCTCGCCCCGGTGTTCGCTGACCTGCCGCCGGGGCACGTACCGGCCGAAGCCGCCCGGATCGCCGGGATGTTCGGCGGGCCACGGCCCAGCTCCCGGGGCCGGCGGGCGGCCAGCCAGCCCGCCGCGGCACCCGCAGGCTCGGTCCTGCCCGGAGAGCAGCGGGCCCGCTGGGTGGCGCTGGCCGGGCAGGCCGCGGACGAGGCGGGGCTGCCCGCCGACGCCGAGTTCCGGGCCGCGCTGGCCGCGTTCGTGGAGTGGGACTCGCGCGCCGACGGCTCGGCCGCGCCGCAGTGGGGCTGGACGGCCGCTGGCCCGCCGGACAACACACCGGACGGCACCGCGGCCGCCAGCCAGCCGGATCAGCCGCCGCCGCTGCCGGGCCTGGACGAAACGGTGAGTTTCGCGGCACACGTCAGGCCGCTGTTCCGCGAGCGGGACCACAAGTCGATGAGCTTCGCCTTCGACCTCTGGTCCTACGACGACGTCCGGGCGCACGCCGCGGGCATCCTGGCCCGGCTGCAGGACGGCAGCATGCCGTGCGACGGCGGGTGGCCCGCCGAGCAGGTGGCGGTGTTCAAGCGCTGGCTGGATTCCGGCCTGCAGCCGTGACGGTGGCCCGGCGGCCCCCGGTCAGGGCGAGGTGATCCAGGGCTGCCGCAGGTCAAGGAACTCAGGCTCGCCCATGTTGAGCTTGCCCATCTCCTCCATCTGCGCTCTGATCTGCGGCGGCGGCTCCTTGCGCTCGCCTTCCCTGGCGTCCTGTTCCGAGGTGAAGTAGAGGGCCATGGTGTAGGCGCCGCCCTCGTGCCCGATCCCGACGCTGCCGAGGACCTCCGGCCGGAACGCGGCCCACTCCTCCGGGTTCTCCGCCATGATCTCCCTGGCCCGGTCCGGATCGCTGCCCCGGCCCTGCATGACCTGGACGAAGCCGGCCTGGTCCGGGTTACCCTGCAGGTCGGCGGTGACGTCGTCGCTGTCGGCGAAGCTGACCTCCCCGGTGAACAGCTTGGCCGTCTCCGCCCACCACTGGCCCTGCTCCGGCCGCTCGCTGTTGCGCCGGGCGGCGTCGGCCGACTCGAACCGGGCCAGCCCGATGAACTGGCCGTCGTCGGTCACCCCGGCGGTCGACCCAAGCCAGCCCGGCGCCCCCGGCGCCAGCTCCTGCTGCCAGCGCTCGAGCGCGGCGTGGACCTGCTCCGGGTCGCTGACCTGGCCACGGATCACTTGAACAAACATGATGACTCCCCCAATTCGTTGGCCTTGCCCCTAGGCCCACCCCAGGTCCACGCTACGACGGCCAGCCCGCCGGCGTCGATACACGACGCGGCGGCGGCGGGGCAGGATTGCGCAAAACCGGGCGGCTACGGCAACGCGGCCAGCAGCGCGCCGCTCCAGTCGCGGTACCCGGCCTGGCTCGGGTGGAAGCAGTCGGCGGCGAACTTGCCCGGCCACGGCGGCCGGAAGTGCGCGGACACCTCGGCCACCGGCAGGCCGCGGGCGGCGGCCGTGCGGTGGATGACCCGGTTGATCCGGGCCAGGTAGGGCAGGCTGAGCCGGCCGAGGATGCCCCACATCCCGGCGGGCAGCGGCAGGTCGAGCAGCACCGTGCCGTCCGGCACCGCGCCGACCAGGGTGCGCAGGTCACGCAGTACCCGGGTGGGCGCGCTGTAGAAGATGTCGTTGACGCCGATGCCGCAGGTCACCAGCGCCGCGGTGGCCGGCACCCAGGGCAGCTGGCCGCCCAGCACGTCGCGGATCAGCGCCGGAGGTGGACAGGTTGAGCACCCGCCAGCGCTGCCCGGTACGCAGCCGCAGCTCGGCCAGGGCCTGGCCGACGTAGCCGCCTTCGGGGCTGGGCGCGCCGAGCCCCTGCGCGGTCGAGTCGCCGAGCACCACCCACAGCGGCCCGGCCTCGGTGAGGATCCGCTGGTTGTGCAGCTGCCAGTGGCTGGCGAAGGTCACGCAGTCGCCGCGCAGCGCGGTGACGCCGTCGGTCCACCGGCCCAGCCACCCGGCGCGCAGCCCCGACCGGTCAGCGACCGGGGTGCGGGTCACGTACGAGGCCGCGTTGGCGACGATCTCCACCGGCGACCGGCGCGCCGCGCCGCTGCCCCCGGGCAGCGTCCGCATCCACAGCGGGCGCGACACGGCCGGTGCCTGATGCATGCGCAGCCCCGGTATCCGGCAGAAAGTGGATGTGGGATGAACAAACTTAGGCAACCGGGTCGACAGCTGTCA
>Ga0134126_10014226_pt1 | contig 10046 bp, 10 predicted proteins | sample KB31752_FD_96881 | JGI IMG/M metagenome (GOLD analysis project Ga0134126, IMG submission 96881) | Terrestrial soil microbial communities with excess Nitrogen fertilizer from Kellogg Biological Station, Michigan, USA - KB3-175-2 | ecosystem: Environmental > Terrestrial > Soil > Unclassified ...
CCGGCCGTGGAACGGCGAGAGGCTGGCGATGATCACGGCGATGACGCCGGCCAGGAAGACGCCGTCGAAGGTTCCGGCGCCGCCGATCGAGGCGACCGACGCGCCCATGGTCTGCAGCTTGTCGAGGTTCATCAGGTCGGCGCCGATCAGCGTGCCGAGGCTGCCGCTGACGTAGGCGATGGGCGCGGCCAGCCGGCGCGAGAGCAACAGGCCGGCGGCGCCGGCGGCGATCCCCGGCGCGAACGCTGGCAGCGCGATGCCGAGGCCGGGCACGGGCGTCGCCAGCGCGTGGCAGAGCAGGGCCACGGCGCCGACGGCGACCGCGCCGCGGCCCCAGAAGCCGAACCGCACCAGCAGGTAGAGCGACATCAGCGTCGGGATGATCGCGCCGCCGACGTTGGCGGCGATCACCGTGCCGGGCCAGTCGACCTCGGCGGGCGTCTGGTAGGCCTCGCCGAACGCGTCGAACTGTGTCGCGTGGATGATGCGCGGCTCGTAGAACTGCGCGAGCGGCACGTTGATCGCGCCGCCGACCAGCGTGCCAATCAGCAGCAGCACCGCAACCCCGCTGCTGACGCCGAGACTCACATAGACCGAATGCAGCACGCGGATGCCGAACAGGAACGCCAGCGCCACCACGACCAGCGCGAGCACCGCGAACAGCGGCCAGCCGACCGGCAGGTAGTGGATGTGCTCGTAGGGCATGCGGCTTCCTACCCCGATCGGTCGCCCCGAGCCAGGAGACGGCGGCCGTCGGGCCGCCTCACGCTACGGGCGCGCGCCCCGTGGCAGGCCGGCGATCTCGCCCGGCGTCAGCCTGCGCACATTGCTGACCGAGCAGCGGCCCCGGCGGCCACCGGCCTGGCGGACGTAGAGGTTCACCCAGTTGGCGCGCCCCTCGCAGATCCTATTGCTGCCGCGCGATCGCAGGCCGACGTTGTGGGCCCAGTTGACGCCTTGGCACGGCGCGAACAGCTCCAGCGCGAAGATGTCGTTGCCGCTGACCCGCACGTAGACGGTGCGATTGTCGACCGAGCGGAAGCCGCGGATGCTGCGCGTCGAGAAGCACGCATTGCCGGTAGAGGGTGCGGCGGGCGGACTGGCCGCCGGCTGCGCTACGGCCCGTCCGCTGATTTCGGACACGGCTGCGATGGTCAGTATCAGCATCAGGCCGAAGGCGCGCGCGACAGGTAGCTTCATGCAGGGTCTCCGGGAAAAGCCCCTCCCAGGCCGGGCAATTTCTCTCACGGGTTGCGTCGCCACAGTCGGGAGTTTCCCCGAGAAGCGCGCATGACGACAACTCATGCACGTCGTTGCAGCGGGTCGAGCCGCCGCGATCCACAGAGCCTTTGTCGCGCGCCGCGCCAGGTCGTAGGCTCCTGACCAAGCCGGCGCAGCGCGTGTGCGAGGGAGGGCGGCATGACCGATCAGTTCTTCGCCCGGCGCGCGGACGCGGCGCGGAGCCGTTAGCCGCTTGTCCACGCCGTCCGCCCCGTTCGACGCCGTCAGCAACGCCTCGACCCTGATCGGCGTGGTGGTCGGCGCGCTGGTGGCGACGCTCGGCTCGTTCACCGCCTCCTGGTACGAGCGCCAGCTGCTGCGCCGTGAGCGCGAGGCGGACGCGGCGCTGGTGTTCGCCGAGATCCTGCGCTCGCTGTCGCTGGAGATCGCCGTGGTGCGGGCGACGCACGCGAGGGGCGACCCGTTCGGCCCGATCACCATCCGCATGTGCCGGGCGGTGCGGCGCGAGGTGGACATCTACGACCGCAACCGCGAGCGGCTGTTCGTGGTGCGCGACGCGCACCTGCGGCCGCACGCCAGCGCCCTGATGGCGCGGCTGACCTTCGCGATCGACCGGGTGCTCGACTCGACGGACGCGTTGGCGCTCAAGCCCGACGTGGTCGAGCGCGAGGACCTGATGGCCGCGCGCGCCCAGGCGTTCGAGTTCCTGGTCGAATGCGGGGACGAGCTGCCGGCGTTCGTCGCGCGCTTCGCGACGCTCGCCAACACCCGTTTGGCCGACTTCAACCTCGAATCGATCGGCTTCGCGCCGCCCGGCCGCGAGCCGGGCTGAGGTGGTGGAACTGGAGCCGTTCAGCTTCGACGCGACCGTGATCTACTGGCGGGGGCCGTCGCCGTTCTTCTACGCGCCGGTCCCGGCGCCGCACGCCGAAGAGATCCGGCGCGTCGCGAAGTTCGTCACCTACGGCTGGGGCGTAATCCCGGTCGAGGCGACGATCGCCGGCGTCACCTTCAAGACCTCGCTGTTCCCGAAGGACGGGACCTACCTGCTGCCGCTCAAGGTCGCGGTGCGGCGCAAGACCAACATCACGGCCGGCGACGTGGTCGCCGTCGAGATGACCCTCCAGCCCGCCCAACGCGGGCCAGGTGGGCTGTAGCTCACGCCAGCATCGCGCCGGCGTCGACCATCAGCACCTGGCCGGTCGTGTAGCCGCCGCGCATCGCATAAAGGTAGGCCTCCACCGCTTCGTCGAGGTTCGCGGCGCGCTGCAGCAGAGTGCGGCCGGACATCTGACCGATCGCTTCGGCCGACGCCTGCGCCCACGTCTCGGTCAGCACCAGGCCGGGGCAGACGGCGTTGACGCGGATCGGCGCGAGGTCGACGGCGAGGCCGCGGGCCAGGTGCTCGACCGCGCCGCCGAACGCGGCGATCAGCGGCTGGCCCTTCGGCGGGCGGTGCACCAGCACGCCGCTGGTCAGCGTGACCGAGCCGTTGGCCGGGAGCCGAGGCTTGGCGTGCTTGACCGCCAGCAGCGCGCCCCAGAAGCGCACCGCGAGGCCGGCCTGCACGGCGGCGATGTCGATCGACTCGATCGGGCCCGGCATCATATGCGGGCCCCAGTCGCCGGCGGTGAACACCAGGTGGTCGAGCCTCCCCAGCGCTTCGAAGAAGGCGGCGATGCTGGCCTCGTTCTTCACGTCGACGGCCATGCCGCGGGCGCCGGCGCCCAGCCGGGCCGCGGCCGTCTCGACGTTGGCGGGGTTGCTGGAGGCGACGACCACCTCGGCGCCGTCCGCGAGCGCCGCCTCGGCGACCGCGCGGCCGATGCCGGAGGTGCCGCCGATGACGACGACGCGCTGGCCGGCGAGGGTGCGGGCGCTGGTCATGCGGTCAGCCTCGCGCCGACCAGCTCGGGCGCGGTCTCGATGTCGTCGATCAGGCGCTTGTGGGTCGGCCGCCAGCCGAGCCGCTCCTGGGTGATCCGGCTGGAGCCGGGGATGTCCACCGCGGCGAACATGCCGAGCCAGCCGAAGTGGTCCATCGCCTGTTCGGGCTGCAGGCCGACCACCGGGAGGCCGAGGCGCTTGCCGATGGCGGTGGCGATGTCGCGCGTGGCGACGCCCTCGTCGCCGATCGCGTGGTAGGCGGCGCCCGGCTCGCCCTTCTCCAGCGCCAGCCGGTAGAGGCTCGCCGCGTCGGCGCGGTTGCCGGCGGGCCAGCGGTTGGCGCCGTCGCCGACGTAGGCCGCCGCGCGCTTCTCCTGCGCGATCGCCACCAGCGGCGGCAGGAAGCCGCCGTCGCCGTCCTCGTGGGTGATCGGCGGCAGGCGGATCACGGCGGTCTTCAGGCCGCGCGTGGCTGCATCGCGCACCATGGTCTCGGTGAGGCCGCGCCCTTGCGCGACCGCCTTGTCATCCTCGGTGGCCACCTTGCCGGGCGCCAGCAGCGCCATGCCCGAAGTGGCGATGAACGGCTTGCCGGAGCCCTCCAGCGCATCGAGCATCGCCGCCACGGTCTGCTGCTCGATCTCGATGTTCTCGGCGAAGCGCGAGAAGTCGTGGATGAAGGCGCAGTGGACCACCACATCGCAGGCCTTCGCGCCGGCGATGAAGCTCGCATGGTCGGTGAGGTCGCCGCGGTGCGGCTCGACGCCCCGGCTCGCCAGCGTCTTGGCCGCTTCGTCGGTGCGGGCGACGCCCAGCACCGTGTGGCCGGCGCCGATCAGCTCACGGGCCACCGCCGTCCCGATGAAACCGGTCGCCCCGGTCAGGAATACGCGCATGAAATCCTCCTCGTACGCATCGAGGCGGGATATCGTGCATGTCGAACCACCGGAAAAGCCGAGAGCTTATACGGGTATGCCCGCTAACACCCTGCCGGACCTGCACGCCTCGCCCACGACGTCCCTGGGCGGCTTCCTGCGCGATCGCCGCGAGCGCCTGCAACCGCAGACCGGCGCGGCCGGCCGGCGCCGCACGCCCGGCCTCAGGCGCGAGGAAGTGGCGGCGCGGGCGGGAGTCAGCATCACCTGGTACACCTGGCTCGAGCAGGGCCGTGGCGGTCCGCCGTCGGAGGACGTGCTGGAGCGGCTGGCCGGCGCGCTGGAGCTGGACGCCGCCGCCCGCGAGATGATGTTCCTGATCGCGCGCCAGCGACCCCCGCCGGTGAAGCCGGCGCAGCCGTCGCCGGTCGGCGAGGCCATTCAGCGGGTGCTCGACGCCATGCCGACCAGTCCGGCGATGGTGAAGACGCCGACCTGGGACATCGTCGCCTGGAACGACGCCGCCGCCGCGCTGGTCGGCGTCGACCCCGCCCTGCCGCCGCGCGAACGCAACTCGCTACGGCGGCTGTTCTGCGACCCGGCCATGTGCTCGGTGATGCCCGACTGGGAGGAGCACGCGCGCTCGATGGTTGCGGTCTTCCGCATGGACGTGGCGCGGATGGGCGGCTCGCCGGAGGCCGATGCGCTGGTCGCCGAGCTGCAGGCCGCCAGTCCCGACTTCCGCCGGCTCTGGGCCGAGAACGAGGTCCGCAGCCACGGCGCCGGTCGCAAGCGGATGAACAACCCTTTCGTCGGCCCGTTTACGCTGGAGATCTCGGCCTTCGCGATCGACGGCGCGGAAGGCCTGACGATGCTCGTCTTCACGCCAGCCTCCGCCGCGGACGCCCGGGCGATCGAAGCGCTGATGGCGCGCCGGGCGGAGGCCGCCTAGGGGGTCGTGTACTCGTAAGCTCGAGGTGGCCAAGGTCCGCTTCCGGGCTTGCGCGCAACGACCCGGTTCGACCCAATTCCGACGTTTGGACGTTGTGGGCCTCGACTACCGTCCGCCGCCTCTTTCGCCGGAATCAACACTCCGTTCGGGACGCTTCGTGAACCAGGGCGCGGACAACCGACCGGCGACGAAGCAGAAGACAACCAGGCACGCGACGTCGTCGACTTTCGTTCCGGGGAAGAAATCGTCAGTCCAGGCCCAGTAGGCGATCGCGGTCGCCACCAGCGAGATGGAGGCGGCGATCTGGACGGCGAGCTGGCCCGCGTCACGCGACCACCAGCCCTGCGGCGGCGGCAAACGGTCGTGGGTCGCCGGTGTGGAGGGCACAGGTCGCGGAGGCGACGCTCGTCCGACCAAGCCCGGCGCGCGCAGCGGCTTGCCGTAGCGGGCCTCTTCCAGGCGCGGCCTCAGCCAGTCCGAGAGGTCGAGACTCGCGCGCTTGGCCAGGCGCCGCAGGTCGTCGACGTAGACCTGGATCAGCTCGTTGTAGATCGAAGCTGGCAGCGGGCGGTCGCGCGTCGGGACAGGACGCCGGTTCGCGCGATTGAGCGCCTCGCGGAGTCTGATCGCCTGCCTTGAGCCGCGCAGGCCGGTGACCAAGAGCTGCCGCGCGGGGTTGCCTACGTCCCAGTTGAGCCAGTGGTTCAAGGCGCGCCATGAAGGCTCGAACGTGACGTTGGTCTGGCGGAGCTCGGGCACGATGTCCGGGGTGACCTCGAGGAACTTCAGGACGCGGTCCATCGAGCCGGCGGAGTCCGCCACCATGTCGTCGTAGCGAAGCAGCATGATCTGACTGGACGAGAAATGCTCGTCGTAGCGCTCGATCATGTCGGCGTAGCGTCCCATGTCCTGCAGCCATTCCATCGCGAGCCCGCCCGCCTGTCCCTGGCTATGGTCCGTCACGAGGGTTCGGCGCAGAAACTGCTCTCGGAAGTCCTCGGGATCGCATTGGAAGTTCGGATTGTCCTTGAACCAGTAGCGGTAGGTCGAAAAGGCGCGTTCCACCGGATTGCGCAGAATGACCATCAGCTTCGCGTCGGGAACCTGCCGGTGAATTTCCAGCGCGCAGTGCGGAGCGTAGATGTAATACGGCGAGGCGTCGCCTCGGATTCGCGCCGCGGCGGCGTCAGCACCGTCGAACAGGCGCAGGTAGTCCTGGAAGCGCGGGACGCCGCGATCCAGGCTCAGGTTATACGGATTGCCGCCAGCATAGAGGAAGTAGTTCGGCTCCTTGGGCGTCGACATGAGTATGTCAGGGTGGCGAGAGAGCGCTTCAGCCAGCGCCGTGGTCCCCGTCTTGGGCGGTCCCAGCAGAAAGAAGTTCGGTAACAACGAAACCCTCCCCGGCCAGAGGACGTCAGCGCGTTAGGCAGTCGCCACAAACAGACCTGCGTGAGGCATAGCGCCCAGCCTGGTAAGATCATTGAGGGTTAATCCGTAGACATCAAGCCGGATCACCCGACGGTGCTTAACCTCGGAGTGACCGAGCCGAGCCGGAAACGCAACGGGATCTAACCTCGGCCGAAATTCGCTTCTTTCGATCAACCCAGAAGGCAAGCGCGCCCTGGCCTGACGGTCGAACGACCGCTAACCCCCCTTCTCGGAAGTTCGGAAGGTTCGGTTGTCGGACGGCACGCCCACGCCGGGCTTTGTGGGTGCGCGCTTTCGGCCACCGGGGTCGCGCTGAAGAGCTGAGCGCTCAGCTCTTCCCTCGCGGGCGAGGGGAGGAGCAAGGCTTGACGGTGGTCATTTCGCCTGCGTTCGCTGCCCCCGGTCGGCGGGCGACGCTGGCGGTCCACGCTCGCGGCCCAGACGGGAAGCGAGCCGCTGTTTGTGGTGATTTGTGGTGAAACGCGGTCTTCGGGAGCGGCAGCGGCGACGCGGCCGATGCCGCCAGCCCGGCGAGAATCAGCCCAGCACCTCGCCGACCACCTCGCCCAGCACGTCGGCCATCTGGTCGATCTCGGCGTCGGTGGAGATCAGCGGCGGGCCGAGGCAGACGATGTCGCGGGCGGGGCCAGTGCCGCCGGGATAGAAGAAGACGCCGTGCTGCAGGCCATGGCCGACGATGCGCTGGGTGATGCGGTCGGACGCGTCGAACTGCTCGAGCGTTTCGCGGTCGCGGACGATCTCCACCGCCTGCAGCAGGCCGCGCCCACGGATGTCGGCGACGTTCGGGTGCTGGCCGAGCCGCGCGTGCAGGCGGGCGGCGAGGCGCTCGCCCTGGACGGCCGCCCGCGCGACCAGCTGCTCGCGCGTGAGGATCTCCAGCACCTTGTCGGCGGCCGCGCAGGCCGCAGGCATGGCGCCGAAGGTGTGGAACATCACGTCGAGCCCGGCCTTGCCGATCGGCTCGGCCACCTCGCGGGTGGCGTAGACGCCGCAGATCGCGCCGTAGCCGCCGCCGAGACCCTTGCCGGAGACCAGGATGTCGGGTCGCACGCCCCAGTGCTCGACGCCGAAACGCAGCCCCGTGCGGCCGAAGCCGGTCATCACCTCGTCGATGATCAGGAGGATGCCGAACTCGTCGCAGAGGGCTCTGAGGCCCGGCAGGTAGTCGTCCGGCGGCACGATCGCGCCGCCGCTGGAGCCGGTGATCGGCTCGGAGACGAAGGCCGCGATGGTCTCCGGCCCCTCCGCCTCGATCGCCGTGCGGGTGGCGGCCAGGTAGTAGGCCCCGGCTTCGGGATGGTGCGGCCCGAGCGGGCAGCGCAGCGGCGAGGGCGTCGGCGCCGACGGATGGCTCTGCAGGAAGCCTTCCAGGCCGCGCTTGCGCCCCGCGTGGCCGGAGAGCCCGGCCATGGCGATGGTCGTGCCGTGGTAGGAGAGCTCGCGCGACATCACCTTCAGCCGGCGCGCATCGCCCCTGGCGGCATGGTGCTGCAGCGCGATCTTCACCGCCGCCTCGACGCCCTCCGAGCCGCCGCTGGTCAGGTGGATGTGGTGCAGGTCCCCGTCTGGTCCCCCTGGCAGCCAGTCGCGGCGCAGCCGCTCGGCCAGCGCCTCCCGCTCGGGTGTCTTCCAGTTGGGCACCACGAAGGCCGACGCGGCCGGCGCCCGGGCGATGGCCTCCATCACCTCGGCGCGGCCATGGCCGACGTTGACGACGATCGCGCCGCCCGCGGCGTCGAGAATGCGCCGCCCGTCGTCGGCGATCAGCCACGCGCCTTCGCCGCGCACGACCCGCATCGCCCGCGACGGCAGGAACGGCCAGTCACGCAGGTCGGTGTCGTCGGCTGTGGCAAGGGTCATGGGCTACCTCCACGCCCGGTTTCTCATCCGGAGCGGAGGTTGCCAACACCGCAGTCCGCTTACGCGGGCGCAGAGCGCCCGGCGCTGGCCCGGGCGGGTGTGGTATGCAGCGCGTGGTTGTTGACTCGCCGCACGTCCGGCCAAGACTGACCCGGAGAAGCGTTGGTTGAACGGAGCGTCGCATGGCCGCCGCCGAATCCTCCAATCCATCGCTCGACCAGCACTACGCCGTTCCCCAGACCCTGGTGAAGATTGGTCTGCGGCGCCGGCTGAACTTGCTGATCGCCGGCGAAGGTGCGCCGACGGTGATCTTTGCGGCCGGCATGAATGGGACGACCTTGCACTGGGCGCGCGTTCAGCGGGTGATCGCCGAGAAGACGCGCACGGTGGCCTTCGACAAGGCCGGGCTCGGTTTCAGCGATCCCGGCCCGCTGCCGCGAACGGCGGCCGCCGTCGTCGACGCTGGTCACGGCATCCAGATCGAGAAGTCCGAGGCGGTGATCGCCGCGATCGAGGAAGTGTTGGGGCTGGCGCGAAGCCGCTGACGCTACGCCTTCACGAACGGCCGCGGCGCGCGGGCGCCGCCCTGGCGGGCGAGCATCCAGCCGGGGTACTCGGGCGCGAGCTCCGAGACGGCGTCGAGCTTGGCGAGGTCGGCCTCGGTCAGCGCAAGGTCGGCGGCGGCGAGGTTGTCCTCCAGCTGCTCGGTGTTGCGCGCCCCGATGATCACGGTGGTGACGAACGGCTTGGCGAGCACGTAGGCGAGCGCGACACGCGCCACCGAGACGCCGTGCGCGGCGGCCACCTCGCGCATCGCGTCGATGATCGGCCAGGCGCGTTCCTTGTCGACCGGCGGGAAGTCGAAGCTGGTGCGCCGCGCGCCCTGCGGGCCGGCGCTTTCGCGGTCGAACTTGCCGGAGAGGAAGCCGCCCGCCAGCGGCGACCAGACCATCAGCCCGACGCCTTCGCTGGCCATCATCGGCACGATCTCGCGCTCCAGGTCGCGGCCGGCGATCGAGTAGTAGGCCTGCACCGTCTCGAAGCGCGCGTAGTCGCGGTGGTCGCTGATGCCGACCGCCTTGGCGATCTTCCAGGCCTGCCAGTTGGAGCAGCCGATGTAGCGCACGAGCCCCTGGCGCACGAGGTCGTCGAGCGCGCGCAGCGTCTCCTCGAGCGGGGTCACCGGGTCGTTGGCGTGGATCTGGTAGAGGTCGATGTGGTCGAGCCCGAGCCGCTCGAGGCTCGCCTGCACGCCGTCCATGATGTGGCCGCGCGAGGCGCCGCGGTCGTTGGGGCCGTTGCCCATGTCGCCGTAGACCTTGGTGGCGACGATCACGTCGGAGCGCTTGACGCCGAGGTCCTTCAGCGACTGGCCGACCAGGCGCTCGGAGACGCCCTGCGAGTAGACGTCGGCGGTGTCGATGAAGTTGACGCCGCTCTGCAGCGCGGTGCTCATCACGGCGTTGACCGCCTGCTGGTCGAGGTCGCCGATCATCGACCAGATGCCGCCGGACGTGCCGCCGAAAGTCATCGCGCCCAGGCAGATCTCGGAAACGTAGAGGCCGGAGCGGCCGAGTTGGCGATAGCGCATGGTCTTGCACCTCGTTGGGGTTCGGGGCGGCGGCGCGTCTCGCGCACCGCGGAATGACGGGCGGCAAATACGGCGCGCGGCGGAAGCTGGCGCGCCAGATTTTCTGGCAGGCGCGTGGCGGGGGCGGGCGGGCTTGCGGAGCGGGCGCCGCGCGCCTAGCTGGGCGCCATGGCGCTGGCTGCCAAGA
>Ga0134126_10014228_pt1 | contig 10045 bp, 7 predicted proteins | sample KB31752_FD_96881 | JGI IMG/M metagenome (GOLD analysis project Ga0134126, IMG submission 96881) | Terrestrial soil microbial communities with excess Nitrogen fertilizer from Kellogg Biological Station, Michigan, USA - KB3-175-2 | ecosystem: Environmental > Terrestrial > Soil > Unclassified ...
CCGGAACGTTTCGACCGGCTGCTACTGGACTTTCTGGTTGCCATAAGCTACTGCCTCCTATCGTGATCTCGACCGCTTGGGTCGGGGTGGAACCTTCGCGCCTTTCCGGCGCGCCTTACTGAGTCCGATGGCGATCGCCTGCTTGCGGTTCTTGACCGGATGTTTGCCGGAACGCATGTGATGCATTTCGGTGCGGACCTCGTTCTGCGCTGTGCGGCCATACTTGCGCCCGCGGGAACGGGAGCGGGCAGTGGAACGATGGGACCGCGAACCGCTGGCCGACGAGCGACGTGAGGACCGGTGCGTCGAGGAACCGCTTGACCGCGCGGAGGAATGGTGTCCCCCCGATCTCCGCCGGCTCGATGAACTGCGCTTGTTTGCCATATTCACCCCCTCCATCAGACGCACGCGGTAGGAAGCGGGTTGGCGTACCGCCGACCGTGACCAAAGCTTCAGAATCAACCATACTGGCGGGGAATCTAAGAGCTGAAGAAGCTGAAGCAAGCGGGTTTTCAAGCTTTACAGGCTTCAAAGTTCGTATTCAAGTTTTCAGAACATGAAACTGCTGCCTTCCGCACCGAGGCAGCCGCGCTTCAGCTTCAGGAGATTTAGCAAACATGGAATTACTGGAATATCTGCGCAAGTTATACGTTTACGATCATTGGGCCAACCGGGAAGTAGCGCTCGCATTGCAAGCAGCTCCGCAACCGCCGCCACGCTCGGTTCGATTGATGGCACACGTGTTGGGAACGGAATGGACGTGGCGCCGCCGCATTCTTGCCGACAGCAAGAAGATAGCCGTGTGGCCGCAGCTTACCGTAGAGCAGATTTCGCAGGAAGTTCAGGAGGTGCAGGTGGCCTGGAAGAATTATCTGGCGACCCTCACTCCTGCGTCCCTGGCAGAGACAGCGGCGTACACCAATTCCAAGGGCGAGCATTTCAGCAACGAAATAGGAGACATCCTGATGCATGTGGTTATGCACTCCACGTATCACCGGGGGCAGATCGCGGCAGACATGCGCGCATCCGGCTTGGAACCCGTGTACACGGACTTCATCCACGCGGTGCGGCAGGCAAAGGTGACCGGCTAAGTTGTGTCGGCGGCCGAGCCATGCTTTCGGAGCTGATTTGATGTAGGGTCCTGCGGGCCCGTATACTAATGGCCCTCATGAAGGTTATTGCCATTATTCCGGCGGCGGGACTGGGTACGCGTATGGCGGCGGCGGAATCGGCGCCGCGTTCCGCTGTTGGCAAGGCACCCTCCAAGCAGTTCGCGGAATTGCGCGGCGCGCCCATCCTGGTGCACACGCTGCGCAAATTTGTCGACAGCCCTCGCATCAGCGAAATTTATGTGGCCTTGCGCAAGACGGAAGCCGATAACTTTCGCCCCCGGCTGGAGAAGGAAGGCCTGAGCAAGAAGGTGCACCTGGTGGAAGGCGGCGAACATCGGCAGCAGTCGGTGGCCAACGCACTAGCGGAGGTGAAGGCCGCGCCCGATGACATTATCCTGGTGCACGATGCGGTTCGCCCCCTAGTCGAGGAGGAGATTATCGAGAACGTGATCCAGGGCGCGGAAAAACATGGCGCCGCCATTGCGGGTTTACCGGCCGTGGATACGGTCAAGCAGGTGGAACGCAGCGCTGAAAACGCGATCATCACCGCCACGGTGCCTCGGGAACGGGTAGTGCTGGCGCAGACGCCGCAAGGGTTCCGCTTCAGCGTATTGAAAAAAGCATTCGACGAGGCTGCCGCCGACGGGTTTGTAGGCACCGACGAGGCGTCGCTGGTGGAGCGCTCCGGGCATGCCGTTGCGGTGGTCATGGGATCGGCGCGCAATCTGAAGATCACCACCCCCGCGGACCTGGAACTGGCGGAGTTCTACATGTCGCGTCCCGCGCGCCGCGCCGCCGGGTAATCCCTAGCAGTTAGCCATGGGCAATTAGGCCTTGGCGGTTCAATTCAGAGGAACTCTGCTGCTAAATGACAAATGCTAAGTGGTTCTTCACCATGTAAATCGGTGGCCGGGGTGGGATTGTGAGAATCGGATACGGCTGGGACTCGCATGAATTCCAAGCGGGCATTCCGCTGAAGATAGGCGGCGTGCAACTGCCCCACGAGAAGGGTCTAGCCGGCCATTCCGATGGAGACGTGCTGCTCCATGCCGTAACCGATGCACTGTTGGGTGCCATCGCGGCCGGCGATATCGGCACCTACTTTCCTCCTTCCGATCCCAAGTGGAAAGGGGCGGACTCGGTCACCTTCCTGCAAGAAGCCATGTGCCAGGTAAGCCGTGCCGGCTACAGCGTGGCTAACGTGGATTCCACGCTCATCCTGGCCGAGCCGAAGATTAGCCCGCACGCAGCCAAAATTCAGGAGCGGGTGGCCCAACTGCTGAAGATAGAGCCCGCAGCCGTAGGCATCAAGGCCAAGACGCCGGAAGGGATGGGCACCGACAATGCAGCCATTGCCCACGTGGTGGTCCTGCTGGTCAAGAACAGCGGCAAAGGCTCGCGGCCCAAGCGAGCGGTGGAAACGGTGCCGCAGCCGGAAATGGACCGCGTGGTGAACGACCTGGTTAAACAGGTCCCAGAACAGCCCAAAACCGGCGGCAAGACCCGGCGCTAAGCCGGGTTCGCCATCCCCTCAGGCCCAAGGCAGGCGGGACGCGGCTTCCGGAAAACGCCTGTTGCAAGAGGCGCGTCCGGCGCGGATTTTCACAGTTGACATTCCTCTAGTACCCGGAGCTTAATAGCTCGCACAGGTTCCGAGCCGTTTTCGCGCAGATCGTAGCCCAAGAACGGCCTGCCTGCTCAGGAGCGAAGATGAACAAAGCCGATTTGATCGACAGAATTGCGGCTGGTTCGCGCATTAACAAGACCCAGGCCGCCTCCGCCATTGACACCCTGGTGGATAGCGTAACCGGCGCACTGCGGAAGGGAGATCGCGTAGCCCTGGTAGGTTTCGGCACGTTCTCCGTCTCGCAGCGAAAAGCCCGCAATGGGCGCAACCCGCAAACCGGCGCGGTAATCAAGATTGCCGCCCGCAAAGTGGCCAAATTTACCCCGGGAGCCGAACTCAGGAAAGCGGTCAACAAGAAATAACGAGGGTGCTCTTCATACGTCGAGCGGCAGGGGGTCGGCCCTGCCGCTTTTTTATTGATCGCAACCCGCGGATGCGGTTCGAGGACATTTGGGGCTGCCGGATTTTCAACCACCGGCAGCAGCTGACCGCAGAAGGAACAAAATGCGAATTTCGCGGCGAGAATTTGTTCTCCGCACCACAGGCGTGGCGACCCTGGTTCTATCGCAGCGGCGGCTGCTCGCGGCAATACCGCCGGTCGGCTCAGCGGAAAATGGCGGCAGACGCGCCTGGGAAATAAAAGTGGATGCTTCGCATCCGGCTCATTCCTTTGATCCCGACCAGGCGCTGGGCAGTTCCATGGATATCCTGCCCTACGGGACGGTGGACAAGGTCTACACCGAGCCCGTTATCAAGGAGTGTTTGTCGGCCGGATGGGGGCCAATTACTTACCGGCAGAACACAGAACTCCAGATTGCCGCCTGGCACTGGAATCGCCATGGAACCTGGAGCGATCCGGCCAGGCAGAGCGGCTATTTTACCGGCAGTTCTGACCCGTTTGAGTTTCTGCGGCACTCTTACGGATACCCTTTACCGCGCCGTGGCAACACCCGGAACGGCGGCACCGAACACGGCTACTCGCGGCTGACCGATGGAAATCCCAGTTCCTACTGGAAGAGCAATCCTTACCTGAGCAGCCGATTCACCGGCGAAGGTGACGCGCTGCACCCGCAATGGGTGGTGATTGACCTGGGCGCGGTGGAGCAGATCAGCGTCTTGCGCATTGCTTGGGAGGAGCCCTTCGCGCGCCGCTACGAAGTGCAGTACTGGACCGGCGAACACGCCATGGACAAGCCTACCGAAGGCAAGTGGGCTGCCTTTTTGCAGGGGACCGTCGAGAATGGGCAAGGCGGCGAGGTAACCCTGAAACTTTCAGCCATGCCAGTAGCGGCCAGGTTTCTGCGCATCTGGATGACTGAGTCGTCCGGCACCTGCAGCACAAATAGCTCGCAGGACCGGCGCAATTGCGCAGGCTATGCGATCCGGGAGGTGTACGCCGGCAACCTCAACGACGGCGGCGAATTTGTGGACCTGGTGCAGCACCGGCCCGATCAGGGCCAGACTGCCACCTATTGCTCCTCGATTGATCCCTGGCATTCGGCGTCTGACCTGGATGAGCATGCCGGTGATCAGACCGGCTTTGACCTCTTCTTTACCAGCGGCATCACCAACCATCTGCCCGCAATGATTCCAGTAGCCATGCTCTACGGCACGCCAGAGGATTCAGCGGCGCAAGTTGCCTATCTGAAGAAGCGCGGCTATCCCATTTCCTACGTTGAGATGGGGGAGGAGCCCGACGGCCAATATATGTTGCCGGAGGATTATGGCGCGCTATATCTGCAGTGGGCAACGGCCCTGCACCGCGTTGATGCGTCGCTGAAGCTGGGCGGGCCGGTGTTCCAGGGGGTTAATGAAGACATCAAAGTGTGGCCGGATGCGCAAGGACGCACATCATGGCTGGGCCGATTTGTGGATTACCTGAAGGCGCACGGGCGAATAGCCGACCTGGCGTTCATGTCGTTTGAGCATTATCCATTCCCGCCATGTGACGTCACCTGGTCCGACCTTTACCGCGAGCCGCAACTGGTGAGCCATATCCTGCAGGCGTGGCGCGATGATGGCCTGCCGGAAGATGTTCCTCTTATGAACACGGAGAGCAACGTCTCGTGGCAGCTGACGCAGCCGTTCACCGAGATCTTCGCTGCGCTGTGGCTGGCGGACAGCGTGGGTGCGTTCCTGACCGCCGGAGGAGCAGCTTACTATCATTCGCCCATTCAGCCCGAGCCACTGCGCTCCGGATGTCACGGCTGGACGACCTATGGGAACTTCGTGGCTGACGAAAGCTTGAACATCCGTGCCCACACCTCGCAGTACTTTGCCAGCCGCCTGATCAACCTGGAATGGGTGAAGCACGGAGCCGGGGTCCACCGTATTTTTCCCGCTGGCTGCGAGTTGAAGGATACCGCCGGGCACGTGCTGATCACGGCTTACGCGGTGGAACGCCCGGATAGAGAATGGTCGTTACTGCTGGTAAATCGTGACCAGTCGAACGCGCACCCAGTCGTGCCTGTTTTTCACGATCAGAACGGCCCCCCGATGCATTTGGGCGGACCGGTCAGAATGGCAAGCTTCGGCAGCGAGCAGTACACCTGGCATTCCGATGGACCGAACAGCCGGCCCGATCCTGATGGCCCACCGTTGCGCACCACGGTAGATGCTGATGCGAACACCGTGTTCACACTCCCCAAGGCATCGGTCATGGTGCTGCGGGGCAAGATGGGCTAGCGCATCATGTACCCTGAGCGGCTTTCTCTTATTCATTATCACGTTTAGGGTTTCAAGATCTTGCGGTGGAAGCTTGAAACTCGCAACTTGAAACTATGAAGGAGCGGTAATGCGGCGATCATTTCTGTGCATCTTGTTGCTTGCAGCTTCGCTGTTGGCAAGCGCGCACGCCCGGGAACTGAAGATCCTCACCAACCACGTCGGTTATGAAGCTACGGGTCCAAAGCATGCGGTCATTCTGGGCCACCCGGATGACACCGTATCCGGTTGCGCGCTGAAGGAGGACAGCACGGACCGGCAGGTGTTCAGCGCGGACGCCCATGCGGCTGGCCCGGTTAAAAAATGGCGCGACTGGAACTTCTGGAGTTTCGATTTTGGCCCGGTGAGAGCGGAAGGCAAGTACTACCTGCAGTGCGCCAGCAATCGCGGCAGTATCCGTTCTTATCCCTTTGTGATTCAGCGCGACCTGCTGGAGCGAAACACGCTTTCCGACGTCATTTACTACTTCAAAGAGGAACGCAGCACCGGGGCCCTGGACCAAGCGGACCGCCATTTGCATTTTGCGGGCGGCAAGGAGGGTACGCTGGACGCGCACGGCGGATGGTGGGATGCCACCGGCGACTATGGCAAGCATTTGTCGCATCTTTCCTTCTCCACCTACTTCAACCCGCAGCAGATTCCACTGGTCGTCTACTCCCTGCTGAAAAGCTATGAGCAACTGCACCACCGCGGACAGCCGTACGCGATCCGCTACGAGGACCGATTGGTGGACGAGGCCATGTTTGGCGCCGACTACCTGGTGCGGATGAAGGATCCGGCAGGCTCGTTCTACCGCTCCGTTTCTTCGGAGGAGGTGCACCAGAGGCCGGAGGGACGGAAGGTGGCGGGGGAGATGAAGGCTTTCGGGATTTTCAATTCCCCGGAGAAGCGATCGGGCATCGTGGAAAACGCAAAGAACGACCTGGAGTATGAGGTGAGCTATCGTTCGGGCGGCGGGGTCGCCATCGCGGCCCTTGCCATGGCCAGCACCTACCCGGTCTCAGGCGAATTTCACCGCGCCGACTACCTCAAAGCGGCGGAAGACGCATTCGACTACCTGGAGAAAAACAACCCTCGCCTGACCAACGACGGCAAAGAAAACATAGTGGACGATTACTGCGCGCTGGCTGCGACGACGGAACTCTTCCGTGCTACACACAACCCGGTCTACAAAGCGGCCGCCGACCGCCGCGCGCACAGCCTGATGTCGCGCCTGGTCAGCAGCGGTGGCTATGAAAATTACTGGCGTGCCGACGATGGCACCCGGCCATTCTTCCACGCCTCGGATGCCGGATTTCCCGCGGTGAGCCTGCTCTACTATGGGGAAATTGCCGACGCGGATACGCGCCGCGAGGTGCTTCAAACAGTACGTAAATCGCTCGAGTTCCAGCTGACGCTGGACCAGGAGGTGAACAACCCTTTCGACTACGCCCGCCAGCTGGTGCAGGATAAAACGGGAGCGCGCCGCACCAGCTTCTTTTTCCCGCACAACTCTGACGCCGCTCCGTGGTGGCAGGGAGAGAACGCGCGGCTGGCATCATTGGGCGCGGCGGCCAGTCTGGCTTCAACGCATTTCCCGCAGGATGCGGCATTCCAGGGGAGGCTGCAAGTTTTCGCCGCCGACCAGCTTAACTGGATATTGGGGCTGAACCCTTTCGATTCCTGCATGCTGAACGGTGTGGGCCACAACAATCCGCAGTACATGTTTTTTGATTCCTGGGAGTTCACCAATGCACCGGGCGGAATTTCCCATGGCATCACCAGCGGGTTCAAGGATGAGGAGAGCATTGATTACGAGCTGACATGGCGGCAGACCGGGGCTGATAACGACTGGCGCTGGACCGAGCAGTGGCTGCCGCACGCGGCCTGGTACCTGCTTGCGGTTTCGGCGCAGGTGGGAGAAGCACAATGACGAGGCCTACAACCAGCGCTGCGTGATGTACATCACTGACTGGCGCACCACGCTCTCGTAGAAACATGGGAGCGCATGACGGGTGTGGGCAAAATCGGCACCGCGGTTCTATTGCTAGTGCTTTCTCTGCCGATAGCCGCACGGCTTTCGGGGCCTTCAGCCTACGGGCGGCAGTTTAGCCTTTCGGGGTGGCTGCTGAGCGTTTGTCACCATCACCAGCCTTCGCGCGGCACCCATCGCCGCAATTCCCACCGTCCCGAAGAACCGTTGAATGCCTTGCTTGAACAACAGCGCCAGAACGAATTGCGCTGCGGCGCGACCTGCTCGGCAACCCCGGTGCACAGCGGGTTTGCGATTCCTGCTTTCATTCTTCCTTTCTTAAGCGGCGAAAAGGCCGGCGCCATTGATGATCCCGCCTTCCTCTGTACATTTCTGATCTGATTTCAGTTTTGCCTCTGGTCGCACGCGACGGGCTTTGCCGCCACACCATTAACAATTCGGTTTCATGCAAAAACCATTTCACGGAGCCAGATATGAATTCTCTGAATCATGATTCGAACGAGGCACCCGAGGTGACCTCCAAGGTTGTGCAACGCACCAGGCTGTTGGCAGGCCTGGAAGGCATAGCCTACCCCATCGAGCGGGAAGCCGGATCCATCCTGCTCTGCGAAGGCGAAAGCGGGGGCGTCTTCCTGCTCTGCCGTGGCAAGGCGCGCCTGACCATGTATTCGCGAACCGGGGAGAAGCTGGCCTTTCGCACAGTGGGTCCGGGCTACCTGATCGGATTGCCGGCCAGCATGCGCCAGCAACCGTACAATTTCACGGCGGAGTTGCTGGAGGATTCACAAGTGGCGTTTATCCGCAACCAGGACATTCCTACGCTCCTGCGGCAGCGCAACGACCTGTGTTTCCGGGTTGTGCAGACATTAAGCCATGAGCTCAGGCGGTTGCAGCGGGCGGCCGTCCCTCCGGGCCGCCGGGTGCGCAGGGCGGTGCTGAAAGTGCTGGAAGCGCCGGCCTGGAGCCCTGCCGGCAATGACGGCACGGTCAACTGACCCCGGCCTGCACCGCGCAGGCCGAAGCCAGAAAACATGTTAGGGGATCGCGGTCAGCTTTTTGGGCACGTTGTAGCCTTCGATCCTCAGCGCCGGAGCCGAACCGCCCAACTGCGAGGCCGCAAAATGGGCTTCGAGGGTGCGCGATTGGTGCGGGAACAACGTGATGTCATTGTCGTCGTAAGTGATGGGCAGAAGTTCATCCCCATCCAAGCCCTTGGTAACTTCCGCCCGAATAAAGAACGCAATTCGGCGGGAGTTGTTGGTAAGCGTGATTTTGGCGGTGCGCTGGTCGGTACCGGTCGAGGTCACGCTTACCCCTAGCGGCGTGGATGGCATTTTGTTCAGCGCGGTCAGATCGGCCCACTTCACCAGTTTGGTGACGAACTGGTCATCGTTGCTGGGCGGCCCCAGGTCATCGTCGGTAGTGGATTCCCAATAAACATTCTCGGCCAGCTGGTTCCCGTCAGCGCCAGTCAAGTCGCAACGCACAAAGTAGGTTGAGCTGAGGCCTGCGATACGTGGGATTTCCAGCACCGGCAGGGAAGAATAGGCCGGCACATTGATATTGGCCGCTTCCTTGACCACCTTTCGGGTACCGTCAATGTTATAAAAGGCGACCGAAGCCTTCACATTCTGTAGAGGCTGGCCGGTTTGATTGACCGCATAGACGTGCGCGGTAGAGCGGTCGCCGGGAGCGTAGTAGTCCCACACAATGCTGACTGGCTGCATGGCTTTCTTGGCACCGAAATAGCCTCCGCCCTGTTTGAAATAGTAGTCGAACAAATGCCCGAAGAAGGAGGGCCAGGGATTGGCCATCATCCAGTGCATCACCATCTTGCGGTTTGACCAGTGGGTTGCGTAGGTCTCGTATTGCGAGCGGACATCCTCGTAGTACGCCGCCTGCGCCTTCTTCTCCAGATCCTCCACATTGTCGGAGGGCCCGTAGCGGTGGTCGAGGGCGCGGCGGATATTGGCCAGGGTGCTATTGCCGTCCTCGTTCCCGCCGGCATGGAAGAACCAGTACTCGTTGGGTGGCCAGAGCTTGTCCGCGGGAATAAATTTCTTCAGGCTGTCGAGCGGGGGTATGGTTTCATTGTCGCCTTCCTCGGCGGACGATCCACGCGCCGGACCGTATTTGTCACTGAACCAATAATAGGGAGGCCGCCACACGTACGGCCCAAGCATGTGAATGCCGCTCCAGAAGCGGTTGCGCTCCGCTACCGTGTCTACGATGGCGTCCTGCCAGTGCAGTTCTCTTTCGATCTGGTGATAGTCATTGAGCACCGGATCGGGAGGCAGGCCGTCGCTGCCGTTGGCCCACATCACCACCGAAGGATGAGAGCGCAGCTCATAGAGCCTGGCGCGCAAGCTGGCTCGGGCAACCCACTGGCCTTCGGCGCTCCAGGTGTTCCAGTGCTCCCACTGCATGCAGCACATCCAGCCCAGCATCACGGGGACGCCTTCGCGGTCGGCGCGCTCGATCATGGTGTCGTCGGCAATTTTCAGCTCCCAGCGCACCAGATTGACGCCCAGGTCCTTGATGTAGAGCATCATGGCGGCATCACGCGCCGGGTCATTCTTGAACAGCAGGTCGGGAGAGTAGGCTCCGCCG
>Ga0134126_10014229_pt1 | contig 10045 bp, 2 predicted proteins | sample KB31752_FD_96881 | JGI IMG/M metagenome (GOLD analysis project Ga0134126, IMG submission 96881) | Terrestrial soil microbial communities with excess Nitrogen fertilizer from Kellogg Biological Station, Michigan, USA - KB3-175-2 | ecosystem: Environmental > Terrestrial > Soil > Unclassified ...
CAACACGATGGTGGACCAGTTGAACGCCTTCGCTGCCGAAGTGACACGCGTGGCCCGCGAAGTGGGAACCGACGGCAAGCTCGGCGGCCAGGCGGTGGTGCCCGGCGTCGCCGGAACATGGAAGGATCTTACCGATTCAGTAAATGCCATGGCCGGCAACCTGACAGCCCAGGTGAGAAACATTGCCGAAGTCACAACCGCCGTGGCCCGTGGCGACCTTTCCCGCAAAATCACGGTGGACGTGAAGGGCGAAATTCTCGAACTCAAAGACACCATCAATACGATGGTCGACCAGCTCAACGCGTTCGCCGGCGAAGTGACCCGCGTGGCCCGCGAAGTGGGAACCGAAGGCAAGCTCGGTGGACAGGCCAACGTACCCGGCGTCGCCGGTACGTGGAAGGATCTTACCGACAACGTGAACTTCATGGCCGGCAACCTCACCGGCCAGGTCCGTAATATCGCCGAAGTGGCAACGGCCATCGCCAATGGCGACTTAAGCCGCAAGATCACCGTGGACGTGCGCGGCGAGATTCTGCAGCTCAAGGAAACGCTGAACACGATGGTGGACCAGTTGAACCGGTTCGCCGGCGAAGTGACCCGCGTGGCTCGCGAAGTGGGAACGGAAGGCAGACTTGGCGGTCAGGCAAACGTCCCCGGTGTCGCCGGAACGTGGAAGGACTTGACCGACTCCGTCAACTCGATGGCCGGCAACCTCACGGCGCAGGTTCGAAATATTGCCGAAGTGACAACCGCCGTGGCCCGCGGCGATCTTTCCCGCAAAATCACGGTGGACGTGAAGGGCGAAATACTCGAGCTCAAAAACACCATCAATACGATGGTGGACCAGCTCAACGGGTTCGCCGGCGAAGTGACCCGCGTGGCTCGCGAAGTGGGAACGGACGGCAAGCTCGGCGGACAGGCTGAAGTGCCCGGTGTCGCGGGTACGTGGAAAGATCTCACGGACAACGTCAACTTCATGGCCTCGAACCTCACCGGCCAGGTGCGTAACATCGCTGAAGTGGCAACGGCCGTGGCCAGAGGCGATTTGTCGCGCAAGATCACGGTCGACGTGAAGGGCGAAATTCTTGAGCTCAAAGACACCATCAATACGATGGTGGACCAGCTCAACGCATTCGCCGGCGAAGTAACCCGCGTGGCCCGCGAAGTGGGCACCGACGGCAAGCTCGGCGGACAGGCTGTGGTGCCCGACGTGGCCGGAACGTGGAAGGACCTTACCGACTCAGTGAACTCGATGGCTTCGAACCTGACCGGCCAGGTGAGAAACATCGCGGAAGTGTCAACAGCCATCGCGAGCGGTGACTTGTCGAAGAAGATCACCGTGAACGTGTCGGGCGAAATCCTGCTGCTGAAGGAAACCATCAACACGATGGTCGACCAGTTGAACCGGTTCGCCGGCGAAGTGACCCGCGTGGCCCGCGAAGTGGGAACGGAAGGCCGACTCGGCGGTCAGGCCAACGTGCCCGGTGTCGCCGGAACATGGAAGGACTTGACCGACTCGGTCAACTCGATGGCCGGCAACCTCACGGCGCAGGTTCGAAATATTGCCGAAGTGACAACCGCCGTAGCCCGAGGCGACTTGAGCCGCAAGATCACGGTGGACGTTAAGGGCGAAATTCTCGAGCTCAAGAACACGATCAACACCATGGTGGACCAGCTCAACGCATTCGCCGGCGAGGTAACGCGCGTAGCCCGCGAAGTGGGAACCGACGGCAAGCTGGGCGGCCAGGCCGTCGTGCCCGGCGTCGCCGGAACCTGGAAAGATCTTACGGATTCGGTCAACTTCATGGCCGGCAACCTTACCGCGCAGGTGAGAAACATCGCCGAGGTGGCAACGGCTATCGCGAATGGCGACTTGAGCCGCAAAATCACCGTGGACGTGCGCGGCGAAATCCTGCAGCTCAAGGAAACGCTGAACACAATGGTCGAGCAGCTTCGGTCGTTCGCTGCCGAAGTAACGCGCGTAGCCCGCGAAGTGGGTTCGGAAGGACGGCTCGGCGGCCAGGCCAACGTGCAGGGCGTCGCCGGAACGTGGAAGGATCTTACCGATTCAGTGAACGCCATGGCCGGTAACCTGACCGCGCAGGTGAGAAACATCGCCGAAGTCACAACCGCCGTGGCCCGCGGCGACCTTTCCCGCAAAATCACCGTCGACGTGAAGGGCGAAATCCTCGAGCTGAAAGACACCATCAACACCATGGTCGACCAGCTCAACGCGTTCGCCGCCGAAGTGACCCGCGTGGCCCGCGAAGTGGGAACCGACGGCAAACTCGGCGGACAGGCCGTCGTGCCGGGCGTCGCCGGAACGTGGAAGGATCTCACGGATAACGTAAACGTGATGGCCGCCAACCTTACCGAGCAAGTCCGCGGCATTGTGAAGGTGGTGACTGCCGTCGCCAACGGCGTGCTCACGCAAAAGCTCACCGTAAACGCCAAAGGCGAAGTGGCGGCGCTGGCTGAAACCATCAACGGAATGACTGACACTTTGGCCACATTCGCTGACCAGGTAACTACCGTCGCCCGCGAAGTCGGTGTGGAAGGGCGTCTCGGTGGACAGGCGAACGTGCCCGGCGCGGCCGGAACCTGGAAAGATCTTACCGGCAACGTGAACCTGCTGGCCGATAACCTGACGAATCAGGTGCGCGCCATTGCCGAAGTTGCGACGGCCGTAACCAAGGGCGACCTTACCCGATCCATCCAAGTGGAAGCACGCGGCGAAGTGGCCGAGCTGAAGGACAACATCAACACGATGATTGACAACCTTCGGCTTACGACAGATCGCAACACCGAGCAGGATTGGCTCAAGACGAACCTGGCCCGTTTCACCAACATGCTGCAGGGCCAGCGCGACCTCGGCGTCGTCGGCCGCATGCTCCTGTCAGAACTGGCCCCGCTTGTGAACGCGCAGCAAGGCGTCATTTACCAGATGGAGAACGATCCGGAGCAGCCGGAAGGCCGCCTGATGCTCCTGTCCACCTTTGCCGACATGGCGGAAGGCCATCTGCGCGACATACGTATCGGCGAAGGCTTGGTTGGGCAGTGCGCCGCCGAGAAACGCCGCATGCTCATTACCGAGTTGCCGCGAGGCACGGCGCCCATTCGCTCCGGTCTGTTCAAGGCGAAACCCAAGAACGTGATCGTGCTGCCGGTCCTGTTCGAAGACCGCGTCAAGGCTGTCATCGAACTCGCCAGCCTCAGCGCGTTCACGCCGTCGCACCTGGCGTTCCTCGAACAGCTCACCTCGTCGATCGGTATCGTGCTCAACTCCATTGAAGCCACGATGCAGACGGAAGGCCTGCTGAAGCAATCGCAGCAGCTCGCCACCGAACTGCAGACCCAGCAGAAGGAATTGCAACAGACCAACGAGCAGCTGGCGCAGAAGGCGCAACAGCTCGCTGAACAGAATTACGAAGTGGAACGCAAGAACCAGGAAATCGAGCAGGCCCGCCGCGCACTGGAAGAGAAAGCGCGCGAACTGGCGCTCACATCGAAATACAAATCCGAGTTCCTTGCCAACATGTCGCACGAGTTGCGCACGCCGCTCAACTCCATCCTGGTGCTTGGCCAACAACTCGCGGAGAATCCGGACGGGTCGCTCTCGCCCAAGCAGGTTGAGTTCGCCCGCACCATTCACGCGGCAGGCACTGACTTGCTCAACCTCATCTCCGACATTCTCGACCTGTCAAAGATCGAATCTGGCACTGTGTCGGTCGAAGCCGAGGAGATCTTCTTTGGCGCGCTGCTTGAGACCGTGGCACGGCCGTTCCGTCATGAGGCGGAAAATCGCAAGCTGAACTTCGAAGTCTCGGGCGAGCCGGGTCTCGGGCGCAGCCTGGTCACCGACTCCAAGCGTCTGCAGCAGGTTCTCAAGAACCTGCTCTCGAACGCCTTCAAATTCACAGAGCAAGGCAGCGTGAAGTTGAAGATCTCGCCGGTGAGCGGTGGCTGGAGTCCGGATCACCCGATTCTCTCGGGCGCCGGCTCGGTGGTGGCTTTCGAGGTGTCGGATACCGGCATCGGGATTCCGCCCGAAAAGCAGCGCATTATTTTCGAGGCCTTCCAGCAGGCAGATGCCGGCACGTCGCGCAAATATGGCGGAACCGGCCTGGGCCTGGCTATCAGCCGCGAACTCGCCAACCTGCTCGGCGGCGAGATCCAGCTTCGCTCCACGCCTGGCCAAGGCTCCACGTTCACGTTGTTCCTGCCGCAGACCTACGTCGGACCGGCAGCTCCTTCGGTGGTCAAGGTGGAGAAGTCGGGCAGCCAGGTGCAAGCGCAAATCCCCGTCTTCCTCAGCAACGTTGCGGCCGCCGAACAGGAATCCCGCATCGAGGATGATCGCCAAAATATTCAGGATGGCGATGCTGTCCTCCTCATCGTGGAGGACGACCCGCACTATGCGCGCGTACTCTGCGACCTGTCGCGCGACAAGGGATTCAAGGTCCTCAGCGCAATGAGCGGCTCAGAGGCGCTCGCACTCGCTCGCGAGTTCAGCCCGGCCGCCATCTCCCTGGATGTGTTCCTGCCCGACATGCTCGGCTGGACCATCCTCAACCACCTCAAGCAGGATCCGCGCACGCGGCACATCCCCGTCCAGATGCTGACGCTCGATGAGGATCGCCACCACGGCCTCTCCCGCGGCGCGTTCTCGTTCGTCACCAAGCCCACCAGTCCTGACGCCCTCGACGCTGCCCTCACCCGCATCTGGGATTACTCGCAGCCGCGCCGCAAGCGCCTTCTGGTCATCGAAGACAACGTCGCCGAACAGATGTCGATTCGCGAGCTTCTCGGTCACAAGGACATCGATATCGAAACTGTGGATACGGGCCAGGCCGCGCTCGATTCCCTCTCCACGGGCAAATATGACTGCGCCGTACTCGACCTTCGACTGCCTGACATGTCGGGCTTTGAAGTGCTCGAAAAGATGCGCGACACGCCTGAGCTGCGCGACCTGCCAGTGGTGGTCTTCACCGGCCGCGACCTCACCGCGGAGGAAGATTCGCAGCTACATTCGCTGGCCAGGTCGGTGGTGGTCAAGGACGTGGAATCGCCCGAGCGCCTGCTGGACGAAACCGCGCTGTTCCTCCACCGCGTAGTCGCGGACCTGCCCAAGCCAAAGCAGGATATGCTCGATCGCCTGCACAAATCCGACGATGCTCTCGCCGGCCGCAAGGTGCTGGTGGTCGATGATGACGTACGCAACATCTTCGCCCTGTCCAGCGTGCTGGAGCGGCGCGGCATGCACGTTGTGTCCGCCGGCAACGGCCGCGAGGCCATTCAGATCATCGAGTCCACGCCCGACCTCGCGATTGTCCTCATGGACATCATGATGCCGGAGATGGACGGCTACGAGACCATGCAGATCATCCGCCAGAACCCGTCGCTGCGGCGGCTGCCCATCATCGCCCTGACCGCGAAGGCAATGAAAGGCGACCGCGAGAAATGTCTTGAGGCCGGCGCGAGCGAATACCTCGCCAAGCCCGTCAACACGGAACAGCTTCTTTCCGCCCTGCGGATGTGGCTGCACCGGTAAGACCAACTGGATTGCGGCACGATTTCCGTCGCGCCGCAAACCTCAACCTAGCGGATGGCGGCAAGAGTCCGCGAACCGGGTTTGACGAACACCCCCAATCTGCTGCATACAAAGACTGTGCACACATTGAAGCGATGGAATCGAGGGAGTCGGAATGAAAGCGGACGATAAAGTCAACATCCTGATGGTCGACGATCAGCCCGCAAAACTGCTCAGCTATGAAGTCATCCTGGGTGACCTCGGCGAAAACCTGATCAAGGCCACTACGGCGTCCGAGGCCCTCAATATCCTTCTCAAGACCGATGTAGCGGTCGTGCTCATGGACGTGAGCATGCCTGACCTGGATGGCTTCGAACTCGCGGATGTCATCCGCCAGCATCCCCGCTTTCAGAAGACGGCCATCATCTTCATTTCCGGCGTCCACCTCACCGACTCCGACAAGATCCAGGGATATCGCTCCGGCGCTGTCGATTACATCTCTGTGCCGGTCGTCCCTGAGGTACTCCGCGCCAAAATCAGCATCTTCGTGGATCTGCACCGGAAGACCCGCCAGCTCGAGGCGCTCAACGCCGAACTCGAGCAGCGCGTGAACGAACGAACCGGCGAGCTTCGCCAGCGCGCCGAACTCATCGACCTCGCAACAGAGGCAATCATGGTTCGCGGCCTCGATGGCAACGTCCGGTTCTGGAACTGCGGAGCCGAAACGCTGTACGGCTGGGATCGGAATGAAATCGTCGGCCAGAACATGCACGAGCGGCTCAGCACCGTCTTCCCAATTTCCCGCACCGACATCGAGAAGATCTTGGGCGAGAAGCAGACCTGGGAGGGCAACCTGGTTCAGAAGACCCGCGCCGGCCGCGAGATCGTCGTTGCCTGCCGCAAGACCATGAATCATGCGGGCGACGCCATCCTCGAAGTGAATCGCGACATCACCGAGCAGCTACAGGCGCAGGAAGCATTGCGCGAAACGGAAAAGCTGGCCGCCATGGGTCGCGTCGCCGGCATCATCGCTCACGAAGTCAATAATCCCCTCGCCGCCATCACCAACACGCTCTACCTTGTGCGCAACCATCCGTCGCTCGATGATACCGCCCGCCACTTCGCCGACGTGGCCGAGCAGGAACTGCAGCGCGTTTCTCACATCACGCGCCAGACGCTAAGTTTCTACCGCGAATCCAAGCAGCCCATTCCAGTCAACCTGCCCGAGTTGCTCGATGACGTACTTGAACTGCAGGAGCGGCCCCTCAGCGCCAGCCGCATTCGCGTCAGCAAGCGCTACCTCACCACGCCCGTGGTCCACGGCTTCCCCGTCGAGTTGCGCCAGGTGTTTCTCAACCTGATTGGGAATGCGGTGCAGGCCATGCCCACCGGTGGCACGCTCGGCGTGCACCTGCGCGAGATCACCGACTGGTCGCGCCATCGCCGCGGCACGGCAATCTCCATCCTCGATACCGGCATCGGCATCCAGCCCGACGACCTCAAACGCCTGTTCCAGCCGTTCTTCTCCACCAAGTCGACCAAAGGCACCGGACTGGGGCTCTGGATCTCGAAAGGCATCATCCAGAAATACGACGGCACGCTCACTTGCCGGACATACCGGGGACGAAACGGCAATCTCACCTGTTTCCGGGTATTTTTGCCGGTCAGCGGAGGAGTCACCCTGCCGCTACACGGGACGGCGGCCGGTGAAGGCGCCCGCTCCGAACTGGAAACGGCTCACCCCGCCGGCGCCTCGGTCTAGCCTCCCGCCACAGCCCACAGAAAAAGCCTTCGCATAGCGCGGAGGCTTCTTCATGCCAGGTGCATGACGATCTCGGAGGAATGGTGCCCGGAGGGGGACTTGAACCCCCACGACCGGTAAAGGTCTGCGGATTTTAAGTCCGCTGCGTCTGCCAGTTTCGCCATCCGGGCCTGGGATATCTACGCCGCTGAAATCGCGGCGGTTACCGCTAGGCTGGCTTTCATTCTATCGTGACGCGTGATCGCGCATGCGAACTCCGCGCGCTTGGCCGGCGAACTCGGCTGAGGCAGGCCCCCAACTATTGGCCAGGCAATCTGCCGCGCGATCCCGGCCCTTAAGGCGCATCAAAGATGCGCAACGCTGCGCGAGCGGCGCAATCGCGCAGCCATCGCCGCCCCGCAATCTATTGCGGACTACGGAAGCAGATGTTTTCGCCTTCTAACTGGTACTCGGCGGAGCAGAAGTCGCCGCCGCAGATCATGGCTTCGCCGCCGCAAAGCTGCCGGCGGGTGATGAGTCCCATGGTGCCGCATCGCGGACACGACATGACCGCGACGTAAGGGTTCTGGGCGTGACCCAGCGTGGTCTGGTTTTCCAGTACGAAAACCGTGCCGGGGTCCATTCTTTCCGGGATCCACTCTTCAAGGAACTGCAAGTCGGCCGGCATCCTGCCCTCCAGGGGTTGAGATGCAGACGGGCCGCGCAGCGAATGCGCGTGCACCCGGCTGTGCAACAACTGCAGCCACGAACATCAACCTGAGTAATTGGACGTTTCCAGGTCGAGAACAGTGTTGCCGGTCCGCCGGTTTTCGTCAATTGGATTCGCAGGCAGAGAGTGGCGAACCGGATTCCCCGCTCGGCATTCCCCGCCCGATTCCTTCGTCGGCAGCCCTCAAGCCACCGGCCTCAATCGGCCCCGCAGCCTCACCGCGAGGCAATTCCCGCGCGCGATTGCACCGCCGAAGCGCCATCGATGCCGCGGTAAATCTCCTCGTTGCGCAGAATGGCCTGCACATAATCGCGCGTCTGCGTGAAAGGAATCGACTCCACGAACTCATCCATGCCGCGATACGGCCCGGCGGCCTCCCAATCCACTACGCGCGAGTCGCCGGCGTTGTAAGCCGCCAGCGCGTATTCCTGCACGCCGCCGAAGTGGTCAAGCATCTGCCGCAGGTAGCGCGTTCCCAGGCGAATGTTGATCTCCGGATTGAGAAGCTGTTGCGTCTGAAAGCCGGAGATGCCCTCCTGCCGCGCCAGCGAGCGGCCGACCGATGGCTCAATCTGCATCAGCCCATACGCGTTCGCGTAGGAGATCACCGATGGGTTGAACTCCGATTCCTGCCGGATCAGCGACAACACCAAGTAAGGGTCCAGTCCATTCTTGGCGCTCTCCGTCTTGATCGTGTCCCACCACGGTTCGGGAAACAGGATGCGCCAGTAGGCGAGCGGGATCGACCGGATCGGCGCCGAGGTGTAATACGGCAGCGCGCGCTTGAGCGAGCGCATCGCGCGATACGTCTCGCCAAACGATGCGTAAATCTGCGCCTCGGCCAGCGCGCCCCACGATTCATAATCCGGATCGGCGGCAAGCTCCTGGCCAATGTATTCATTGAGCCCGGCATTGGCGATGAGGCGCGCCTTCGCGATATGCGGGGAATCGGCGGGAAAAGTGTCCACGAGTTTGGGCACGGCCGGCGGTTGATAGTCCTGCACCTCGCGCTGCGAAACGAGTTCCGGCTGGCCCAGCGCCTTCAGCCGTTCCCGCGACATCAACGCGTAAAAGTAGTGCTGGTAGCGCGACACCACGGCGCGGTAATTCGCGCCCGCTTGTGCCGGTTTGTGATCCTGCATTTCGTACAGGCGTCCGCGCCAGTAGAGTGCCGCCGCGCTCAGGGTGTCCTGCGGATAGAGCTTGATCTGCTCGTCGAACATTCGGGCGGCGTCATCGAACTGTCCCTGGCGGTAAAGCAGCCAGCCGGCGCGCCAGTGCGCCGCGGCGGAGCTGTGATAGGAGGGGAAGTGCGACGCGAGATACGAGTAGTAATTCACTGCCTGCGGATAGTCGCGCCGCAGCAGGTACATGTTGCCGCTCGAGTAAAGCGCTTCAGCCAGCCAGTCGCTATGCGGGAATCGGCGCTCGAGCTCGTCGACCATGCGCTGCTGCTCGCCGTCATTTTGCGCGCTGCGCGCCAGTTCCATCAGCAGGTAGAGGCGCCGGGCGCCATTGTCATCGTTGGTGTCGGGCAAGGCGCGCGCCTGCGCTTCGGTCAGTCGCTTGAGCTTCAGGTCGCAGTCTGCGGCGGCTACGGCAAACCCGTTGCGGGTGGCCACATCAATCTGGGTATTGCGCGCGAGGGCGTGATATTGCTCGGCCGCCAGGCTATAGCGCCCGCCCTTGTAATAGGCGTCTGCAAGGCTTCGCAGCTCCGCGGTGGACAGGGTTCCCTCTTCCCCCATGGCGGTGAGCCGGGCGCGCGCAACCTCTGCCTCAGGTGACAGGGGATGGCTGAGAAGAAGGTGCTTGAACAACCGCAGGGCGTCACTATTGTGCTGCAGGGCAAATGCGATCTTGGCTTCGGTCAACTCGTAGTTGGGCTTGTCGCGCGCTTCTTCAGCCACAGTCAATAGCGCGCGCTGCGCCGCCGCGGCGTCGCCCTGGGCCAGCAGCACATTGGCCTCGAGTTCCGGCGCTTCCACGTCGAAGATCGTGTCGGGGTAGCGCTGGTTAAAGTCCTTCAGCAGCGCCAGGGCTG
>Ga0134126_10014230_pt1 | contig 10045 bp, 11 predicted proteins | sample KB31752_FD_96881 | JGI IMG/M metagenome (GOLD analysis project Ga0134126, IMG submission 96881) | Terrestrial soil microbial communities with excess Nitrogen fertilizer from Kellogg Biological Station, Michigan, USA - KB3-175-2 | ecosystem: Environmental > Terrestrial > Soil > Unclassified ...
CTAAAGCAAGGAATGGATTCTCATATGAATCAACTATAAAACCGTTTTTCTCTAGAACTTTGCTAAAGTGAAATTAACATCAAGTTCATCATCGACAACCAGGATCCTTTTTGACATCTCTGTGACCTTTGCTTATATATACAAGTATTTTTGATTAGTCCGGTAACTATCAAGACATGAAATGCCATAGTAGATTTTTACAATATATGTTGTATTCACAGGTTCATTAAACCGGTGCCCAACCTGAGAATTATAATACCATACCAAATAGTATATGTTTTCAAATAACTTTAAAGTTCAGCAATCGAATACATAAGTCTGAACTGTTCATCATCTGTGTCTTTTATGGGTAACGGGGTCACCATAAGTTCGTCTAATCCTGAAGCAAGAAGCTCTGAAAAACCTGACAGTCACTTCGTTGATCTACTTCATAAGTATTACACTGTTACCTACTTAGATACTATCTACTAAGATGCAGTACAGCTTTGCCGGTGAATTGTCTTTGCAGCAAGCGTTGCGCGACATTACCAATTTCGTGCCAGGAAGCCTCAACCTCGATTGGCGTCTGCAATTTCTGCTCGGCTACCATTTGAGCAAGCCAAGCCAAGTCTTCAGATCCGTTACGACGATTAAATTCTTCAAACATATTTAACCCATAGAGGATAGTTCGCCCAGTAAAGATCAAATCTCGAACATCGATTGTTACCTCAGAAGATGCCGACCAGCCCAGAGTGACGCAGGTCGCCTCTTTTGCCAGGAGAGGGAGTACTTTGGCAAGTGTTCTTCCACCTACTGACTCAATAATCAAGTGGTACGGGCCTTAGGCACGCGCTGACGATATATCATCTCCAGTTATAACCTCATCAGCTCCCGCTTCACGAACTAACGCCTCATTCCGAACATTACGAGCAGTACTTACGACATAAGCACCTCTGAGCCGTGCGAGTTGATGCACGAAGGATCCTACACCACCTGTGGAACCGGTGATTAAGACACGCTTGTGCAGGAGAAGCCCTCCTTTGTCAAGCGCATATAGTGCAGTAAGTCCAGCTACAGGTAAGGTTGTCACCTGAGCAAACGTTACGTTGATGAGAATTTCAGCCAGCATGTTACTAGGAACAGCAACTTGCTCAGCCCAAGCGCCTCCATGAACAGGAACCATACCCACAACTCTGCTCCCAACCTTTGGCCCTGTGGCATTAGCATCTTGTTTGATGATGGTTCCGGCCAGATCCCAACCTGGTCACAGCCTGCTTCGGCCTCCATGGCATCCCTCACCTCTCCTCGATTCAAAGAAATTGCCTCAACCTGAACAAGCGCTTCTGAAATGCCAGCCTTGAGCGATTCGACCTCATTGATGGCAAGCCTGCCTATCACCGAAGGATCAACAACTATTGCACGTATTGAACTCATTTATCTCTCCTCTTTCTCTAATTTGGCATCCGAAAGGAACTGGGGCGCGGTGGCGCTGCGTATGCTGCTGTTTGCTCCTGTAATGACTGCCACATTTCCTTCAAGCTTGTCATCAAATATTCTTGTCCTCGTATGTGATTTTGATATCTATTAATACCTAGTTATAATACGAATTATTGATTTAGGCTTGTTGTAAGTGAATTGGATGTTTTTGTATACTTTTCTGTAGTACTTGTCCGTTTTTAACCTTTCATAAATTCAGACATGTAACCTTTAGATAGTATATTATTTTAATTTCATAAAAATGTAAAGTACCAGAAATATTATTATTAATAGTTTCATGTTTGTTAACTTACCAGGTATGACTTAAAGGAAAATGTTATTCTAACTTAATAGATTCAAATATAATAATATCATCGATTACAATAGCATTGGTAAGCAAATCAAGCACTCTTTTACCGGTGATAATGCCTGTATCTTTTGTCATCAGTGCTTCCCTTCTCTTGAGAGTATCTAGATTTTATGATCTGAACCATGACACTGGGTTGCCATCTAGGTATAGAAAGTAGATGAAACATAGATATTCCAAATTATTGTACAATCAACGAAACGAGGATGAGACCATTGTCTCGATCATAAAACGACTATTTGGAGAGCATCTTATATCTAGATCGATAAGAACACAGAATAGGGAGCTATCATTCAGATGCCCAACCTACAACATGCATATGCTAACTAACCTAATAATATTAATGATGTTTTCCACATAGCCAATATGCCCATTGCATTTATATAATTTATTTTGATTGTTAATAACATGCAAAGAGAAAGCGTGGCAATTGTAACAGGAAGCTCTACTGGTAACGGATTTGAAACATCTTTGCTGCTTGCAAAAAATGGGTTTTTTACTTACGCAACTATGCGTAACCTTAACAAATCCACAAGAATTAAAGAGATTGCCAAAAATGAGAATCTGCCGCTAGAGGTGTTAGAACTAGATGTAACAAATGATAAATCAGTTGCAAATACCATTGATATAATAGGTAACAGACACCAAAGAATTGATGTATTAGTTAATAATGCAGGATATGAACACCACGGAGCAGTAGAGGAGCTTTCGATGGATGAGATAAGAGCACAGTTTGAGACTAACTTTTTCGGTGCAGTCAGAGTAATGAAAGCGGTATTACCTATAATGAGAAAACAAAGAAGTGGAACGATAGTAAATGTAAGCTCTATTGGAGGTTTAATAGGTGTTCCTCTTAATTCCGCTTATGTTGGTAGCAAATTTGCATTAGAAGGATTTTCTGAGTCCATGAAGTATGAATTGGAAAGCTTTGGCATAAAGGTTATATTAATTGAGCCAGGTGCAGTAAAAACCAATTATCTGGATAACGCAAAACAAGCTCAAAAGGCAATGAATCCAGATTCGCCATATGCAGAATTTTCTAAAAAGATGTCTGCAGGAGTGAAAGAAAGATTTAAGGAGGCCAGCTCATCTTCTCCAAATCAAGTAGCACAAGTTATCTTAAGTGCAATCAAATCAGAGAAACCTAATACCAGGTATCTAGTAGGTAACGATGCTATTGCCATTAAGGAAAGAAGAAAGAACAGCTCTGATTCTGAATTGGAAGTATGGATCAAAGAAAGTCTATTAGAACAAAAGGGTTTCTAAAGGTTACCATCTGGTGAAATAAACACTTAGCTTATGGGCAAAAGTACAGCATTAGGGGATTAAATACAAATCTAGATAATTTGCTTCTTAGAGATGGAAAGATTATTCATTATTACATAATAGTATATTGTAGAGAATATCCTGAGTGATAATAGACAAAAGGCAATAGCAGTAGCAGTTTTAGGGAGTTTGGAATCAGGTGATGTGACTCCTATCCTAGCTTATATTAATGCTGACAACTACACTCAAAACACTCTTGAAGTTCCTAGCGGCCGTGAATATGTAAATGAATTAATCAATGCACTGCCCGATCTGAGTAACCCAGGTTCATGACTATTCTGGTACAGACGCAATCTACTGTTTAATGGCAGCTAATAATATAAGCATAAGAATTACTAATAGCCACGTTACCTACGCCGGAAAAGGTATTCCTGCTCCGCTCTACTTGATCTGCTCCGTGGCGGCCATCCAATTCTCCACGTGATAGGCCGTCGCTAGCTTGCTGTCCCTGATGGTGAACATGTCTATCGAGATCGTCTTGAAGCTCTTCCCTGTGGGCTTAACGCCGTACAGCTCGCCAGTCGGGGTGCCGGTGGCCTCGCCCCGGACCACTATCCGGTTGCCCGAAGTCCAGATCTCCTTGATGGTCCAGTGAAGGTCTGGGATTATCTTCCCCAAGGTCGTGAATACCCCCGCTAGTTGATCACGTGACAGACAATCCGAGTTGGTCGAACAGGATTTGTAGTCAGGGTTAGCTGCATTCGCCAGTAAGGCCGGGACATCCTTTTTAGTCGGCTCATTGAGAGCCTCATAGAGCGGCGCGACAATCCTACGGGCCTGTTCCACGGTCAGCGACGGTTGCATTGACGTCTTATTCTGCTGAGCGTTAGCCAGGCCCGAATGTGTAGAGAAAGCAAGACTGGCAATAATTATTGCACCTACACTTAATACAGCTAAACGTATAGCCATTTTTTGGATGTCATTTCCATACTACAGGTGTATATTGCAACTATATAATTCAGGAAGTTACATTTTGGTAACATTATTACCTAATGGTAACTTTCAGATTTAATAAAGTGTCTAGATTCTATTAAACATATGAGTTCAGTTCAAGGGCCCACTCATCTGAAGTGGGACGTGTTCATGACTCCTGGCATACCCATAGTCAGCAGCGATATGCCTCCGGGCGTGAAAGAGGTGTATTTTCAGGCGATGGGGTCAACCCTAATTCATGGTGTGCGAGATGCCGTCCTGGTGGACGCCTTTATGACCGTCAAGCAGGCAAATGAACTGGCAGATTGGGTTGCATCTAGTGGCAAGAACTTGACGACCATCTATATTACACATGGCCATGGAGATCATTGGTTTGGAATCGGAACTCTTCTTGAGCGCTTTCCAAATGCTAAAGCAGTAGCGAAGCCTGACGTTGTGAAAGTCATGCGTCAGCATGCCTCCCCAGAGGTTCTTGATGGGGTTTGGAAGGCTGCGTTTCCGGACCAGATCCCGAACCCGATCGTGATCGCTGAGGAGCTCAAAGGAAATGTGATTAATCTCGAGGGGCATGAATTGGACGCAGTGGAACTCGGTCATACCGACACCGACCATACGACCTGTCTAAGTGTCCCCTCTATTGGCTTGGTAGTTGCCGGTGATGCTGCATACAACGACGTTCACCTTTACCTAGTCGAGTCAAATGCAAATAGTCGCCAGGAATGGATCTCTGCACTCGACAAAATCGAGTCGCTCAATCCACAAGCAGTTATTGCCTCACATAAGCGACCTGGTAGCGACGACAATCCATCGATTATCGAACAGACACGGCAATACATTCGCGATTTCGACCGACTGGTGGAAACCACGACAACTGCTCAAGAGCTCTACGACAAGATGCTGGAGCTCTATCCAAATCGAGTCAATCCGGGGTGGGCACTCTGGAGTTCGGCGCGCGCAGTCAAACAGTGATTTGGGAGTGGCTAATGCATGAACTTTCAGCCCGAATCGATAGTCCTTGTAGATCATTCATATGGTGAAGCAGTAACCACAAATCCTATTCACAGTATACCAACTTCATAGCGCTTGTCTACATAGCTACCTTTACCTCTTATCGGGGTTAGTCGTCGTCGAGCTTCGTTTGAAATAGCTAACGATATAAGCATGATAGTTACCATAAGATAATATTACCTAATGAAGGAACGGGCATAGCGTTAACGGATCATCTAAATAAGTGGGGAATGAAAGTTTGTCCTATCGATAGAAGTTTAAAGATAATGGGCCAACGCTACGCTCTCCACATAATGAGAAATATGATATTGTTAAAGCAGAATAGATTTAATCAATTTCTAAATTCTATAGAAGGTATAAATACCAAGACACTTGCGATCAGACTACAACAACTTGAAGAATATGGCCTAGTTGAAAGAAAGTTGGTTCCCGGCAAGCCAGCTCATACAGAATATTCCCCCACCGAAAAAGGTATGGCTGTACAACGTATCTTGGTAGAGATCGCTTCTTTCAGTGCTAAGTACGAGCCAGAGATAATTTTTGTAGATGAAAACCCAAGAGATAATGGGAAGCCACTCTTTGGAACTAGAAATTTATCTGAAGTTTATAATTCTTGAACTACTCAGGTAATCGGTGGGATATCGACACGACCTTACGAAGTTGATATACTTGGTGCTGTCAAGCTGTCGTCGGCTCTAGATATGGTTCCTACCCCCTCACGTTACCTTAAGGTACTTTTCATTTTGTATTACACAAATTAGATAGACTCTCTAATGATTACCTTTGCTTGTTCCTTAATCCGGTTCAAAATAATGTGTTTGTTAGAAGAATCTAAAATCTTACCTATTATATTTACAGGAGAGTATGCCAGTATTTTCCAGTTCTTACTAATGGGAGTTGGTCCATAAAATAAACACAACGCATTACCTTCGGGCCAGTAAGCAACATCCAACTCATTTACTTCTGTCTTTGCATTATCTTCTTGTTCGACAGTTATTGTAGTTCGGTCAGTATAAAGCTCCTCTCCCCACTTGTTGATGCTAACTTCAACTGGCAAATTGTTAAATATCGCCTTGAAAGTCTTTGGGGAAAGTGTATCATCTAATTTTATTCTAACATTTTTAATATCCAGATCCAGAAATACAATATCTATAATTTTTTCCATAACATCATATTGATCAACGGTAACTTATATACCCAAATGCATTGCTGCATGGTTTATAATGCGGAAAGTACCGGCGAACTTATGAAACGATGTTTTTGTCATTTTATCCTTCTATTTGTGATTTTCATCTCTGTTCTGCAGGCAACTTGCTCGGTAGCTCGTTGGTGATCAAAATAGCGTGTGCAAAACGCCGGTCCATTGACTTCATGCGCAGCGTGCATTCCTTCTTGACTGAACGCAGCACTTGCATCTCTCTCAATCCCTGACCATCAGAAACAACAATATCGGCACCAAGTTTATGCACCAACTCCTCTTTGTCCTTTGAATGGGTTATTGCAATTGTTTCAAACCCAGCAGCCTTTGAGTATTGTAACGCCAGATGCCCCAACCCACCTATTCCGACTACTGCAATTCTTTCATGCGGCTTTGGATTTGCCCATCGCAAACCACTCCAAACGGTGTAACCAAATCACTAATTCAACAGAAGCAGTTACTAATGTAAACTAATCACTACTTATCTACTTTCTATTCTCTTTCATACGTAGCTGTTGATGCCTCTAGCTCTGCTAGCCTGCTCATTCGTCTGTCTGCTGCCTGCCTTGGAGGAAATACAACAAGGGTAGTCCCTTGCTTTGCATTGAGAAGCGATGCGATTGAATCAATAGTTTAAGGTCTTCCTTGGATAGGTGCCACTTACTGGTCATTTCTATCAGAATCCTCCTGCATATACAGCCAACAAGCATTCGAATATACAATATCATGTCGTGGACGGTATTCATATTTTGATTCTGATTTTGATTCTACTCTCATTAGACTAGAACTCAGCCATTTTCTATCTGCTGCAGTTGATTACTATCGATAGGCATATAATCACTCTCCTCAATTTCTAGTTCTTGATATATGCCTATACCTGAATTGTAATTATACAAATCTATTATCCTTTGGGCCCTTCTTCAATACACTTCCCTTTAGCATGCCAACAGTACCGTCATCTAGACGATACACCATGATTCGGTTAATATCATATGGTGCTGGTAGATCAAGTTCAACCCAGATCATTGCCATTAGTGTTACAACTAGCTAGTAATACGTTGAAGTACAACAAAAGTATGTTATATAGGTAAAGAGCCGTAAGCCCATATCTTGATATGGTCATTGCCGGCGAACATTACGTATCACTTAGGGCGATGGGCAATACATTACGGTTGTTATCATCGATGAGTAACCTAGTTACCATTTGTAGATTATTTTTGCGCTCACTATGAAATATTTTCTGCATTACTTGTCTGTAAATTGCATTCAGTAAATTCTTATCGGACCAGTGATCTTACTAAATGCTAGCATTTCATTTGTTCAGTTGGATTAGTGGTTAACTTCTTGCAGGAATTGGCGTCATATGACAGACGGAATCATCTATCAAGTCAATCCACTAGTATTTCGTCAAGTTAACATGTCCCACACACGTGTCCCTGAACAACAAGCTTGATATGATCTAAACCGTCTCGCTGCAAAATACTAGAGCCATCGGATGACAGTAAGAACTTTACAAAAGCCATGGCGCCCGCTAGATTTTTGTAGGTATCTGGTATCGTCACTGAAAAGTATACTGGTTCACCGAGAACTGTTTGACCGCTAGGCAGGGTATATGTAGTAGTTTTATAGAAATTAGAATACGATGGATTGCCAAGATTAATCTGAGGAGATAGCGTTATGTATTGGAGTGCTCTTCCAACCGCTTCATGCTTGTATGCTGCTATTGCGTCTAAATTCCCAGTCTCTAGAGTTGTTATAAGAGTTTCCTCTGGAAAGAGTTGTTTTGGATTCTTATCGTCTCCCAGAATTTTTTGTTTGATGTTAGGATCCTTATAGTATGAATTAGCAAGTTTGGACATGATTATTGTGTAGTATCCCTTCGGATCTAAATCAGGATCTGTTCTTCCAAATTTGAAGCCTGGTTCTGATAAGACCTGGTACCATGGTACAAGTCCCTTCTTTGCCTTATCTAAATCTGCATGAAACTTGCTGATAGAAGAATATGCAATTACCATTTCAGCAGATGCAAACTTGGCTAAACCATGAGCGAGTGGAGATTTACTAGCAACACTACTAGTTGAGTTAATCAGTTTGTTAATAGGAATTGTACCTGCACTGACAAAAACATCTGGCCCTCCTGACCATCCAAAATCATATTTGCAATTTGCAGTGAACCTCTTCCTTCTCCAGTGTATGTATAACCTGTTTTATTCTGAAATGCAGGACCTAGATCTTGTTCAAATATCTTTACAAGAGAACCTGCATACATAACGAATACTTTTTCGCCATGACTAGAAGATGAAGACTGCGGCTCTACTATGGGTACTGCATAGGCATTCCTTACGAATATTGAAGATGATATTAGTATAGCAATGACGATGATAATACCGAGCAACCCTACAATTTTGGTGCTATTAGGAGATTTATTATAAATTACTTTCGGTACCAAGTTATCTAATCCGGCATACTACCTGATAAATATGTTTAGACATATAGTTGGAAAAGTATAGCAATCTACTTTTAAGTTTTTTAGACAGATGATCAGTCCGCATTTAAAGGAGTAGGGCAACTTACTGACCTTTTACTCTAAGCAGAAATCTGTAGTCATTAAATTATGTTCAGTAATTAATTAGTATGCAAAGTCAAGGGTTTGTGCAACTCCTGATTGTACTTCAAAGTTACTTATTGTCTTATGCGTTCCATCTGGAAAAGCTGCTATAACATTGTATTTTCCTGCTGGTACTTGGAAGTAGTAATTACCGTCTATAGATATAATAGAATTTACAGTATGACCTGTTTGTTGTTCTGCAGCTACTACTGTTGCTCCCATAGCTGGTAATCCTGCTGGTCCTGCTACATGACCATATATTTCACCTTGTACTAACGGTATGTTTGATGAAGGTGATATTGATGCTGTGTCTTTATTGGAATTGGGTAACAATCCTCCACTTATAATAAATCCAGCTAATGCAATGACTCCTAAGATCCCTATAGCTGTATAGATTACGGGCTTGTAATTGCTCTTATTTACGATACTTTTGTTGTAAGTCCCTTCCACTTCTTTTGATATTCCTTGTTCAGCCAGTGTTTGTTGCTTCACGAGTAGCTGCTCTTGGTTTTGATCTTGCTGTGAAAATGAAGATACATCATACTCTTCATGTTTATGTTTATGCCTATGCCCTCTATGTTCATGAGAAGCACCCCACCCGCCAATACCGCCTGTATATTCTCCAGTAACTTCTAAAACATCCTCATCTTTACATATTTGCTCTAGCATTTTTGAAGTTAGTCTGTGATTAGCAACATAATGCGTTCCATTATTATATATTGCAGGAATCATGCCAGTCTTATTAAATATTAAATCTCTTTTGGCTTGTGAATTTGTTCCTGGTTTTGTAAATACCTCTACCATATAAAAGGGTGCAGCATTAGGGTTTTCCTGCTCTCGTAATAACAAATCATGAACTAGAGTAGGATCTGCTTTTGACAGATATGTCTCATACAGGGTTTGTAACCCATTGAACACCATTTTTATTTCGGATATCTTAGATGACATATTATTACCATTATATAGTCATGAATTGATTTAGGTATAGTGCAAGTTAAGCTGCGTTTTTAATATATTTTTGTAGCGCTATGTCCGTTTTTAGACCTTCATGTATACAAAATAGACAGTTTTAAAAGAGCCAAATAATAATAATCTGACTCCTCTAGAACGTCTATAAACCATAAGTTCAATTTGAAATATTATTTATGTA
>Ga0134126_10014231_pt1 | contig 10044 bp, 6 predicted proteins | sample KB31752_FD_96881 | JGI IMG/M metagenome (GOLD analysis project Ga0134126, IMG submission 96881) | Terrestrial soil microbial communities with excess Nitrogen fertilizer from Kellogg Biological Station, Michigan, USA - KB3-175-2 | ecosystem: Environmental > Terrestrial > Soil > Unclassified ...
CGCCGCGCTCTCCTGGCTGCGCGAGCAAAAGAAGGCGAAGGCGCTCGAGCTTCTCGACATCGTCGACCGCACCGACGACATTGCGGCGGCGAAGGCTGCCGCCGCGCCCTGGCTCGAGCACACATCCGACGTCGCCGTGCTTGGCATCGGCGGTTCGAGCCTCGGCGGACAGGCGCTGAAGGCGATCGCCAGGACCGGCGGTTCGCCGCGCGTCACCTTCCACGACAATCCCGATCCCTGGAGCTGGCGCGACGCGATGGCGTCCTTCGATCTGAAGACCACGCGGTTTGTCGTGATCTCGAAATCCGGCGGCACGGCGGAGACATTGTTCCAGGCGCTGACCGCGGCCGATGCGCTGGAGAAAGCCGGCGGCGGCAAATTTCTCAAATACCACTTCATCGCCATCACCGAGCCGAAGAAGAGCCCGTTGCGGGACTTCGCGCAGAGCATCAACGCAACTCTGCTCGACCACCCGCTCGGTATCGGCGGCCGCTATTCCGTTCTGAGCATGGTCGGCGTGCTGCCGGCCCTGCTGATGGGGCTCGATGTCTCAGCCCTGCGCGCCGGCGCCAAGACGGTGGTCGATGCCACGCTGGCGAGTGACGGCGAAGCCAATGGACCGCTCGCCGGCGCCGCCCTGCACCACGCGCTGGCGCAAGGCGGCAGGCTCAATCGCACCGTGCTGTGGAATTATGCCGACCGGCTTGCGACCTTCAGCGGCTGGTGGCGGCAGCTCTGGGCCGAGAGTCTCGGCAAGAACGGCAAGGGCGCCACGCCGGTCGGCGCCGTCGGCCCTGTCGACCAGCACAGCCAGCTCCAGCTCTTCCGCGACGGCCCGAACGACGCGCTGTACACGATCGTCGCGCCCGATACGAAGGGCGAGGGCCTGGTTGCACCGCGCGAGCTCTCCGAAGGTCTCGGCCTCGACTATCTCGCGGGCAAGCACATGGGCGACCTGGTCGCCGCCGAGGCCAGGGCGACCGCGCAGACGCTCTCGCGCAACGGCCGGCCGGTGCGCCAGATCCGCATCCCGAAGATCGACGAGACGTCGGTGGGTGCGCTGATGATGCACTTCATGCTGGAGACGATCCTGATGGGCCGCCTGATGGGCGTCGATCCCTTCGACCAGCCCGGCGTCGAAGAAGGCAAGGTTCTGGCGCGGCAGTTTTTGGCGGGGAAGTGACCCCACCCGAAATCGCTCCGCGCTTTCGACCTCCCCACTTCGTGGGGAGGTGAAACGAAATGGATTCACCTCCCCCAACGGGGGAGGTCGATCCGCGAAAGCGGATCGGGTGGGGGTCACAACTAAAGCGTGTTGTAACAATTTGTTACTACCTGAGGTATTGAAACGCCTTTCCGCAACCCTATTTCCGCCCGGTATGCGCAGGAGTCGCCGATGCAGCGGCCGAAGACCCGACGGGTCTGCGAGTGACATACGGGGACAGGGTGCGCCCTCGCAGGCATCCGAAGCGGACAAGGCGGCATCATGCGCCGGCGCCCATGGAGCGCGGCGGCGAAGGCTCCTTCGTATCCGCGAACGTCCCCGGGATCGGCGTATTGGCGCCGCAGGAGGCGGACCTTTGAAACGGTCCGCACGCGGCCAGCCCACACCCTTCGAAGCGATGCACGCGCGCGCTCCTTGGCCAGGAGCGTTCGCGTGCATCGCTTTTTTGGAGGTCCCCATCCGAGAAATCGAAGCGCGGCCGGGGTTTTTCGACCGGGGCGCGCCACCATCCACAGCCGCGTCGGCGTGCGCCGCCGCCCCTCGGCTATACTTGCGCCATGAAGATTCGCCGCTTGTCCGAAGGCACCGTGAACCGCATCGCCGCCGGCGAGGTGGTGGAGCGCCCGGCGAGCGCGGTGAAGGAGCTGGTGGAGAACGCACTCGACGCCGGCGCAAGCCGCATCGACATCGCAGCTTCGGCCGGTGGCGCCGATCTGATCCTCGTCGAGGATGACGGCGAAGGCATGGAGGCGGCCGACCTCGCGCTGGCGGTCGAACGCCATGCGACGTCGAAGCTGGCCGAGGACGATCTCTCGCACATCGTGACGATGGGCTTTCGCGGCGAGGCGCTGCCGTCGATCGGCGCGGTGGCGCGGCTCGTCATCGCCAGCCGCACGGCCAGGGGCGAGGCGCATGAAATCCGGGTCGATGGCGGCATCGCCGGCGGTCCGTCGCCCGCCGGCTTCCGCTCGCCGGGCCAGCACGGCACGCGCGTCGAGGTGCGCGAGCTCTTCTTCGCCACGCCGGCGCGGCTGAAATTCCTCAAATCGACCCGGTCGGAAGATCTGGCGACGCTCGACGTCGTCAAGCGTCTCGCCATGGCGCGCCCCGATGTCGGCTTCACGCTGACGCTGGACGGCCGCCGCGCGCTCGACCTTCCGGCGGAGACCGATCTCCCGGCCTCAAGCAGCGAAGCGGTAGGCCAAAGAGATGTCCCGCAATTGAAGCGCCTGGCCAGGATCATGGGCGGGGAATTCGGCGACAACGCCGCGCCGGTGAATGTGTCGCGCGAGGGCGTCACCATCGCGGGCTTCGCCGGCCTGCCCACCTACAACCGCGCCAACGCGCAGATGCAGTTCCTGTTCGTCAACGGACGACCGGTGCGCGACAAGCTGCTGATCGGCGCGGTGCGTGGCGCCTATGCGGACTTCCTGGCGCGCGACCGCCATCCCGCGCTGGCCCTGTTCCTCGAATGCGATCCGGCCTTCGTCGACGTCAACGTGCATCCGGCGAAGACAGAAGTGCGCTTCCGCGATGCCGGCCTGGTGCGCGGACTGATCGTTTCCTCGCTCAAGCATGCACTGACCGACGCCGGCCACCGCGCCTCGACCACCGTCGCCGGCGCGGCGCTGGCGGCGCTGAGGCCGCAGACCGGCGCGCCGCTCTATCGCCAGGACGATGTCCGTCCCTCAGGCGTCTCCGATCCGGGCCGCACATTCTACGCGCCGCTGTTCGCCGCGCCTGCCGCGCGCATCGAGGAACCGGCCGCACCGTCCGCACCCGATCTCCCGCTCGGCGTGGCGCGGGCGCAGCTGCACGAGACCTATGTCGTGGCCCAGACCGCCGACGGCATCGTCATCGTCGACCAGCACGCGGCGCATGAGCGCCTCGTCTATGAGCGGATGAAGAAGGCGCTCGCCAATGGCGGCGTCGCGCGCCAGCCTCTGCTGATCCCCGAAGTGGTCGAGCTGGATCCCTCCGAAGTGACGCGGCTCGCCGCGCGCGCCGGCGAGCTGGCCGAGCTCGGTCTGATCGTCGAGGCGTTCGGTCCCGATGCGGTGATGGTTCGCGAGATGCCGGCCCTGCTCGGCCAGGCCGACATCAAGGCGCTGATCCGCGATCTTGCCGACGACATCGCCGAGACCGGCAACGCGCTGTCGCTGAAGGAACGCCTCGAAGAGGTCTCCGGCACGCTCGCCTGCCACATGTCGGTCCGCGCCGGCCGCCGCCTGTCGGCCGAGGAGATGAACGCGCTGTTGCGCGAAATGGAGGCGACGCCGCATTCCGGCCAGTGCAATCACGGCCGTCCGACCTATGTCGAACTGAAGCTCGCCGACATCGAGCGGTTGTTCGGCCGGCGTTGAGCAATCGCGCCAAGAATTGTTAACCGCCTTCCCAAGCTTTTCATTAACACTTGTCTGCAAACCTCCGACGCATGTTAACCCGGCGGTCATGGCAATCGGCAGGCGCACGGTCGGCATGCTGAAGAACTATTATTCCGAACCGCGAAAGGCGCTGACGCAGCAGGAGCTCAATGTCATCCTGCTCGCACATGAGCGCCTGCTGTCCTATCAGCGCGGCGCTGCCAAGGCGGAGCTCGCGCGCACCAGGCTCGATCGTCTCAATCTCGCCAATCGAAACCTCGCCGAAGCCGATTTCTCCTTCGCCTCCCTGGTCGGCGCCACCGTGCTCGGCACCAATCTGGAACGCGCGAACCTGCATTGCGCGGACCTGCGCGACTGCGACTTCACCTCCGCGCGCCTGATCAAGACCGACATGCGCGGCGCCTCGATCTGCGGCGCGAGGCTGGCCTTCGCCAAGCTCGACGGCGCGGATCTGCGCGCGGCCACCGTGGCCTATCGCGGTCCGGGCGCCAGGGCGGATTCCGAAGAGACCGTGCGCGTCGATTTCTCCAATGCCTCGCTCAAGGGGGCCTCGTTCGGCCATGCCCGTCTCGACGGCGTGAATTTCTCGGGCGCCATCCTCGAAGGCGCCAATTTCAAGAATGCCCAGCTGTCGAATGTCAGCTTCCGCAACGCGGTGCTCACCGGCGTCAACGTCGCCGACCTCAACCTGCCGCCGGAAGCCTTCGAAGGCTGCGTGCTCGGCGTCACGGCTGCCGCCGTCGCCAGGGCCGACGCGCTCATCGCCATGCTCGAAGCGCACGCTCTGTGCATCGCGAGCGCCGCCGCCAGGGGCACGCAGGCCGTTCTGGACGACGAAGATCTGCGCCCCGTGCGCAGCAATTTTGCGGGCAAGGCGCTTACCGGTCTGTCGGCGCGCCGCGTCCTGGCCATCGGAATCGATTTCTCCGACAGCCAGCTTCAGGGCGCGCGTTTCGAGGGCGCCGATCTGCGCGAAAGCAATTTCTCCGGCGCCGATCTGCGCGGCGCGTCGTTCCGCCACTGCAAGCTCGGTCACGCCGATTTCGACAAGGCCAATCTCGGCAGTCTCAGGCTGCCGGGCGGCAAGACCCTGGCGCCCGACTTCACCGGCGCCGAAGCCGTTCCGTCGCAGTTTCACCACGCGGTTCTGGAATCGAACATCGCCGCGCTCGGCCTCGGCGCGCCGACGACCGCGGCAGCCTAGCCAATCCTTACAGTTCGCGCGCCAGCCGCCGAAGTCCCGGCACCCCCATCGCCGCTTCGAAGTCCGTGGCGGTCTTGTCCTCGGCAAAGGTGAAGCCGCAGGCGCGATAGCACGCTTCGGCCGGGCGATTGCCGAACAGGAAGCTGATCTGCGCATGAAGCGGCCCGTGCCCGCGCATGTTGTCCAGCATATGTCCGATCAGCGCCTGGGCGACGCCCTGGCCGCGGAAATCCGGCCAGGTCGCGACATTCTCGATCGTCCAGCAATCGTCTTCGCCCGTGGTCGCGCTCAGGATGAAGCTGCCGCGCGGCCACAACTCCGCCTGCTCGCCCTTGCTTATGCCCATGGCGTCGGACGCTTCCGCCATCGCCTCTCCCGAAACCCTGTACGGCGCATCGTCGGCAAAGGCGCACGCCGCCGACGCGGGCTGGCCGTCGACCTCCGCGATCGTGAAGAAGGAATGATGCCACCACGACCGCGCACGGGCGTTGGCCAGGCGGGCGCAGAACGCAACCCCGAATTCCATCGGCCGGCGCAACACGATGTCGAACCAGCCGCGCTCCAGATGGCCGCGCGCCGCGACGAACATCGTCCAGCCGAGGAATTTCGCGTCGTTCGCCGTTGCCTGGCGGAAGGTCGTGGTCATGGGGCCATCCTAGCGTAGTTGCGCGGGCGTTGCGTCGGCTGCCGATCCGGCCTAACGTCCCGTCCTCGCAAGGGAGTTTGCCCCCCGCAATGTTGGTCGGCCGTACAAGAAGGTAACTCCGTCCGGTAAGCCCTGGCCCACCTGGCCCGCCCGGACGACGACGCACGCCTTCTCCGATCCAACGTCTTTTCCGCGGGGCTCCCATGGCCTTCTTTCACAATCGCACCGTCAATCTTCTCAATCTGCACACCGCCGTCAGCATGATCGCGCTGACCGGCGGTGGTGCCTTCTATTCGGCCTATCTACTGACGGCCGGACTTTCGGTTCCCCTGGTGCTGCTCGTAAACGCCGGCATCGTCACGTTGCGGTTCGTATTGCGCAGCGTCTTGCTGACAATCGCCATCCCGCTTGGCCTCAGGCGCCTCGTCATTTTCGGCGCGATCCTGATGGCGGTGCAATTTCCGCTCATCGCGGAAGTGCAAGGCACCGGAACGGCGCTGCTGATCCTGATCTTCGCCAGTGCCTTCGGCGACACGATCTATTGGCCGAGCTATCACGCCTATTTTGCCTCGCTCGGTGACGAAGATCACCGCGGCCAGCAACTGGGCATCCGCGAGGCGTTGTCGGCACTTGTCGCGGTGGTGAGCCCACTCGCGGCCGGTTGGCTGCTCGTCGCGTTCGGCCCGCATGTCGCCTTTGACGTGACTGCGGCCGTGCAGGCGCTTTCGGCCATTCCGCTGCTCTGGACGCCCAATATCGCTGTCAGGCCGAGCGCGCCGGGTGCGTTCCGCGCCGCGCTTCCCGGAGTGGCCCTGTTCGTCGGCGACGGCTGTGTCGCGGCGAGCTATGTCGTCATCTGGCAGATCGGGTTGTTTCTCACTCTCGGCAAGAGTTACACCGCCTATGGCGGTGCCCTTGCCATGTCGGCGCTGGTTGGCGCCATCGGTGGGATGTTGCTGGGTCGGCTGATCGATTCCGGGAAGGGAACGCGAGCACTCTTTCTCGCAATCGCCACGCTCGCCTTCGTGACCGTGCTGCGCGCAGCGGTGCTGTCGTATCCGGTCCTTGCGGTCATCGCCAATGCGCTGGGCGCGCTTGTCGGCTGTCTCTACGTCCCCACCATGATGACGGCGGTGTACAACATGGCCAAGCGTTCTCCCTGCGCGCTCCGCTTCCACATCTTGGCGGAAGGCGGATGGGATGTGGGCTTCGCGATCGGTTGCGGCCTCGGCGCGGGCATGGTGGCGTTGGGATTGTCGCTGCGCTACGCGATCCTGCTGGCGCTGATTGGCGTCGCCGGCGTTTTCCGGCTGCTCTACCGCTACTATGGTGTGCATGCGGACGAACTGATCGACGCGTCGCAAACTCAGCCGGAGGAATTGGCCAAGATATGAAGCGCGGTTTCGCCGTAGCGGCGGGTGTCGAGGCTTTGCAGCCCATCGGGCAGGGGCAGCGTCTCGTCGGCCGCTGTCTCGGCCACGACCACCGCACCCGGCGAGAGCCAGCCGCCGTCGACGAGGCTCGCGATCGCCTTGGCGCTCAGCTCCTGGCGATAGGGCGCATCGAGAAACGCGAGTGAAAACGGCCCGCCGGTACCCGATGCCATCGGGCCCAGCGCCGTGGCGTCGCGCCGCCAGATTTTGGTCGCGCCGGTGAGGCCGAGCGCCTCGACATTGGTGCGGATCAGCGCGCGGCTCTCCGCGCTGTCATCGACGAACAGCGCGAAGGCGGCGCCGCGGCTCACCGCCTCGAGCCCCAGCGCACCCGTTCCGGCAAACAGGTCGATGACCCTGGCGCCTTCGAGGTCGAAGCCGAAATCGTTGTGCGCCAGGATGTTGAAGATCGCCTGGCGCACCTTGTCGGACGTCGGCCGCACGCGGTTGTCGGGCGGCTCGACAAGGGCACGGCCGCGGAATTTTCCGCCGGTGATGCGCAAGGCTCAGGGCTCCTCTGACACCCTGATCAGCAGCTTGCCCGTGTTCTTGCCGGTGAACAGCATGTCGAGCGCGTCGAGCGCGTTCTCTATGCCCGGCACGATCGTCGTGTCGTATTTGATCTTGCCCTGCGCCACCCAGGGACCCATCTCGGCGAAGAATTCGCCGAAGCGCGGCAGATAGTCGATGATGATGAAGCCCTCGATCCGCGCGCGCTTCATCAGGATGTTGGTCAGGCTGGGTCCCGGCGGCGGCTTGTCGGAATTGTACTGCGAGATCATCCCGCACAGCACGATGCGTGCCTTCATCGCGAGATTGTCCATCACCGCTTCGAGAATTGTGCCGCCGGCATTCTCGAAATCGATATCGATGCCGTTGGGGCATTCGCGCTTCAGGGCCGAGCGCATGTCCTCTTTCTTGTAATTGATGCAGGCATCGAAGCCGAAATCCTTCACCAGATGCCTGCACTTCTCGTCGGAGCCCGCGATGCCGACGACGCGACAGCCCTTCAGCTTGGCGATCTGGCCGACGATCGAGCCGACCGCGCCGGCCGCCGCCGATACCACCACCGTCTCGCCCGCCTTCGGTTTGCCGAGGTCGAGCAGGCCGAAATAGGCCGTGGCGCCGGTGGCACCCAGCACACTCATATAGGCGGGCAGGGGCACGCCCTTGGCGAGCTTCTGCGCGCCGTCGGCGACGACGTATTCCTGCCAGCCGGCAAAACTGTTCACGACGTCGCCGGGCTTGAAGTCGGGATTGTTGGATTGCTCGACCACGCCGAGCGAGCCGCCGCGCATCACCTCGCCCAGCTGCACCGGCGGCATATACTGCTCCATGTCGCTCATCCAGATGCGGTTGGTGGGATCGAGCGAAAGATAGAGCGTGCGAACGAGGATCTGTCCCGGTCCCGGCACCGGAATCGGCTGTTCGACCAGTTCCAGGTCGCCCGGCTTGATGTCGCCCACCGGCCGCTTGCGCAGGATCCATTGGCGGTTGCTGTTACGCATGATCGTCGCTCCGACTTGGTTTGTTTGGATCACCCAATACACCAAACCGTCATCGCCCGCTTCATGCGGGCGACCCAATTTTGTCGTGGCGGCCGAAATGGGTTGCCCGGACAGGCCTAGCGACAGCGTGGGCCGGGCAATGACGATTTTTCCTGATCGATACCCATCTTCAGCGCACGCTACCCCGCTCACGCTCGCGCGAGGGCGCTGGCTAAGCCATGCGGACGCAGTTATGAGGCGTGCATGAAGCGGCTCTTGCCCCTGTTGCTCGCACTGGCATTCGCCGGCCCCGCCGCGGCGCAGGTCGACGACCTTCCCAAGGTGCAGACGCGGCTGATCGCGGAACATGACCGCATCGCGCCCGGCGGCAGCGAGACGATCGCCTTCGAGCAGGCGATCCGTCCCGGCTGGCACACCTATTGGCAGTTTCCCGGCGACGTCGGACAGCCGACCGAACTGGACTGGTCGTTGCCGCCGGGCTGGAAGGCCGGCGCGCTGCAATGGCCCTATCCGAAGCGCCTGCCGGTCGGCGCCTATATGGACTACGGCTACGAAGGCAAAGCCTGGATCCTGTCCACCGTCACAGCGCCGGCCGATGCGAAGCCGGGCACCGTCGTGACGCTGAAGGCCGACGCGCACTGGCTGGTCTGCCTCGAAGTGTGCGTGCCCGAGCAGGCGACGATGACGCTGCCCGTCACGATCGGCATGCCCACCGCGTCGCCGGACGCCGCGCTGTTCGCGGCGGCGCGCGCGAAACTTCCGGCGCCGTCGCCCTGGGCGGTTCGCTACCGGCTGGGTGACTCGCTGGATCTCTATGTGGCGGCAAAGCGGCTGGCCGAAGCCCATCCCGCGCGGGCGGAATTCTATCCCCTGGCGCAAGGCGTGGTGAGCGGACCGGCGCCGCAGGCGATGGGTTTCGCGCAGGACGGACTCGTCCTGCGCATGACGCCCGGCAAGGCTCTCGCGAAGCAGGGCGGCGCGCTCGAAGGCGTTCTGGTCCTGACTTCGGTCGACGGTTCGACCCAGGCGCTCGCAGTCAAGGCGTTTCCCGGCGCGGTGCCCGATGCGAGTTTCCCGTCCGATGGGGGCGTCGGGGGCATCGCCGTGGCGCTGCTGTTGGCCCTGCTCGGCGGCCTGATCCTGAACCTCATGCCCTGTGTGCTGCCGGTGCTGGCGATGAAGGCGTTCGCGCTGTCCTCGCTGTCCGGCCGCGACCGGGTGGAAGCGGTGCGCGAGAGTCTCGCCTATGGCGCCGGCGCGATCCTGAGTTTCCTCGCCCTCGGCGGGCTCCTCCTCGCACTGCGCAGCGGCGGCGCCGCGATCGGCTGGGGCTTCCAGCTCCAGGAGCCGCTGGTGGTGGCGCTCTTTGCGCTCCTGATGTTCGGAGTCGGCCTCAATCTCTCCGGCGTGTTCGAAGTCGCCGGCTTCGGCGGCGGCGACGGCCTGACCCGCGCCGGCGGCATGGCGGGATCCTTCGCCACCGGCATCCTCGCCGTCGCGGTCGCGGCACCCTGCACCGCGCCGTTCATGGCGGCGGCGCTCGGCTTCGCCCTGACGCAGCCGGCTGCGGGCGCGCTCGCGATCTTCTTCGCACTCGGACTGGGCTTCGCCGCGCCCTTCGTTCTGATCGGCATTTCGCCGACC
>Ga0134126_10014232_pt1 | contig 10044 bp, 5 predicted proteins | sample KB31752_FD_96881 | JGI IMG/M metagenome (GOLD analysis project Ga0134126, IMG submission 96881) | Terrestrial soil microbial communities with excess Nitrogen fertilizer from Kellogg Biological Station, Michigan, USA - KB3-175-2 | ecosystem: Environmental > Terrestrial > Soil > Unclassified ...
ACGATGTTGCCGACGTCGCGGCATTTGTCGATGGCCTTCTCGATCAGCTCGAACAGGTCCTTGGCCAGCATGGCGCGCATTACGTCGTTGCCTTCCACGTATAGCGTGCGGTACGGCGCCAGCAGCATGCGGTCGCCTTCCGATTCGAGCGCCTGCAGGCGATCCTGCAACTTCTTCATCGGGTCGATCTGCAGGCTGCGGCGCAATTGGGCGATCATTTCCGCCACTACCTTGGTGGACTGGGTGAGCACCTTCGCCCGCTGCGCAAAGTCCACGCCGGCGACCCTCTGGGCGACGATCTCGTAGCGCTCGGCGAATTTCTCGATGGTCTTGGGAATCTTGTACAGCGCCGAATTCAGCGCCTCGATGTCCTCGCGATCGAGCGCGGTGACGAAGGTGTTCATCAGCTCTTCGCTGATCTGCGCCGCCAGCTCCTTCTCGCGCACGTGGCTGGCGTTGAACGCCGCCATCAGTGGGGCGCCGGTGCCGTTGGCCAGCAAGGCGGATAGCGCATCGGCGCTCTCGCACGCCGCCATGGCGCTCTGCTCGAGCAGATCATAGAACCGCTCACCTTTACCGAACATTGCCTGCAGGGAAAACATGCTTGGGACCAGGCCAGCGGAGAATGTCGGCCATGGTACAGGAGGCGCGTGCTGCTCCGCACCAATCGGCACATCGCCAAAACACGGTTTGCCACCGCGCCAGCATTTACACTCTGTAACCCATGCCCCCAAAGACCGCTCCACCGCGATGCTGATCCAACTCGCGCTCGTCTTCGTGTTGGCGTTGTGCAACGGCTTTTTTGCCTTGTCGGAAATGGCGTTGGTTGCCTCGCGCAAGAGCCGGCTCAAGCACATGGCCCGCGACAGCGCCTACGCCGCAATGGCACTGCGGCATGCCGAAGCACCGGAATATTTCCTTTCCACCGTGCAGGTCGGCATCACCCTGGTCATGTTGATCACCGGTGCCGTGGCCGGCGACGCGTTCGGCACGCATATCGCCACGGCCATTGAAAACACCAGCCTGGCCTGGTTGGCGCCCTACGCGCGGGTGCTTGGCGTGGTGCTTGGCTTCGCCTTGATCTCGTTCATCCAGATCGTGGTGGGCGAACTGGTGCCCAAGCGCCTGGCCCTGTCCGCGCCGGAAAAAGTCGCGGTGATGGTCGCGCTGCCAATGCTGCTGCTGTCGCGCCTGAGCATGCCGTTTGTCTGGCTGCTGAACGCGTCCAGCAACCTGCTGCTGCAACTGCTGCACAACAACCCGCAACGCCGCGGCGTGGTCACCGAGGAGGAAATCCGCCTGCTGGTGGCCGAAAGTGCCGAGCAGGGCGTGCTCGATGCCGAAGAGCACAACATGGTCAACCGCGTGCTGCGCCTTGGCGACCGCAGCGTCGACAGCGTGATGACCCCGCGCATGCGCGTGGCCTGGCTGGACATCGCCGCCCCGCGCGAGGAGAACCTCCAGGTGCTGCGCGACACGCCGTATTCGCGCTACCCGGTGTACCGGGGTGACGAAAGCGATGTGGTTGGCGTGGTCGAAGTCAAACGCCTGCTGTACGGCTTTACCGAAGGCAAGATGGAGTTGTTCGACCACCTGGCCAAGCCGCTGTTCATCCCAGCCACGGCGCGCGCACTGGATATGCTGGAGGAGTTCCGCGAGGCGGAAACGCCGCTGGCCCTGGTGGTGGATGAATACGGCGACATCGAAGGCCTGGTCACGGTCAACGACCTGCTGGCTGCTGTGGTCGGCGCCAGCCAGGTAGGCCACGCCGGCAGCGACCATGGCGACGCGCCTATCGTGCAGCGCGAGGACGGCAGCTGGCTGATGGACGGCGCCGTGTCCACCGAGGACTTGCGCGAAGTGCTGCAGATCGACCAGTTGCCCGGCGAGGACGAGCACGACTACCACACCATTGCCGGCATGGTGATGGCGGTACTCGGCCGCATCCCGCGCATTGGCGAGAGCTGCGTCGGCGGCAACTATCGCTTCGAGGTCGTCGACCTGGACGGTGCGCGCATCGACAAGCTCCTGGTCACCGCGCTGCCCCGCGGCGAGCCCGATGAGGAAGACGGCTGAGCGCCCCTGGCCCCGTGGAAGATTCCATGTTGTCGATCAAGCGCGCGGAGCTGCCGGCCCCCTCTCCCCAGACAGCTTCACCGTGGGGGAAAGGGGGGTGAAGGGGGTCAAGCCCGGAGGGGTGCCGGACGCCCAGACGGCTCGCGGCCGGCTCAGTCGGCGGTCGGCGCGGCCTTGCCGGCGTTCAGGTCGTTCCAGTTCATGATCGCGTTGAAGCCCAGCATGTAGGTGCCCTGGGTCTGCCAGCGCCAGAACGGGCGGATCGCGAACATCACGATGTGGCCTTTGCCCACCGACTCGTCCACGACCTGGGCACGGCCGGACAGCGTCTCGCCACCGGACAGGGTGCCGGACAACAGCATGTCCGCCGCCTTGTCGGGGAAGCGCAGCACCACGCGCGGGCCATCCGTCGTCGCCGGACCCGAGGGCCGCATGAAGGGCGGCAGCGACGGCTCATCGGTAGCTTCCGCAGGCTTGGCAGCCGCGGCAGTCCTGTCCGCATTCCAGGTCGAGACTTGCTGACCCTGGGCCATTGGGGTGACGTTCTGCCCGTCCACGGCACTGCGCCTGCCGGCACCGGCAAACATCCTGAAGCCGGAAGAGGCCTTGTTTGGATCCACTGCATGGATGACCGGCGCCTGGTTGAAGTACACCGGGACTTCGCGCGCGCCGTAGCCATACACGATGGGGCTTTGCGCGTCGGCAATGACGCCGCGCATGATGCTGCCGCGCACGAACAGGTTTGCCGGCTCCTCGATGCTCACGCCCGGGGTGAGGTTGTAGGCGGGAAGGATCGTCGAGGTGGCACCCTCGACAATCAGCGTGCCACCCTGGCGCACGAATTCATCCAGCGCCTGCACACCATCGAGGCCCAGGCCGCCGCGGATGTCTGGCGAGGAATCCGGGGTCCCGAGCGACTTGAATTCGCCGGTCTTCTGGTATGGCAGGGCGCGGTTGCCGACCTTGGCAATGCCTTCCACCATGGTCTGCACGGTGCCGCCGACGTGGGGGAAGATGATCACGTCGTACTTGCTGCGCAGCTTGCCTTCGCGCAGCTTGATGTCGCCGAAGTAGGTGTACGGCACGCCATAGGTATCCAGCGCCGCACGCACCCAACCCTCATCCTGGGTGCGCTGCCAGCTGTGCACGTAGCCGATGCGCGGGATGTCCAGGTCGTGGGTCGGCACTTCCGGCGCCGAGGCCATGGCCCAGGCCGACAGGCCGAGCTGCTTCAGTTCCGGTTCCAGCGCGCCACGGTTCGCGTTGCGGATGACGATGGCGCCGGCGCGGAACTTGTGTCCGCCCGCGGTGAAGTCCTGTTCCGCCGCCTCCATCTTCGTCCTGGCGAACTTGAAGCGGAACGCGGCGACGTTGTTGTCGGCGGTGTTGTCCACCACGAGTACGCTGCCGGTACCGGTGATGCCGCCAGCCGCCACCGCATCGGCGGTGAGCAGGCTCATCGGATGGTCGAGCAGGCTCTTGTCGCCCACCGGCTCGATGACGATGTCGCGCATCAGTGGGAAGGTCCAGCCGGTGTCGTCATACGGCGTGGGGTTGGCAGTGGAGAACTGCTGCACCGGGAAATACATGTCCGCGATGGTGCGATATGGCTGGTCGCCGCGGATGATGTAGTCGCCGGGCTGTACCGACAGCTTGCCCACGTTGAACGCGCTGCTGGCGACGGAAACCTCCAGCCCCTGTCGGCGCAGTTCGTTCACTGCGTCGGCGGCGTCGGCCTTGCGGCGCTGCTGGGCGGGGATGACCCAACCGTTGATCGGGCCGTTGTGGCCCTTGTTCACGGCGTTCTGGTTCTTGCGCCAGTAATCATCCATGTATGTTTCACGGTCATTGGCCACGTCGGTCAGCGAAAAGAGGATCGCCGACTCCTGGATGTTGGTGTTGTTGCGCGGCCCCCAGTTGATGCTTGCGAGCGGTGGGTTGGTGCGGAACCATTCGCGGCTCATGGTCGTCTTGCTGGGCTTCACCACGTAGTTGTCCGGTCCGTAGCTCTGCACCTCGTAGAAGCGCCCAATCGCGTTGTGCGTGTGCGCGATGAAGAACAGGTAGTTTGGCGTCCAGCCGTCGTAGAAGCCGTAGGTGAACACCCCCGGCACGCCACGCTTGGTCATCTGCAGCACGTCGTTGGTGGCGAGCTTCCACCACTCGTTGACGGTGATCGGATCGATGGCCTCGTTGTACGGGCCGGTGCCAGTGGACGAATACAGGTAGGTCTGCGCCTCGTGCAGGTCATGCAGTACGGTCGGATGCCAATCGAGCACGGCCTTGGTCGTGAGTTTGGTGAGCTGCAGGAACTGGCCCATGCCGTCGCGGTTGTTGTCGTGCTGCACGTACTTGCCCCAGTACATCAGGGGCAGCTTGGCCGCACCCTTCGGCAGCTTCTTGTTGAAGTAATAGGTGTCGACCGCCTTGTCGCGACCGTCCGGTTCGATCACCGGGGTGATCAGGGTGACCACGTTGTTGCGGATGTTCTCGATGAAGGGCGAGGTATCCACCGCCAGCCGGTAGCCGAGCTCCATCAGCATCTCGGGGCCGCCAAATTCCGGCGAGTGGATGCCGCTGGTGATGTAGTAGATCGGCTTGGCGGTCTTGATGAGCTGCTGCGCCTGCTCCGGCGTGGTCTTGCGCGGATCGCCGAGCGCCGCGGCCATGTCGCGGTACTTGTCGAGATCCTTGATCGTGGCCTCGTCGGCAATCGCGACCATGATCATGTCGCGACCTTCCTCGGTCTTGCCGATGCGCCACACCTTGACCCGCGGCGAAGCGGCGGCCAGCGCGTCGAAATACTTGTAGATGTCCGTGGTGCGGTCGAGCACGCCCGGTTCGCCAATGATGTGGCCGAGCACCTTGAGCGGGGTCGGCACCGTGTCCGAGGCCGGCATGTAATCGACCAGCTCGGTGGTGATGCGCGAATCCTGCAGGACCTTCTTGGCCTGATCCGTGTACGCCTGGTCAATCGCCTGCTGTGCCGTGGCAATCGAAGAAAACAGCAACGTGAGCGCAGCCGCGCACGCGCACACCAACGGGGCCCTGGACGGGCAAACCTTGGACGTCATCGTATCTTTGCTCCAGCAGCTAGTGATGTAACGACCGGACGGCCGCTCCCCGCCCCCGATCGTAGCGAACAAAATGCAAGGCAGGCAAGCGCCTGCCCACGGCCGCAGGTGCGAGTGCGCCGGCATCCTGCCTGCGGTATTTCGCCGCGCACCGCGGCGCAGGCCGCGGCTTCGCAGGGCGCATGGGAGAGGCACGCCCCAGGCAGGGAACAACAGCGCGCGAAATGACCTATGCTCAGGCTTCGCCGTGCCGGCCAGTGATCCGGCCATGCCACCTTCGATGAAGTACTGGTGATCGACACGATCATCGACGGAGGACAGCGGACGCGGCCCGGCGATACCCCAACGACCCATCCCAAGGGAGTTCCGGGCATGAAGACGACGCTACTCGCCCTTGTTTTTGCGTTCCTGGTGGCAGGGCTGCCGGCCACGACCGCTGCCGCTCCAGACGCCGGATCGTCCGCCGACCAGCAATTGCGCGCCCTGTACAACGCGGAGTTCGCCTGGCGCCAGGCCCAGCTCGGCCGCATCCAGGACCAGGACGGCCGCTGGGCCAAGCCCGGGCCGCACCTGCCCAAGGTCGACGCCGCAACCCAGGCCGCCCGCCTCGCGTATTGGAACAAGGCGCTCGCACAACTGGACACGATCCCGGTTGCGCAGCTTTCGCCGGCCGAGAAGATCAATGCGGCGGTGTTCCGCCAGTCGATCCAGACGCTCGCCAACGAGGTGAGGTTCAAGGCCTACGAGCAGCCGTTCAATTCGGACACCTTTTTCTGGGGCCAGCTCCAGCCGGGCTTTGGCGGCTTCGCGAACGCGGAGGAATACCGCAACTACATCTCCCGGCTGCGCGAGATCCCGCGCTATTTCGCGGAACAGACCGTCAACATGCAAGCGGGCCTGGCGCGTGGTTTCAGCGTGCCGCGTGTCACCCTGACCGGGCGTGACGACACCATCGTGCCCTACACCAGGACCACGCAGGACAACCCGCTCTATGGGCCCTTGAAGGCGATGCCGGCTTCCATCCCGGCAGCCGAACAGGCGCAGCTTCAGGCCGAGGCGAAGCAGGTCATTGACGGCGTCGCCGTGCCGGCCTACAGCAAGCTGCTGGCCTTTATCCGCAACGTCTACATGAAGCAGGCGCGCACCACGCTTGCCGCCGAAACCATGCCGGACGGCAAGGCCTATTACCAGGCCCAGATCCAGGCCTACACCACGACCGACCTTACCGCCGAGCAGATCCACGCCAAGGGCCTCAAGGAAGTCGCGCGCATCAGCGCGGAAATGGAATCGGTCAAGGCCAAGACTGACTTCACGGGCTCGATGCCGGAATTCCTGCACTTCCTGCGCACCGACCCGCGTTTCTATCCGAAGACGCCCGCCGAGCTGCTTGGCTACTCCGCCTACGTGATCAAGCGGGTAGACGGCCAGATCGGGCGTTTCATCGGCTTCCTGCCGCGCGCGCGCTTCACCCTCCGACCGGTGCCGCCCGAGATTGCCCCGATCTACACCTCGGGACGTGGTGGCCAGGGCTCTTGCCTGATGAACACCTACAACCTGCCCGCGCGTCCGCTCTACCAGAATACGGCACTGACCCTGCACGAATGCACGCCTGGCCATGCCTTCCAGGGCCTGGTCGCGCGCGAGCTCGGCGCCGACTTGCCGCCATTCCGCGCGGCGACCTATTTCTCCGGTTATGGCGAAGGCTGGGGCCTGTACATGGAGTGGCTGGGCACCAAGATGGGCTTGTACGACACGCCCTATGAGGATTTCGGCCGCCTGTCCTTCGAGATCTGGCGCGCCTCCCGCCTGGTAATCGACACCGGCCTGCACCATTACGGCTGGACCCGCGGGCAGGCACAGAAATACCTGCACGACCACACCGCCCTGGCCGAACACGACATCGCCACCGAGGTGGATCGGTACATTTCCTGGCCTGGCCAGGCCCTGGCCTACAAGCTGGGCGAAATGTTGATCCGCCGCGAGCGGGCCAAGGCCGAGCAGGTGCTGGGCGACAAGTTCGACGAACGCGCCTTCCACAACACGATCCTGGCAACCGGCTCGGTGCCACTGCCGGTGCTGGAGGCGCAACTGGAAGCCTATATCGCCAGCGGCGGCAAGGATCCGATCGAACCGCGCACCGGAGCCACGATCCACTACTTCCAATAAGTCGCGGTCGCCCGCCTGCGCTGCGGCCCGTTGGGAGCTGGGGCGGGACTGCCATACTCTAGGCAATCCCGCCAGGCGCCCAAAGAACCATGCGCGTCCAGTCCGATGCCGGCTCGCTCGTGGCCCACGGCTTGTCCTGCGCCGTTGATGGCCGTGCACTGTGGCGCAACCTCGAGTTGTCGGTGCGCCCGGGCGAACGTTGGGCCATCACCGGACCCTCCGGATCGGGCAAGACGGTGCTGCTGCGAACCCTGGCTGGGCTGACACCCCCGCAAGGCGGGGAAATCCGCTTCGATGGCGAACCGATGAATGCGTGGTGGCGACCCGCGTACCGCGCACGCGTCGTCTACGTGGCGCAGCGACCCGCGCTGCCGGAGGGTACGGTCCAAGCCGCATTGGCGGCGCCCTTCCGCTTCCGCGTCCACCATGGCAGGGAATATTCACGCGACGCAGCCAGCCGTTGCCTCGCCGCCGTCGGCATCGGCGCGGCCTTCCTCGACCAGGACTCCGACCGCCTGTCGGGTGGCGAGGCGCAGGTTGTGAACCTGCTGCGAGCCATCCTGATCGCGCCTGACATCCTCTTGCTCGACGAACCAACCGCGTCACTCGACCCGGCGCGTACCACGGCGGTCGAGGCCCTCGTCCGTGGCTGGATGGCCGGCGACAAGGTGCGTGCCTGTGTCTGGACGAGCCACGATGCCGCGCAATTGGCGCGGGTTACGGACCGGACGCTGGCGCTGGTAAGCGAACCATGAACCAGTCGTACCTCGCCATCGGCAACTGGCAACTCGGCTTTGCCGCGGTGCTGATCCTGGTCAACCTGGCGCTGTCGGCGTGGTTGCGGCTTGGGCTCACGCGCAGCCTGCTCGTCGCCAGCGTGCGCATGGTGGTGCAGTTGCTGCTGGTTGGACTGGTGCTCGAGTACATCTTCGCGCTGGACCATCCGCTGCCCGTCGTCGGCATTGGGCTGGTCATGGCGAGCCTCGCCGGCATCGCCGCGGTCAACCGCACCGGGCGCCGCTACTCCGGCATCTACTTCGACAGCGTGCTGTGCGTGCTTGCGGCCTCCTACGTCGTGACCGGCGCGGCCCTCGTCGGCATCATCGACGTCGAGCCATGGTATCGCGCGCAATACGCCATCCCGCTGCTCGGCATGGTGCTCGGCAATATCCTCAACGGCGTGTCGCTGGCGCTCGACCGCTTCATGGATGGCGCGGTCCGCGATGCCGGCCTGATCGAGGCCGACCTGGCACTCGGCGCAAGCCGCTGGGAAGCCTCGCACCCGCTGGTCACGGCAAGCCTGCACACCGGCATGATCCCGACCATCAATTCGATGATGGTGATGGGCATCGTGAGCCTGCCGGGCATGATGACCGGCCAGATGCTGGCTGGCGCCCCTCCCGCCGCGGCCGTGCGCTACCAGATCGTGATCATGTTCATGATCGTGGCGGCCACGGCTCTCGGAACGTTTGGCGTGGTGATGTTGGCGTTTCGCACCTTGTTCAACGCCGAGCACCAGCTTCGGCGCGACCGGCTGCACCCCGCGCAGCCGCTGTGGTCGACGCAATGGCGGCACGTGAGGGCCCGCCCGTCGGGCGGGGCGCGTCGCCGCGGATAAGGCCGCATCCCCTCACCAGTGGAACTGCACGCGCACGCCGGTGATCGCGGGATCATCGGTGACGGCAGCGCGCCTGCTCTGGACGGCGACGTAGTTCAGGACGAATTTCAAGTGCGCGTTCCAGTACCAGTTGACGCCAAGCGTCCAGGTACGCATGCGGCCGCCGTGTACCGGGCCATCGTCCAGGTCGATCGCGTCATAGCGCAGGCCGAGTTGCCACATGCCGGCGTTGGTGACGGCCCCGACCGGGGTTACGGGCAGGCCATCCACGTAGCGCCAGGTCTCACCACCAGGATTCCACAAGGCACTCACATAACCGCCCGCGCCCTGGAAATGGGTATCGGCGGGCACATGACGGTGCGCGTCGGCCCGCATGTACTCGCCTTGCAGCTTGACGTTACCGGCCACCCAAAAGGCTTCCGCGCCAAGCACCGACACATGGTCGATCGCCGGCATGGCGCCCGTATCCAGCAAGCGCACCGGGGTCAATTCCATGTTTGGCTGCACCCGCCAACGCATTTCGGCATCGCGCGTGTCGTAGTCCGCCCAGGACAGGCCAAGGTGCGCGATCCGGCCTGCCTGGTTGACCGGCGCCCAGGCGGCGCGCAGCGCTACACCATTGCCACGCGCGTAATTGGGGATGCGCCGGGTGGCGGCCAGTTCATGGTCGAAATAAGTCGCGGTCAGGGCCAGCGTGGGATGGCTGCCCGCAACGTCGGCCTTCCCGTAACGGAACTCATGGCCGTAGGCCACGCCGAGGCGGTTACCCAACGTAAAGGTCTTCGTCATCATGGCGGTGGACATGAACTCACGCGCCGTCAGCGATGAGAGGCGCTCCAGCCCGCTGGGCTGCTTGAATTGGCCGGCGCGCAAAAACGAACGGCGTTCGCGGCCAAACCGGTAGCGCGCGTTCATGTCCAGCCATTTGGCGGTATTGCGTTCGTAGCCGACCCGCCAGTCGAACCCACCGGGCCCGAGGCCGTTGAGGAAGAGTATGGCCACGCGCAAGTCATGGTTCGGCCCATCCGGGGACCGTGGATTGCCGCTCAAAGCGACGCCGTCGCTGCGGTACCAGGCGGCATCAGCCTGCACCAGGCCGCTGGTGTTGAC
>Ga0134126_10014234_pt1 | contig 10043 bp, 10 predicted proteins | sample KB31752_FD_96881 | JGI IMG/M metagenome (GOLD analysis project Ga0134126, IMG submission 96881) | Terrestrial soil microbial communities with excess Nitrogen fertilizer from Kellogg Biological Station, Michigan, USA - KB3-175-2 | ecosystem: Environmental > Terrestrial > Soil > Unclassified ...
CTTGCGGTTCAGCTCCAGCACATAGGCCCAGAGCTGGCGGCGCAGCTCCACGTCCACCCCGGCCGTCGGCTCGTCAAGGATCAGCACCGGCGGGTTGTGCACCATCGCCTTGGCCACCATCAGCCGCCGCTTCATGCCGCCCGACAGCTGGCGCACGTAGGCGTTGGCCTTGTCGGCAAGGCCGAGCGCCGAGAGCAGCGCGTCGGTGATCCGCTCGCTCTTCGGCACGCCGTACATGCCGGCCTGCACGTCGAGCGACTCGCGCGGCGTGAAGAAGACGTCGGCGGCGATCTCCTGCGGCACCACGCCGATCGCGGCGCGCGCATCGCGCGGGCGCTGGTCGATGTCGCGGCCCCAGATGGTCACTGTCCCCGAGGTCTTCTTGGTGAGACCCGAGAGGATGTTGATGAAGGTCGACTTGCCGGCGCCGTTCGGGCCCAGCAGGCCGAAGATCGAGCCGCGCGGAATCTGCAGGTCGATGCCCTTCAGCGCATGCATCGCCGGCGCGCCGCGCAGGGCGGGATAGGTCTTCACGAGGCCCTTGGCCTCGATCGCAAACTCGGGAAGGTCCATTGCGCCCCGGAAAGGTCATGCGACCGCGGCCTCGATTGACGCGGGCCGCGCGCGACGCATACCTAGGCCGCCAACCCCGCTCCGCCAAGGCGGCGGAATGACGTCGGCGTTTCCTGGGGAGTTTCCATGGCCCGCAAGCCGAAAGCCGCAGCCGCGCCCGTGGCGCCGCCGCCGCAGACCGTGTTCCCGCCGCCGGAGGTGGTGACGGTCCGCTCGCGCCGCGTCGCCTGCGACGGCGTCGGCGGCGCGCTCGGTCACCCGCGCGTCTGGCTGGAGATGGGCGAGGCCGACTTCGTCGAGTGCGGCTACTGCGACCGTAGATTCGTGCTGGCCGCGGGCGTCGAAGGCGTCGAGAGCGAGCGCCTGGCGCCCGGCGTCTACGAAGGCTCGCACGGCCACTAGGTCGGCGGGTCCCTCCCCATCATGGGGAGGGTGTCGCCCCGAACGGGGCGACGGGTGGGGAAGTCGGACGCCGCTAACCCCGCCCAGCGCTATCGCTTCACACATCCCACCCGCTGACGCGTTCGCGTCAGCAGCCCTCCCCAGGAGGGGAGGGATGAGGGTGACCCAACGCCCCCGCGCGCCTATCTTCAGGGCCCATGACCGACACGCTCGACGCTCCAGAAACCTTGGGTGACATCCCGCGCCATCCGACTCAGGACGGACCCGCGGTGCGGCTCTATCTGGTCGACGGCTCCGGCTTCATCTTCCGCGCCTTCCACGCGTTGCCGCCGCTGACCCGCAAGACCGACGGGCTGCCGGTCGGCGCGATCAGCGGCTTCTGCAACATGCTCTGGAAGCTGATGGTCGACATGAAGGCCGCGCCCGATGCGCCGACCCACCTGGCGGTGGTGTTCGACCTGTCGGAGATCACCTTCCGCAACCAGCTCTACGCCGACTACAAGGCCCACCGCCCGCCGCCGCCGGAGGACCTCGTCCCGCAGTTTCCGCTGGTGCGGGCGGCGACGCGGGCGTTCGGCGTGCCCTGCCTGGAGCTGGCGGGCTACGAGGCCGACGATATCATCGCCGCCTACGCCTGCCACGTCCGCGACGAGGGTGGCGAGGTGGTGATCGTCTCCTCCGACAAGGACCTGATGCAGCTGGTCGGGCCGCAGGTCTCGATGCTCGACACCATGAAGAACGTCCGCATCGGCATCCCGGAGGTGATGGAGAAGTTCGGCGTGCCGCCCGAGAAGGTGGTCGACGTGCAGGCGCTCTGCGGCGATAGCGTCGACAATGTGCCGGGCGCGCCGGGCATCGGCATCAAGACCGCCTCGGCGCTGATCAACGAGTACGGCGACCTCGACTCGCTGCTGGCCCGGGCGAGCGAGGTCAAGCAGGAGAAGCGCCGCCAGACGCTGATCGACTACGCCGAGCAGATCCGCCTCTCGCGCCAGCTGGTGCAGCTCGACTGCGGGACGCCGCTGCCGGCCGCGCTGGAGGATCTGGCGCTCGCCGACCCCGACCCGAAGGTGCTGGGCGACTTCCTCGAGGAGATGGAGTTCCGCAGCCTGGCGCGGCGGGTCACCGAGGCGCGCTCGGGGGGCGCGGCCATCGCGCCCCCGCCGCCGAAGGCCGCCGTGGCCGAGGCGCCGAAGCCGATCGACCACGCGCTCTACGCCTGCCTGAAGGACCTCGCCGACCTCGAGGCCTGGATCGCCAGGGCGCGCGCGGCGGGCGTCGTAGCGATCGACGCCGAGACCGACGCGGCCTCGCCCGCCGCCGCCGACCTTTGCGGCGTCTCGCTGGCCCTCGCGCCGGGCGAGGCCTGTTACGTGCCGCTCGGCCACGCGGCGGCCGAGGGCGGCCTGGCGCTGGAGATCGAGAGCGACCTCGGCCAGATCCCGATGGCGCCGGCGCTGGAGCGGCTGAAGGGCCTGCTCGAGGACGAGACCGTCCTGAAGGTGGCGCACAATGCCAAGTACGAGATCGCGGTGTTCTCGCGGCTCGGGATCGAGGTCGCCCCGGTCGAGGACACCATGCTGATCTCATACGTGCTGGGCGGCGGCCTGCACGGGCACTCGATGGAGGAGCTGGCGCAGCGCTGGCTGGAGCACCAGCCGATCAGCTACAAGTCGGTGGTCGGCTCGGGCAAGGCGCAGAAGAGCTTCCGCCACGTCGAGCTCTCCGCCGCCACCAGCTACGCGGCCGAGGACGCCGACATCACCATCCGCCTCTACCGGCTGCTCCGCCACGAGCTCGCCAAGCAGGGCCTGCTCACCGTCTACGAGACGCTGGAGCGGCCGCTGCCGGCAGTGCTGGCGCAGATGGAGCTGGCCGGCATCCGCATCGACCCCGACCAGCTGCGCCAGCTCTCCAACGATTTCTCGGTGCGCATGGCCGACTACGAGGCCGAGGCTACGAAGCTGGTCGGCCGCCCGTTCAACCTCGGCAGCCCCAAGCAGATCGGCGACGTGCTGTTCGGCGAGATGGGCCTGCCGGGCGGCAAGAAGACCGCCACCGGCGTCTGGTCGACCGACGCCTCGGTGCTGGAGCAGCTGGCCGCCGAGGGCCACGCGCTGCCGCGGCTGCTGCTCGACTGGCGCCAGCTCTCCAAGCTGAAGGGCACCTACACCGACGCGCTGGGCGCGGCGGTGGCCCACCGCACCGGCCGCATCCACACCTCCTATGCGCTGGCCTCGACCACCACCGGGCGGCTCTCGTCGAACGATCCCAACCTGCAGAACATCCCGGTGCGCACCGAGGAGGGCCGCAAGATCCGCCGCGCCTTCATCGCCGAGCCCGGCAAGGTGCTGATCAGCGCCGACTACAGCCAGATCGAGCTGCGGCTCGTCGCCCATATCGGCGACATCCCGCAGCTGAAGCACGCCTTCCTGCAGGGGCTCGACATCCACGCCTCCACTGCCTCGGAGATGTTCGGCGTGCCGGTGGAGGGCATGCCGGCCGAGACGCGGCGGCGCGCCAAGGCGATCAACTTCGGCATCATCTACGGCATCTCGGCGTTCGGGCTCGCCAACCAGCTCGGCATCCCGCAGGACGAGGCAGGGGCCTACATCAAGACCTACTTCGAGCGCTTCCCGGGCATCCGCGCCTACATGGACCGCATGCGCCACACGGTGCGCGCGCAGGGCTACGTGACGAGCCTGTTCGGCCGCAAGATCCACATCCCGGCGGCCGGCTCGCGCTCGGTGCACGACCGCCAGTTCGCCGAGCGCGCGGCGATCAACGCCCCGATCCAGGGCGCGGCGGCCGACGTGATCCGCCGCGCGATGATCCGCATGCCGGCGGCGCTGGAAGCCGAGGGCCTGAAGGCGCAGATGCTGCTGCAGGTGCACGACGAGCTGGTGTTCGAGGCCCCCGCCGAGGAGGCCGAAGCGCTCTGCGCCGTGGCCAGGCGCGTCATGGAGCACGCCGCCGAGCCGGTGGTCTCGCTCTCCGTCCCGCTGGTGGTGGACGCCCGCTACGCGACGAACTGGGACGAGGCGCACTGACCTCAATCCCGGCATGAGCGGATGAAGGTCGGAGCGACCCGCTCAAGGTTGACAAGGCGCCGCAGGCTCTGCTTCTTCAGCAAAATCAATGCACTAACACCCCCTCACGGAACCTTGACGCCCCATGCTCGCGTCTATAGGTTCCGCGCCGACCTGGCCGGGCCGCTGGCGTGGATGCTGGGGCTCGCCCTTAAATAAGGCGAAGGCCGCAGCCGTTCATGTCGCAGCCGGACGATGAGAGCCAGGAGGCCCTAGACAGCCTCCAGACCCGGCTCGATGCGTTGACGGCCGAGCGCAAGCCGAAGAGCGCCGCCGCCGACGGATCGGCCGAGCGCGGGATTGGCGAGGGCTACCGCCTTCTGGGCGAGGTGATCGGCGGCGTGCTTGGCGGTCTGGGCCTCGGTTGGGTCGTGGACCACTTCGCGCACACAACGCCGCTCGGCATGGTGATCGGCCTGCTGCTGGGCACGGCGGCGTCGGCATGGACAGCGATGCGGTCGGCTGACAAGTCCGCCCGCGCCGCGAGGAAAGGGGACTGAAAGCGCGTGGCTGAGATCCGGCCCATGGAACAGTTTCTGATCAAGAAGCTGATTCCGCTTCCGGCCTTCCATGTCGGCGGCGCCACGGTCGACATGTCGATCACCAACGCGGTCGCCACGATGTTGTTCGGCGCGATCGTGATCTCGCTGGTGTTCTGGGCGGGCGCGCGCCGTCAGGTGGTGCCGGGCAGGCTGCAGGCATTCGGCGAGATCGTCTACGACCTCATCGACAAGGGCCTGACGGGACCCATGATCGGCGACCGCGGTCGTCCCTTCCTGCCCTACGTCTTCGCGCTCTTCTGCCTGATCGCGGTGTGGAACATCTGGGGCATCGTACCCGGGCAGTTCACCGTCACCTCGCAACTGGCGGTCACCGTCACGCTCGCCGTCATCACCTTCGTGATGGTCATCGTGGTGGGTCTGGTCCGCAACGGCCTGGGCTTCTTCAAGCTGTTCGTCCCGAGCGGCGTCCACTGGGTGATGCTGATCCTGGTCGTGCCGATCGAGATCTTCTCGTTTTTCGTGCGGCCGGTGACGCTCTCGATGCGACTGTTCGGCAACATGATCGGCGGCCACGTGGTGCTCTACATGTTCGGCAGCTTCGTGGTCGGCATGGCTGTGTGGGCCTGGCACCTCGGAGGCGTCGGCTACCTCGGCTTGCTCGGTTCCGGCCTGTCGCTCGTCATGGTGATCGCGCTTTCGGCGCTCGAGCTGATCGTCGCGTTCGTACAGGCCTTCGTGTTCGCCGCGCTGACCTGCACCTACCTTTCCGACGTGGTGAACCTCGACCACGGCCACTGACACCAACTCTCATCAAGACTAGGGGACTCGAACCTCCATGGACGCAGCTTCTACCGTTCACGCCGCCCGACTGATCGGCGCGGGCTTGGCCATGACCGGCCTCATCGGCGCCGGCGCCGGCCTCGGCATCCTGTTCGGCAATTACCTGCAAGCCGCCATGCGCAACCCGTCGGCCGCGGCCGGCGAGCGCGGCATGCTGTTCTTCGGCTTCGCGGTGACCGAGGCGATGGGCATCTTCGCCCTCGTCGTGGCGCTGATCATCCTCTACGCGGGCTGAGATGGCCGACGCCACCGCCAAGGCCGCCGAGCAAGTCACGAGCGGCCTGCCGCAGTTCGACCTCGGTCAGTGGCCGGGCGAGATGGTCTGGCTGACGATCATCTTCGCCCTGCTGCTGCTGCTGTTCTACTTCGTGTTCACGCCGCGCGTCGGCGGCACGATCGCAGCGCGCGAGGACAAGATCAGCGGCGACATCGGCCAGGCGCGGCGGCTGCGCGACGAGGCCGAGGCGCAATCGAGGGCGGCCGCCCAGGAGCTCGTCGAGGCGCGCGCCCGAGCCCAGAAGCTGGCGGCCGACGCCAAGGCCGCGGCCTCCGCCGAGGCGGCCAGGCGCGCTGGCGAGGAAGAAGCGCGACTCGGCCAAGTGATGGCCGAGGCCGAAGCCAGGATTGCGGCGGCCCGTAACGAGGCGATGGGCCATGTGCAGGGCATTGCGCGAGACACCGCACAGGCAATCGTCGAGAAGCTGACCGGATCGGCGCCGAGCGCCGACGAGGTCGAGCGGGCCCTGGCGTAGCAGGAAGGCGCCCATGGAAGACCTCATCAATCCGTCGACGGCGCACTTCTGGGAAGCGCTCGGGCTCATCGCGCTGATTATCGGGCTGATCGTCCTGAAGGTCCCGGGCATGGCGCTGAAGGCGCTCGACGACCGCGCCCACCGAATCCGGGCCCAGCTCGACGAGGCGACCAAGCTGCGCCAGGAGGCCGAGCGCCTCTTGGCCGATATCAAGACCCAGCGCGAGGCGGCCGAGCAGCACGCAACGGAGATCGTGAAGCTCGCGCAGGACGAGGCGGCGCGGCTCGCCGAGGACTCCAAGGTCCGGCTCGAGGAGCAGATCAAGCGCCGCGGCGAGATGGCCGAGCGCCGCATTGCCCTCGCCGAGAGCCAGGCGGCCGCCGAGGTGAGGGGGGCCGCCGCGGACCTCGCCGCGCAAGCCGCCGAGGCGGTGCTGGCCGCCCGCCTCGCCGCCGCCAAGGCCGACCCGCTGATCGACGCGGCCGTGGCCCAGGTGGCGACGAAGCTGCAGTAGACGGCCAGACCGCCCGAGCGGGTTCAGACGCGCGCCATCGCCCGCTCGAAACCGTAGGCGTCGACCACCTTCGTGCTGATGCGCACCGCGTCCGGCGCCGCGACCTGGCGTTCGGCCGAATTGGCGGTGAACGCCTTGAAGCTCGGCAGCTCGACCACCGCGTCGGCCGAGTCCGACTCGAAGTTGATGAAGACGTGCAGGAAGTCGTCGCCGGCGCGGCAGAGCGCGTAGGCGACGCTCTTCGGCTGCTTGAGCCGCAGCTCGTCGAAGACGGCGCGCGACAGCGCCTCGTTCTCGTCGGCGCGGCCGGCCTTGGTGGCGTAGCGAACGATGGTGACCCGGTTCATCTGAAGGCTCCTTGTAGGGGCGACCCGACACCGGGCCGCTGGCCTTCCTGACGACGGCGGCCGGCGGAAGGATTCGCCGGCCGGAAAAGATTTCGCCCCTGCCGACTCCTTTGCGCCCTCGCCGACGTCATCATGGGCAGAGAGAGAGGCGAGAGGCCCCGCGTGACCGACGAGACGCCAGACGCCCTGATGGCCCGCATGCGGCCCCGGCTGCACCGCTACTGCGCGCGGATGGTGGGCTCGGCGTTCGACGGCGAGGACGTGGTGCAGGAAGCGCTGGCCCGCGCGGCGGCGGCCTATGGACCCGACGTCGCCCAGCCGGAGCGGTGGCTGATGCGCATCGCCCACAACGCCGCGCTCGACGCCCTGCGCCGACGTCGCCGGCAAGCCGAGCGCCACGCGGAGGCCGAGATGGAGACGATCCCCGATCCGGCGTCGAGCGCCGACGCCCGCATCGCCGCCGAAGCGAGCCTCGCGGCCTTCCTGGCGCTGCCGCCGCTGCCGCGCTCGATGGTGATCTTCGCCGACGTGCTGGGCGACGCGCTGGCCGAGTCGACCGAGCTGCTGGGCGTCACCGAGGCGGCCGGCAAGGCCGCGCTGCACCGGGGCCGCGCGGCGCTGAGACAGCACGCGCACGACGCAGCGCCGGCGCAGCCGTTCTCGCAGGCCGAGCGGGCTCGCCTGCGCGACTACGCCGACCGCTTCAATGCGCGCGACTTCGACGCCTTGCGCGCGCTGCTGGCCGAGGACGTGCGCCTCAACCTCGCCAACCGCACCCGGCTGGAGGGCCGCGCCAGCGTCAGCGTCTACTTCGGCCGCTACGGCACGCGCACCGACTATCGGCTCAGCCTCTGCCGCGCCGAGGGCCAGCTCTGCCTGCTGATCGAGGACGACGAAGCGGGCGACTATGTCGTGCGGCTGGGGTGGCGGGACGGCGAGATCGTCGCCATCGACGACTACCGTTACGCGCCCTACGTGGCCGAGGCGCTGGAGGTCGAGCGCCTCGACTGACCGCGCAGCCGCCGCCGCGCCTTCACAGCGAAGCGCAGGCGCCGCGGCACGAACTGGCGCTCCAGCCGCAGCACCGCCTGCCAGGCCACCGGCGCCACTTCCGGCTCGCGCCGCAGCAGCCGCCGCACCGGGAACAGGATCTTCGGGTGCCGGCGCTGCGCCTCGACGAACTGCCGGCGCGCGCGGAACGAGGAGCGCAGGGCCACCACCAGTCCGGCCGCCAGCACCGGCGCGCCGAGGTGACCCGGCAGCACCGCGCCCACCGCGCCCACGGCGATCATCGCGTAGGCGAGCCCGATCAGCAGCCAGCGGCCGACCCGCCGCCACGGCTCGGGCCGCAAGGTGCGGTTCAGCGCGCGCAAGGGGTTCAGGTTGCGAAGGGTCGCGACCGACATCGTTTCCAACTGAGAAGAGGCGGCGGATCGGGAGGACGGCCGCTGGACTGTAGCTATATGGCCGCGGATCGGGCGGCGGGTAGTTACGGTTTCGCAAGCCGCGTCGCCGCCCTCCGAATCGGTCCCGTTGTGGCGCCGGAGACGCAGGGAGTGTGGCCCGAAACCCGCGCTTCCCCGCGGAGGCGCGGACCCAGGCTCTTTTGACCACGAACCTCACGAACCACACAAACGAAGCAAGACGAGCTTCGGTCTTCAGCCTCGCGTTCGCCGGGAAGAGCGGAGGAAACGGAGATCGCCTAACCCGCCGGCGTCCAGCGCAGCCGTGGCTTCCTTGCCGCGGCGGTCTCGTCGAGGCGGCGCAGCGGGGCGCGGAACGGGGCGCCCTTGAAGCGCGCCACGTCGCCGGCCTTGGCCGCGGCCGCCAGCCGCAGCATCGCGTCGCAGAAGCGGTCGACCTCGCGGCGGCTCTCCGTCTCGGTGGGCTCGATCAGCATCGCGCCGTGCACCACCAGCGGGAAGTACATGGTCATCGGGTGGAAGCCCTCGTCGATCAGCGCCTTGGCGACGTCGAGCGTCGAGACGCCGGTGTCCGCCAGCCACGCATCATCGAACAGCGCCTCGTGCATGCAGGGCCCGTCCGGGAAGGCGGCGGTCAGCTCGCCCGAGAGCCGCGCCTTCACGTAGTTGGCGTTCAGCACCGCGTCTTCGGCGACTTGCCTGAGGCCGTCCGCGCCGTGGCTCAGCATGTAGCTCAGCGCACGCACGTACATGCCCATCTGGCCATGGAAGGCGCAGAGCCGGCCGAACGCCTGCGCCGCCTCGCCCTCGTTGCGCTCGATCAGCCGGAAGCCGTCGGCATCGCTCACCACCCAAGGGGCCGGCGCGAAGGACGCGAGCGCCGCCGACAGGACCACCGGGCCCGCGCCCGGTCCGCCGCCGCCGTGCGGGGTGGAGAAGGTCTTGTGCAGATTGATGTGCATGGCGTCGACGCCGAGGTCGCCCGGCCGCACCCGGCCGACGATGGCGTTGAAGTTGGCGCCGTCGCAGTAGAAGAACGCGCCCGCCGCGTGGGTCAGCCGGGCGATCTCGATGACCTCGCGCTCGAAGAGGCCGCAGGTGTTGGGGTTGGTCACCATCACCGCCGCGACGTCGGGCCCCAGCTTGGCGGCGAGGTCGGCGATGTCGACGCGGCCATCTTCCGTCTGGCCAATCTCCGCCACCTGGTAGCCAGCCAGCGCCGCGGTCGCCGGGTTGGTGCCGTGCGCGGAGACCGGGACCAGCACCGTGCGGCGCGCGTCGCCGCGCGCTTCCAGCGCCGCGCGGATGGTGAGCAGGCCGCAGAGCTCGCCGTGCGCGCCGGCCTTGGGCGACAGCGCCACCGCCGGCATGCCGGTCAGCGTCTTCAGCCAGTGCGCCAGCTGGTCCATCAGGGCGAGCGCGCCCTGCACCGTGGATTGCGGTTGCAGCGGGTGGATGTCGCCGAAGCCGGCAAGCCGCGCCATCTTCTCGTTGAGCCGCGGGTTGTGCTTCATCGTGCACGAGCCCAGCGGATAGATCGCCAGATCGATCGCGTGGTTCTTCTGGCTGAGCCGCACGTAGTGGCGCAGCGTCTCCGGC
>Ga0134126_10014235_pt1 | contig 10043 bp, 5 predicted proteins | sample KB31752_FD_96881 | JGI IMG/M metagenome (GOLD analysis project Ga0134126, IMG submission 96881) | Terrestrial soil microbial communities with excess Nitrogen fertilizer from Kellogg Biological Station, Michigan, USA - KB3-175-2 | ecosystem: Environmental > Terrestrial > Soil > Unclassified ...
ATCGCTTCCTCGAGGCGCAGGCCCGCGGTGAGACCCGTGCCCTCATTCTGCACCTCTCGAGTCCCCGTCCCACCCAGACCGTATCCCTCGGCGGGTATCTCCTGCGCGCGACCCTGGCGAGATCCTGGCCGGCTCAAAAGCCACTCGCGGCCGACGGCGCCATGCTCGTGATGCAATCGGCGGCAGATGAGTTCTATGTGCTCGGCAGCGGGCTCACCGTCTCCTTCATGCGCGATCCGGACGTCGATGATCGCGTTGCCGGTATCGCGGGTATCGCGCGGCTCGCTTGGAAGGAGGGCCATTGGACGGTCGCGGAGGAGATGAACGGCGATCAGAGCGACCAGGGACGCGGGCTGCTGATGGACGCGCATGCGATCCATTTGTACCGCGTCAGGCTCTACAGCTATCCGCGGCGCTGATGTCAGCCCAGCTCGAATCGGCCCTGCGTGAGGCACATCTGCTGCATCGGGCCGGGCGGCTCGATGAGGCTCGTGCCCTCTGCCTGCAAGCGCTGCGCTTGCGCCCGAGGCAGCCGCAGGCGCTCACGCTGTTGGGCATCATCGCCGCGCAGACCGGCGACCTCGAGCGTGCGGTTGCGCTCTTCGGTGAGGTCCTCGAGCGCGATCCGCAAAATCTGGCGGCTCACAACAACAAGGGCAATGGGCTCCTTGCCCTGCGGCAGCCGGCCGCCGCCATGGCGAGCTATGACGCGGCAATCGCGATCCGGCCGGATCAGGCCCCGAGCCACAGCGGGCGGGGCAAGGCGCTCTTCGAGCTGCAGCGTTACGAAGAGGCGCTCGCGAGTCACGACAGAGCCCTCGCGCTCAAGCCGGACTATGCGGCCGCTCACTTCGAGCGCGGCAGGGCGCTCGCCGAGCTCATGCGCTACGAGGCGGCGGTCGCCAGTCTGGATGCGGCCATCGCGCTCGGGCTCGGCCACCCGGGCGCCTGGTATGTCCGCGGCGGCGCGTTGTACGCGCTGCAGCGGTTCGAGGCGGCGCTGGCGAGCTATGACAGGACGATCGCGCTCGCGCCCGACGATGCGCGCGCCCACTACAACCGCGGCAACACGCTCTTCATGCTCGAGCGGCCCGCGGACGCGGTGGCGAGCTACGATCGGGCGATCGCGCTCCTTCCCAACATAGCGGAATGGCATGGAGCACGCCTGCACGCCAGGATGCAGATCGCCGATTGGCGCGACCTCGCGCCCGCCACCGCCCGCCTGCGGGCCGCGATCGAGCGCGGCGAGGCCGCATCCAATCCGTTCGCCGTCCTCGCCCTGTGCGATTCGCCGCCGTTGCAGCGGCAGGCCGCGCGCAACTGGGTTCGGGCGAAGTGCCCGCCCGATGGGGCGTTGTCCGCGCCGCCCGCGCGCCGCCGGCACGAGAAGATCAGGGTCGGCTACTTCTCCGCGGATTTCCGCGGCCACGCCACTGCCGTCCTGACCGCCGCGCTCTTCGAGACGCATGACCGTTCCAGACTCGAGCTCACCGCGTTCGCCTTCGGCGCGGCTACCCGGGACGAGATGCGCACGCGCATCGCGGCGGCGTTCGATCGCTTCCTCGACGTGCACGAGCGCTCCGATGCGGAGATCGCACGGCTCGCGCGCAGCTTGGAAATCGACATTGCAGTCGACCTCGGCGGCTTCACGCGCGGCGCCAGACCGAAGATATTCGCCCTGCGGGCAGCGCCGCTTCAGGTCAGCTATCTCGGCTATCTCGGTACCCTGTCGGCCGAATACATGGACTATCTGCTCGCGGACGAGGCGATCATCCCGGCTGCGCAGCGCGAGCATTACGCGGAGAAGATCGTCTACCTGCCGAGCTATCAGGTCAACGACTCGAAGCGCCCCATCGCGGAGAAACGCTTCAGCCGCGAGGAGCTCGGGCTGCCGCCGCAAGCGTTCGTCTTCTGCTGTTTCAACTCCAGCTACAAGATCACGCCGCAGATGTTCGACTGCTGGATGCGCATCCTGGCGCAAGTGCCCGGCAGTGTCCTTCATCTCCTCGGCGGCGGCGTTGCGCTGGAAGCCAATCTGCGGCGCGAGGCGCAGGCGCGCGCAGTCGCGGCCGAGCGCATCGTCTTCGGCGCGCGGCTGCCGGCTCCCGAGTATCTGGCGCGTTACCGCAGCGCCGACCTCTTCCTCGATACGCTCCCGTACAACGCAGGCACGACGGCAAGCGATGCGTTGTGGGCCGGCCTGCCGGTCCTCACCTGCAGGGGCGAAGCGTTCGCAGCCAGGATCGGGGCGAGTCTGCTAACGGCCGTGGGCTTGCCCGAGCTCATCACCACCACGCAAGAGCAGTACGAGCGGTTGGCGATCGAGCTGGCGCGCGAGCCGACGCGGCTGGCTGACATCAGGGCGAAGCTCGCCGGCAACCTGCGCACGGCGCCGCTGTTCGACACCGCCGCATCCGCCCGGCACCTGGAAACCGCCTACGGGATGATGTACGAGCGGCATCTTGCCGGCCTCGCGCCGGCCGACATCCACGTGAGATAAGCCGCGGCCGCCGGTCGCGCCATCCTGGGACCGCTATCAATTTTCATTTGACAGCGCTGTCAGCAGCGTGGGATTCTGCCGCCCCAATATGAGAACGGCCCGCAACGAGCGCTCCGGAATCGGGGTCGTGGAGCGCCATGCGCTGCTTGCGGCTCTCTGTGTCGTCCTTCTGGGGTCATTCAGTTGCGCCCGTGCGCAGGGCGCGCAGACGACCGCGCTCATCCGTCCCGACATCTGGCCGCAGACGCGGCCGCAACTGCCACCCGATCCCGCGCTCGAGCGGAAAGTGGATGCGCTGCTCGCCGGCATGACGGTGGAGCAGAAAGTCGGGCAACTCATCCAGGGTGACATCACCACGTTGACTCCCGCGGACCTCCGTCAGTACCCGCTCGGCTCCGTGCTGAACGGCGGCAACTCCAAGCCCGGCGGCAACACGCTGGCGCCCCCCTCCGCGTGGCTGACTCTCGCCAATCAGTTCTATCTCGCCTCCATGGCGTCCACGCACGGGCCGCATCCGATTCCCGAGCTCTGGGGCGTGGATGCCGTGCACGGCGACAACGACGTCTACGGCGCGACAATCTTCCCACAGAACATCGGCCTCGGTGCGGCGCACGACCCGACGCTCATGCGCCTCATCGGCCAGATGACCGCGCGGGAGGTGCGAGTGATCGGCCTCGACTGGACCTTCGGGCCGACGCTCGCGGTAGTCAGCGACGATCGCTGGGGGCGCACCTACGAGAGCTATTCTCAGGATCCAGCCATCGTTCGCGAGTACGCGCGCGCCATGGTGTTGGGACTTCAGGGCAAGCCCGGCACCCCGGAATTCCTCGATGCCTATCACGTGATCGCCACCCCGAAGCACTATCTCGGCGACGGCGGCACGCGCGGCGTGGATCAGGGCGACAACACGGAAAGCGAGACCCACCTGCGCGACTTCGACGGCGCAGGTTATCCCGTGGCGATCGCGGCCGGCGCGCAATCCGTCATGGTCTCCTTCTCCAGCTGGCAGGGCATGAAGATGACCGGCAGCTATGGCCTGCTCACCGAAGTCCTCAAGGGCCGCTGGCACTTCGATGGCTTCACCGTCGGCGACTGGAACGCGCACGGCCAGGTGCCGGGCTGCACGGACGCCAGCTGTCCCAAGGCCGTGAACGCCGGGCTCGACATGTTCATGGCGCCCACCGACTGGAAGCAGCTCTACGCCAACACCTTAGCGCAGGTCCGGTCCGGGCAGATTCCGCAGTCGCGGCTCGACGATGCCGTGAAGCGCATCCTGCGCGTGAAGGCCCGCGACCGTCTCTTCGAGGAAGGGCCGCCGGTCTCCCGGCCGCTCGCCGGCCACTTCGAGCTCCTGGGATCCGCGCGGCACCGCGCCGTCGCGCGCCGCGCCGTGCGCGAGTCGCTGGTGCTCCTCAAGAACGAGAATCACCTGCTGCCGCTCGCGCCGCACGAGCGGGTGCTCGTCGCGGGTGACGGCGCCGACAACATCCCGAAGCAGAGCGGCGGTTGGACGCTCACCTGGCAGGGTACCGGCACCACCAACAAGGACTTCCCCCACGGCGAGTCGATCTGGCAGGGCATCGCACAAACCGTGCGCGCCGCCGGTGGCCAGGCGCAGTTGAGTCCCGACGGAACGTTCGAACAGAAGCCCGACGTGGCGATCGTCGTCTATGGCGAGAATCCGTACGCGGAGTTCCAGGGCGATGTGCCCAATCTCGCCTTCAGCCCCGGCAGCGACGCCGATCTCGAGCTCCTGCGGCGCCTGCGCGGCGCAGGCATCCCGGTCGTATCGATTTTCCTCTCCGGCCGCCCGCTCTGGGTGAATGCGGAACTCAACGCTTCAAACGCGTTCGTGGCTGCGTGGCTTCCGGGGTCCGAGGGTGGCGGTATCGCCGATGTCATCTTCCGAAAGGCAGACGGCGCGATCGGCTACGACTTCCACGGGAAGCTATCCTTCTCCTGGCCACGCACGCCGCTGCAGTTCGGCAGCGACACGCCGGGAAAGCCGCTCTTTCCGGTCGGCTACGGCCTGACAGACGCGAGCAACGGCAACCTGCCGCAGCTTCCGGAGGCTTCCGGCTTGCCGACCGCCGCTGTGGTCGACAACACTTCGTTCTTCGCGTCGGGTCGTACCGGCTCTGGTTGGCATTGGGCGATCGCAGACGACGCCGGCGCAAGCCCGGTACTTCGTGGCATCGGCGCATCCGACGCTGGCCGGCTGACTCTGACCTCGATCGACAGGACGAAGCAGGAAGACTCCCGGCGCCTGCGCTGGTCGGGCACCGGCCATTCCACCGCCGAGATCACCGGCGCGACCGCAATCGACCTCACACGGCAGACCAACGGGCAGCTATCTCTCGGCTTCGACTACCGGGTCGAGGATGCGCCGAGCGCCGAGGTGACTCTGGGGATGGCCTGCGGCGCCTCCTGCGGCGGCACCGTCGCCATCACATCCGCCTTGCGCGCCGCGCCGCGCGGCCAATGGCAACATCTCGCCGTCCCGCTCGCCTGCTTCGCCTCCGCCGGTGAGAAAATGAGCCGCGTGTTGACACCCTTCGCGCTGCAGACGGCCGGCAAGCTGACACTCGGCATTGCCAACATTCGGCTGGAGAGCGGCGCCGCCGGCGCCGCCGCCTGCCCGCACTGAGCCCTCACCGGCGGCGCGGCTCGCCGTACACGATCCCCCGCCCGTCCGTCCCGACATAGACCCGGCCGAAGACGCGCGGATCGCCCGCGATGCAGCGGAAACGGCGCCCATACTCGTCTCGAGCGTCATTGACGCGTCGCCACGAGGAGCCCTCGTCGTCGGAGCGAAAGATTCCGTACAGGTCGCCCTTCAAACCCAGCGCGAAGAGCGCGGGATAGCGGCGGCCCGGCGGCGCCTTGCCGAAGGCGAGAGCCGCCACGACGATGCCGCCGTCCACGCGCGAGAACGAGTGGCCCGCATCGATGGAGTGGAACAACCCCTCGCGCGCGACCACCCACAGGTCACCGCCCTCTCCCGGCGTCGCGATGAGCGGCCACTGCCGCTCGGGCGAGGCCGGGACATCGTCCGTCAGACTCGCCGGCAGCCCGTGACTGATCCGCGAGCGGAACGTCTGGCCGCCGTCAGTGCTGACATAAAGCGCCGCACGCGCGAAGTCGAGCGCATAGAAGGTTTCCGGCGTCACCTTGTCCGCAATCGCATACAACCTGGCGGGAAGACCCTGGACCCGCGTCCAGGTCCTGCCGTGATCCGATGTAACAGTAGGCACCGTCGTCATGACCATGAACGCGTGACCATCCGCCGACACGGTGATCGCGGATGCGGGGCTCGGCGGGCGTAACGCCTGCCAGGATCGGCCGTAATCCAGCGAAAAAGCCAACGTCGGGGCACCCGCTGCCGCTCGCGGGGCGGGAGTGCCGCCGCGGACCACGACGCGCGGGTCCGCGCCGGCGAAGTCAATCTCGTCGGTGTTGGCGAAGACGGGGTGGGTGAACTGCTCGCGGGGCGAGTGCGCCAGATCCTCGTGCGCGAAGCCGCTGATATCGCCGAAACCGCTGAGCAGGTGCGGTCCCGCGGGTGGACTCGACAAGGTGATGACGGCCGTCTGCTCGATACCGGCGACCCACGGCTTCCACAGGAGGGTCCCCCCGTGATCCGCGTGCAGCAGCTGCGATGTTGCATAGACGGTCGCGCCGGTCGTGTAGGCGATGTGCCCGGAATCGAAGGGATCGATCGCAACGCCCGCCATCCACCAGCCGAAATCCGCCTGCGGGTTGCCCCAGAGGAGGAAAGGTGTCGCGGACACATCCCGTCGGCTCAACGTGCGCAGATTACGCCAGGTTCGTCCGCCATCGGTCGTCCGCCAGAGAGTGTCGCCGGGATGCCAGCGGTTGAGTGTGGCGACGACTACCGTGCCTGGCCGTTCCCGATCGACGCTGAGGCCCATGTAACCGCCCGGCGCGCGATTCGCGCCTTTTTCCGGTGTGATATCGGTCCAGCGGCCAGAACGTGTGTCATAGCGAAAGACGGCACCGTCGGTTACCCCATTCGGTCCGACGCCGTTGCTGTACGCAATGTAAAGGACGCCCTGGGAATCGAGCTCGGCGCGCACGGGAAGCAGACTGTCGCGCGGCTGTCCCTGTACCGGCGCCCAGGTGACGCCGGCATCATCCGATCGGTACAGGTGTGGTGTTCCCGCATCCGTCGCTCCCACAAAGATTCGCCGCGAGGCTTGACCGTTCGCGCCACTCGTAGGATCGAACACGACGAAACTGATGCCGGTCTCATCACGCGCCGCCGCACGCCAGCCCATGCCGCGGATCGGAAACGATGCGACCCGTGACCAGGTTCGCCCGCGGTCCGTGCTGCGCTGCAACCCGTCGTAGCGCGAGCCAAAATAGAGAATCGAGCGCTCGCTCGGATCGATTGCGAGCCGCTCACCGACGCCCCGTCCCGGCGCGTTGCCGCCCATGTGAAAGGAGGTCGGAAAGATCTGCCAGGTGTTGCCCCGATCCTCGGAACGAAGGATCGCGGCAGGCTCGCGCGCATACATTCCCGCGGCGACGTACACGACGTTCGGATCCAAGGGATCGGCGGCAACGCTCTCGATGCCGAAGTAGCTCGACTGGGCGATATCGTCCTCGAGCGCCATCCACGTCCGCTGGCGCGCGCTCCAGCGATAGACGCCGCCCATGTCCGTGCGCAGGTACACGAGCCCGCGCTGCGCGCGGCTGAAGATGATATCCGGCGCGAAGCCGCCACCGCCCACCGTGGCGTTGCGCCAGATGTAGGCAGCGTCCTGCGCGGGTGCGGCCGCAGCGATTGTCACCACTGCGCAGAGCACGGCGGCACAGGCAGCCCACTGGAGGCAGCGTCCGATTGCTCTCGTCATCACCTGCCGTCCGCTATGCGTCGTCTGTCCCCTGTGCACCGTCTGTCCCCTGTCCATCATCTCCCCCCTGCGCATCGTTTCTCGCCGCCGCATCGTCATCTCCCCGCCACTCGCACATCTGACGTCAGTCCAGTATGGTACCGCTCCCAGTGCGACCGCAGCAGTGCCACCGGGTAAACTCCGCGCGTGTCAAAGAACTCTCCTTTCTTGCGCCGCGGCGCTCCCCCGGGCGGCCGGCAGGTGCTCACCTATGGCCTGCCGCGGCGGCCATGGCAGGACCTCTACCACCTCTTCATGACCATGAGCTGGCCACGGCTCTTCGGGAGCTACGCCGGGTTCTTCGCGCTCTTCAATCTCCTCTTCGCGGCGGCCTATCAGATCCAGACGGGGGATATCGCGAATCTCACTCCCAACGGCTACTGGGGCCGGTTCTTCTTCAGCGTGGAGACGCTCGCGACCGTCGGCTACGGCGATATGCATCCGCAGACGGTCTATGCGCACATCGTTGCCTCCGTGGAGATCTTCACGGGCTTGATGAGCCTCGCCCTCATCACCGGCATGATGTTCGCGCGCTTCTCACGGCCGACGGCCCGCATTCTCTTCGCCCGGCACGCCGTCATCCGCCAGTTCGATGGCAGGCCGACGCTCATGCTGCGCGCCGCCAATGAAAGGCAGAACGTCATCATGGAGGCGACGGCGCAGTTGCGCCTCATCCGCGACGAGAAAACGGCGGAGGGCTATCGGATGCGGCGCATCTACGACCTGCCCTTGCGCCGCAGCGAGCAGCCCGTGTTCCTCTACGGCTGGAGTCTGCTGCATGTCATCGACGAGACGAGCCCCCTGGCCGGCGCGAGCCTCGAGTCATTGCAGGCGACCCAGGCATTCCTCCTTCTGACCATTGGAGGCATCGATGAGACAACCGGCCAGACGCTGATGTCGCGTTACGAATACCACGCCTCCCACCTGCGCTGGAATCACTCCTTCGCGGATATCTTCACGACGGGCGAGGACGGAATCGACCGTTTCGACTACTCGAAGTTCCACGACGTCCAGCCGCTCGGCTGACTACTCCGCCTTGCCCGAGAGGTTGGCTTTCGTCTCCCGGATGAGGAAGTCCACGACCGCCTGCAGCGCTTCGCGCCCGCTCGCACCCGCGGCGCGCGCCTCCTCGTACATCTTGATCTGCCGGTGCGCGCTCGTGCCATGCAGCAGGATGGTCTCGAGATGCTCGACTTCGCGCAGGCAGCCGAGCTCCTGGGCGTCGTCCCGCACCAGCGCGATGAGCTCCCTGACGAGCTGCGGGAACGCGACGAGCTCCCCGCGTGCGAGGTCCAGCAGCTCGCCATCGACGCTGTAGCGCATGGCACGCCAGCGGTTCTCGGCGATCAGCATATTGGGATAGCTGCGCCAGCTGCGGTTGTCGAGCTTCAGCCGATACAGCCGGCGCGCGAGTGAGACGACGAGTGCCGCGATGCACGCCGCATCGTCGATGCTGGTGCAGCTGTCCATCACCCGCAGCTCCAGCGCCGGATAGTGCGGGTTCGGACGCACGTCCCACCACATCGTGCCGGCGTCCTCGATCATGCCGTTGCGGATGAGCATATCCAGGTTGCGCCGCAGCTCCGCGTAGCTCGCGAACCGCTCCGGCAGGCCCGTCCGCGGCAAGGAGCTGAAGAGCGTCATCCGAAACGACATCAGCCCCGTACGCTCCCCTTCCCAGAAGGGCGATGAGCACGAGAGCGCGAGCAGATGCGGGACGAAGTACGACAGCTGGTTCATCAGGTCGATGCGCAGGTCATCGTCGTTGATCCCGACGTGCACGTGCATCCCGCACACCATGAGCCGCCGCGCCGCCCCCTGCATCTCATTGGCGAGGGCGAAGAAGCGCTCGTGCTGCGTGGTGATCTGGCGGGTCGATTTGGCGAAGGGATGCGTGGAGGCCGCGATCGGTGCGCGTCCGTGTTGTGCTGCCACTTCCGCTATGACCGTGCGCAACCGGGCGAGGTCCGAGCGGGCTTCGGCGATGGAGTGACAGACGCGGGTGCTCGCTTCGAGCTGACTGCGCAGGAACCGTGGGTTCACCTGTCGGTCGCTGCGGCGGGTGCACTCGTCCAGCAGCGGCGCCGGCGGGTTCTCGTCGACATCGCGCGAGTCGAGGTTGACGAGCAGATATTCTTCTTCGATGCCGACCGAGAAGGGCGGCTCAGAGCTGCTCATGACGACGCTCCCAGGGTACACCCCCGGACATAGTGTATCGTTTCCTCAGGACCTAAGGCTCGCGATAGCGGATCTCAGGGTCTTACAGCGATAGTCGCTCCATCGGCTCCGGCTTCGCCAGGAAATACCCCTGCGCGTAATCGACGCCGATCCGCTTGAGCTCATCGAGTACCGCCTGGGACTCGACGCATTCGGCCACTGTCTCGATGCCGAGCGCCCGTCCGACCTTGCAGATGGCCTCGACCATGCTGCGATCGACCGGGTCGTCGGAGACGTGGCTGATGAACTGGCCGTCGATCTTCAGGTAGTCGACCGGCAGGGTCTTCAGATACATGAAGGACGAAAGGCCGGTGCCGAAGTCGTCCAGCGCGAACTTGCAGCCGCGCGCCTTGAGCTCCCGCATCACGAAGGTGGCGTTCGACAGGTTGGTGACCGCGGCGGTCTCGGTG
>Ga0134126_10014236_pt1 | contig 10043 bp, 7 predicted proteins | sample KB31752_FD_96881 | JGI IMG/M metagenome (GOLD analysis project Ga0134126, IMG submission 96881) | Terrestrial soil microbial communities with excess Nitrogen fertilizer from Kellogg Biological Station, Michigan, USA - KB3-175-2 | ecosystem: Environmental > Terrestrial > Soil > Unclassified ...
ATCGTGAGATAAATCATGGCATCCACGCCCATACCCAGATCCAGGTTCGCGGCCGATGAAGTGATGAAATCGAGCGGCATGCCAAAGTAAGCGATGTATCCACGCACTACGACGGGGATGATCAATAGCGTTATCAGCATGGCCAGTCCAACACGGAACGAGCGCGCGAATAGAAAGCCCATGATCGTGAAAATTCCGGTCAGGATCAGCACGCCTTCGATGATGCTGGAGTCAATGAGCTGGCCCATTTGAGCCAATAAGCTGTATTCGCCACCCACCAGCAACGGGCGAAAGCCTTCTCCTTCAACCGTTCTCTCCACGCGGCGGATAACCTGTTCGCGAGGCGCGCTCCGAACTGTCTCCCGCATCCGCAAAAGAAACAGCGCCCGTTTGTGATCAGGTGTCAGAAACTGGCGAGCCGCCGCGCCGTGTTTCGGGTCCTCCAGAATGCTGATCTCCTTCTTCGTCGTGGATTCCCCTTCGAAGAATGCTTCTACAGACAAGAACATCGTCTCCCAGTGGCGTTTCACCTCGCTCAAAAGCACTGGCAGGGACATGACCTTGCCTACAGCAGGGTCTTTTTCGAGCGCGTCCTGAAGGGCCCAGAGATGCTTATACTGCTCGGTGCTATCTAGAGTCGCGCCGTGTCTGTCTTCAATTTCGAGTTTGAGCGGGCTGCTGCCGCCGGAGCGATCGACGGCCTCAATGCCCTTTCGAATGTCGCTTCCTTTTTTGAAATAGAAGAACAGTGGCGGGTCCGTATTCAGGCGCGGCAAGCCGATCGCACCAACAACCCCAACAATCACCAGCCCTATTGCCACCCAGCGGTGTCGCTCGGAAAAGAACGCCCGCCCCCGCGAGTCCAAGGCCTTCGCCCACTGAAACTTTGATCGTGGCGGAGAGGCCAGCGCCAGGAACCAGGGATAAATGCTGTACGCAGCGCCAAATGCCATGGCCGCGCCTATCGCGCCGGCAGTTCCCAGATGCTTCATGGGTGTCGACGGGACGAGCAGAAGACTGATAAAGCCCAGTAACATGCAGACCGCGCTCCAGAACGAAGGGTGGACCGTTTCTTTCACCGCACTCCATACCGCCGCGGGGCCGGCCGACTTTTGCCGCTCGCGAATTCTTTTCCAGTTGAAGGTTAAATAGACCATCGGTGACAGCGTCATGACGAACACCATGGTTGAAACGTTCGCTGTTACCGGCCCGATCGGAATATGAATGCGTTGAGTGATGATGAGCGTCGCAGCACTTGAATTCGCGCACGCGAGGAAAGTGCCCAGCAGCACCCACAGTGAGCGAAAGATAACCAACAACACCACACCAAAAATACAAACTGCGGCCAGGCTGAATGTTCGCAGGTCTCCCGCCAATATCCGTGTAATCAATTCGGTGACGTAGGGTAGTCCCGAAATCACCACTCGAAATCCGGGTCCGTCAAATCTCCTCTGGAGCTCCTGCAGGCGTGTGATGGTTTCTGCTCCGACGTTGTCTTTGACGGTAGCAATGACATCAGTGGATCTGTGATGCTTGCCCATAAGAATGTCCGTCCACAGACGGCTTTTCAGTGCATCCTTGAAGTCCTTCGGTCCGTGTCCCTTTGGACCGGGGTTCAGCGATACGACGCCCGTGACTCCGGGTACCTTCGAAAGCTCATCTGCCAATGCGCGGATGCGATCTGCATACCACTTTGTCGCGATATCGCCGCTCACCGTCAAATCGATCTCCGTCATCTCGGGGAAAGTTCTCGAGATCTCGTTGTCGGCGCGGACCTGAGGATCGTTCTTTGAGAAAAAGAAGTCCTCGCCCACCTTCGGCTTCAAATCCACTGAATGAAAAAACACCAGCAGTACGAGGGCAGTCACGCCACAGCAGGCGAGCACGGCCAGATATGATGACCACCTGGGCTTGTGATTAGCACGAATGTAGGTGGGACTGTTCAAACCCGTTGCAATTCTTTGCTCAATTTGAACTGCAATCGACGGCTCGCAAGCTCTGGTGTTCGGATTACGTTTTTGTCAGGCGAAAACCTGTAAGCGGCTGTGCTCATCTCATCGATTCCTCGAAATCTTGGATGCTTCCGAGTTCTTTAGGTTTTTCGCTCGTCAAGTCTGAACCGTCCATTATTATTGTTTGGTTCAGACCACCCCCGAGCCGGTTTTCTGCCATCCTTAGTCCCCAATCAGTTTGAAAGCCGGACGGCACAGAGCTCCTGCTGGTCTTGGGCAATCGCATTCTGTCTGCCGATTATTCCTTGCTTCATTCAATACAAGTCCATGTGCCCGGTGACGAGTACGTGCTTCAATGTTCGCCCATCGCTCTCTAATGCTAAAGTTCGCGGCCGACGTGCCGATATAGGCAAGGTACGCACAAGGCAATTCGGCCCGGGACGATCTTCCCAACATCTCAAATGTCTATACGTGCCCTCATCATTGATGATTCATCGGTCATGAGGAAGATTGTCGAGCGCTCGCTCCGACAGGCAGGTCTCGACCTGAGCGAAGTATTCCAGGCCGGCAATGGCGCCGAGGCGCTGAGCACGCTCAAAGAAAGTCAGGTCGATCTGATTCTCTGCGATATCAACATGCCAGTCATGGACGGTATTCAATTCATAAAGCAGCTTCCCGGCATTGAGGGCGCAAAAAATGTTCCGGTAGTGATGATCACCACTGAAGGCAGCGAGGCGCACGTGGTGGAGGCTCTCTCCTGCGGCGCGCGGGGATACATTCGCAAGCCATTTACACCGGAGCAGGTGAAAGAACATGTCGTTCCCGTATTGGCGGGGAAAATATGACAACCTCAGGTCGCGCTTTGGCAACTGCAAACACCCATCAAAACTGGATTCCCTTGTTGGAGATGTCAACGCGAGAAGTTTTCGAACTGATGCTGTCTTGCCAATTGGCTCCCGTCCCCGGCATTGATGAATCCGGCATGGACGTGACGTCAATGGTAGGACTGGCGGGACAGCTGTGCGGCGTTATTACAGTGCGCTGCCATGAGAGGACCGCGATATTAATGGCGTCCAAAATGCTCGGTCTGCCGGTAGAAAAAGTGGGACCGCACTTCTCTGATGCTATAGGCGAGGTCTGTAACATGGTCGCCGGCAATTTCAAAAACAAGATCGCTGGTCTCTCGGATGGATGCATGCTTTCGCCACCAAGCGTCATCACCGGCAGCAACTACAGTTTGCGCTCTTTAGCTGATTCCCCGGCATTGCAAGTCAGAATGCTTTTTGAAAACCTGCCAATCGTCATTACTCTTCAAATACATACTTAGTGATGATCGCGTAAGCCGCCGTCTGGCATGAAAACACAAACGTGAACCTCAAGCTCTAGCTGGAGCGGGTCCGAGTACTGCGCATACCAACTCACAAATTTCGGCAACGGCTTCGTCCAACTCGAAGCTGAAGCGCACCAGATCCAGCTGTCCCAACTCACGTTGCGCTTTCAATAGAACCGCCCAGGCTGGATCAGAGGTCAAGTCCACTCGCAGGCGTTCATAGTATCCATAGCCCAAACCTCGCGTGCGGCATAGCAGGTCGCTTAAGTGGACCAACGCTACCAGCGGCTGCGAGCGTTGACTTTGCTCGACCGCATGATGGTGGGCGATAATTTCAATCAGATCTGGGGAAAGCTCCCATTTCTCAGCCAGAGCACGCCCTGTGTCACAATGCGTGAAGCCCATGGTCGCCAGCTCGGCGGCGTCCAGGGTGACTTCTTCCTGCATTGCCTGCCTCATCGCCAGCAGAAATTCATCGGGGAAGGCCAGGCAGTTGACCATGAATCCGATATCGTGCAGCAATCCCCCCATGTAAGCTGTCTCTGCATCCCCAGCGTGGAGCTTTTCGCTCAATTTCCGGCATACCAGGGCGCAGCCCATCGAATGTCTCCAAAAAACCACCGGATCCAGCGCCCATTTTTTTGCTGGAAAAGCTTGCCCAAGGCAACAGGTCAGAAGAATAGTTTCCACCCGGCGCAGGCCCAGGCTGATCACCGCTGACTTGATAGATGTCGGAGCATGGGTCAATCCGAACAAAGGCGAGCTGGCCACGCGCATGCACTGCGCAGCAATTGAATTGTCATACGATATTAAGCGCACAACTTCGTCGAGCCCGACCTCTTTGGCCGGTTCGCTCAACATCTTTAGCAATGGCAAAAACACTGCCGGAATGGCAGGCATGGCTTCGATTCGCTGCACCCGCTCGCGTATTCTCGCGTTCACCGATTCAATCATAGCTTCCCGCTGCTCAAGCTTGGTTTCCAATAAGCGATCGTTCCTGGAAAATGGACAAGGTGAAACTGTTCATTCAAATTCACTAGCGACTCCGAAGTACCCAGAAAAAAGTAGCCTCCGAAATTCAGATTGCTGAAGAAATGGTTAATCACTTTTGATTTCGAAGGCCCGTCGAAATAGATAAGCACGTTGCAACAGAAAATAATGTCCATGCCCTTCATGAAAAGAATTTTCGAGTCGTCCTGAAGATTCAGCCGGCTGAAACTGATGAGCTTTTTCACTTCCGGGCGAACTTGCAGTTTTTTTTCATCTACAGGCGAAAAATATTTACGCTTGAAATAGTCAGTGGTGGCGCGCAGAGCATAATCCCCGTACAGGCCGGCTTTTGCCGTCTCCACTGAGTTGTCATTCAGGTCAGTAGCGAGTATCTCGACCGTCCAGCCCTTTAGCAGTCGATCGCTTTCCTCGAGCATGTTCATCGCCAGAGTGTAAGACTCTTCCCCCGTGGAGCAGCCTGCGCTCCAGATGCGCAACCGTTTGGTGACCTGCTTGGTTTTTTCCGCCACAATCTCGGGCAAGATGACTTTGCGTAAGGCATCGAGCTGGGGCGGGCTGCGGAACAGGTAGGTTTCCCCAATCGTGATTTCATTAAGCAGTTGGCGCAATTCACCATCCCGGCTGGGGTGCGCCGTCAGGTGGTCCCAATAATCACGCGCTGTCCGGACCTTCACCAGCTTCATCCGGCGGGCGCAACCGTCGGCCAGTAAATAGAGTTTCTCTTCCGCCTTGTAGATTCCTGAGACTTTGTATACCAGGTCGCGGATCTGCCGGTAAACCGGGTCTACCGCCTGCCTGATCGGAGAGGCCGTCGGAGTGAACGCGGTCTGACGCGCAAGTGTCATTGTGCTGACTGCTCCAGGCTTGCATTCCTTTTCGCATCGGGACGATTGTGCGGCTGACGGCTGTGCAGCACCCGCCGCGTGATCTCCGCCGCCAGCTGGTTCAGCGGGTAGCAGGCATCGTCGAGCCCAGAGGCGTGCACCAGACCTGGCATTCCCCAAACCACCGAAGACCGCTCATCTTGAATGATCACGTTTCCGCCCGCCTCGCGAATTTCTTGCGCTCCCCGCACCCCGTCACAACCCATGCCGGTCATCACAACCGCGAGAACGCTTGCTCCGTACGCTTTCGCCACTGACCGAAACAAAACGTCAACCGCGGGCCGGCAGGAATTCTCCGGCGCATCTTGATTCAGATTCAAGCGTGAAGACAAGCCTGTGCGAATTACTTTCATATGAAAATTTCCCGGCGCGATCCACGCATGTCCGGGTGAGAGAGCGGTGCCGCTACTGCCCTCTTCAACCGGAAACGCTGACCTGCTGGCTAATCGCTCCGCCAGCATTCGGGTGAAGATTGGCGGCATGTGCTGTACCACAACAATCGGGACCGGAAAATCCGCGGGCATGCGCGGCAGCACTTCGGCCAACGCGTTGGGACCTCCGGTGGAAGTGCCGATAGCCACAATTTCCACCGGTTGATTGGTGGGTGTACGGACCTTTGGGGTGGGACGGGTTCCCGGCAGCGCAGGAATTTTAGCTGTCGCCATGCCGCAGAGCGCTTTGATCTTGGGAATAAGTTCGAAGCGAATATGCTCGCCACCAATGCCAAAGCTGCCGGTGTTGCTCGGCTTGCTCGCGTAGTCCGATGCTCCTAACGACAGCGCTTCCAAAGTCGCAGCTGCTCCGTGCTCGGTTAGCGTGCTGAACATTATGACGGGTAACTTGGGATACAATTTGCGTATCTCGGCAACTGCTTCCAGCCCATTCATCACCGGCATTTCAATATCCAGCGTAACCAGATCAGGCTTCAGCTGTGCAAGCTTCGCCAACGCGATTCGTCCGTCGCTTGCCGTGCCCACTACTTCGAGTGCGCTGTCACTAGACAGGGTGTCGGTAAGCAATTTCCGAATCACCACCGAATCGTCCACCACCAGTATGCGAATTGGTTTCATAGGCGTGCTTACTTATGGGCGAAAGCTTCTCTCGTTGCTAAGCTCCGCTGGGCACTGCTTTTGAAATCTTTTCGAACTTCGCTTCTTTTTTGTCTGACTCGGCCGATGAATATTGGTCGCTAGCCTCGCCTCGCTCAATTTTGAATTGCCGCATGAGCCGGCTGAGTGCCGATGCGATCTCCGCTAATTCCTGGGCGGCTTTTTGCGATTCTTGCGCCCGCGCCAATGTACCCTCCGCCGCCTGCGTCACCCCTCCAATGCTGACTGAGATTTCACCAGCCCCACTCGCCGCTTCACTGCTGTTGCGGGTCATTTCCTGGGTGGTCGCGCTTTGTTCTTCGACCGCAGCCGCTATGGTTGCCGAAATACTATTAATCTGATGAATCACCCCGCTGACGGTTTCGATCGCAGCGACCGCGCCCCTGGTATCCACTTGAATAGTTGTGATTTTCTGACTGATATCTTCCGTGGCCTTGGCCGTCTGCTTGGCCAGCTCTTTCACTTCATTTGCCACTACGGCAAAGCCTTTGCCGGCGTCTCCGGCGCGCGCTGCTTCGATAGTTGCGTTCAACGCAAGCAAGTTGGTTTGTTGGGCGATGGAGGTGATGACCTTAACCACCACGCCGATTTCAGCCCCGGACTGGCCCAACTTTGCTATTGAGATATTTGCAGCTTCGGCCGCGCTGACCGCCGAGCCCGCCACCTTGGTAGCTTCGTTGGCGTTGGCGGCAATGCTCCGGATCGTCACCATCATTTCGCCGGCGCCGCTCGAGAGGCTCTCCAGATTCTGGCTGACCTGCTGTGTGGCGCGTGAAACAGATTGTGACTGCACCGCCGTCTCGCCGGAGTTAGAAGTGATCTGCTGGCTTGATTCCAGCAGCTTTTGACTGGCAGTGGTCAATTTATGGGAGTGAGCGGCGATTCCACGAAGGATCTCCTGCAGTTTGTCCATAAACAGATTGACCAAACGGCTAACTTCGCTAAGTTCGTCGTTGCCCGTGCCTCCTGCAGTTTCCAATCGTCTGGTTACATCGCCCTCACCCTCGGCAATGTTGTGAATCATATGAGTCAAGCAGCTCAGTGAGTACGATATGGTCCGTACCAATTTAAAACTGCCTAGAAACAAAAACAGAAGCGAGACCCCGCATATCAACAGACTGATGCGCGTGGCCCGTGTTCCCTTTAAAAGCGCGATTTGCTCCGATTTCGTGGCGCCCTGGTCCAGTTCGTCGGTGCTGGCTTCGATCTTTTCGCTAAGCGCGTTGGAGAGCTGGCCAAAACGTTCAGCATCGCTGGCATAGGAAGACTTGTCCGCGTTGTGAATAATTGCATCAGCTAGGGAGTTGGCGGTATTGACGTACTCCCGCACCATGTCAACTTCTTCATTGAGTGTGGCTTTGAGGGAAGGATCCGTCACCGCATCTCGTGCCGCGGTAGAACGTTGTTCCAACATCTTGGAATGCAGACTGAGATTATCGAACCCATCTTGCTGGTCCTGGCCCTTTTTCGTAAATACGGCCGAAATATCATCTCGGGTCATGTCGTTGTACGGTCCGACTTCCACGTGGTTGCGAATGGCCGACCCGGTCGCAGCTACCTCGCGCGTCATTTTCTCGACGGACCTGATGCCCCAGTAACCGTTCGCGCTTACTCCAGCTACGAAAAATAAGCTGGCCACCATCAGACTGTACAATTTCGTTTTGATTGTTAGTTTCAAGCAACACCATCCCTCTGCTGCCAACGCCTAAGAGCCAAAGAGCCGGACTGTTTCCCGCTTCGCCAATCATGCGCGATGTTCCAGTCCACCCAACCGGCACTTGCGTGAGTTACGCAAAGTAGTGGTTCGATATCTAGAATTGCTAATTCTTTTGTGACTGACGAAGAAGCTTGCGCCGGATGTACCCAGCAGCGTGATCGCGAATCGAGCAAATTCTCGACGTAGGTTTCATGCGATGGACGGACCTTTCTCCGTTCTGTGGCTCGCCTCGACTTTATCCAGCGTGGGCCGCGCGCCCACTGGTTTGCCGCTCTGGGTCGGCCCGGTCGCCGCCCTTGATCTTGAACTGCTCTACCAGCCGGCGCAGTTCCGCCGATGTCTCGACCAGTTGTTGCGACGCCTTTTGAGTGTCGCCGGCACCGCGCGAAGTGCTCTCCGCCGCCTGCGCTACCCCGGCGATGTTGCTGGTGATCTCGCCACTGCCTTGTGCCGCTTCAGTCACATTGCGTGACATCTCATTCGTAGTCGCGTTCTGCTCTTCGACCGCGGTCGCAATCGTGCTCGAAATATCGTTGATCTGGTGAATCACCCCGCTGATGGTGCCAATTGCGTCGACCGCGGCCTTGGTATCAGTCTGAATGGCTTCGATTTTGCGGCTAATGTCTTCGGTCGCCTTGGCGGTTTCCTTCGCCAGTTCCTTCACCTCGTTAGCCACTACAGCAAAGCCCTTGCCGGCTTCGCCGGCGCGCGCCGCTTCGATGGTCGCGTTCAACGCCAGCAGGTTGGTCTGTTGCGCAATCGAAGTGATGACTTTAATGACTTGGCCAATCTCGGTGGAAGAGTCACCCAGTTTGGAAACTGTTGCCGTCGTGTCCTCCGCGACCCTCACTGCGGAAGTGGCTATCTTGGCAGCTTCGGTGGCGTTTTTCGCGATCTCTTTAATGCTGGCGCCCATCTCTTCGGCGCCGGTGGCCACGGTCTGCAAATTCTGGCTCACCGCCTGCGCGGATTTATTGACCACCTCCGCCTGCGCCGATGTCTCTTCGGAATTTGCCGTAATCTGTTGGCTGGTCGCATTGAGTTCTTCGCTCGCGCTCGCCACCTGCATCGCCGAACTTGAGATCGACTGGATGACCGAGTGCAGGTTGTTCTTCATTCTGTTCAATGCGGTTCCGGCTTTGCCGATTTCATCGTTCGTAAAAACATCGGTATCGGAAACCGTCAAGTTATTGGCCGCGATTTCCTGCACCATCGCAGACATCACAGAAATGCTGTTCGAGACCACGCGAGCAATCAGCCAGGCTGCAATGAAGCCGATGAGAACTCCAGCAATAGCCAGCACCGCCATCAGCATCTTGCTGCGGCTTACTATGGCGTTCTGTTCCTGGTTGACTTTCTGCTTTCTTTTCTCAACCGCATCGGCAAAGTCGTCGGTCGCTTTGTCCATGGCAGCGAATGCCGGTCGCGCCCGGTTTTCCATGTAATCAATCGCTTCCGTGCTCTTGCCGTCTTTCTTGAGCTGAATTTCCGTATCTGTGACCTCGTTGAATGTCTGCGTCGTGTGCTCAATATCCTCATAGAGTCGCTTCTCTTCATTGGAATCAAGCAGGGGAGCAAGTTTTTCCTTGCTGTCGTTATATTCGTTTCTGCCGTCTTCAAGCGTCGATAGCATCGGAACCAGTCCGCTGGCGAGAAAACCGCGGGCTCCCACGCTCTGTTTCAGTAGAGACTGCTTCAGATTTTGAGACAGCTCTTTCTCGGAGCTCTCCTTCTGGACCGTGTCGCCTGCCTCGTCGAGCTTAATGATGGTTCGATACGCCATCGCTCCGATAACACTCAGGATGAGCAGAGGTATGCCGAAACCGATTGCTAGTTTGTTTTGCAGGCTGAGGCGCTTGAACACAGGATCTCCTCTTAGACTCGGATTGCGTTCCTCGACTTCGAAAGTATCTTTCGATGTTTGCCGGTAATAGTGGCCGGGCGCGCGGTCCCGGCTAATTGAGTAAATCGGCGAATAAGAATGGAAGTTTAGGCCCGAATAAGCAGCGTGATTAGAAGTTGAACATTATTCTTGAACCA
>Ga0134126_10014239_pt1 | contig 10041 bp, 10 predicted proteins | sample KB31752_FD_96881 | JGI IMG/M metagenome (GOLD analysis project Ga0134126, IMG submission 96881) | Terrestrial soil microbial communities with excess Nitrogen fertilizer from Kellogg Biological Station, Michigan, USA - KB3-175-2 | ecosystem: Environmental > Terrestrial > Soil > Unclassified ...
CGCGAGGAAGATCCGCTTGTCATGCCCGGCGCCTGCGATGTAGCGGACGGGATGGTCGAGCACGGGCTGGTAGAGCGCCAGAGCCAGGATCGACGTGACGAACGTGATGAGGAAGAGCACGCCGAAGACACGCGCTCTCTTCTGGTCCAGAGACATCATGCAGGCGCAACTATCTAGAAAGACGTAGTCGAAGGCAACCTTTGGGGTAAGGGCGGTGCCCGCTGTGGAACTCACAGCGGAACGGCTCGCCTCCATTCGCGCGCGCGTGAGCCGGGACTAGCGTCCTGCGCCATGGCACGCCTCCCGCTGCCGGATCCGGCCGAGCTGCCCGCTTACCTGCGCGACCTGCACGACGCGGCAAGCGACGGGGACTGGTCGACCCGCCACGTGGCGCGCGCGTTCTCCCCCGCCCCGGAGCTGCTCGAGACCTACCTCACGGGCTTCTACTACCCCTGGCACACGAACACCGACCAGGCCGACGGCCCCGCCCGCCTCTCTCCGCGCGTGAAGGAGCTGGTGCGCCTGCGCATCGCCACGCTGAACGGCTGCAAGACGTGCAAGGCGGCGCGGCTGGCGCCAGACACCGTGTCCGAGCCGCAGGCCACCGGGATCGACGTGTACGAGCAGTTGCCGGACTACTCGCCGGCCGAGAAGGCGGCCGTGGCGTTTGCGGAGCGGCTCGCGGTCGATCACCACTCGATCGGCGACGCCGACATGCTGGCCCTCCGCGAGCACTTCGACGACGCGGAGATCCTCGAGCTGATGATGATGGCCGGCCAGTACATCGGCTTCGGCCGCATGCTCGCCGTCCTTCAGCTCGAGACGGTCGCCTGCCCGCTGCCCGCAACCACTGGAGGATCCGGTGTCGGTAACGCCTGAGCCCGCTATCGACCTGCGCTCGCTCGTCGAGCTGACCCGCAGCGAGCACGTGGTGCACAGCGACGAGATGGAGTGGATCCCGTACCCCGGCGCGGAAGGGGTGTTCGTCAAGCCGCTGCGGCTGAACCGCCGCACCGGGGTCTGGGCCAACCTCACCAAGGTCGTGAACGGTGGCCAGGTGAACCGCCACTACCACGTCGGCCCCGTCACCGGCTTCGTGCTCGAGGGCAGCTGGTACTACGCCGAGCGCGACTGGGTGGCCCGCGCGGGCACGATCGTCCGCGAGCCTCCCGGCGACATCCACACGCTGATCGCCGGTGAAGAGGGAACGGTCACGCTGTTCATCCTCGAGGGCGCCCTCCTCTACATCGACGAGGAGGACAACGTCGTGGGCCACGACGACGTGCTGAGCCACATGCGCATGTACCACGAGTTCTGCCGCGAGCGGGGGATCGAGCCGCTCGACCTCGACTTCTGAGCGCCTGGGCCGTCACAGACGGACGCTCTGCCTCGTCACCCGGGTGAGGACCCGAATGACGAGGAGACCGTCCGATGACCACCACACGCCAACCTCACCCGGTATCCGACCCGGAGAGCGAGATCGCCGCCGTGACCATAGGGGGCGGGATCCTGCTCACGCAGGCGTTCGCGCTCTTCCCGGGACTGTTCCCGTGCCTGCTGCTGCTCTTGCCGTTCGTGCTGCCGCTGATCGTCCTCGCGCCGCTCGTGGCGATTCCCTACGGCCTCTGGAAGCTCGGCTCTAGCGTTCTGCGCCGGCTGGCTCCAGCGGGTCGTGCGTATGCTGCGCAATCCCCCGGTCCGGCCGTCCGATGAGGAACACCACGGCTCCGACGACCGCGATCACGAACATCACCGTGAGCGTGATCCAGTCGAGGTTGAAGAAAGCCCGCGGGCTGGTGAGCCCGGTCGGCACCACGACGTTGAGCAGCATCAGCCCGAGGTAGCCCGCGGCGGCGATCGTCACCGCCCAGCCCCAGCGTCCGATCTGGAACTGCCCCTCGGGGATCCAGCCGCGGCTGCGCGCGACGATCGCGCCGATCACGGTGAGCAGGAACGAGAGGTAGATGCCGCTGACGCCGAACGACACGAGGGAAACCAGCACGTTGGTGTTCGCCGGATAGGTGATGAACCAGATGTGGATGTTGTGCTTCGGCGAGGCGAACACCAGCAGGACGAACAGCACCGTGACGAGCGCTCCCGAGATCAGGGCGTTCACCGGCGTCCGGAAGCGCTCGTGGACCTTGGACAGCGCCCGCGAGCCGGGCAGCGCCCCGTCGCGCGCGTAGGAGAAGGCCAGGCGGCTGCCCGCACCCTGGATCGACGTGCCGCAGGAGAAGAAGGCGAAGATGATGATCAGCAGCAGGAAGTCCTGCAGGCCGCTGGAGAGCTGGCCGAGGATGAACGGCACACCGCCGCCCTCCACCGTCGCGGCCACCGCGTTGTGCTTCGGCATCGAAAGCAGCAGGCCGGCGGTCAGGATGAGAGATGCGACGCCGCCCCAGATGACCGCCAGCCGCATGGCGCGCGGAACCTGGCGGCCGGCGTCCTGCGTCTCCTCCGAGATGTCGCCCGCGGCCTCGAAGCCGTAGATGATGTAGACCGGCGCCAGCACCGCCACGAGCGCGGCTGCGGCCCAGCTCCCGTGGAAGTTGAGGCCCAGCGGGTTGAGCTTGGCGTGCTCGACGCCCTGGCTCGAGAAGAGGAAGCCGAGGCCGTGGTGGAAGCCGTGGATCAGGAGGATGAGGGCGATGCCGAGCGTCCCGACGATCTCCACGTACACGCCCAACCGCGCGACCCTGGCCATCACCTTGGTGCCCGTGATGTTCAGCGTAGTCTGGATCGCCAGCAGGATCAGCGTGACGGCGAGGATCGTCCCGTGCTTCGCCGGATTCAGGTTCCAGTGGAACCAGTTGTGCGTCAGCGCCGCGACGTAGGTCACGACGCCGGTGTCGACCGCGGCGACCGTGACCAGCAGCGCGATCCCGTAGAACCAGCCGACGAACCAGCCGTATTTCGGCCCCACCGAGAACTTGCTGTATTGGTAGAGCGCGCCGGCCACCGGATAGTGGCTCGCGAGCTCGCCGAACACGAGCGCGACGAGCAGCATCCCGAAGACGGGGATGGCCAGCAGCCACAGGTACGCCGGCCCGCCCGTGCCCACGCCGAGCACGAACAGCGAGTAGATGCCGACCATCGGCGAGAGGTACGTGAAGGCGACCGAGAAGTTCTCGAACAGCCCCAGCACGCGGCGGAGCTGCGGCTGGTAGCCCAGCGACGCGAGCCGCGCGTCGTCGTCGGTCACTGCCGGCGCGGCAACAGGTTCAACGGTGTCCATGCCTCTCCCCTCGATCCTCGCGAGCCTGACGGATTTATCCTATGGTTTTAGATGTTTGCGTGTCAAGGAGCCCACAGTCGGCCTGACCACCGCCGCGGCGCAGACCCTGCTGCCACCGATCGAGGGGTCGGGCGGCAGGGCGGAGCTGGTGGCGGAGCGCCTCGGCGAGGCGATCCGCATGGGCCTGCTCCTCGACGGCGAGCGGCTCCCGTCCGAGCCCCAGCTCGCGGCTCAGCTCGGCGTGTCGATCATGACCCTGCGCGAGGCGCTCGCCACCCTGCGGGAGCAGGGGCTCGTGAGCACCCGTCCCGGCCGCGGCGGCGGCAGCTTCGTGCGGGCTCCCGCCGACCGCGGTGAGCCGCTCCAGCGCTTCAGCGTCCACGAGCTGCGCGACCTCGGCGACCAGCGCGCCGCGATCTCCGGGGCGGCGGCCCGCCTCGCCGCCGAGCGCGCGCTGCCCGAGGAGGTGCAGAAGCTCGAGGAGCAGGTGGAGCGCCTCCAGACCGCTGCCAGCCCGAGCGAGCGGCGCAGGGCGGACACCCAGCTGACGATCGGCGTCGCCGGCGCCGCGCAGTCGCCGCGGCTGACCCGCGAGGAGGCGAGGCTGCGAGCGGAGGTGGGTGACCTTCTCGGCCTCGATCTCGAGGAGCCCGACCACCAGGCTGCCGTCCGCGCCCGCCGGCAGCTCGTGGAGGCGATCGCCAAGCGCAAGCCGGATCGCGCGCGCGAGCTCGCCGAGCGTCAAGTGTCTGCGGAGACCCAGCGACTGATCCGGCTGCGCCTGGAGCTGCCCCGGGCGGGGACCCCCGCGGACGAGAGCCTCGCGGGTGTGGCGCAGGAGCTCGACAGCGTCCTGGGCGCGCTCGGCGAGCTCGGCGACCGCTTCCGCGAGCTCGCCGGCAAGCGGCTGCGAAGCGACGACCTCGAAGCGCTGCGTCCCGCGATCTTCGAGCTGCTCACGGAGCACAGCGGGCTCGTGACCGGCGCGGGCGTGATCACCACTCCCGGTCTCCTGGCCGACCGGCCGCACTGGCTCGAGTGGTGGTGGACCCGGAACGGCGGCGTCCCGGAGGCCCTGCGCGTGAACCTCGACCCCACCGCGCCGGACTTCTACGACTACACGACGGCGGATTGGTACGCGACGCCGAAGGAGACCTCCGAGCCGCGGATGGCCGGGCCGTACGTGGACTACTTCTGCACCAACCAGTACACGATCACGCTCTCCCGCCCGGTGTACGCGGGCGACCGGATGCTCGGCGTGGCGGCGGCCGACGTGCTGGTGGCAAGCCTCGAGAAGCGCGTGCTGCCGGCGCTCACGGCGCTCGGCCGCCCGGCTGCGCTGACGAGCGCGGACGGCCGCGTGATCGCCTCGACCTCGGAGTCGGTGATCCCCGGGCAGCGCCTCACGCTGAGTGACCGGGCCGCCCGCCGCGCGGGGTCGCGCTCGCCGATCGGGTCGTGGCTGCTCGTCGACGTCTGAGCGTCCGCGCCCGGGCAGATAATCGAAGCGTCCAGATGAGCGCCCCCCGGAGAGAGGCGGAAGAGGGGCTGCTGGCCTGGTTCGACCGGGACATCAGCGGCCCGATCAGGGACTTCCACGATCCGCGCCAGTGGTGGCGCCGCCTGTTCTCGGAGCTCTACGGCACGTTCCTGCTCGTGCTCGTCGCCGCGGGCGGCGGGATGATGAGCCAGGCGTTCCCGAACACGATCAGCAGGTCGGCCGCCGTGGTCGCCCCGGGGCTGATGGTGCTCGGGATCATCATGTTCATGGGCAAGGTGTCGGGCGCCCACCTGAACCCGGCGGTCAGCATCGCCTTCTGGCTGCGCGGGGACTTCCCCGCCCGCCGGGTGCTCGGCTACGTGGTCGTGCAGGTCGCCGGCGCGACTCTCGCCGCGCTGTTCCTCCAGGCGGTGATCGACGTCTCGGCGAAGTTCGGCTCGAGCTACGTGGCCGCCGGATACACCGGCGGGGAGGCCTATCTGATGGAGGCCGTGCTCACGCTCGGCCTGGTGAGCGTGATCCTCGGCACCGCGTCCGGGGCCCAGAACATCGGCATCATCGGCGCGGTCGGGATCGGCTCCTACATCGCGCTCGCCGGGCTCTGGGGCAGCCCGATCTCGGGCGCCTCGATGAACCCCGCCCGCACCTTCGGCCCCGATCTCGTGGGAGGCGACTTCCGCGATTTCTGGCTCTACGTAGCGGGTCCGCTCACGGGAGCGATCGTCGCGGTAAGCGCCGCCTACATCCTGCGCGGACCCGGTGGCGGCGTGGCCGGCTCGAGCGCCGCGCAGGGCGCTCTCTTCACGGAAGCGCGCCGGCCCGACCAGGCGTAACCTCGCTCGGCACTCCCCGCCCCCAAAGGAGATCCCCATGCCCGAGTACGCGCCCGGAACCCCGTCCTGGGTGGAGCTGTCATCGGCCGATACCGACGCCTCGGCCGCGTTCTACCGCGAGGTGATGGGCTGGGGCACGACCGAGCCCGGTCCGGTGGAGGAGACCGGCGGCTACAGGATGTTCCAGCAGGAGGGGAAGAGCGTCGGCGGCCTCATGGGCCACATGCAGGAGGGGCAGCCCACGGCCTGGTCCACCTACATCAGCGTCGCCGACGCGGACGAGACCACCGGCAGGGTCAAGGCCGCGGGCGGCACCGTGATCGTCGAGCCGATGGACGTGATGGACCTCGGCCGGATGGCGTTCTTCGCGGACCCCACGGGCGCCGTGTTCGGCATCTGGCAGCCCAAGGCCTTCGGCGGCGCGGACCTGGTGAACGAGCCCGGCTCGCTGTGCTGGAACGAGGTGCTCACGCGCGACGCCGAGAGCGACAAGAGCTTCTACTCGTCCGTGTTCGACTGGACAGCCGGGCGGCCGCAGTTCGAGGGCGCGCCCGAGAGCTACACCGTGTGGGAGGTCGGCGGCCGGCCCGTCGGCGGCATGATGCAGATGAGCGCGCCCTACTTCCCGGACGAGGTGCCGCCGCACTGGTCCGTGTGCTTCGCCGTGGCGGACTGCGACGCCACCGTCGCCAAGGCGCGCGAGCTCGGGGCGACGGTGACGATGGAGCCGATGGACATGCCGATCGGCCGCTTCGCGGGCATCATCGACCCGCAGGGGGCGCCGTTCGCCGTGATGCAGATGCCCGCGGGCTAGCCGGTCGAACGGTGGGCCTGCGTCGCGACCGGTCCAGGCTGACGAGCACGAGCAGGCACGCGGCGGCGACGGCGGCGAGCAGGATGAAGCCGATCACATAGCTCCCCGTGATGCCCTTGACGATCGCCATCACGAGCGGCGGGAAGAAGCCGCCCAGGCCCCCGGCCGCGCCCACCACCCCGGTCACGGCGCCGACCTCGCCCGGGTACCACGCGGCCACGAGCCGGAACACCGCCCCCGTTCCGAGGCCCAGCGCCACGGCGATGGTCAGGCACGCGATCGTCAGCGGTGCCATGTGCCTGTAGCTGATCGCGAGCATCAGGGCGAGCGCGATCGTCGCCGTGAAGCTCGCGCGCAGGAGGCGCTCGGCGCCCACCCTGTCGGACAGCCAGCCGCCGATGGGTCGCGCCACCACCGCGAGCAGCGCGAAGCCGGCGGCGCGATACCCGGCGTCGGTCTTGGTCAGATGGTGGACCCCGGTCAGGAGCTTGGGCAGGTACAGGAACATCGCCACGAAGCCGCCGAACGAGAGGAAGTAGAAGAGCGTGAGTGCCCACGCCCGGGGGCTGCGCTTGAAGACCGCGAGGGGCGCGATGAACGACACGCGGCCTGAGGGAGGCCCGCCCGCGCGCGGGGCGTCCCGCGCCACCACCCAGAAGACCACCGTCATCACGGCCACCAGGGCGGCGGCCAGCCAGAAGGGCGTGGCCAGGCTCCAGTGCTTGGCGATCTTGGGCGCCGTGAGCGCCGCGATCACCGTGCCGCCCATGCCCATCCCGTAGACGCCGAGCGCGAATCCCTGCCGCTCCGCCGAGTACCAGCCGTTCACGAACGGCACTCCCACCGCGAACGACGCGCCGGTCACGCCGAGCAGGAATCCCAACACCAGGACGATCCCGAACGAGGAATGGAAGAGCGCCAGCAGCACCAGCGGGATCACGCTGTACGCCATCAGCGCGGTGAACACCAGGCGTCCGCCGTAGCGGTCGCTGAGGATGCCCATCGGAATGCGCATGATCGAGCCGAGCACGACGGGGATCGCCACGACCACGGCGAGCTGGAAGTCCGACAGGTCCAGCTCGTCCTGGAGCGTGGGGCCGAGCGGCCCGAACATGCTCCACGCGAAGAAGCAGACCGTGAACGCGGCCAGACCCACGCCGAGCGCGACGGCGTTCGAGCGCCGCTCCGCCTGGTCTTCCACTCAGCGTGCCGCCTGGAAACGGCGGCGATAGAGGATGTACGGCCGGCCGATGTACTGGAGCGGAATGCTCCAGGCGTGCACGAGCCGCGTGAACGGAAACGCGGCCCAGAAGAGCCACGCGATGATCGCGTGCAGCTGGTACACGATCGGCGCGGTCGTGGCGGCGTCCACGTTGGGCTGGAAATAGAACAGCGACTGCCACCACGCGCCGATCGACGGGCGGTAGTTGTAGGGATCGCCCGTCCCGAGGTTGCGCACGAAGGTCAGATAGCAGCCGAGCACGATCAGGATCGTGAGCAGCGCGTAGGTGAAGACGTCGATCCGGGTGGTGGTGCGCCTCACCCGGTCGCTCGTCGTGCGGCGATAGCAGAGCCCGATGAAGCCGACCAGCGTGACCGCGCCGGCGATGCTGCCGGGGATCGCCGCTATCCAGCGGTAGGTGTGCTCGGGGATGCCAATCGCCTCGGTCGCAGACTCCGGAATGCACAGGCCGATTATGTGACCGCCCACGGCGGCCAGCGCGCCGTAGTGGAAGGCGGGGCTGGCCCAGCCGAGCACGCTGCGGTCGAGGATCTGGGTCGAGCGGCTCGTCCAGGAGAACTGGTCGCGCCGGTAGCGCCAATAGTGGCCGACGACGAAGACCGCGAACGCCGTGTAAGGGAAGATGATCCAGAGCAGGACCTTGCCCGCGCTCATCGCCGCGCCTCCGTGCCGGCCGTGATCTCCGGCGGCATGAACGGCTCGAGTCCGACGAGCTCCTGCGGTGGGCCGGCCGCCGCGATCTTGACCTTCCGCGCGCGATCGGAGGCCGACAGGTCGCCGAGCGTGAGGCACACCGCCTCGAGCACCTCCGCGTACGGCGTACCCCGCTCGCGGAGGTTCTCACGCAGGAGCTCGATCGCCGCCCGGTGCTCCCGCAGGACGATCTGTCCCTCGCCGCCGGGCATCGCCGCCGCGAACTCGAGCATCACCGGCAGGTAGTCGGGCAGCTCGCCGCCCTCGAGTGGGAGCCCGGCGGCGCGGTACATCCGCTTGAGCCGCAGAAGCGCGCTGCCGCGCTCGCGGCGATCGCCCTCGCCGTAGAACGTCACGTAGAGGCCAGAGCGCTTGTGCAGGTCGAAGTTCTCCACGTAGTGCTGCTGGAGCGCGAGCCCGTCCTCGGCCAGCCACCATTCGCCGAAGCGGTCGAGCGCGGCGGCCGCCGGCGAGCGCGGCAGCTCGCGCGCCGCCGCGATCAGCTCCGCGCGAGCCTCGAGCAGCTCATCGTCCGGATACACGAGCAGGAGCGAGCAGAGCTTGTAGGTGGCGGCGCCGTCCCCCCGGCGGCGGCGCCTCATCGGTCCGCCTCTCCGTCGACCCGCTCGCCGCCCGCCATCTTGACGATGTCGAAGTCGGTCTCGCCGTCGGCGGTGAGCATGAAGCTCTCCGCCTCGGTCTCCGAATCCGGCACCACCATGCCGCAGTTGCCGGGACCACCTTCGAAGTCGAGCCCGCACGTGCCCTGCTGCTCCATCAGGCGCTGCCCCAGCTCGGCGTGTGCCTTGGGGATCACGTAGCGCTCGTCGTACTTGCCGATCGCCAGCAGCCGGTACATGTCCTCGACGTCCTCGACGGTCATCCCCACCGCCTCGGCCATCGCCTGGTCGTGCTCGCCGAGCACCTCGCGCTTGCGCATGAAGCCGCGCATGGCCGCGAGCCGCCGCAGCACGCCGCGGATCACGTCGCCGTCCCCCGCGGACAGCAGGTTGGCGAGGTAGTCCACCGGGATGCGCATCGCGTCGATGGCGGGGAAGACGTGATCGGGATCGGCCTCGTAGCCGTCCTCCTCGAGCGTGTTCACGATCGGAGAGAGCGGCGGCACGTACCAGACCATCGGCAGCGTCCGGTACTCGGGGTGAAGCGGGAGCGCCACCCGGTAGCGGTGGGCGAGCGCGTATACCGGCGAGCGGCGCGCGTAGTCGAGCCAGTCCTCGGGGATGCCGTCGCGTAGAGCCTGCTCCTGCACCGCCGGGTCAAAGGGGTCGAGGAACACGTCGCGCTGCGCCTCGAGCAGGTCGCGCGGATCGGGCACCGACGCCGCCGCCTCGACCCGGTCCGAGTCATAGAGCACGATGCCGAGGTAGCGGATGCGCCCGACGCAGGTCTCCGAGCAGATGGTGGGCAGCCCCGCCTCGATGCGCGGATAGCAGAGCGTGCACTTCTCGGCCTTGCCGGTTCGGTGGTTGAAGTAGACCTTCTTGTACGGGCAGCCCGACACGCAGAAGCGCCAGCCGCGGCACTTCATCTGGTCCACCAGCACGATCCCGTCCTCCTCGCGCTTGTACATCGCGCCGGAAGGGCACGACGCGATGCAGGCGGGATTGAGGCAGTGCTCGCAGACGCGCGGCAGGTACATCATGAACACCTGCTCGTAGTCGAGCCGCACCTGCTCGGAGAGCGCACGCAGGTTCGGGTCGC
>Ga0134126_10014240_pt1 | contig 10041 bp, 10 predicted proteins | sample KB31752_FD_96881 | JGI IMG/M metagenome (GOLD analysis project Ga0134126, IMG submission 96881) | Terrestrial soil microbial communities with excess Nitrogen fertilizer from Kellogg Biological Station, Michigan, USA - KB3-175-2 | ecosystem: Environmental > Terrestrial > Soil > Unclassified ...
GCGTCAACGACACCATGCGCCATCACGCGCATGAATTTGCCGAGGCCGGATTTGTCTGCCTGGTGCCGGACCTGTTCTGGCGGCAGGAACCCGGTGTCGAACTCTCCGACAAGAACCCCGAGCACGTGAAGAAGGCATTCGATCTCTACTATGATTTCGACTACGACCTCGCCGTGCGGGACATGGAGGATACCTGGCACTATCTCGCCGGGCTCAAGGAGTGCAACGGCAAGGTCGGCGCGGTCGGTTATTGCCTCGGCGGCAAGCTCTGTTACCTGATGTGTTGCCGCACCGACATCGATTGCGCGGTCGCTTATTACGGCACTTATATCGAGCACAATATCCGCGAGGTGAAGAAGCTGCATCGCCCCTTCGTGTTGCACATGGCGATGAAGGACCGTTGGGTGCAGGCCGAGGTCAATGATCTGCTTGAGCGCCGCCTGTCCCCCAATCCCCTGGTTGAGATCCACAAATACCCGAATGCCGACCACGCCTTTGCCCGCTTCGGGGGCCGGACCTACAGCAAGCCGGAAGCCGATCGCGCGCTTGCCCTCACGCTCGGGTTTTTCAACCGGCACCTGAAATAGATAACCACAGCGTGTATCGCCGGCGTTGGGCTTGGCGCTGGACATGACGGCGCGAAGGACGGATCATTGTTTGCCCACAAATGAATTGGGGGAGGGCAACACATGACCGCATCCGAGAAAATCGGCGATGCCTTGGCGGGCGAGGGCTCAGGTACAGGCTCTGGCGCAGGTGCCAGGGCTGGCGTGACGATCCTCGATCTGCGTTATGACCTTGAGGACAAGCCGGCGCCGATCCCGTCGATCTTGTTCGGCCTGCAGCACGTCCTGATCATGTTCACGGCGATGATCGCCGCACCGTTGGTAATCGGCCAGCTGCTCAACCTGCCGCCAGACCAGCGCACGACCATGGTCACCGGCGTGATGCTTGGCTGCGGCATCGGCACGGTTATTTCAGCGCTTGGCGTTGGCTGGGTTGGAAGCAGGTTGCCGCTGCTGCTGGGTGCCTATGCGGTCTATATCGGTCCGGTTGTCGCCATTGCGAAAGGATCGAGTCTTGCGGCCGCCAGCACGGCGCTGCTGATCGGCGGCGTTGTGCTCTTTCTCGCAAGCCCGCTGCTCGGAAAGATGCGCTCGCTGTTTCCGCCGGTTGTCGTCGGCACCTTGCTGGTGATCACGGGAGAAACCTTAATTCGCATTGCGGCCAATATCGCCGCCGGCACTAATTCGCCTTACGCGGGGAATCCATGGTCATTGGCGCTTGTCGTCGTCAGCATCGTCCTGATCCTGGCGATCAATCGGCTGACAACCGGATTTATGCGCGCATTGTCGGTTTTCATTGCGCTCGTGTGCCTCTACGTCATCGCCATCGCGCTGGGCTTTGCGAACTTCCAGCTTGTGGTCAACGCCCCGTGGTTCCGACTGCCCGGCATTCTGCCTTACGGCTCGCTTGCCTGGCCGGATACCGCAGGACTCACGACCGTCATCATCTACAGCCTCATTTCGGCAATCTACACGATGAGCATCACGCTAGCCCTGTGCAAGATGCTGGGCGTTGAGGGCAACGAAGCACGCGTCCGCGGCGCGGTCGCGGGCGACGGTCTCGGTTCGGCCATCGCCGCCTTGTTCGGCGGCGTTCCACTCATTTCGTACGACCAGAATGTCGGCGCGATTTCGCTCACCGGTGTCGGCAGCCGTTATGTGGTGGCGGTCGCCGGCGGCATTCTGATCCTGATGGCGCTGCTGCCCAAAGTCGGTGCGGTGATTGCGATTGTCCCGCCCTTTGTCCTGGGCGGAACGCTCATCTTCATGTTCGGCATGATCGCGGCCGTTGGCGTAGGCATCCTCACGGATAGTCTGCGCAGCCATCGCGACCTGCTGCTGTTGGCGGCGTCGTTCGGGCTGAGCACGGCCATCAACTTCGCGCCGCCCTCGCTGCTCGCCTCGGTGCCACCGGCGCTTCATATCCTCGCAGGCGATGGCATCGTGGTTGGCACGGTGACCGCAATCCTGCTCAATTGCCTTTTGCCGGACGAGAAGAAATAAGCCGCCCTGTTACGTGAAATGGAGTCCTCATCATGAGTGCATCGTCATTTGAAGCCGACTTCGAGGTCGCATCGCGGATCGCGCATGTTCAGCCGGTCAAGGGCTTGCGCGAAAAGGTGGAACCGCGCCACACGGCGCTGGTGATCATCGATATGCAAAACGACTTCATCGCCGATGAGGGGCTGATCGCACGTGAGGGCCGGGACGTCTCGCAGGCCAAGGAGATGGCGAAACATCTGCCGGACTTGATCAAGACGGCCCGGGCGGCAGGTGTTTTCGTGGTGTTCGTGCGCAATGTCTACACGAGCGATCACAATTTCTATCTGTCCGACGTGTGGCTGGAGCAGGCGGCCCGCAAGCGCGCTGGCGGCTACACCCGCATCCCGGTCTGCGCGGCGGGCTCCTGGGGCGGCGACTTCTATGGTGAGGTACGGCCGCTGCCGCATGATCCGATTGTCACCAAGCATCGCTATAGTGCGTTCTACAACACCGATCTGGAGACCGTCCTGCGGGCTAACGGAATTCGCACGGTGGTGCTTACCGGTGTTGTCACCAATGTCTGTGTCGAGACCAGTGCACGCGAAGCTTTCGTGCGGGACTTTTACGTCGTGGTGGCGAGTGACGGCACCGCCGCCTACGTGCAGGCCGACCACGACATGACGCTCAAGAACATAGACCGTTTCTTCGGCGAGACGGCCTCGATCGAGGACCTCACGGCGGTATGGCCCGCCCGCAACACGACGGGCCGCCGCTGATGGGCGGTTCAGGTTCTGAAATCCGCGACGGAATGCAGATCGACTGGGACGCCGCAATTCCGATGGACGACGGCGTCGTGCTGCGCGCCGACGTGTTCCGGCCTGCCGGGAATGCAAAATACCCGGTCATTCTCAACTACGGACCTTATGCGAAAGGCCATGCCTTTCAGGACAGTCGCAAATTTGCCTGGGAAAGGATGATCAAACAGAAGCCGGAAGTCGCCGCTGGAACAAGCAACAAATACCAGAACTGGGAAGTAGTCGACCCGGAAAAATGGGTGCCGGATGGCTACGCAGTCGTGCGCGTCGATTCGCGCGGTACGGGCCGCTCGCCGGGCTTTGTCGATCCATGGTCGCCGCGCGAGACCAAGGATCTCTACGATTGCATCGAATGGGCGGCATCGCAGGCCTGGTGCAGCGGCAAGGTCGGGCTCAATGGCATTTCTTATTTTGCGATGAATGCATGGCAGGTTGCGGCACTCAACCCACCCCATCTTGCGGCGGTCTGCGCTTGGGAGGGCGCGGCCGATCACTATCGAGAGACCTGCTACCATGGCGGCATCTATTCGGAGTTCATCTCGAACTGGTACCCGCGCGCCATCGTGCCGATACAGCATGGCGTCGGAGAACGCGGGCCGCGCAGCCGTGTCACCGGAGAGCCGGTCGCCGGGCCTGAGACGCTGGCGCCCGAGGAACTCGCGAAAAACCGCCGCGACATCATTGCAGACGCATTGAAGCATCCGATGGATGATGCCTACCACCGTGCGCGCACGCCCGATCTGGAAAAGATCACGGTACCGTTTCTCTCTGCGGCGAACTGGGGTGGGCAGGGCATTCACCCGCGCGGCAATTTTGAAGCCTTCATGCGCTCACCGTCGAAGCAGAAATGGCTGGAAGCGCATGGCGACACGCACTGGCTCGAGTTCTACACCGATTACGGTGTCGGCCTGCAAAAGCGGTTCTTTGGGCATTTCCTCAAGGGCGAGGACACAGGCTGGAGCAAACAGCCGGCAGTTCAGCTGCTCGTTCGTCATCCGGGCGAGAAATTCGTTGAGCGTCATGAGCACGAATGGCCGCTTGCGCGCACGCAGTGGACCAAATTCTATCTCGAGCCTGATGGTCACGGCCTTGTGCATGAACCCGGCAAAGCGAGCACGACGCGCGATTTCGATGCGTTGGGCGATGGCCTGACCTTCCGCATGGCGCCGCTTAAGACGCCGATGGAAATCACCGGCCCCGCAGCGGCCAAGTTGTTCGTCGCGTCATCGACGGTCGACGCCGACCTGTTCGTTATCCTTCGCGTGCTCGCGCCCGACGGCAGCGAGGTAACGTTCCAGGGCGCACAGGACCCGCACACGCCCGTCGCACAAGGCTGGTTGCGCGCCTCGCATCGCAAGCTCGACCGGAAACGGAGTTTGCCGTACCGGCCTTTCCACACGCATGACGTGGTTGAGCCGCTCACTCCGGGCGAGCCGGTCGAACTTGACATCGAGATCTGGCCCACCTGCATCGTGGTGCCGGCCGGTTATACGGTTGCACTCACGATACGAGGCAGGGACTACGAATATGGCGGGGCACCGGTCATTGCGCCGCACGTGCCTTATCCGTTACGGGGCGTGGGTCCGTTCATCCACAACGAGCCCCGCGATCGGCCGCCGGAAATATTTGGCGGCAGGCAAACATTGCATTTTGCCGAAGGCCGCCGGCCTTGGCTGATGTTGCCGGTTATCCCGGCACGGTAAGTAGCTTTTTCGAAGAACGTTCCAGGCGAGGGGCTTGGGCTTATCTGGACAATTAGAAGTGCCCCCGAGCAATTTTGCCCGGGGGCTTCAATTTGCCTGACGGCTATTTCGATCTTGTTTTTAGATCGTCGCGGTCTTTCGTGCTCATGCCCGATCCCGTGGTATGGCCGGGTGCATAACCCGACGCCCCAGTTGTTCCGGCCTTTGAACCCTTCGACTGCATTTCCTGACCGGGTGCATAACCGGATGCTCCGGGGCTTCCATTTACAGAGCCCTTTTCCTGCATTTCATGGCCGGGCGATTTGCTGGATGAACCTTGAGCGAGCGCGGCCGGTGTCGATGCGATCAAGCCGGCTGCGACCAGAGCAATTAAACTGAGTTTCATTGTAACCTCCTCGTTGAACCATTGCTTAGAAACCTTTGGGCCCTAGCGATGTTCCGGAAGTGCGGTTGGCATTTGCGGTTCCACGCGTATGGCGCCACGCGCGTGCCGCCAGCGTGATGCAAATGGCCGATAATTGGAGTAGTTTTCGCAAATACTCTGACTGTCCCGAAGCAGGAAGGTACCGATGAAAGGAAATTCACGATAAAGCATCATCGCAGCGATGCTGTTTGTATTGGCCGCGCCCCGCTTTGCGGTTGCGGGTGATAAAACTAACACCGCGCCGAAAAGCAGCTCGAGCTTGAGCTACGGAAAAATAGAACAGACGTACATGCCGCAAAAAGACGACAGAAAAAATTCTGGTTCAAAACGAGAAAAAATTCCGATGCACGAACTCTCGATTTAAAGGCGGATCGACAAAGCGAGTCCCTAGGGACGTTAAGAGGTGGCTGGTATCATCCACCCGACGCCGGTCTCGTTGGACGATTGAACCAATATGAGAGGAATAGCTGGTTATGCCGCGTTACTATTTCCATCTCACCGACGGCAAACAAGTTCTGAATAATCACAAAGGGATCGATTTGTCCGGTAACGCCGCTGCGCGCGACGATGCTTTGGCACTGGCGCGCGATCTCAAACATGGCGCGGTTCTGCCAGGATGGAATTGGACTGGCTGGTTTGTAACCATTGTGGATCAGCACGGACATAAGGTCGACCAGGTGCCGATCGCGGAGATTTGAGGCTGTTACAGGCGCAAAACGCCCGTCTTCTCTGCTTCGTCCACGGCTATCGATGTGATTTACGTAAAAGTTATGCCGCTAAGCCATTGAAGAAGAGCCAATTCTGATACTTGCTTTATTTACATACCGCCGTGTCTTTCAGGTCACAGACTCGCCCGGACCCCAATGTTACGAATTTCGCCGCTAGTGAGTAACAGGGGCAAGCGTCATGAAAAAAATATTGTCAGCCGGCGCAGCGTTTTTGATAACCGCCGCGACTTCGGCATTTGCTGCGGATATGCCGGTGAAGGCACCGGCCGCCGCACCGATGGCACCAGTGGCATTCAACTGGACAGGTTGCTACGTGGGCGGCCACGCCGGATACGGCTGGGGCCGTGATCGGAATGATTTCGGCAGCGCGGTTTTCGATGGCGACTTTTTGCCGGAACTCGGACCCTATAATCACGACACACGTGGCGGACTTGGCGGTGGTCAGATTGGCTGCAATTACCAATTCCAAAACAACATTGTTCTTGGCATCGAAGGCGAGTTTTCGGCGGCCAATATCAGTGGCAGTTTGACGACGCCGGAAGATGTTGCCGATCCGGGAACATTCACGCGATTTGCGAGCAGGAACCGATGGGATGCGGACGTTGCGGGAAGGTTCGGCTACGCTTTCGGCAATTCGCTCATATACGGAAAGGCCGGCGTAGTTTGGGGTAACTTCCGGTACTCCGAAACGCATGACGATTTTCCAACCACCCACGCTTGCTTCTGCACGGTGGACATCGACAGCACGCGAACTGGCTATATCCTGGGTGCCGGCTGGGAATATGCTTTCCTGCACAACTGGACGGTCAAAGTCGAATACAACTATCTAGGCTTTGACTCGCATACCATCGCGTATCCGTCCACCGGTGGCTCTGCGCAGAGCTTCCCCGTGCGCGATTCGATCAATGTCGTGAAGGTAGGCGTGAACTATCTATTCCATTAGACCAAAATGCTTCAGCACTGAAAAAGCCCCGATGTTACGCCGGGGCTTTTTTTATCCTTTCATCGAGCAAACTTACGGCGGCATCGCCGACGTCGTGAATTCGCGCGTGAGACGGTTGCCTTTGTAGCGAGACATTCTTCCAATACATTCAGAAGAATGGAGTCTGGCCCTGAAATATTTTATCGCAATTTCAATTCTCGTAGCGAGTGGGCAGTTAGCTGCGGCTCAGTACATTATGCAGCCGAGTCTGGGCGGCACCTATAGCTACGGCCCAGAGTCCACAACCGAGGTCAGCCCGCCGACGAATCAAAAGGCCAAACGGACGGCGCATCGCCGCGTAGTACGGAATCAAAAAGACCAGGGCAAACGTCAGCCGGCCTCACGGTCGCCGGATAAGTAGATCATCAGCGCGCGTGTGAGTTCCAATTGGGGCGATGGTGACGTGCTATGCAGCGGCCATGATCAGCCAGGCTCACTGCCCGATTTCCATTGTCCAATAATGGCGACCGGAACGCGAAACGGCCGAAGCAATGCCTTTGCAGCCGGGCAACAGCATATTCGCTGCGTGGGGCGGGGATGCCGACCATTGTGCAATCGTAAGTGCCTTGCTTGAATTGCCGCTGGCGACATTTTCGGCTCTTGCGCCTTGCCGGGCTCGACCCACAAATCCCGCATGATCAAGGGTGTCGCGTCTCGCCATATCAAGTGAATGTTCTTTCGCGAGCCTTTGCATCGTCTGACAGCTCGTTTTGAGCACCTTGGCTTCGGCGGGAACCGACGCAAAAACCAACAGCAGCATAACGGCGATAAGACATGGCTTCATTGCATTTCCCCGATCAGCATTGTGATGAAGGGCATTGCGCACGCACCGGCACCGTTGCGGTCTCTGCAAAATAGCCGCGAATGGAGCAGTTCATACATGCTATATTTGTTGGAAGCTAGGATTCGCAGACAATGAGACAGTTCATCGGGAAATTGCCGACCAAAGAGCGCGGTGTCATCGACGAGGTTTATATCGCCGAACAGGTCCGCTGCCGCGATTGCCAAAAGTCATCACCGATGGGTGTCGAGGTCGTTACGGTCCGGAAAGATGGGAAGAAAAAAATAATCCTCAAGCGCGCGTTCTTCTGCCGGGTCCATGGCGCCGAATATCAATCGCGCGCGCAGGGCGACCACTAGGTTATTCGCAGGTATGCCCCAATTCAATTGACGGCTTCTGGCTCGGCGGCGTCAGCCACCCGAGATCTGGCGTGAAGAAGATCTTATGCCTGCCCAAACCTGAACACACTTGGCCGCATTTAACGCCCGGGTAAGCGCTAGCGCGGCCAAACGCCGGCAGCCACCGCTTGACGCATCAACTCGCTCAGCTCGTACGGGCGATTGAGGTATTCGCAGTCCCGATCGGAGCGAGGCTTTTGTGCCAGCATCTGGAAATGATCGGCATCCACCTCGAACAAGTGGACAAGGTAGGTGCCGAGAGAGGCTTCGGTGTTCTGATCAGTGATCGTGCTCATCGTCATCTCCATCCATCTCGGCAAATTACCAAATCGTTGCATGTTAGATTAGGCGGCCCCAGAAGGACCGTCAGTGATGCACGTCACAGAAAGGCGAGTTTTTTCCAAGGCGCTTCCCAGGGCGATTTTTCCGGGAAGCGTTTTTGTCTTATTTTGTTCTAAGTATTTGAAATGTCTGGTCGGGGCGGCGGGATTTGAACCCACGACCCCCAGTCCCCCAGACTGGTGCGCTAACCGGGCTGCGCCACGCCCCGACCGGAACGGCGCGGACTATAGGGCGGTGTCGGTGTGAGTCAAACGGTGCCTCGATCGTTCGCGGCCCGGCGACGGCGAATCAGGATTTGGTAACGTCCCGTAGCGGCCCGCGCAGGGCGAGCGTCACATACAGCGCTGCCACCACCACGAAGGTTGCGGCATATAGCGCCAGGAACCCGACAACGTCGGCGTGGAGGACAAGGCCGGCGACTACCGCCGCGGTCATCAGCACGGTATTGAAGATCGACAGCCGCGCGATGTCGCGGAAATAGCCGGTATGCTGAAGCAGGAAATTCGGTGCCGATTTTGCCGCCGCGGTCGCGAGCAAGACCAGCAGGATTGGTGTCGCCATTGCGGGCATGGTCGCAGACCGGCCGAGCAGAAGCGCAAACAGATCCCTGCCATCGATCAGCAGCAATCCCGACACGAGCAGCACAGGGATAGCGCAAAGCACTACCGCCGTCAGCGTGGCGCGCGTGAGCAGGCGTGCATTGTGGGCGGCGAATGCCGCAGTCTGCCTCGGCACCAGCAGGTCGCACGCGGCCGAACAGAGATTGAGCGTGCCCAGAAAGATCTTCAGCGCGGTATCGACCACGATTGTCGGTGCGCCGAGCCCCGCGGCGAGCGGAACCACGAGGTAGAGAACGTTGTGGATGTAAATTTCTCCCGCAGCATGCGTGCCCGTGCGCACGGAAGATTGCCAGTTCTCGCGGAAAAAGCTGCGCAAGCGTTGACGAAATCCGGAAAAATGCGGTGTCAGCGCGCCGCGGCGAACCAGCCGTCCTGCCGCAAGGCTCACCAGGATCAGCCAGCCGAAGTTGATGATGACCACGAAGCCCGCGAACGGCAGGCCAACCAGCATTGCCAGCAGCAGCGCCATATAGCCGAGGCGCCGGCATGCTTCGAGCGTTTCAAAAAAGATGTACTCGTCCACCGCAACGCTGACATTGCGCAATACGAACCAGGCAAGATTGAAAGCAGAGAAAAAGAAGAACAGCGCAAATTCAGCGGCACCCCACGCGGTTTCACCGGGCCGCATCAGCATTACGGCGAAGCAGATAACCGCGCAAGCGGCAACCGCGATCGCATAGAATAGTGCGATGGCGTTTGCCTGCTCGGCGACGTCGGCCATGTTCTCGCCGGCAAGGAAACGCTTGCGCATGCGCACGAACAGAATTTTCGAGAGGCCGAGATCGAACAGCCACATCGAGACGCCGACGGCACCGACCAGAATGAACAGCGAGAACCGCTCAGGGTCGAGCACACGCGCAAAGACGAAAGTCTGAATCAATCCCGCGACCAGCGCACTGCCGGCGGTCCACCCGCGCAACACGGCGTAGTGCAGCGACAGGACTTCGGCGATACGTGCCTGCCAGCCGGCAATCGCCTTGGGGACCGAATTCATCGCCGGTGCAAGCATCGGTCCGCTCAGTCGATGAATTCGAGGTATTTGGCCGCCATGGTCTCGAAATCGTACCGGGGCGATAACGTTACCAATTCGGTCGCGATCCGAGCGCGCAGTCTGTCGTCGCCCAGAATGGCGCGAATGCGGTTGAGCCACGCCGCGCGGTCGCCAAGAGGAACGATGAGATTTTCGGTCAGGAATGAAGA
>Ga0134126_10014241_pt1 | contig 10041 bp, 9 predicted proteins | sample KB31752_FD_96881 | JGI IMG/M metagenome (GOLD analysis project Ga0134126, IMG submission 96881) | Terrestrial soil microbial communities with excess Nitrogen fertilizer from Kellogg Biological Station, Michigan, USA - KB3-175-2 | ecosystem: Environmental > Terrestrial > Soil > Unclassified ...
CAAATCAATTCCCGAGAGCGAGCGTTGGTATTTCCTCGAAGAGTGGTATCCGAAGTACGGCAATCTGGTTCCCCGCGACGTAGCCACGCGAGCCATCCACAAAGTCGTTTATGAGCACAACCTCGGGATCGATGGCCAGCCGATGGTTTATCTCGACCTCACGCACATCGATCGCGCCACGCTCGATCGCAAGCTCGAAGGCATCCTCGAGATTTACGAGAAGTTTGTGGGCGACGATCCGCGCGTCACGCCGATGAAGATCTTCCCGGGCATGCACTACACCATGGGCGGCCTCTGGGTGGACTTCAAACAGGCCACCAGCATCCCTGGCATCTTCGCCTGCGGCGAATGCGAGTACGGATACCATGGCGCAAATCGCCTCGGAGCGAATTCTCTGGTGTCCTGCATCTTCGGCGGATTTGTAGCCGGCCCGCAGGCGCTGGCATACGCCAGAAATCAGGCGAAGTCGGCGAGCATAAACGGCGCATTCGATTCCGAACGGAAGCGACAGGAAGAGATCAACGGCAGGCTGATGAGCTCGGAAGGAACAGAGAATCCGTTCCGCCTCTGGCGCGAGTTGGGCGAGATCATGACGAAGAACGTGACGGTCATCCGCTACAACGAAGCCCTGCAGCAGACCGACGCAAAAATCGTCGAACTGCTCGAACGCTATCAGCGCATCAATCTCAGTGATCGAGAAATGTGGGCGAACACTTCTTTCGTCTTCACGCGTCAGCTTTACAACATGCTGCAGCTTGCCCGAGTCATCACGCAGGGTGCGGCGTTGCGCAACGAGTCCCGTGGCGCGCACTATAAGCCTGAGTTCCCGGAACGGGACGATGTGAACTTCCTGAAGACGACAAAAGCCTATTTTGCTCCCGATGCGGATGAGCCGCGTTTCGAATTTGAGCCCGTGGACACGTCTCTGATCAAGCCGCGGCCGAGGAAATACTGAGGATCGGCGGATGAGAGCTGCAAGGTATTTGACCCTGTCATCCCTCGCGCAGCCGCGAACATCGATGAAGTCCGAGAGTTGTCTCTGCTGCGCGGGGACCTGCTGTTCGATCCGCGCGAGGGCACAGCAGATCCCCCGCTCCGCAAAAACAGATTCTCGTTCACGTAGAAAGATGGCGGCGGAGCGAGGGATGACAGTGTTTCTAAGCGATGCCACGCGTCCAGTGGATGCGTAATGCACATTCATTCGAAAGGGCTCCAATGGCCCCAAACGGCAAAACCGTAATCATAAAAATCAAACGCCAAGCCTCACCCAAATCCGCTCCATATTGGGAAGAGTTCGCTCTACCCTGGAAGCCGGGCATGAACGTGATCTCGTCGATGATGGACATCGCCGCCAATCCCGTCACCCGCGACGGCAAACCATCGCGTCCGATCACCTACGACTCAAATTGTCTCGAAGAGGTCTGCGGCTCCTGCGCAATGCGCATCAACGGCCGCGCACGCATGGCATGCTCCGCGCTCATCGACAAACTCGAACAGCCAATCACGCTCGAACCGCTTTCGAAATTTCCTGTGGTTCGTGATCTTGCGGTGGATCGTTCTGTACTGTTCGAGAACCTCAAGCGAGTGAAGGCTTGGGTGCCTGTGGATGGCACTTATGATCTGGGTTCGGGTCCACGACAAAGCACGACGCAGCAGGAATCCGCGTACCCGCTCTCACGCTGTATTTCATGCTGCTGTTGCATGGAGGTCTGCCCTCAATTCAACGATAAGACCAACTTCGTCGGTGCAGCCACAATCGCGCAGGTTCGGCTATTTAACACTCATCCCACCGGCGCCGCGTTGAAAGAAGATCGTCTGCATGCCCTCATGGGCGATGGCGGAATTCAGGAATGCGGATACGCGCAGAATTGCGTGGAGATCTGTCCGAAGGACATCCCTCTGACGAATGCGATCGCGGAGGTCGGCGGGCAGGTGATGAAACAAGCAATCAAAGATATCTTCACGAGATAACTATGAGCGCAACCGGCTCGGAACCGAAAGCCGCGATTACTTTCATTCGGACGGTACCGATTCTGCGCATTTTCTCAGTCGAGAAGGCGAAAGAATTCTACTGCGGCTTCCTCGGCTTCAAAGTTGATTGGGAGCACACATTCGAGCCTGGAATGCCGGTCTACATGCAGGTCTCGCGCGGAGATCTGCGCCTGCATTTGAGCGAACATCACGGCGATGGCTCGCCTGGCGCTCACATTCATGTGGAGATGAATGGCGTGGATGAATTTCATCGTGAGGTCACGGCCAAAGGCTACAAATACCTGCGCCCTGGAATACAGGACGAGTTCTACGGCGCGCGCGCAATGCACGTGATCGACCCTTTCGGCAATCGCATCAGCTTCAACGAATTCAAGGATCAAAGCGCCTGATTCCCTGGCCGATTGGGAATCGGCTCCATTCATGCGGATTTCGCAAGGAAAGTCTTGCCAAAATTTCGTTCATAAGCTCCCTGCACAGGGAATCTGCCGCGAAGAAAGAAGTGCCTTCGCGCGCTCCGCGATCATCATCAATCAGCAAAAAAGAAGCCTCGCCGAAGCGAGGCTTGAGGATTCAGGAGGAGGCTACTGGTTCACTGGAATCTTGATGATCTTTTTCTGGATCGCGTAGGTCACAAGCTGCGCCTTGTTGTGGATGTCGAGCTTACGCATCAGATTGAACTTGTGCGCTTCGACGGTCTTCACGCTGAGGCCGAGAATGACGGCGATCTCTTTCACTGAATTTCCTTCGGCGAGCAGCTTCAGAATCTCGCGCTCGCGCGGGGTCAGCGTCGAGATGCGCGGCCGCATGCGCGTGTCACGCACGCGCGAGCGAAAGTCTTCGACCAGTTTGCCTAGGACCTGTGAGCTGAGATACTTTCCGCCTTTGTACACATCGCGCACCGCGGTGAGCAGTTGCGGAGCCGGCGTGTCCTTCAACACGTAACCTGCGGCGCCGACTTCGAGACACTGCACGAGATAGTCTTCGTCCTCGTACATGGTGAGGAAGAGAATCTTCGTCTCCGGCCGATTCTTGCGAATCTGCCGCGCCGCCTCAAACGACGACAGGCCGGGCATGCCGATGTCCATCAGCACGATGTCGGGACGCAGCTCGCGCGCCTTCTCGACCGAGTCGCCCGCGTCGGACGCCTCGCCGACTACTTCGAAATCTGCTTCGGTCTCCAGAAGCCGTCGCACGCCCTGGCGAAAAAGAGTGTGATCATCGGTTAATAAAACTCTGATTTTAGGCATTTGATTACCTGACTTGCGTTATTTACGCCGTCTGCGACATGGCCTCATGGTATTGCCGCGCAGGCACCATGATCTCCAGCCGCGTACCTTTCCCTTTCTCGGAATGGACATGCACTTCCCCATCCAGAGAAGCTATTCGTTCTTTGATTCCCGCGAGGCCAAACGAGTGGCTTCGCGGACTGTTCACCTTCGCCGGCATGCCGATGCCGTCGTCTTCGATCGAGAGATACACGGTGTTCTCGTGGCGGCTCATCTGCACCGATGCTGACTTTGCCTGCGCGTGCTTGGCAACGTTGTGGAGCGACTCCTGCACTACGCGATAGATCGCAGCCTCGATTTCTGGCGCAAGTCGGCCAACATCTTCGTTAATGGCGACCCGAACCTTCACACCGGTGGCCTTGGCTAAGTCTTTCGCTTCTTTACGGATCGCTGCGACTAGCCCCAACTCCTGCAGCAACAGCGGCGACAAGCGCGCAATGATGCGCCGAATGCCCTCGATCGTCCGGTCAACGACTGCTACCGTCTCGCGAATCTTGCCTTTGGCGGTTCGTCCCGTGAGCTGTGCCTCCAGCATTCCCAAATAGAGACGAATTACCATCAGGGACTGTCCGGTCTCATCGTGCAATTCGCGGCTGATGCGCTTGCGCTCGTCTTCCTGAACCGCCAGCAAGTGCGCAGAAAGCTCGGCAATACGCGCTTCGCGCGCCCGCAATTCTTCCGTCAACTGTGCACGTTCGATTGCTATCACCGTCCGTTCCGCGATCGCACGCATGAGATCGCGCTCGTTCGGCAGCCATTCGTAAGGACGCGCAAAGCCGATCATCAACGCACCGATAACGGTCTTGCCGGTCTTTAGGGGCACACCCCAAAGAGAAGTCGCGCGTTCTTTGATCGCCGGATGCAGGATACGCGGATCATTGGCCACGTCGAGTACCATCTCGGGTTCGCCGCTGGCCACGATGCTGCCGCAGAACCCTTGTCCAAATTCGAACTCGGCATCCGCAGGAAGCAAGCCTTCTACGCCCAGCGAACTTTCAAGGCGGAAGCCATCGCTTTCGGGACGGCGCAGCAAAATCGCCGCCATCGATGCGCCGAAATTCGCGCTCGTAATCTCCAGCACCTTCTCGAACATGGCAGAGATCTGGCCGGAGGAAAGCTCAGCATCAAGCACACGCAGCAGCGTCGCAAACTCGCCGGTCTTGGCGTCAAAGTACGCGCCGGAAACGGTGATGAAGGTCGATGACTTCAGAACATCCAGCGTCGCGCTGACTTCCTTCAGCCGGGCGCCGAACAGGCCGCTCAGATATGGCTCACAAAGTTCCTGATAAATTTCCAGCGATCGCGCAACGGCGCGCGTGTCGACTTGCAGCTTGGCAAGCCGCATGCCGAAGTAGTCGGCATTTTCGAAGAAGCCCGGCAGATCGTTGTGCGAGAAGAACGAGTGCGCGGTCTGGAGGCTGAGCCGTTCCAGAGCGCCAAGTTCACGCCTTCCAAAGCCAAATTCCGCCGCAACCTGCTCGCGCCACTTTTCGGTTACGTCGCTGTAATAGGGATTGAGTGCGCCCAGAATTTCAATCAGTAATTCGCGCGAGCTGTCCTTCAGCGAGAGGACGGACGACAAAGCTATACTCCGGAGGATTCCGGCGAGCAGTTCCTAACCAGTAAACTTCACTCCTCGCCACGTTGTCATAATTCTAATCGAGGCCCTAAGGTTTTGTCATTAGAGAGTTCCCATCTTGTTAACTTTTTGATTATACGGAGAATATCTGAGACAGGTTTTGTCAATGGTCCAGAGCTGCTGCAGGATCTGTCAGTTAGAATGGCCTAGTTCTCCGTGGCCTTACAGCTAAACCTTCGTGAACTCCGTGTTCGCTCTTGTCCATGCCTGTCGCTAACCAAAACGCGATCCTGACCCCAGCCCAGGGCCCCGAACAGGAAGCCTCTCTGCTCGAAGTCCTGGACCATGTACTGAATGCAGGCATCGTTCTCCACGGCAGTCTGGTGATCTCGATTGCCGGTGTTGATCTTGTCTACCTCGGCCTGAACGCCATCTTGACCTCCGTAGAAACCGCCTTGAGGCACATCGACCAAAAGCAGCTCGGAAGGTGAGCCGTCCCGGATGCCTCTGCTTGCGTATTGCATTCTTCTGGACAGCAGACCGACGAACTTTCCCTCTGAAGGTATTCTGGGTTCCCACACTGCGTCGATAGAAGAGTCGGGCCTGATCGCCCTGTCCTCGGAAATGGAACGAAATGCCATTTCTACGAGTAACTTCCAACAGGCGGCTCTCGAATTTCATCGCGTCGTGCAGGCAGTATTTGCCCGGAAGGCAGTCGTTCCATTTCGATTTCCGACGTGGCTCAGCGCTATGGAGATGAAGGAGCATCTGCGCCAACAATCATCCCGGTACAAAGACTTTCTGATTAGGCACGCAGATCATGTCCAGATGGAGGTCCGAATCGCCAGCCAGGAGAGCATTATGACGGAAGCGGCAACCGGAGCCGAACACCTGCGAATACGGGCCGCTCAATTTCGCGCGGTCAGTGAGCATGCGAAACAGCTGAAGCATCAGCTCGCGGACATTGCAATTGAATGGCGCGAACGGGAAAATCCCGCGGATCTTCGCCTCTATGCGCTAGTCTCGAGAACGCTCGTCGATGCCTTTCGTGAGAAACTCAACCGTATCTCTGTGCGCGCGAGCGGGCCGTGGCCTGCTACCGAGTTTTTCGAATCGCCTCCCGCAAAAGATTGAACACACAGGACACGGAGGAGCACAGAGGAGAGCGAACGGCACATCCTCATCGATTATTTTCGACATTATGGGAGTCCCAGACTGACCGACGAGCCGAAAAACATCTCGCCCGATGATATGGAGCAAGCAATTGCCGGTCTGAATCAGGAGCTTGCATCGCTGGCCGGCGGCACCACGCAGCGCATCGACTGCAACTCCGAGAACATCGAGCAAGGACTCGCCCGCCTGGTCCTAAGCCTGATCGAGTTACTCCGCCGCTTGTTGGAACGTCAGGCAATCCGCCGTATGGAAGGCGGCACCCTGGCCGACGCTCAAATTGAAGAAATGGGATTGGCGCTCATGAAGCTGGAACAGAAGATCCGCGAACTGGCGTCCCAGTTCGGCCTCAGACCCGAAGACCTCAATCTCGATTTGGGACCGCTCGGGCAGCTGTGGACGGAAGAAAATAACTCGAACAAGAACCGCTGAGATTACGGCCACACTCCTGTGGTTGCACTGGAAGCAATCAAAAGAGCACCCTGCAAGATCCACTGGCAGCAGAGCAGGCTTACCGTAGCCATGCCGCGGAGACCTTTCATTCGCCAGATACAGACGACGCCAAACAAGAGACTACCCCACGATAGGATCTCAATACATATTTCGGCCCACCTCGGGTGCTGATCTATCGACGCCGGCACTGAAACAGTTCCGAACACCGCAACCGTTAGAACGAGGGGAATCGCTAGGAACTGAAGGAATATTGCCCAATGCCATCGTTTCCAATTTGGCCTGAGCGACTTCCAACTGAGAAAAATGGTGATCGCCGCTGCGAGGCCGAGCGCTACCGTTACGAAGATAAAAGGTGGAACCAGCAGGAATTCGAGAGCCCAGTGTAAATACCTGATGAAGCCGTACCAAAATTGCGTGCGACGATTTTGTTGATAGTTGAGAAGGATGACAAGTTACGAATTGGTAGCGCTACCGGGAATCGAACCCGGGTTTGAAGATTGAGAATCTTCCGTCCTAACCCCTAGACGATAGCGCCACTTTGGATGAGAGCGACTCCCAAATTATAGCAAAGACTCGGTGTTGTTCTGTGCATCTGGTGCGGGGCTGACGCGGATGAAAATCAACAAATGCCGCTCACGCTACGAGCTTCCGGAGGGTTGAAACCACCTGCTCCACATTCCCATTCTGGAATAGGCGAATGCCCGCGATTCCTGCGGCTCCGGCCTGAAGGCATTTGAGGGCATTTTCTGCGTTGACTCCTCCGAGCGCGAACACGGGCATTGGCGGCATGCCGGCACGGCGATTGCAGACCGCCCGCAGGGCTGAAATTCCTCTCTCCCTCGCCTCGCGATCTTTTTCAAAGACCGGGCCGAAGACTGCAAAGTCGGCGCCGTGACCTTCCGCTAATTCGACCTCTTCGGGCGTGTGACACGATACCGCGATGGTTTGCTGCAGGATGCCGGCTTGCATGAAGATGGCACGCGCCTCTGCGGCTGAGATGTCGTCGGAGTGGAGATGAACGCCGTCGGCTTCACAGGCGATCGCGACGTCTGAGCGGGAGTTAATCAGCAGTTTCGTCGAGGGATTTGTCTCGCGAACAAGTTCAACTGCGCGCTTTCCCAATTCGGTCAGCTCGCGCGCGGAGAGATCGCGTTCGCGAATCTGGATCGCGTCCAATCCGGCAGCAGCGGCCATGCGCACGCGATCGAGCAGGAGGCGATGGGCATCGTTTTCGTTGGGGGAAAGCTGTTTTCGATCGGTGATGTAGTAGAGGAACACCGGTTTGAAGGTAGCACGCGCTAGATAAGCCCGCTCTAACGCCCGATGTTTACAACTGAGCGCCGCTCCTCTGACACTGTCCCTCTCGGCGCCGCGAAAAGGCCAGTTGTTCCGCACGTTGCATTTGCGCCGAGGGGGATCTGCTTTTGTGCCGACCAACGAAAACAGGTCCCCGCGAGCGCACAACAATGCTATGGAAGACGATAATCGATTCGCGGCGCTCGCAGGGATGACAGTTTGTAAAAAGAACAAACGTTTATTTAGAGCACAGTATTTGATCGAGCCCAACTCTCCACGAAGGCGCAAATGCAACACCATGGCAGAATCCCGCCTCTTTACTTGCTATGACCGCCGGCCAACTAGGCGTCCAGATCATTGAGCTGCTACTGATCGCGCTTCCTATCGCAAGCATTAGCTGGACCATCACACATGAAGAAGTCTTCCGCGAGCCGCGGGAATTCTGCGCGCGGTGCAGCAAGCAGTCGAGGCATGTGCTCGTTCGGAAGTTCTTCTATCTGTTTACCTGCGAGTACTGCTTCAGCCATTGGGTAACGGCGTTTTTCCTTCTGATCACGCGCTATGAGCTGATCTTCCCGGATTGGCGTGGATACCTGCTCGGACTCTTTGCCCTGGTCTGGATGGCGAACCAGTACATGTCGATCTTCGACCGGCTGCGGCTCAATATCAAACGCGAGCGCGTTGAGATTAAAGGCGAGGAGCAGGACGTAAAGCGAAAAACGGAAGCGCCGCCGCGAGCCGCATAGCGAATCGCGTGATCGGGCGATCGGGTCATCGGGTGATCTGAGTTGACTGCTCGCGTCCGAGGACGTCCGCTCTCTGGCTTTTTAACCTGATCTCGAATCAGAGGTCCTTAATTCACTTCACACGATGACCCGATGACCCGATGGCCCCGATTCGTCAGCTCCGCTAGGAGTACATGTCTTTCCGTGTTTTGCGACTGCCGTCGACATGAGCGAACATGAGGTTCTCTCCCCTGCCAGTCCCAATTTTGAACGGAGATCACCATGACTTGCTCGCCCATTCGCCTTCGCGCTTCTGTCCTCTTCTTTGGACTGGCCTTCATGTCCGCTTACGCATGCGCGCAGTCTGCGAAAACTGCGCCATCTGCAGCTACGGCTGCGTGGACGGTGAAAGTAAACGGCGCGATTCGTTGGCAGCAGGTTACGCCGGCTGGCGCGCTGCTGGTTTCGACCGACAGTTCGCTCTCCGCGATCGACACCGACGGTGGTCGTCTCTCGTGGGAAAAGCCCGAATTGGGAGGATTGGCAATCGACAACGTTCATCCCCTCGAAGGTTCTCTTCTGATGGAAGCGACACGTGATGGTCTTGACGAAATCTTCGATCCGGTCACTGGCGCTGTGGTCTTCGACTCGCGGAAGGCCGACTTCACCAAGGTGATCACACGCCGCGTGCTGCCGCAGAGCGGCACGTTTCTCGTCCACGGACAGCGCGCTTCAGGCGGAGCGGGAGTCGCACTCTACGATCTCGGCACGGGCCAGCAGCTCTGGACGAATGAATCGTTGTTTACGCAGGACGAAGCTCCGAAGCGCAGAGGCTTCGGCGCACTCATGCAGGGGCTGACGCAGCTTGCCTCGCAATCGACTGAGCTTCAGGTCCTACAGGCCGGGCCAGAGATGATCGTGGTCCACACTCTCACTGGCCTGCGCGGACTCGACGCGCGCACCGGCAACGTGCGCTGGTCTGCGACGCTGCCGAAAGGACGTTTCGCCAGTCTCCCCCATCACGTTCAGCTCTATCCATCGGTTGATAAAACTGATCGCATTTATGTCAGCTTCGATGACAGCCTGATGGCATATCGCCGTGCTGATGGTCAGGCACTCTGGCCGCAGCCTGCCAAAGTGGATGGATGGATTCGCGACATCGTGCAGCATCCGGCAGGCATCGTGATGCTGCCGGAAGCTCCGCCGGAAAACGAAGCCACCGGCAGCCGTCGCGTAGTAAACGGTGTAGTGCAGACAGGTCTCAACGTAGCGCGATATGAAGACGGCACAACCGTTCTTCCCAAACCGGTACGCATGCATGGAACCGTGATTGACGCCATGATCGCCGGAAATTCCTTAGTGCTCACGATCGATGCCGAATCGAAAACGTTCGTGAATGTGCTCGATGTCCCGACGTCAGCCCTGCGCCTGAAGAAAGACGCCAAGATCAAAGGCCAGCTTTCTTACGCGGAACTCACGCCCGCGGGCCTGCTCTATATTTCGCGTCCGGATGCTAGCGTGAACGCAGAGGTCAACATCA
>Ga0134126_10014242_pt1 | contig 10040 bp, 9 predicted proteins | sample KB31752_FD_96881 | JGI IMG/M metagenome (GOLD analysis project Ga0134126, IMG submission 96881) | Terrestrial soil microbial communities with excess Nitrogen fertilizer from Kellogg Biological Station, Michigan, USA - KB3-175-2 | ecosystem: Environmental > Terrestrial > Soil > Unclassified ...
ATTGTGCTCTTAGGTGGCGAGACCATCTATCGCGACGGCAAGCGCGTGGGCTGGCTTGCAAGCGGCGGTTACGGCTACACCGTTGGACGCTCGATCGGCTACGGCTACGTCCGCGATCCCGATAATGGCGTCGATCGCGACAGCCTGCTCGCGGGCCGCTACGAGCTCGAGGTCGCCACGGCGCGCGTGCCGGCAGAGATCTTCCTCGATCCACTCTACGACCCGACGATGTCGCGCATTAAGAGCTGAGCTTGGTCAGCGCGGCGGATGCGGTCAGTGAAGCCAATCTGGGCTCGATGACACATTGCGACATTTTGCTTTCGCGGTCGCAGTGGGTGTAGAGTGATTGGGCTCTTTACGGGTGTCGGGATCAAACGCCTGGACAACTCGGACGGCAGACGGCTCTTATGTCTCTGTTTAGATGGAATAAATCCTCGAAGGCCAACGGGAAGCTGACGCGCCTCTTCTTTGCCTCGGATTTTCACGGCTCGCAGCGCATCTTCCGCAAGTTCATCAATGCCGCAAAGCATTACGAGGCTGACGTCCTCGTCATGGGCGGCGACGTGGTCGGCAAGCTCGCCATTCCCGTCATCCGCGGGGCCAATGGTAGCTATCGCGCGCATCTCATGGGCAAGACCGAGCACCTTGAGGGGGCGGAAGATCTCAAGGGCTTCGAGAACCGGCTCGGAACGCTGGGCTTCTACAGCAAGATCATGGACGAGGACGAATATCAGGCGCTCAAGGCAGACCCTGCGGCCGTTGACCGCCTGTTCCACGAGCTTGCCCGCGAGCGACTAGCCTCCTGGATCGACCTGGCCGAGACGCGGCTTAAGGGGAGCGGAATCAAAATTTTCATGATGGGCGGCAATGACGACGAGCCAGAGGTGCTCGATTTGCTCAAGGACGCCAACACGCAGTCGATCGTCTTCTGTGAAGATAAACAGGTGCAGATCGACGATGATCATACGATGATCACAGTGGGCTTCAGCAATCGAACGCCGTGGAAGACGCCTCGCGAAGTCGATGACGATGACCTCGGGACGATGATCGAGGGGTTGGCCGACAAGGTCGCCGACAGCGAGCACGCGATCTTCAACCTCCACGTCCCGCCGGTCGACTCGACGCTCGATACCTGCCCGATGCTGGATTGGAACACCGATCCGCCGACCCAGATCGTCAAGGCCGGCCAGGCCGTCATGCACGGCGCCGGCAGCGGAGCGGTGAGACGGGCAATCGAAACGCATCAGCCGCTGCTCAGTCTGCACGGCCATATTCACGAATCGGGCGGCGTGGTGAAGATCGGCCGGACGACGTCCGTCAATCCCGGCAGCGAATATGGTGAGGGCGTGCTGCGCGGCTGCCTGCTCACCTTGGCAAAGGATGAGGTGAAGAACTATCAGCTGACGGCCGGCTGAATTAGCGGGGCCGAGAGCGCAACTCTGATCGGGCAATGGAGGGGTAAAATGGCAGTGGCTGCAGCAAAGCCGGAGGTCTTCACCCGAAAATCGTCGGGCCTCGTGCGGGTGATGTCGCCCTATTCGGCATTCATCTACAACATTCTGACCATGGGGCTCATCTTCCCCTGGACCTACCTGTGGGCGCCCGGCGCGCTGCCCGGAGGCCGCCTCGTTTGGGGAATTCTCCTCGCCATGATCTTCGAGATCCCCATTGCGCTCACCTATGTCTGGCTTTCGACGGCGCTGCCGCGCTCGGGCGGCGACTACGTGTTCCAGAGCCGGGTGTTCGGTGGCGGCGTCGGATTCTCCATCGTGATGTCCGGTTTCGTGATCTGGATCCTGCAATGGGTCGCTCTCTCGGGCTGGCTGCTCTCCTATCTTGGGTTCGCCTCGCTGTTTCTCGGGCTCGGCGGGACCATGGGCAATCCAACCCTGACCAGCATCGGCGTGTGGTTCACGACGCCGTGGGCGATCATCATCGTGAGTATTCTGAACGCGCTGTTGGCGATGTTGCTGCTGGTCAGCGGGTTCAAGAACTACGTCAAATTCCAATATGTGATGTGGTACGCGACACTGCTGTCGTTCGGTCTCATGCTGTATCTGTTCTTCACGGCGACGCCTGAGACCTTCGCGCAAAAGCTCGACGCTTTTGTCGTGGCCTCGGGGGGAGCGCCGAGCTTTTACGAGACGGCAATTACTGCGGCGAAGGCGGCCAATATCGATCTCAATCCGCCCTTCAGCCTGCTCGCCACGCTATTGGTCGCACCGATCGCTTGGACCTCTTTGCAGTGGGCGACCTATAGCGCCCAGCAAAACGGCGAGATCAAGGGTGCCCGCTCGTTCCAGAACCAGCTGATCATCATCCTCGGATCGCTGATCGCGACGGGCGTGCTGCTGGCGATCTTGGCCGCGGCCTTCGAGCACGCGATCGGCACCGAGTTCCTCTACGTCGCCGGAGCGGGTTATTGGGCGGGATTGGACGCGGGCAAGTTCAATGGCGTGTTCCTGTGGCCGAACATCGTGGCCAACGCACTCGCCGGCAACCCGATCATCGTGGTGCTGATCGCCCTCGGCTATATCCTGAATGCCTTCCAGATCGTCAATAACTGCTATGTCGGCATGACCCGCGTGATGGTGGCCATGTCGCTCGATCGTTTGTTGCCGGAATGGGTGAGCCGGGTCTCCGACAAATTCCACACGCCGGTCAACGCGCACATCGCGTATTTCCTCGCCAGCATCCCGGTGATTTTGGTCTACAATCTGTGGGGCCAATGGACGGCGTTGACCCTTGGCGTCACCTTCGCTTGCGGCTACGTGTTCGTCGTCACCGCGCTTGCCGGAGCGCTGATGCCATACCGTGCCAAGGCTCTTTATGATGCCTCGCCGGGCGCGGCTTACAAGCTGGGGAACATCCCGCTGGTTACGATCTTCGGCGTGATCGGCGCCATCGTGGGCGGTGTCATGGTGCTGATGTTCATGTTCTACAGCGCGCTCGGTCTCACCAGCGTCTTGGCCTATCAGGTGGTGTTCGGCGTGCTGGCGGTGTCGATCATCTGGTATTTCCTGGCCAAGATGGTGCAGCGCTCTCGCGGCATCAACGTCGACTATGCCTTCAAGGAGATACCGCCGGAATAGGCGAAAGCCGACGAAACTCTCGATTTTTCAGCGTCCAGAAAAGGCCGCCGCGACCTTTTGCAGCCGGAAGGCGAGCACACGCGCCTGCGGCGGAACGCTGATTCCCCATGATCATCGGCTTCCCTATGATCATCAGTGGCGGACAACGAGTTCGCCGCCAATACCGGGCCGAATATGGTCGATCGCAAAGCGCTTGAAATCGAGGCTGATCGCATCCTGGATGCCTTAAGCAACGCGGGACTCACGCTGCGCCTTGTCGGATCGATGGCAATTCTCCGGCGCTGTCCAACCTATGCGATCCTCGCGAGCAGTGACCGGGTCTATCGCGACCTGGATTTCGCCGGACGCAAGAAGGAGGCGCGCAATGTTCAGGAACTCCTGAGCCGCCTCGGCTATGTCGAAGACCGCGAGGTGTTCGTTGTCTCGGAGGGCGCTCGCGCCATCTTTTCAAGCGAGTCTAACGGCATCCATGTCGACATCTTCTACGAGAAGCTCGACTTTTGCCACGCGATACCTTTGGAAGACCGGCTCCGGATCGACGCGCTCACGCTTCCGCTGGCTGAGCTCCTTCTCGGCAAGCTCCAGATCGTCAAGATCAACGAGAAGGACCTCGTCGACATGATCGCGCTCTTGCTCGAGCATCGGCTCGGCGACGCCGATGAAGATACGATAAATATCGCTCGGATCGCTCAGTTATGCGCGGAGGATTGGGGGCTGTGGCGCACGACGACTCTAAACTTGGAGAAGCTCGAGCGGTTCGCTGGTAGCTATCCCAAGCTCGACGACGAACAGAGGGGGCGCCTCGTTGCCAGCGTGGACGCTCTTCGCCGGCGTCTTGATGCCGAGCCAAAGCCGCTCGCCTGGCGGCTGCGTGCGCGAATCGGCGAGCGGGTGAAATGGTACAATGACGTCGAGGAAGTACGGTTCTGAAGCGCACGTCCGCGTGCCGCTAGCCTGCCGGTATCGCGTCAGTTTGACATGAATCAGGGCCCTGGCTGATTGGTACACCAGCAACCTACTCAGTGCTGCCAGCGTGCGTAAGTGAGCCGTAAGGTAGGCGTGGTGTCTTGCTCTTGGGGGGAGGGACTCAGGAGAGAAAGACGATGCCGCACAAGCTCTTATGCGGGCTCACTGGCTTGGCGCTTGCCTGCCTTACGACCGGGCCTGCGCTTGCCTCCAACAACAAGGCGATGGACGCGGACATTCATTCCGTCGAGCTGCAATGGGAGCATATCAAGTTCGACGAGGACGGCTCGCCCAATCAATTCGCTCATATTGACGCGCTCGCCAACTTCACCGCTAGCCTCGTCCAGAAATATCCCGGCCGCGTCGAACCGTTGATCTGGGAAGGCATCATCACCAGCGAAGAGGCCGGCATGGCAAATACGCTGAGCGCCATGGGCTATGCCAAGAAAGCCAAGGCCGTGCTCGAAGCCGCCTATCAGAAAGATCCTGCTGCTCTCGATGCCGGAGCTCCGACCAGCCTCGGCGTGCTCTATTACCGCGTGCCGGGCTTCCCCTTCGGCTTCGGCGACAACGACAAGGCGCGCCAGCTACTGGCTCAGGCCGTGTCACTCGCGCCGAACGGCATGGACGCCAATTATTTCTATGCCGATTTCCTGATGGGCCAGCATGAATACGCCGCCGCCTACAAAGTCCTGAAGCACGCCCTGTCGCTGCCGCCGCAGACGAAGCGGCCGCTGTGGGACAAGAATCGACGCGTCGTTATCAAGGAGCTCATGGCCAAAGCCCAGGCGCAAGCGGCCGCCAATTAATGCCACGGGCGCAACCATCGGCCAGTTCTTTTTGGCAGGGTGTCGGCGCGCAATTGCGCAATCCATCGGGGCTCTTTGGCCGCATGGCCGGAAGCCTGATGGGTCTAGTCAATGCCAAGCCAAACGCGGTCGCGCTTGCGGCCCTTGATCTTGGCGACGGCGACAGCCTGATCGAGTTGGGATGCGGCCCGGGCCATGCCCTAAAGTCGCTGCTTCGCGCGCGGCGTCTTAAGCAGGCAGTAGGGCTCGATTGGTCCGAGACGATGCTGGCACAGGCCGCGCGCCGCAATCGACTGGCCCTCGAGACTGGGCGCCTCGCCCTGGTCAGGGCCGATTTCGCCAAACTGCCGTTCGATAACGAGACCGCCGACGCCGTGCTTGCGGTGAACGTGATCTATTTCATGTCTGCATCTTCAATAGGTGAGGCACGTCGCGTGCTCCGCTTAGGAGGGCGTCTGGCGGTCTATGCCACTCACGGCTCGGCCATGCGGCGCTGGCCCTTTGCCAGCCGCCACTCGCATCGGCTGTTCGATCGCAAGAGATTGGCCGCTCTCCTGGCTGAGGCTGGGTTCACGCGCGATCGCATCCGCATCGACGAGGTCGATGCGGGCTTTGGCGTCACCGGTTTGCTCGGAGTGGCAACCAAGGAAGACGCCGGCAGCGTCATCCAGAGTGTTGCGTCGAAGAGGACGACGAGATCGACGACGACGGCAGATCGCGCTGCTGTTGCGCACAGCCGAGTAGCGCGAGGAACGCCAGCAGGGTTAAATACTTCATAGCCTAACCTCCGTTTTTGTCGGCTGCCGCAATGCCAGCTCCGTTGCGGCTTCGCGCCGTCTCCAGCGATTTCTTGAGATAGTCGCGCACGCGCTCATCCAGCATTTGCGTCGAGATCGCGCGATCCACGATTTTGGGAACGAGGCGCTGGGCGAGAACGAAGAGGCGCTCCGGGCCCCTGGGGTAGATGCTGTCGAGATCTTGCATGACGGCGCGCCAGATCTGGCTGGCGACGGCCGTGGGGTTGTCGAGGCGCATCTGCAGCGGCTCGACTAGAGGATCCATCGCTTGCGATGCGTCGGTCTTGGTCGCCCGCGGCGCGGCATAAGTCACACCGATGCCGTAGGGTTTGAGCTCCCGGCGCATGGCGATCGAGAGCCCGCGCACGGCGAATTTCGAGGCCGAATAGGCGGCAAACAGCGGATAGGCGATATCGCCCAACACTGAGCCGACATTGACGATGCGCGATGTGCCCGGGCGCCGCAGCAAAGGCAGCATCTCGCGGGTCAAGGCGAGAGGGGCCACGACATTGGTCATCATCACGCGCTCGAGTTCGTCGTCGGTGGTGCAAGAGAGCGGACCCACGGGGACTAGGCCCGCATTGTTGACCAGCACGTCGAGCCCGCCCCAGTGCTGCCAGAGATAGTGGCGGATGCTGCGCCTGACGGCAGGCGCCGTAATGTCGCCACGCAAGCGGAGATGCGGTCCGGAAGGCGTCATTTCCGAGAGCGTGGCATAGAGCGGCTCGGCCCGGCGCCCGCATAGAGCCACCGTCATGCCGAGACGGGACGCCTCGATGGCGAGCGCTCTGCCGATGCCCGAGCCGGCTCCAGTGATCAACGCGCGCTTACCCTCAAGCTGCATGACTTTGAACAGGGTGGCGCGTCGCAAGTTCGTGATAGATGTCGCCGTAAAGCCGGTAGAAGACCTTCGAGGCGTCGATCACGATCTGTTGCGTCTTCGGATCGGTGATGCCGTTCGCGAGCTGCTTGAAGAAGGCGACATGCTCGATATCGAGCGCGCCATGCGAGCGGAGATAGGAGAAGCCGTCCTTGCCGCTGCCGCCGAGCGAGCGCTGGATCGCGTCAGCCGCCTTGTCGGCGAGAAGCGTCGACATGCCTTCGAGCACATGCACGCTGCCGAGCATGGCATAGGGACTTATCCATTCGATGGCGTAATAGGTATAGCCCACCATGACCTGGCAGGCGATGCCGGCCGCACCGTCTCTTACAGCCGCGACATCGCCGCCCATGGCCGCGATGTCGTTCAGGATCCATTTCTCGTGGCCGCGCTCCTCCTCCATATATTCGACGAGAGCGTTCTGATAGGTCTCGTCCTCGGTGCGCGCCGCCGCGAAAGCAAGCAGCGGGAAGGTGTGCTTCACGTGGTGATAGGCCTGAGTGAGAAAGTCGATATAAAGCTCGCGTGACGCGCCTGAGCGCACCGCCTCGCGGATCAGCGGAATCGACGTGAAGACGATCCGCTCCCTCTCAGTTTCGGCGATAAGTCGATCGTAGAACGACAATGGTCCCTCCATTACTTGTGGAATGACGGCGCGGCATCTCACGCGGCGAGGGAACGCCTCGCGAGCTTGAGTGCGGGATAGATGCCAAGAGCGGCCTCGCGCACGACGCGGCCATTCGAGGTGAGAAGGCCGATGCGCTTTGCCTGCGCGATTGGACAGACGACGAAGTCTTTGGGCACGGCGTAGGAAGGCGCGTCGATGCAGAGTCTCTCGAGCCAGAGCAGAATGTGGGCGCGTGGCGATTCCATCAGCCACTCTTCGCCGTGAAGGGAGGGAACAAGCAGCACGCTTAAATGACTCATGCCATGGCCGAGCAGCACGCAGGCGGCAAGGCGTGCATCGCTCATCACCATGGCCTCGATCCATTCGGGCGAGATGTTCCGCCCCGCCGCTGTGACGAGCAAATTGTCTTTCCGTCCCGTGACCGCGATGAGGCCGTCATCGTCGCGATGGCCGAGATCGCCGGTCCGCCACGGCGCTTCGACGCGTGGCTCGTGAAGATAGCCCTCCATGACGGTAGGCCCGCTCACGACGATCTCGCCGTTTTCGATGCGTACATCGATGCCGCTGAGGGGCTCGCCCACGGTTCCCGCTTTGCGGCGACCTGGTCTGTTCACTGCGACCACCGAGCAGCATTCGGTGAGGCCATAGCCTTCATGCGCAGGGATGCCGAGCTCCCAAGCACGCGCGGTCAGAGTCTCCGAGACGCGCGCGCCGCCTACGGCGACGAAGCGCAAGCTCGCCGGCGCGCGACCTTTTCGCGCTTGGAGCTGCGCGACGAGTCCGGACAGCAATTGCGGGACGAGAACGGCCGTGGTCGGTTGCAAAGCCTCGAAAGCCGCGAGCAAGTCGGCTGGCCTGCCGGCCCCGACATTTTCGGCGACCGCTGAAGCGAAATGCGTGCGCGCGCCGATCAAGACCGGGACGCAGATGGCGGTAATGGTCTCGAGCAGTAAAGCAAACGGCAGGAGCGATAGGTTGAGATCGGTCGGACAAGCCTCGATCGCTTCGCCAAGAGCGCGAGCCTGCCAGTCGATCTGTTCGATCCTGAGCCGCACGCCCTTTGGCCGGCCGGTGCTACCCGACGTATAGACGATCATGCCGGCACCCGGCGCCAGAGATGCTGTCTCGCCTCGCCGTTGAGAGATTGCCGTGATTCCGACGCCAAGGCCCGCCGCCGTCGCAGCAGCCTCCTTGGTGGCAATCACGTGGATCACACCCGCGTCGCGAAGCACATGCTCGAGTTGAAGGCGGCTGAAGAAAGTCGGCATCGGCACGACGGTCTTACCGGTCATCCACGCCGCGAGTGCGGCGGCCGCCCAGTCGATTCCGTTGGCGCCGAGAAGACCGAGCACCGGCGGAAGCTCACTGAACTCCTCGGCGAGGCCGGCGATACGAGCGATGAGCTCTTGACCGGTGATCGCGCCGGCGTCGTCCGACATCGCCACGCGCCCGCAGGCGGAGCGCGACGGCTCACGCAAGACATCGAGAAGCTCAACCATGAACCGTCGCCCTGGCGTTCTGGCCGAGGCACGCCGCGATGTCGTCGCGGCGAACGGCATAAACCCGCGGGGCAAGCTCGTAGTAGGTTCCCCACGAGTCGGGATTGGCCACCCGCGAGCGCTCGGCGTCGGCCAGCGGCACGAGAGGCAAGTCCAGCCGCTCAAGCAGGGCCTTGAGGGGAAGCGTGGCGGTGAAGAAGGCCCACTCGAAGCCCGCCGCCTCACCGCAGGCTATGATCTTGCGCAGGAACGAGCCGACCAAATGCGGCGCCCGGCTCGCCAGCGAGGTGACCTCGAAGATCTTCTCGCGGCGAACGGGAATATAACGGATCGCTGACAGCAGCATATCGATCGGAGCATCGAGATAGGCCTCCGAGAAGAAGCCGTCAGCGGCGAAGCGCAAGCCGGCCGCGCATTCGATGGTGTTATCGGCGGCGATCCTCGCCACCAGTGTGTCGGGAAAGGTCGTGATGCGCGCCCCATAATGCTGCGCATAGACCTCCGTGATGAGTTGCTCTGCCTTTGGCCGCAAGCCATCGTCACGCGGAATTATTATTGCCCGCATCAACGAATTCCCCCGTAATTTTACCAGCGTAAGGTCGGCTGAGCCGCTTACAGACGCCTTACAGCCGCCAAAAGATCACAATCGTTGAAGGGGTTGCGGCGCCGGGTGGGGCTCGCGGAAGGGCAGGGTGACCTCGGACATCCCCTCCGAAATGGTCTGGAATTCCATGGTGAAAACGGCGCCGCCCTCCGGCGCCTCGCCCACCGAAATGGCCCCGCCATGAGCAACGACCGTGCGCGCCGCGATATCGAGTCCAAGGCCGGCGCCGCCCTTCTGATCGCGCCCTCCCTGCCAGAAGCGGCGGAAGATGGCATTCCTTTGGTCGGCGCGCACGCCCGGTCCGTGATCGATCACCTTGAGTGTAGGCGGATCGTCAGCCACCACGATCGACACCGTGGTCCCTTGCGGCGTGTGACGAAGAGCGTTTTCCACGATATTGCGCAGCGCCCGGAAGAGATAATCCCGCGCGCCACGAATACGGACGGGCTCATCGGGCGCGATTACCTCGATCGACCGCCGCGCATTGATCGCGGCGGGTCCGAGATGCGAGGCAACGTCGGTCGCGACCTGGTTCAAGTCGGCGATGTCGCCCGCCTCGAGCTGAAGCACGTCGAGTCGCGCGATATCGAGCAACTGATTGACGAGCCGCTCCAGACTGCCGATTTCCTCGACGAGTTCCGCATGGCCCTCGAATTTCGCGAGGATACCCACATGTGCCTTGAGCACGGCAACCGGCGTGCGGAGCTCGTGCGTGGCATCGGCAATGAAGCGCCGCTGCGCATCGAAGGCCGTCTCCAACCGATC
>Ga0134126_10014243_pt1 | contig 10040 bp, 4 predicted proteins | sample KB31752_FD_96881 | JGI IMG/M metagenome (GOLD analysis project Ga0134126, IMG submission 96881) | Terrestrial soil microbial communities with excess Nitrogen fertilizer from Kellogg Biological Station, Michigan, USA - KB3-175-2 | ecosystem: Environmental > Terrestrial > Soil > Unclassified ...
CCTGTTCGGGCGATCATGGCACCGAATGAGCCATCTACCCTGCCGCTCAACGGCCGCTGCCGCGTATTGAGCGAAGGCGGACTAGATGTGATCCTGCCCGAACACCTGCTCCCCGGGAGAACGGTCTACCTGGAGCTGGCGCCCGCACTCAAGGTATATGCAACGGTTCGCAATCGTCGCAGTTTTCACTACGGTGTTGAATTCGTCCAGTTGAATGACTCAGAGCGGGGCGCAATAAAACGCCTCTGCGAGTCTTACCCCCCATCCCGACAGATATAGGGCCCTCCGCAAGCACAGGCTGGAAGATGCGAGACACTCGCGTTTCAGAATGAGAAAGTTACTTCTGGCAGCGAATTCACATTGTCCGCTAGGACAATGGGAGGCGCGCACATTCTCATCCATGATGCACAACCAGCCGTGGGCTCTGGCGGCACTGAAGACGAATTTGCTGCACTCCTTTCGTTACATGGGATTAGTACCAACCTCATCCTAGAATCCGTTTTGGCACTCCGGAGATGGACACCATGCACAGCACCACACAAAACTCCGCTCGAGGCTTGGCGAGCAGCATATCCGGTTGGTGCGGCGACAAATTTTTGGGATTAGAGCAGCGTATCCGCAGACTTCTAAAAAACGGGGCCCTTAAGCGGCACCTCTCCCGGCAGAGCGTTCGCAAAGCACTTCCCCTCATTGGGATCATCGCGGGCGCAGCAGGCTGCGCTCTGTGGTTGAACAGCGCTGCCGCCGGAGTGTTCGCCTTCATGCTGCTGTTCCTGCTTCTTAACATTGGCAGGTCGTTGCAGCACATTGCCGGTCTCTTGCGGACGCAGTCTGCCGGAGATCTTCATTCCGCATCGCCCAGGGTCGAGGGTCCCAACCAGCACAACATCTATATCAGCGCCAAGGCCATGGAGCGCCTGCGGCCGTGGGTGGAAGACGAGAGTGCTTTGACCGAGGAAAGCGCCAAGGCGTATTGCTCGGTGCTGCTGGATACGCTGGCTATGTTGCGCCCCACGATGGCAGGCAGAGCCCGGTTTGAGGACAGTTAATCGCTACGGTTCAAAGAACAGAGAACATTATTATGCAGGAATACAACGCATCTTCCGCATCACGACGCAGTTCGAGAGTACCGATCGCCGTCCCTCTTCTGGTGACCAGCCTCGACCCCAGCAATGACTTTTCCGAGGTATGTGAAACGCTGGTGGTCAACGCGCACGGCTGCGCCATACGGTCCCCCATGGAAGTGAAAGCCGGTATCCCGGTGCACTTCCACACCAAAGATGGCCGTCAGATGATGGCCCGCATCATTGATTGTCAGCGCATTGGCTCCAAGCCTGAAGCCTGGAGACTGGGTGCGCAACTGGATGCACCCGACAATTTCTGGGGGTTGAATCCCTGCCCGGAAGACTGGGTAAACCCGCACGAGCAGACGCTAGCCATGAAGCCACAGCTCACGCCTGACAATAAACTGCACAGTCCGTCTGGCGGTCTGGGCCACGGCCCTGAAGCCGCCAGCCAGCAGATCCCTGCTGACCGCCTCCAGAAGATGGTGGCACCTCTGCTGCAGCCACTGCAGGCGGAAGTCGCGGCTCTCCAGCAAAAGTTAATCCAAAGGGAGACAAACCGCAGCCGATTCGAGGTGTCGCTGTCACACATTCCTCCCGAACTGGAGGAGGAACTGTGGGGACGACTGCGTCAGGATATCGGGCAACGAGCCCTGCAAATGGCCCATGAGGAGTCCGACCGAGTGCTAGGGACGGCGCATGCCGCCATAGAGCGAAAGTTATGCGAGACGCAAACTCAATTACAGCAACACGCGTCAGATGAGCTTAAGCAGGCTCAACAACGCGCCCAGGCCTTGGCCGATGGAATTAACGAGGATCTGCAACAGCAGTTCCGCAGTGCCGTCGAACAGTTCCAAATGAGCGTGGCAGCGGCAGAGACTCGCCTCAGCCAGCAAGGCGAAGAGTTGGTGGGCTCTATTCACCAGCAGTTGGAATCGGAACACCAGAAGCAGCAGCGGGAGCTCCAGCGACTGCAGGGCGTCATCTCCGAGGACTGGTCGCGGGTAAGAACACAAATCGCAGCGGTGGAAAATCGGCTGGCAAAGCTCGATGAATCAGCCCGCCGCCTGGAATCAGATTTCGAGGCGCGCCTGGCGGCAATGGCCAGCGAAGTCGCTTCTATAACCAGAGCCGAACTCGAAGGCGCAGCGGATGTTTTGGTCGAACAACTGACAACCCGCAATGCCCAAGTCCTCGCAACACAACTGGACGATGCCTGCGCGCGCCTCCAGCAGGTGCAGAGAGAAATGGAAACCTCGATTTCTGAGGTACTGCAGGATCGCATCGCCCAGACCATGCACTTATTTGAGCGGAAGATGCACGAATCGGCTCAGCAATGCATCGAGCGCTGGAGCCAGGCTCTCGCGAATCAGCTCAATTCGGCCGTGAGTGCGCTTGGCCAGCCGCTTCGTATTGAGCTTCGGTCCGCCAAACCGGCTGCCGGCGAATGAGTTAATCACATACCAACCTTTATGGCCGCCCCCGGATTTGGGCCATCATCGCCCATCCCGGCGCTGCTGCGGCAGTACAAGCCAAGCAACCCAGCTGTGGTGTTTAGCAACCAACTCTTCGAAGTAGCGGGATCCTTACCCTGTGTATTTGCGCCCTTTGTTGCTGTTTTCTTTGTGCCTGGCTTTGCTATTGACTGCTTGCGGTGGTGGCTCTGGCCGGTCAAACCCTCCACAGGTTCAACTGACTGTGGCTGTGTCCGGCACCGGCACCGTAAGCAGCAAGCCAACTGGTATTAGTTGCCCAGCCACCTGTACCGCAAGTTTTGCTCCAGGCACCACCCTTACGATTACGCCTACCCCTGCAGCGGGCTTTAGTTTCTCCGGTTTCGGCGGAGCATGCACCGGTTCATCGTGCAAACTTGTGCTCTCCAGCAATCAATCTGTCTCGGCCAAATTCACTGCCGCCGCTGAGTTGGCGGTTACGGTTTCCGGCAGTGGAACGGTGACAAGCACCCCGGCAGGAATCAATTGCCCCACGAACTGCACCGCAAGTTTCACCCCAGGAACAGCGGTCAACTTAAATGCTACGCCGGCTGCTGGGTTCACTTTCTCAGGCTTTAGCGGCGCTTGCAGCGGAGCGACGTGCCAGGTTGCCCTTTCCAGCGGTCAAAACACGAGCGTTAGCGCGGCTTTCGCACAGGCCCAGTCGCATAACCTAAGCTCAATCAATCACGTCATTGTCATGCTGCAGGAAAACCGTTCCTTCGATCACTACTTCGGTCATCTCCCGGACTATTGGCAAAAGAATGGTTTCCCTCAAGCAAGCAACGGAACAACTTTTGACGGTGAACCTTCAGATGCGTCCAACACCGACGATAACGGAGCCACTCTCAGCGCCTACAATCTTGCGACTGCCTGCACCGAGAACCCCAGTCCCTCCTGGGATGAAGACCATGTAGACCGCAATCGCAACGATTCCACTAATGCCAACAACGCTCCCATGGATGGATTTGTTCACACCGCGGGAAAGAATGCTGTCGGCTTTGGCTTCTTCGACGTGCTCGGACATCGGGCCATGGGGTACTTTACCGGCGACCAACTGAACTACTACTACTTCATGGCTTCGAGCTTTGCCACTTCCGACCGCTGGTTTTCCCCGGTCATGAGCCGAACTCAGCCCAACCGCATGTACTTGTACGGCGCGACCTCAGCCGGCCATGTCTATCCCCTGCAGGACAGCAACAGCCCGCAACTGACAAGCGAAACTATCATTCAGCTTCTGCAGGACCATGGCATAAGCTGGAAAATTTATGTTCATCCCGACGCGCATGGTTGTGCCACCCCCTCGTGCTTGTACGCGCAGAGCTACCTTAACCAGTTTACTTACGGGCAATATGTGATCAATCACATGCCCAATCAATTCGCTCCGACAACACAACTAGTGAGCGACATCCAAAACGGAACCTTGCCCCAAGTTGCGTTTGTGGAACCCGCCAGCGAAGTGGCGCTGGACGAGCATTCTTCCGACGACGATGTGACCAATCCTCCCAATGTGCAGTCGGGCGCCGCATATGTTTCGGGGTTCATTAACGCGCTGATGTCGAGTCCCTCCTGGAAAGATTCGGTGTTTGTGCTGACCTTTGACGAGTCAGGTGGCTTCTATGATCATGTGCCTCCCCAATCGGCAACGCCCCCGGACAGCATGGAATACCCTACTGACCTGAAGATCAGTTCCAACGGTAACGACATCTGCTATGGCAATACAAGCAATCCGCTCTGCGGATTCTTCTTCACTGGGTTCCGCGTGCCGCTGATTGTGGTTTCTCCCTTCGCCAAGAAGAATTACGTGTCGCACACGGTCATGGACTACACCGCGGTGCTCAAGCTGATAGAAATGCGCTTTAACCTGCCGAGTCTTACGTCGCGTGATGCTGCCCAGCCTGATATGACTGAATTCTTCGATTTCAACAATGTTCCTTGGGCTACGCCTCCCACTCCCCCGAAGCAACTGCAGAATATGAGCTGCGTCCTGGAAGCGCTGAGTGCTGTCACCATCTCACCTAATCCCGCCCCAGCCGGGGGACAGGCAACCGTCACGTTGAGCCTCGCAAAAAGCGCGATTCAGAACACAACCGTCTATCTGTCAAGCAAGCCTGGCGGAGTGCTGCCCTCAAGCGCATCCATTCCCAACGGCACTTCCTCCACTACGTTGAACGTCACTGTCCCAACGGGCACTAACTCGCTGACCGTTACCGGCTATATAGGCGGGATTCCGCTCAGCGTGACCGTTCCTGTGCAGTGATGCCGGGACGCTTAGCCTGGTCCGCCCGGGCTAGATTTAACATTGCAGTGATGCTGGAGAGATCAAGGACGCCCGCCCTGCTCCGGCCGCAACGCTTCCACGGGAGGCATGCCTGATGGCGAGGAAGACAGTAACGATCGTTGTGCTGACCAGCGAAATTCCGCTTCTTGCACCTGCCGCACGGTCATGATTTGCCGCAGCTTCGCCAGATCCCGCTTGCTGGCACTGTCGCCTGCGTCAATAGCACGCCGGAACCAACTGTAAGCTTCTTCGTAATCCAGCCGTGCTCCGCGGCCGGTCGCATAGATATAGCCCAGGTTCCTCGCTGCTCGAATGTCTCCCTGCTCGGCGGCTTTGCGATACCATTTCACCGCCTCATCGTAATCCCGTGGTACTCCCTCGCCGTCGTAGTAAAGCTGCGCCAGGCTGGTTTCGGCGATCACATTCCCCTGGGCGGCCGCCGCGGCATACCATCTAGCCGCCTGCCGGCGATCGGCGGTCACACCTGCCCCACGCTCATACATGTAGCCCAGGTTTGCCTGTGCTTCAGCCATTCCCTGCAACGCAGCCGGCTCCGTCCATCTCACCGCCTGCCGGTAGTCCTTCTGTCCCAGTGCGCCGCTGAAATACGCAAATCCCAAGCTGGTTTGCGCTAGCGCATCACCTTGTTCCGCCGCGGCCTGAAACCAGCGTAGGGCCGCATTGTTGTCTCGCGGCACTCCTAGTCCGTGCTGATAAAGGATAGCCAACTCACGCTCGGCTAGACCGTAGCCCTTCTCCGCAGGCTCTCGAAAAAGTTTTGCCGCTGCGGCGTAGTCCTGCTTCACGCCCTTCCCGTCACGGTAAAAGGTGGCTAAATTGAACTGTGCCGCCGGAACTCCCTGCGCTGCGGCTCGCTGATACCATTTCAGCGCTTCGGCTAAGTCCTGCCGGACGCCTAGGCCGTTGGAGTACATGAAACCAAGGTTAGTTTGCCCATCCGGATTGTTTAGCTCGGCCGCAATCCGGTACCACTTCACCGCCTCCGCATCGCTTGGGACAACGCCCTTTCCATGCTGATACAGATACCCCAGATCGTTGGCGGCGCGGGCAATGCGCTGCTCCGCTGCCCGCCGCAGCCATTCTGCGGCTTCCGCATCATTCTGTTTCACCGCAAAGCCGTCTTCGTAAGCAATTCCCAGCACGCACTGGGCTTGGGGATCTCCCCCGGCGGCGCGTGCGGTCAGCGGGGCCACCTGTTCCACAGCCAAGGCGCGTGCCTGCCGCTGATAGTCGTCATCTGGCACGTTCAAATTGGCGCTCCATGCGACATACGAGCTGAGAAGCGCCCCTATCAGGCATACGCTTCGAATTGACATGAATCCCCCAAGCATCCACCGCACGCCGGCATCAGCACTTCACAGGAAGTACAACAGCCGGTTCCCAGATATGGTGACGCCGGCGTATCTCGCGAACGGTACTTACCGGATTGGACGAATGCTAGCGGGAATGGTTTGAGAGATTCTGGCGGATTGCAGAAATATTACAACTCCCGCCCGCAGAACCGATGTGTGTAGTTGTGTTTTAAGAACATACCTTCGACTCACTGTTTCCTGAGTTTGGCAGCGCCAAACGCGGACGAGTGAATTGTTGAAGCGCGCTTCTTTGCGTAGCCTGCCTTTGGTTCACCGCTCAACAACATTACAAAGTTATGTTGCGACCCTGACTAGCTGCTGAATTTCATATTTTAGGGTTCAATAATTCATATACACACCAACATTCCGAAGCTGATTACGTTTCCCTCCACACTGTAAGTAGCTCATTAGCCTAGCTCACATGCTTACGCGGCTTGCTATCGGCGGATGGGCAGAAGATTGCAAACGGCCATCAATTGACATTGTATCCGCTAGAAATCACAAGCCGGAGGTGTTATGCCAAGCAAGGTAGTTAAACGTTTGTTTGGAGTGATTGTCTTCGCTGCGATTGCCACGGGCTTAGCCCTGGGACAAGGGATTGTCACTGGATCTGTATCGGGCACCGTGGCGGATGCGAGCGGAGCTGTTGTTGCGGGAGCTACCGTAAACGCAGTTCAAATTGAAACCAATCGCTCCTTCACCGGTGTCAGTTCCGCTGCCGGCGTAATCTCCCTGCCATCGCTGCCGCCAGGAACATATAACGTCACTGTCACAGCGAAGGACTTCGCCGAGTATCGGGCAAGTGGCGTAGTTGTGCAGGTGGCCAAAGACACCTCCTTAGGCACCGTCCGGCTTCAGGTTGGGAAGACAACCGAAACTGTCACGGTCGAAGGCACAGCTCCGCTGGTAGAGAACACCACCGACCAGGTTTCGGCTAACTTTGAAACCAAGCAGATCACCAGCATTCCCCTGGGCAATACCTACGATTCGTTTGCCCTTTTTGCTCCAGGTGTCGCCACCGCGGGCAGCACAGGGTTCAGCAACAACAACGGAGCGGAGATCTCGGTTAATGGACAGCGCTCCCGATCCAACAACTTCCAGTTGGACGGTCAGAACAACAATGACAACACTATCGGGGGGCCCTCCATTTTCTTCGGCAACCAGGACAGCATTGCCGAACTGCAGGTCATCAGCAATTACGACGCTGAGTACGGCCGTAATCTGGGGTCGGTAGTCAACTACATAACCAAGTCGGGAACTAACGCCTTTCACGGCACGGCCTACGAATTCCATCAGAACTCCGCCTTCGATTCGCTGGCCAACCAGGAAAAGTCGCCCGACTTTACGGGACCAAACGGCAATTCCTTCTGCGCCCCCGGCCAAGTCTCCAGTACGGCTGTTCCCTGCGACAAGCCGTCTGTTTCCAAATTTATTGACAACCGCTTTGGCGGAAGTATGGGCGGGCCAATCAAGAAGAATAAAATCTGGTTCTTCGGCTCCAGCAACTTTGAACGCCAGCGCGTTGCCGGGTCTCCCAGCGCCTCCACACCCGCCACCACCCCGACCGCCAACGGCATTAAGCAGCTGCAGGCAGCTTTTCCCAACAATCCTGCGGTTGCCGCCTTGGCTCAGTTCGGACCTGCCGCGGTAACCGCTGGTAGTCCAACCTTTGGCAACATTCAGACCAGGACGGTTTCCGACGGAACGACAAGCGTCCCTGTTGAGTTCGGCTCCATCACTCGCTTCTTGCCTTCCATCTTCAACGATTACGAGGCTACCGGGCGCGTGGATTTCCAGATCACATCCAAGGATCGCGTGTTCGCTCGCTACATCTTCCAGAAAAGCATCAACACCAACCAGGAATTCGATGGCGTAGCGCCCGCCGCTGGCGGCGACTTTGTGGATGTACCCAGCCGCTCTCAGCAAATCGGCCTGGACTACACTCGCACCGTCACTGACAATTTCCTCAACCAGCTGCGCTTCAGCTACTCCCGGTCAGGCCTGGGCTTCGAAGGGGGAGCCTTCCCCAACTGCACGCGCGGCAACTTCTCTTCCTGCCCCCCGCAGATATTCCTGGATGCTTCCGACGACCTCGGGTTTGGCGTTAATTCAGCTTTCCCCCAGGGCCGTACCATCAACGTCTACCAGGTGCAGGACAACGCTTCCTGGGTGCGCGGCCGCCATGTTGTCAAGTTCGGCGGCGAATACGAAAAGCAACGTTCTCCCAACGTCGGTCTTTTCGAGGCCAACGGATTTTTCGAATACCCCGACTTCAATGCCTTGCTGGCCAACCAGTCGGAATTCACCCAGGTCGCCTATGGACCGCCGGTCCTCCGCTTTAAAGAAAATGATATAGGCCTGTATTTCCAGGACGACTGGAGAATCAAAGATAACCTTACCCTCAACCTGGGATTGCGCTGGGACTGGTACCAGCAGGCCACCAATCTGCTGCACGATCTGAGCGTTGCCCAGCAGACCGGCCCCGCTCCTCTGTGGGATACGGCGCTACCGCTCAGCCGCACGACGGTGCCCAAGGAACCGAATCACTACCGGAACTTTGGGCCGGTGTTCGGATTTGCCTGGACACCGCGAATCTTCCACGGGCTGTTCGGGAATGACGACACGGTGATCCGCGGCGGTTTCCGCATGGCCTACGATTTCGCCTACTACAACCTCGGTCTTAATGTTGGCGGCTCGGCGCCTTTTGTGAATCTCGCCACCTTCTCTACTGGGAACATCCCCGGCTTGCCTAACGTGCCCGACTTCACCGGCGCCAACGTCGCCGGGGCGCTATTCCCGCTCGCTCCCAAGGGCGATCCCGGATTCGCGGCTCAGACCGCACTCGACCCTAATTTCCGCAATCCATACTCGGAGCAGTGGAATTTGGGCATCCAACGCCGCGTCGGCCGCAAGATCGCTGCTGAGGTGCGCTACGTGGGCAACCACACCCTTCACAACTATCAGACCATCAACGGCAATCCGGCATTGCAGCCTTTGATTGACGCCGGGTTCGGCAACCTGATTCCCGCCGGCCTCATCCCCTGCGCCAACCCCAATGAGCCTGGCGGCGCGATCCCGGGAACCGGCTACGTGGATTGCACTCGACAGAACGTGCTGGAGTACGCCAACACAGCGTTCTCCTTCTATCACGGACTGCAAAATCAGTTGCGCATCCAGAACTGGCATGGCTTTACCGGACAGGTGTCTTACACCTTCAGTAAGACCATAGACAATGCCACCGAAGTGTTCTCTACTGGCACCGGCGGCAACACCAACTCCTTCGCCCAGAACCCGTTCAATATCGGGGCCGGCGAGCGTGGCCTCAGCGGCCTGGATTATCCGCACGTCCTGGGCCTGCTCTGGACCTACGACCTACCCTTCGCCACGGCCCAACACGGTTTCCTGGGGCACGTTGCCGGCGGATGGCAGATCAATAGTACTTACCGCTACACCAGCGGCCAGCCCTACACCGTGGTGGAAAGCCGGGTTGGTAGTTCCAACCCAGCCGGGCCTTCGCTCTGCGATCCGACGGATTGGACCGGGTCTTCCCGCGATGCCTGCCGTCCCATCGTCTCCAACCCTGCAGCCCCGTTTACCTCCGTGGGCCAGTGCACCAGCGCCAGCGCGCCCAACTGTGGCCTGATGGACCTGGTTACCGGCAATCCCCTCGCCTTGAACCAGGCACATTGGATCATCAACGATCCGATTTCAGCCAAATTCTTCGGATCGCCCTTCCTGGGAGTGGGACGCAACACCGAGCGGGGACAGCCCATCAGCACTGCCAATCTGGGGGTGTTCAAGAACACCAAGGTCAATGAGCGCTTGACCG
>Ga0134126_10014244_pt1 | contig 10040 bp, 6 predicted proteins | sample KB31752_FD_96881 | JGI IMG/M metagenome (GOLD analysis project Ga0134126, IMG submission 96881) | Terrestrial soil microbial communities with excess Nitrogen fertilizer from Kellogg Biological Station, Michigan, USA - KB3-175-2 | ecosystem: Environmental > Terrestrial > Soil > Unclassified ...
AAGCGCCGGATTGATGGAAGGTGTTCGAACTACATGCCCGTCATATGCGAGTCCAACTTCGAACACCTTTTTCAAAAGCATTTGCTGCCCTTCGAGTGAGCATGCTATGTAGAGGTGCTTCAAATTCGTAAGTAGGGGTATCGCTTCTTCCAGCCGGTCAAATACGTGCTTATCGGCTTTCTTCAGGCCAATGATCTCGTTCTCCAACGCCCCCCGCTGCGCACTCAATTTTGAAAACCACACCTTGTAAGTGCTGGCATTGATCTGGTCGTTGATCATCTTCTCCTCCAACTTTTCGATCTTACCGCTCATATCCCGAAACTCCTGTTCTTTCGTTTTCAACGACAATGTCCGGAAATTCATCGCCTTCGCCAGCTCCGTTTTGGCATATTTATAGATCTTTTCTACCAGAGACGCCGAAAAGCTCAGATGACCTAATATCTCCTCGATCTTCTCATGTAAGACATCGCCGCGGAAGACTTTCCCGCGTTCTGCCGTGCACTGGTAGTACATATAGTATTTTTTCTTGCCCTTGCTGTAGCTGGCCGTCATGTGCGCACCGCATTGGCAGCGTAAAATACCCCTGAGCGGGAAATCTGCATTTGGTCTTGCCTTCTTACTTGGGCGTCCTTTTATGATCTCGTGTGCCAGCCAGTAAACAGATTCCGGAATAATTGGGTCGTGCAACGCCTTAATATACCTTTCAGGCTTCCCCTCATACGCCGGCAGCCTGATCAACCCCGCGTACAAGCAGTTATCCAACATCCGCAATAAACTGCTGTGCCCTTCCCGCTTACATCCCATTTTCGACGCATTTTTACGTAAAGTCGTCAGGTCAACTCCGGCAAGAAATTGCTCAAAAATCTTCCGTACCGTCTCTGCCTTCGTCGGGTCGATCCTCAATATAGGCTTGCCATGCTCGTCCCTTGCATTGACATAGCCAAACGGCGCGTTATTCACCACCCTACCCGATTCCATTGCCTGCCTGATCCCCCGGGCCGTCCGACGACGAATATTCAGTAGTTCATGGTTGGCAAACGCATATTTAAAAGTACGATGCAGGAATACATTCGGATCGGTCACATCGAGGTTCAACGGTTCCTCCACAGAAAGAACCTTTACGCCAAACTTGGTTTGGAGCTCCTCGATCTTTCGTAGGGCGTCTACCAGGATACGGCTAAAACGGTCATGGTCCAGGACGATCAGGTATTGAACCTCGCCCTTATGTGCCTTTAGAAACCTCTCCAATGCCAGGTAATCAGCCCGGTCGAAGGTAGCGCTGCACTCCCCATTATCTTCGTAAATCTCCTTCAGATAAAGGTCGTTCCTGATGCAATACTCTTGTATCCGTTGCGCCTGATAAGGCAACGAATAAACGGATTGATCCTTGCTACTGATCCGTGTGTACCCTATCGCATTCATCTTGCTGGTTTAAGATTATTTGTACAATTAACGATGCCACTAATCGCAACAATTCGTCCTCTTTTTCATTAACAGGTTCACTCTTCACCGTTTCCATAACACCCTATTAAAGTTACCAATTACACACTCAACGAAAGATAAAATCATGCAACCTCCCCTACGGGGAAGCACCCTCAAAAATACCCTGTTAAGTCAATTGTCACCTATTCAGAATGGTTATAGCTCGTCTTTAAATTAGCGCGGGCGCCGAGTAAGAGCTCAATTGGAACTCCTCAGCAGGTGACATTTATGCCGTCAATGACTTCATCGATTTGCCCTAAACTATCCCCCTTCCCTCGCGGCAGACTACCAGCCGGGAGAAGGCCACCCAGGGGACCGCGTGCCACGCGTCCCCGGCAAGATGTCCCCCCGTGGCACGCCACGCGGGAAGGAAGGGATTTGCCTCCGGAGTCGGCAAATCAAATGAACAGCGACGGAGTGACAGCATGAGAAAAGATCGTCAACAATAAGCCGCGAGGGGAAGGGGAAAGGACGGTCTAACACGGATGCGCGCGAATTGGTAACTTGCAGATTTTAACACTTTCAATCAGCAGAATCTTTACGGGTCTCTTTCATTTCAGCCAGGTGCTTGTCGTATAGCCTTTCTTCTTTCCTGGTCAATTCGACCATTCCTTTAATAAAAGCCAGATAGGCATCCTCCTTTCGGGTTGGCATTTTAAAAGCCAAAATTTTCTCCGCCAATTTCAGCTTTCTATTTAGCCGTTCTTGGTTGATTGTCCATCTTTTACGAAACACATTAAGCATCTTTAAACTCTTTTAATTGATTTAAGTAATACAATTGTTACAGGAGTGAAAAGTTGAAATCCTCAGCAAGGACAAATGTATTCGTCTGCCCGATCAGCAGAATCTTTAGATGTGTTCATTCGGGGCGCCGGCCAGCCCAATCCCACGCAAAAAAATCGGAAAGTGATCGCGGGAATAAGAGAATATCTCGTACCCTCCGGCTAACTAGCAAACGAGGACGATAATATAGTGGTCCCTGAGGAATTAACCTATATCCAATCCCCAAGGGGCTAGCAAAACCCTGACCGTGGCCATGCTCCTTTCGGTGGAAAGCACCCCTTACAAACACATCGTACAGGAGAGTTCGCCAATCAAACCGATCACCTTGCGCCATAGCGAATTGATCAGCAAATAACCTAGCAAAGAGCCTCCATCCATTCCGAACAGTCGGATCGCAATGGTTCTTCAAATACTCGTATCAAATTTAATCTATCCGCTCATTCGGTACAACTGGAAAATTCAATCTGTGAGGCCTGCTCCGCATAAATCGGCCCAGAGCGATCAATGTCACCGACTGCGCTTGACATCCATTACTCCCCAGCCCTGCTTGCGCCATAAGTCGAGCGTTTTTCAGCGCTGGGTCCATTTTTGGATAATGTTGCCAGGAAAACCCCGACCAAGCTCTTTCTCGGGGCAAAGCTCGCTACGCCCCAGATCAACGCCGTATTGAAAGGAATTATAGAAGCATCGGTCTATGATGGTCTAGCCCACCGGTACTATGACTCCTAAGCCCATATCTCATTGATAACGCTCCTGGACCAGACGTCCGGAGCTGGCGCCCGGGCAAAACACTTTCTGCCGACCGAAATTGAGATAGCCTATGAGGCGAAGCGGCTGCTGACGTCCAATTTCGAGGCCAGTTAAACCATCGACCGCTCATCCGGAAGGTCGGGCATGAACGCGCACACCCTCAAGACAGCGTTCAAGCATCAGTTTGGCCTATCCATCGGAAAGTATAAAAAGTCGTTCTTTATGGAGTACATTCAACAGCTGCTGCTGGGCATGGACAACGCAATCGATGTACAACAGCCATCAAACTTCACGATCGTGTTCCAACACCACTTGGGATACGCCGGGGTGGCGGAGAAGGAGCAAACCAAAACTCACCTCCTCACCGTGAAAACACCGTTTTTTTGAAACTTAAACATTTTGCGCCGGTTCCCTCCACCTCAACCCTTATATTTGTCCTACTCTGGTCCACGCTGAAAGTCGACCAAACCTTTCGATTAACCCTACAAAACCCAACCCATGGCAAGCATTAAAATCAAAGACTTTTTTAACGGCCGGTTTTTTGAAATACCAAAATACCAAAGGGGTTACGCCTGGGAAATTCAAAATATACGGGAACTCTTTGAAGACATTCTTGAATCCATTGAATCGGCTTCCAATCATTACATCGGAACGATAGTTCTGTCAAAGTCTACCGGAGACGAAGAGAAATTCTATGTCGTCGATGGCCAGCAACGAACAACCACCATCGCATTAATCATCAGCGCCCTGATAAAACGGCTCCCCGAAAAAGATGCTGCGTTTTATGAGCGGTTTTACCTAAAAGAAGATGACCGTTATCGGATCACTCCTTTAAGCCGAGACCAGCAATTTTTCACCGCCCTTCTCGAGGACAAAATCGGAGAGCCCCAAAATAAGAGCCAGCGATACCTGAAAGATGCCCTGACAGAAATCAAATCCAAAGTTGACCACATCGAAGACAAACTAAAGTTTTTAAAGTCGGTCGAGAAGCTCGAAGTGATGGAGTTTATCGAAAACTCAGAGGGCGACGCGATCCGGATATTTCAAACGGTCAATGACCGGGGCAAACCGCTCTCCAATATGGAAAAAGCGAAAAGCCTGCTTATTTATTTTTCCAACCGGTATCTCGGAAAGCGTCTTGACAACACCATCAATGACTATTTTAGTGATATTTTTGAAATCTATGACGATATTAAATTGCTCGCCGACAAATTAGGCATCAATCTGATCAAAAACAGGGACTTCAATGAAGACAATTTAATGCGCTATCATTTTGTCACCTTTAGTAATGAGAATTATGATGCTACTGCCGGCTACGTGCTGCAGTACCTGAAAAATCAACTGACCGGCTTCAGAGTCGCTCCGCATAATGGGAGTCACGAGAAAATGGAGGCCTTTATCCTTACTTATATTACCAGTCTAAAAGCGTTTTTCCGGAGTTGCAGGGAGGTCATTGAACACGCCAAACTGGATCCGGAATATTTCAAACTCTTTGTCATCCTGAATCTTTCGGCGACTCTTTACCCGGTCATTATTAAACTCGGGCAGCTGAATTTACTCGAACGACCGCTTACCGGCATCGGAAGGGAAGGAATCAGGTTCCTGAACCTGATAGAACTCATTGAGGTTCGCGTTTACAAGACAAGGGCAACAGACCCCAAGGCCGATATTGCTAAACTGGTCCACAAAATAGAAGAGAAAAGTCCCGGGGAGATCGAAAACTGGCTGATTTGGTTCAACAACCGCTGGATGCCAAAAGAAGAGTTCCAATCCAATCTTAGCGGATCTATCTATGGTAACCGGGCTTTAAATCACATCTTCATCAGCTACTGCGAACACCTGAGCGGACAAACTTTTGACATTCAGGAACTGGAGGAACTTGCCGGCAAATCCCCCAATATCGAACACATCCTCTCCCAAACGCCGACTTTCGACCCGAATGCCCTTGGTTTTAACGACAAAGAAGACTTTATCGACTATGAGCACACCCTGGGCAACCTGACGATCCTTGAAAAGGGGCTAAACTCCACTGTTCAAAACAAAAATCCCATTGACAAAATTGATGGCTATGACCGGAGTAATTTTTCGATGACCAAAAGGCTCTCGTCCGAGATTGACACAAAACGGCGGTTTACCAAAGACGATTTGAGATCCCGGACGACCATCCTTGCTGAATATTGTTCGAAACGCTGGTGGAGCGAACGCCCGGTTGAAGTTCCGGCCGCGGCTCTGACGGATGAAGAACAAATGGAAAGCGACGCAGCGTAATCGACATCGTCTGCATTCCTTTAATTTAATTACTAGGGTATGATTTCATCTTGCGACCAATTTAGCATTCCCCTCCTGCTTCTTAACAAGAAGTGTCAGGTTCTTGGCCAATGGAAATATGATCGAGGACAGCCTTTCTCACTTTGGAAGGCGCTCCGGGAATACACTCGATTTTGTTCGATAACAGCGTTCTCGCCTCATAGGAGTTTTCTGCATAGAGATAAAAATTGATCACGCGGTTCACCATTTGGATAAGCTGTTCATCGGTATGCTTTGTTGACTCAAAAATCTGACATATTATTCCTGCGGTGTTCGTTGCCCTTACTGGAACAGGGTATTGCCTTAAATACCATGCAATATACAACCAAACATTGCCACCAATCGCGCCCTCGTCCATTTCCGCCGCCTTTTGAATTTCAAGCAATGAGAGATAGACGTTGTTGTAGCCGTGGTTAAGCAGTGATATAAAGAACCTTGACGCTGCGTCCCCGCTGATCAACCCGAGTCTTCGCAATCGGTCGACCAGATGCTGTAGCGCCGCTGCCCTGCGATTTTTCCGCACTAGTTTTCGAAATGCAGGGTCTTCCGAGACGAGGCTCATCGTTTCATCCTCCTCCAAAAACTGCAAAACAGCTGCATTTCCGGTGCCGAATTCGCTCTTTTTTTGTGAAAATGTCCGATTGTTCTCGGGCAGCTTGACCTCAAGGATCGTGAACTGCTCGACAATAGCAGCTTTCAGACCTTCGAAACGCGCAATATTACCCTCTGTCTGATCTCGCCCGATCCTTATCGTTTGATATCCCTCCGTTGTAGGAAACACTTGTACCTGTTCCCCCCAAAGCCGGTGGACGTTTAACGTGTGAATTAAGGCCTCCAGGTCGCGAACGACTTGCCGGCCGACATAGGGCCTTTCAGGCAGGGAGGAAATCACTTGGTCCCACTCGCCGCTTAGATGAAGCGTTATTAAAGCGAGGAGATCAAAGAGAAGGGGTCTCTGGATGTTCATTTCAATTTCGTCTTCCTCCTTCGTCATCGCAAGCGGGCGGAGTTGAACCGTTGTCAGCTGCTCCAACCAGAATCCCGCCATCTCTATGTTATGTCTTTTCGCTATGACTTCCAGGTAATCACCGCGCGCATAGTCTTCAACTATCTGTTTATTCGTTTTCTGTTTTTTATCCGCAAATGAGCCTACTGCGATCAAATCGTCCGCATCGACCGCTTTCCAAATCTCTTTGCCGGAATTTTCGAAGGCTTTCAAGCCACCTCGATAGGCAAACCCATATTTCGAGTCCATCTCGACTACTTCCCATTCGGTCCCATCGATCATGACCTTCTCGCTTATTCGGCAGCCCAGCAAATTGGCACCGAAACCCTCCGAAGCCGAGACTTCCAGGTCCTCTTTTGGGTCTTGCACGATAATAACCCGCCGATCCGCACCATCGGTCCGAAGACCAACATAGGCATTGATTCCCACCTTCGATGGGGCTTTGTATTGATGGAGGCCTCGACAACAATAGCGGATGAATTCAACATACCATTGTTCATTCTCTGGGTTCCTTCTGAGCGCATATGCCAGGTCTAGCCCAGTCTGTGGAAGGCCGGAAAGGACGTGGGCAATAGCCAGCATTTTTTTTGTACGATCGTTGAGGATCGACAAGTCGCCTATGGATTCGAACAAATGACGGGCCTTTTCATATTTATTCGCGACGCTGTATAAAAAAGCGAGCTTCGCCTGGAGAAAAATCGTAGGCTTTTTTTTATGATATTCTTCCAGCACTGAAATCGCCAATTCCCGGTTGCCCACCATTTCATGCATTTGGGATAAAATATCCACGACGCCCTCGTCCTCCTTGCCCAACCCCCTATAACCGTTGATCCAGGTTGCCGCCTCCGCGAACCGCTCATCCAGATAAAGGCTTTCAATAAAATCCCGGCTGAACTGGGTGTAACTGGTCCGGATGCATAATGGCCGCAATACTTCCGCCGCTCTGTAATGGTCCTCCAGCGACCGAAACGCCTGGAAGGCAATTGACCTTGCCCAAGTATGATCCAGCGCTTCGGCTTCTTGAAGAAGCTTTTCCCCGACCTCAGTATAAGCCGTCTTGTCCTGCGCTCTCGCAGCCACGCGGGCCTTGATGACGGCAGTGGAAAAGGAGAACTCGCGACGACTGTCCAAATCAGCAAGCAACACACTTAGCTTATCCGCCAAGGAGAAATTGAGGTAAAGGTCGCCCAACAACAGATAGTAAAATTGATGCTTGGCTTGCAATCGTTCCACCATCGGCCGAATTTTTTCCAGAATAAAAAGGGCGTCTTCCTCCCGACTCTGAGCGATGAGCCTCTCTGCGTCTATTGTCGTTAGGGTCACCTCGTCTTCGTCAGAAAGGTCCAAGTGGTATGCTTGCTCCAGCAACTTGGCCCATTTTTCAAACGGCGAATGCACCAATATATATTTGAAGGTCGTAAAGCTGCCATTGAGGTCAAAGGCCCTTTTGAAGTCATCCATGGCCTCGGAATGAAGCCCTTTGAGCTTTTTGGAAACGCCGGCATTAATGTATAAATAATACCGGCTGGGCATTAAGTCGGTTCCGGCAAAGTACCCGATTGCAGTCCCAAGATACCCGAGCGCCTCCTCAATCACGGCCATTTTGGATCCGTCCTCGGTTCCTTTCAAAAGCAGTTCCGGAAACCGGAGGGTCTGAATAAGCGCTGTACCCTTAAAACCCATGACATCCTGTTTGAGCGCAGGACTTTCCAGCTGGTCAAGATCGATTTTTTGATAAATGGCGTAGGCAGTATCGAACCGGCCTTCTTCTTCGAGTTGATTGGCCTCCGCCAACCGAATCACCACATTGTCTTTTAGCTTATCGGGTATAGTAAATCCGGCCCGATCCTTCGGAGCGAGATGTACTTGTGCTTTTATTAGACAGTTGTAGCCATTGGGGTCATCCGGTGCGTTTTCGACGGCCAACAAGGCCAATTTACTGGCGTTTTCGTAATCTTCTTCAAAATAATACCCGATGGCGGCCAAAGCCGCCGCGCCTTTTTCGGCGCCGGCCAGACCAGGTAGTTCTTTGAGTAAGGGAATTGCGATGGCGAACTCATTCAAATCGACCGCGATCATTGCCAGGTCCCGTTGTAAGAGGTAGCGTTCTAAGTCGGGGAGTTCCTGCCAGTAGGCTTCCTTCTCCTTTTGGAGGATGGTCATTATTGCCCGGTGTTGTCCTTTATCGCGCAATTCCTTTATCGACGTAGACTTGTTAAAAGGTCTATACCGCGCACTTTCTTTTATTGGTCCGATCGAGGCTTGCAAAGTCATTTGCCGTCGCAAGTCGTCCCGAAGTTGTCCGATTTGCTCATTCAGCCGCTGGTTTTCGGTTAGTATCGCGGCGATTCGTGCATCGTTACGCTCGAAGGCTTCCGCTATAATCTCCTCCAGGCCGGCAGCGGAGGAAAGCGGAGTCGTGCCTTCTTCATGCGCTCGTTTAATAGCAAACAAATCCTCGGCCGAATACCGGGACGGCGTATTGTCTACCCTGGCGTGACAGTTTCTGCATATCAACAGGAGATTCTCGTAGGAGTGAATGAATTCTTCCGGAATGGCCGAATCGTAGCGGGCTTCACCCGAACCGCCAACCGGATAAACATGCGCGATTTCCCCAAAGTAGTCTGTTCCTATATAAATTGGTTGGGTGCAATCAGGCATAGCGCATTGGTTGCCTGACAGGACGAAAAGACGCCGCCTGTGCTTTTCCGGAATCGGTGGTCTCTTGCTCCCCATCCTAAAAATATACAGCTCGTTATTTTCTTGAATTACTTGACAATAGTGCGATAATACCGAGGACAGCCGCTCCGCCCAAGACCCATCCCAAGGCCTCGTTGTTCGGTTTCGGACCTTGCTGAACCATCCTATTTTTTATCTCCTCAACAGCTTTTTTTGTATTCGCCCGGTTAAACCGCACATAGTTCCCCGGGAAATCATTGGCGATGGGAACCCCGTCTTCGATCAGCAGCGCAGCAGGAATGCCGTTCTGGATGGCCAAGTCATATTCTTGTAACACACGCTGCCATTGCTGCCCATTCGTCGTCACCACACCGATAAACAATTGCGATAGAAATATCTGATACTTCGTCGTCGCGTCCACGAATGGGCTATTGCTACTTTGTATCAACGTGAATCCCTGCTCTCTTAACTTATAAGAAAGTAAGGTTGCCATATATTGCTCTTCCTGATTGAAAGAATATGATATAAACGCTTTCATTGGTGATTTCCTTGTCGCTTGGATAACAGATAATCAAAATATTTCGGAAAAAACTGCTGATGAAGGGGTTCCGCTTCCACTAGCAGCTTATTTTTAAACTGCTCCCCTGTCCAAATTTCGTAAAGATACCTGTCTTTACAATTTTCTGTCAGCCTTTCAAAATGGCTAGTAAGTCCGCTCGTCGGACGTTCCCTGCAAATCAGGAGGTACCCGCATGCATCATAAGACACGATCAAATCCTTAATGCTTCTTTTCCCAAGATCGGCTACGGAGACACTCCTCGTAAGAAACTTACACTGTATTACCCAGCGCCTCGTTGCCACTTTAATTTCGTCAGGTACGGTGAATTCGAAAAGAATGTCCCTTCCTCCGTCTGGGCCTACACCCGACAGGTTCACGTTCAATCCTTGATAACCAAGGGAACGGAAGAACTCGGCTACGAGTTCTTCAAACCGATGACCATCTTTAATTTCACGGAAGTCCAATTGTTTCATA
>Ga0134126_10014245_pt1 | contig 10039 bp, 9 predicted proteins | sample KB31752_FD_96881 | JGI IMG/M metagenome (GOLD analysis project Ga0134126, IMG submission 96881) | Terrestrial soil microbial communities with excess Nitrogen fertilizer from Kellogg Biological Station, Michigan, USA - KB3-175-2 | ecosystem: Environmental > Terrestrial > Soil > Unclassified ...
CCGCGCGAACCTGCAGGAACTGACCGTGCACCACCGCAACCACGACCACGACTTCAATCCTCCCGATGGCAGCAACTGGGAGTTGTTGTGCGTGTACTGCCACGACAACGAACACTCGCGGCACATCGATCACGTGCGTGGCGGGGTGCTGGCGGTGGAGGATGCGCCGCCGGCCACCGGCAATCCGTTTGCCGACCTGAAGGCGATGATGGAGCGGGGCCGGAAGTGATGGAGATGGTTCCTTCTCCAGCGAAGCCAGGTCAGCGTTCGCCGCTCCAACCGCCTTCGATGCGTGGATGACGTGGAGGCGGGGCGGCCCTCCGTTCAAGCCCGGGCGAGCGCGCCGGCATCGCGCAACAATGTCTGTTTCGCCACTTCGCGCGGATGTGCCTGCGCGTAGTCGAGTGTGCCGAAGAACAACTCGGTGCAGGCAATCAGCCAATGCATCGCACCAAGCACCCGCTTCGTTTCGAAAGGAGCTCTTCCTTGGCGCCCGATGGCTCCGCCTTGTCGCCCGACTCCCGTCATTTGCTTGGCCGGGAGCGGTCAAGCGTAGGAGCGGGCGTGCGCCACCTCATCGGCACCGTGGACCGTGCTTATGGCTTGGCCCCAGTCACCCAGGGCGACCGTCACCGGAACACCCGCTGCAGCAGTGTCATCACGATACCCAGAAGACCGAGCACCGCAATCACGGCAAAATGATCGAGGTTCGCGAGCATGGCGGCCTGCCGTGCCAGCGCGTAGCCGATGCGGGTCATGGCAAGCGGCATGGCCTGGTCGGCACCCACCAGCGGCGCGAGCGCGGCGCGCAGGTGGCCGACGGTGGCTTCAAAGGCTGGGTTGCCCGGCTCGATGCGGTTGTCGAGCGCAGCGTAGTGGACGGCGGTGCGCCATTGCTGGCCTAGTGTCGCCAGTGTGACGCCAAGCGCGATACCGGCCTGCGACAGCATGTTTTTCAATTGCTGGGCATTGGCGAACGCCGACTCGTCGTTCTCCATCTGGCGGAACGACTGCATCGCCGCCACCGGCAGCACCGAAAGCAGGAACACGCTGTAACAGAGCAACGCCGGCAGCACATGCCATGGCAGATCGGCACCGATGTTCAGGCGGGACAGCAGCAGGCCGAACAGCGCAAGCGCGCCGAAGCCGACGATCAGGAACTTGCGCGGCGAGGGGTGCCTGGGCAGGAAGTGCGTCACCACCATGAACGTCGCCACCGCCGCGAGCAGTCCCAACGCCTCGACATGGCCGACCGTCGTCCAGGCAAAGCCCATGGTGCGCTGGAGCATCATCGGAATGACGTAGTTGTTCGCGCCCAGCATCAGGTAGCCGAAGGTGAATATCGTCATGCCCGCCAGATAGCGTGCGTGCAGCAACGTCCTGACCCGCAGCAGCGGCTGCGCAGCACGGTATTGCAGCCAGGTGAAGAGCGCCAGCCCCGCCACCGCTGCACCGAGCAGCAGCAGGAGCTGCGCACGATCGCCGAAGAAGTCGTAGTAAAAGCGCTGCAGCGCGTACAGCAGCGCGAAGCTGCTGCCCACCAGCAGGGCCTGCCGCCCCACGCGTGGCGCGGCGGGCGGCGTGCCGGCAGCCAACGGCAGTGACGGAAGGGTGAGACTACCCAGCACAAAGGCGAATGCGCCCATGCCGGCGACCAGCCAGTAGATCGCACTCCAGCTCTCGGCCGATACCGCCTCGGCGGCTAACCACGGGCCAGCGGCGATGCTGAGCGCCAGACTGATGCCCAGCGCGCGGATGCCGGCGAACTGCCTCGGCCCGGCGAGCAGATGGTGGATGATCATTCGTGCGGAGGTGAACAGTGCACCGCCGCCGATGGCCATCACGATGCGCCCGAGCAGGAACGCGGCGAAGTCGTCGCTGGTCGCGCACAGCACCGAACCGAGGATGGAGATCGCCGTGGCACAGCGGATGAAGCGCCGTCCTCCAATCCGCTCGACGAACCAGCGTTGCATCGAGATCGCCAGGATCGCCACGCTGGCGTACACCGCGTTGGCCAGGCTGAAATCCTCCGGGCTCATGCCCAGCTCGCCCATGATCGGCGCCGCGGCAAACGCGGTCATGCTCAGCTGCAGGAACTCGATCGCGGTCAATGCTGCGATGGTTGCATAGAGCAAGCGATGGGAGGAGTGTGGAATCATCGCGAGCGCCTAGCGGTTGGCCTGGATAATCCGTGCAACCAGTGCGTCGGCATTGGTCAGCTGGTGCGCGAACACGTTCGTGCGATAGCCGTGCGGCATGCTGCCGGCAGCGACCAGTCGCTTGCCGCGGCGCTCGCGAGTGGTGACCGTGACCCGCATCGACAGGCCCAGCTGCAGCGGATGCGCGGCGACCTGGCGCGCGTCCAGAGCAATGCGCACCGGTACGCGCTGCACGACCTTGATCCAGTTGCCGGTAGCATTCTGAGCCGGCAGCAGCGAAAACTCGCTGCCGGTGCCGGCTTCCTGCCCGACCACGGTGCCGCGATAGCGCACCTCGCTGCCATAGACGTCGGCGGTGAGCGCAACCGGCTGGCCGATGCGGATGTGCGCCAGCTCCGATTCCTTGAAGTTGGCCTCCACCCACAGATGGTCCAGCGGTACCACCGCCATCAGTGCCACGCCCGGCGCGATCTTCTGGCCCAGCTGCACGTTGCGCCGGGTCACTATGCCGCTAACCGGCGCGGGCACCAGCGTGCGACGGAGCGCGACATAGGCATCGCGCAGTTGCGAGGCGGCCGCCTGCACGTCCGGGTTCGAGGCGATCGAGCCGCGGTCCACCAAGGCGCGGCTGCCGGCGAGCTGCTGGCGGGCCACGCCCAGTGCGGCATCGGCGGCACGCACGGCCTGTTCGGCATGACGCACTTCCTCGCCGGAGATCGCGCCGCCGGCGAGCAGTTCGCGCCGGTGTGCCAGGTCGGCGCGGGCGCGCGCCAACTCGACCCGGCGCAATTCCAAGTTGGCCTGGGTCTGCCCGACCGCGGCGTACTGCGCGCGCACCTGTCGCACGGCACGCACCAGTTGCGCCTTCGCGCGCGCCAAGGCCAGGCGGGCGTCGGTATCATCCAGTTGCACCAGCGGTTGGCCGGCTGCAACGTGGTCCGTGTCGTCGGCGCGGATCGCGGTGACCACACCACTGACCTGCGCCGTCACGGCTACCACGTTGCCCTGTACGTAGGCATCCTCAGTCGACTCGCGATACTGCCCGGCGACAAGCCACCAGATGACTATGACCACAACAACAGGGAGCAGCATGACAGGCCACAGGATCTTCCAACGCGGTGTGCCGGCCTTCGGTTTGTCGTCGCCCGTGGTTGTCGATGTCTCAAGGGGATTCATGATGCGCACTCCGCTGGATCGCCATCTGCGCCCGGTCGGGCGGTAGCAGGCCGCCACCAAGCGCACGGACCAGATTCACCCGCAGCTCGCGTTCGCGCGCCTGCGACTGGATGACCAACTGCTTCTGCGCCAGGACCTGGCCTTCGGCCGAAAGCACCTTCAGATAGCTGGCCAGCCCGCTGCGGTAGCGCGCCAGGGCGAAGTCGTAGGCGCGCTGCACCAGGCGCAGCGCGTCGTCCTGCTCGCGGCGCTGTTCGGCGAGCCAATGCAGGGAAACCAACTGCTCGACCACGTCGTGCACCGCGGCAAGCACAGTAGCGTTGTACTTTTCCACCGCCGCGTCGTAGGCCGCCTGGTGCAGCGCGAGGTTGCCGCGCAGGCGGCCGCCTTCGAAGATCGGCAGCGAGATCGCCGGCCCGATGCCGAGCACGCGGCTGCCCGTGGAGAGGAACTGGTCGAAACCCAGCCGCTGTACGCCCACAAAGGCGTGCAGGCTGATGTTCGGATAGAAGCGCGCCTTGGCAACCTTGATGTCCTGCGCCGCAGCCTCGACGCGCCAGCGTTCAGCGACGACATCCGGACGACGGCCAATCAGTTGGACCGGCAGGTCACTCGGCAACTGAACGGGCTCGACCTGCGCCAGTCGAGGGCGATCCATGTCCAATGCCTGGTCGGGCCCGACGCCAGCGAGAGCCGCGAGCTGGTCGCGAATGAGCGCGATCGCCTCGTCGGCCTGGGCGATCCGTTCGCGGGCTGCGGGCAAGGCGGCCTCCGCCTGGGTCAGCTCCAGCTGCGAATCGATCTCCGCGGCAACACGCCTGCGCGTCAGCTCCAGCGTGTGCGTGCGCTGCCGGAGCATGGCCTGTGCGAGGTCGCGCCGGGCATAACCCGCATCCAGGCGCAGGTAGGTGCGCACCAGCGTGGTGGTGAGCATCAGGCGGGCTGCCTGCAGGTCCACTTCCGCACCATGGCTGCGATCCAGCGCAGCCTCCAGCGCAGCCCTGTTCTTGCCCCAGAAGTCGAGTTCGTAGCTGGCACCGAGCGTGGCATCGTTGACGGTCTGCCAACTGCCGGCGATCGGCGGCGGCACCGTGCCATGCCCGCTGAAACGCTCCCGGACGCTACTGAACCGCCCGTCGACCTGGGGCGACAAGGACGCGCTCGAGATATCGGCGACAGCCTTCGCCGCTCTCACACGCGCCTCGACCATGCGCAACCTTGGCTGGCCGCGCAAGGCGCGCTCGACGAGTTGATCGAGCTGCGTATCGCCCAGCGTGTGCCACCATGCTTGCGACGGCCAGGCCGCCGGCGAGAGCGCCACGCCTTCGACACTGCGGCGTGCCGCCAGTGTCGACGGATCCACCTGCTTTGCATGGGTATGCAAGCCGGTCACGCTGGCGCAGGCGCCGAGCAGCAGTGTCGCCAGCAATACGGCAGTCCTGCGCAAGTGGGCGAGGTCGGGGACAATGGGGAAGGCAGGATTTCGCATCGGGGGTTGGGTTGGGGTGGCGCATGAATCAGCCCAGGCAGACCATGTCTACGTCAAACGACCATCGGCTTTGCCATCGCATCGTTTCTCGGTGTCCATCCGCAGGCGGGTTCAAGGCGATCGGCCAGCCGCCACCGCTGGACATGACGGCGGCCCGGAATCCATGGGCCGAAGCGGGCTCATGTTGCGCCTCAGGGATTGCTCGGCGGTTTCCCAAAGCAGCCCCCTGGCTGCGCAGTCGGCGCCGAAATCGAACAGCCGGCGCATGCTCTCAGGGCGGAAGTCGACGAAGCTTTCGTAGGGATAGGCCGGAGGAATCTCGGTCAGATGCAAGCGCATGTGGCGACTGCGCGCGTAGATCACCGCCAGCAGGAGCGCATCGCGCGACTTGTAGGTGAAGTCCGCCGAGAACGCCCGCGCCAGCATGTCGATGGTGTTGACCGGGGTGCGCCTGGGAGCCGAAGCGAGTTTGCCGTTGATCACCACGTACAGGTTGGCCTTCGGCAGCATGGGCGAAGACTGCGGGAACAGCAGCGTGGTCAGCGGAGCGGCAAACAGCGACGTGGTCACGCCGCCATCCACGTGCATCTCCTGGTAACGGTGACCGCCCTTCTCCACTGGAATCAGTACGGGCGGGAAGACTCCAGGCACGCTGGCAGAAGCAATCAGCACATTACGGAAGAGCCGGCGGGCCTGCTCGCCGCCGTGCATGGCGATCGCCCCGAGGTTCCATAAGACCGTTTCCTGCTTGTCCAGGTCGGTGGTGGCAATGAACAGCAGCCTTCCCTTGGCATACTCGCGTGCCACTGCCTCGATCATCGCCGGTGTGACAAAGCGATCCACCAGCTTGAACAGCGTGCTGCCACCCGGTCGCCCCCGTGGCAGCAGCAGGCGCTTGAGCACGGCCAGGGTCTTTGAATGGATTAGCTGCATGCCGTCTCCGCCCGTGAAGGCCGACGTCAGAACCGGATCCCAGGAGGGTCCGAGATAGGCGAACGGTGCGATGAGCGCCCCGGCACTTACACCCGTGACCACTTCGAACTGTGGCCGCTGGTGTGCGCGGGACAACCCGACCATCGCCCCGGCACCGAACGAGCCGCCCGAACCGCCGCCGGACAGCACCAGATAATCAATCGTTCCGTCAGTCGCCGCTTCGCCAATGCGACTGAAAAGTCGAGGAGCTCGCGCATCGAAAGTCGTCTTGTCGGTGGTGACCAGCCGAACTTCAGGTCCGAACCCCACTGGCACGGCAGGACTGATCAACTCCGGCGGTGATGGCAGTCTTGGCGCTGTCGCACAGCCGGCCAGGGCGACAAAGAAGGCCAAAAGCGTGGCGGCCCGAAGCCACCACATGGTGGATTTCGACATGACAGCCCCCGAACGGACTTACTTGGCCGGTATGAGGATGGGAGCGCCCTTGTTCTTCAGGAGAAGCACCACGAATCTGGCGGGCTTGGTAGAGCTGGCGTTGCGTCCGATGGTGTGCACGTCGTGCGGACCCTCGTAGAAGGTCTGCCCGGGCGTCAGCGTGACCGGCTTGCCGCCCCGGACACCCATCACGATCGAACCTTCGAGCACGTAGACGAATGCATCCGCGTTGTGGCGATGCACAGGGTCTACCGCACCCGGTGGATAGTCGACCGTCAGCATCACCGCCTCCTTGCCGGGATAGTCGGGCAACGGTTTCGTCATGACCGTGGTTACGCGGGCCCGGGGCGGCGCCTGCTGTGCGCTGGCGGCGCCGGCGACCAGCAGCAGCGCCATGGCGAGGTTCTTGAAAGCTCTCATCGTTCGTTCCTCTCATGGCGGGGAGGCGCGCTGGCCTCCCCGTTAGGTTTTGCACGCTCACGACAGGCCGGACTTGTCCACGCCATAGGCCTTGTCATAGCTGCCGGGTACGAGCTGGAAACCGACGTTGACGCGGTTCCAGGCATTGATCGACATCACTAGGTAGGTCAGGTCGGACACTTCCTTTTCAGACAGCTGCTCGCGGACATGCTTGTAGACATCGTCTGGCACACCCTCGGCCGGCATGCGGGTGAGTATCTCCGTCCAAGCCAGCGCAGCATGTTCGCGCGGGCTGAACAAAGGAGACTCGCGCCAGATGGCGAGATGGTGCAGCCGCAGCGGCCGCTCGCCGTGCATGGTGGCTTCCTTGACATGCATGTCCACGCAGAAGGCACAGCCGTTGATCTGCGATGCCCGGATATCCACGAGGTCACGGATCGATTCCTCGATAACGCTATGCCTCAGGGCGAGGCTGAACTCGACGAACTTCTTGAACAGCTCGGGCGATTGCTTCTGATAGTCGATGCGCTGGGTCATGTTGAAACCTCGTTGGCGGATGAGTGCGTGGTCGGGCGGGTGACGCGAACGCGGATTCATGGCCGCGCTGATGCGTGTACGAGCCAGTCCTGGAAATGCGTCGGGCCCAGGCGCGGGTGCATGCCAGGGGTCAGCGATCCATCGTCCAGCTCGGCGCCGAAATAGCGCGCGTGGACGTCCGCGACAACCTGGCGGCGATCGCCGTTGGCGGCCATCGCCATGCGAGCCAGTTCGTCCAACGGCAACGGCTCAGGACCGGCCACTTCGAGCGTGCCGTTCAACGGCGACCCGACGGCCAAGTCGGCCAGTGCCGCCGCGACATCGTCCGCGGCGATGGGCTGCATGAGCGCGGGCGACAGCCGGATCACATCGCCGTCAGCGCCCGCCTCGATGATGCCGTCGATGAACTCGAAGAACTGCGTCGAGCGCAGGATGGTGTAGGGGATGTCGGAGGCCTTGATCAGCCTTTCCTGCATGAGCTTCGCGCGCAGGTATCCGCTTCCCGGGAGACGGTCGCTGCCGACTACCGAAAGCGCGACATGGTGTCCCACGCCGGCAGCATCCTCGGCGGCAAGAAGGCGGCGGCCGGAGGTCTCGAAAAACTCCATCACCGCCCGATCCTCGAACGAAGGCGAATTGGCAACGTCGACGACCACCCGGGCGTCGATCAGTGCTTCGGCCAGCCCCTCGCCGGTGAGGGTGTTCACGCCCGAGCGAGGCGACGCCGCCATCACCGCATGCCCGCGTTGGCGAAGCCGGTTCACCAGGTTCGTGCCAATGAGCCCGCTGCCGCCAATGACGACGATCTTCATTTGCCTCTCCTTCGTCCGCGTGAAGCACGAAGGAGAGCATGCGCGGCACGGTGGCTTGATACTTTGCGCCCGCTTTGGATTACTGTTGTGTTTTTCTTGAAAAGTCGTCCAGAAGCCGTGTCGCGATTGCACCACTCCCCGAGCTGCAGGCCTCGCCGGAGCCGCGCACCGATTGCCCAGGTCGCGCACGGTGAACGGTGGAGCACGCCATGACGCTGGTATTCGGGGATTACCGTCTCGACCCCGCGCGACGGGAGCTTTCCTGCGCCGGCGTGGCGGTGGCGACGACGCCAAAGGTATTCGACCTGCTCCTCTGCCTGGTGCAGAACCGTGGACGCGTGGTCAACCGCGACGACTTGCTGCGGATCGTCTGGCAAGGGCGGCTCGTTTCGGAGTCCACGCTGGCCAGCCATATCAACGCCGTCCGCAAGGCAGTCGGCGACAGCGGCAGCGAGCAGCTCCTGATCCGCACCGTGGCCCGCAAGGGGTTCCGTTTCGTCGGCGAGGCCAGGGAAATCGAATCGCCCGAAAGCGGGCGTTCCCCGCTCATCGAGGCCGTCGCGCCGGATGCGCCGCTGGTATCCGCGACGACGACGCTCCGCCGCAGGCCCTCTCTTGCCGTGCTGCCCTTCGCCAACCTGAGCGGCGACCCACAGCAGGACTATTTCGCCGATGGCGTGGTCGAGGACATCATCGCGGCGTTGTCGCGCCTGCGTTGGCTGTTCGTCATTGGGCGCAACTCCAGCTTCGCCTACAAGGGACACGCGCTGGACGTGCGGCAGGTCGGTCGCGAACTGGGGGTGCACTACGTGCTGGAAGGCAGTGTGCGCAAAGCCGCCGACCGCGTGCGCCTGACCGGGCAGATCGTCGATGCGACCACCGGCCAGCACTTGTGGGCGGACCGTTTCGAAGGAGTGCTCGGCGACATCTTCGAGCTGCAGGACCAGCTGGCCGAAAGCGTGGTTGGCGCGATCGCCACGCAGTTGGAACGCGCGGAGATCCACCGCGCCAAACTGAAGCCGACTGACAGCCTCGATGCTTACGATTGCTACCTGCGTGGCCTGGCCAGTTTCCATCGACATACGCGCCAGGCCATGGATGAGGCACTGCCGTTTTTCCACAAGGCCATCGAGCTCGACCCGGAATACGCGGCCGCCTACGGCATGGCCGCGTGGTGCCATTGCTGGCGCAAGCTAAACCGCTGGATGACCGATGGCAAGCGGGAAACGGCTGATGCCGCGGCGCTGGCCCATCGTGCCATCGAGCTGGGCAGGAACGATGCGATCGCACTCGCCCGCGGCGCCCATGCGCTGGGCCACTTCGGCGGCGGCATTGACCGCTGCAACGACTTGCTGGATCACGCCCTGGCACTCGATCCCAATCTCGCCGCGGCGTGGCTCTTCAGTGGCTACCTGCGCATCTGGCGTGGTGAGCCAGACGAAGCCATCGAGCGTTTCGAACACGCCCTGCGGCTGGATCCGTTCGACCCGGAGGTGCTGCGCATCCAGGGCGGCATGGCGATGGCGCATCTTCTGGCGGGACGCTTCGATGCCGCCTCGGCCTGGGCGGGAAAGGCCTGTGGAGAAATGCCGACTTTCCTGATGGCGCTCGCCATCACCGCGGCCAGCCACGCGCTTGCCGGCAAGATGGACAAGACGCAACAGGCCATGCATCTGTTGCGCCAGATCGACCCCGCGTTGCGCATTTCGGATCTCGGCGGCTGGCTTCCGTTCCATGCGCCGGCGGATGTCGCCCGGCTCGCGGAGGGGCTGCGCCGGGCCGGGCTTGCGGAGTGAGGTATGCCAGGCAAGAACATCAGCCGTCCGCTTTCCCGTGGGATCCTTTCAGGTAGCACACGACGCGCGGAGCGGACGCCCCTTGCCGCGCAGACTTTGGCGTCCACACCGGCACGCACTTCAATGTCACGCTCTTATGTGCCGGTCAGTCCTGCTGCCTGACGATGCGCAGTCGCGCGGCCTGCACGCCGGGCAGCGCGCGCACGGCGCGCAGCAGGTCGGGGATCGCGTCGACGCGCCAGTCCTCGCCGAGCTCGAGGTCGGCCTGGGCGCTGCGGTTGC
>Ga0134126_10014247_pt1 | contig 10039 bp, 8 predicted proteins | sample KB31752_FD_96881 | JGI IMG/M metagenome (GOLD analysis project Ga0134126, IMG submission 96881) | Terrestrial soil microbial communities with excess Nitrogen fertilizer from Kellogg Biological Station, Michigan, USA - KB3-175-2 | ecosystem: Environmental > Terrestrial > Soil > Unclassified ...
CCGCGCCGAGCACTTCGAGCTGAGCGACTACCACCCGCATCCCGGCATCGCCGGCATCCCGGTCGCGACGTGATCGCGATCGTCGTCGCGCATTCGAGCAACCGCGTGATCGGAAACGAAGGCGCGCTGCCCTGGCGCCTGCCGTCGGACATGCGCCGCTTCCGCGAGCTGACGAGCGGCCACACGGTGCTGATGGGCAGGCGCACCTACGAGTCGCTTCCCGACGCGTTCCGCCCGCTGCCCGGCCGGCGCAACCTGGTGCTCTCCGGGGACCCGGGCTACCGCGCGGAGGGCGCCGAGGTCTTTGCGTCGCTGGATGAGGCGCTCGCCGCGTGCGAGGGCGACTGCTTCGTGATCGGCGGCGAGGTCACCTACCGCGACGCGCTGCCGCTGTGCGAGCGCGTGTACGCGACGGAGATCGACGCCGAGCTGGAAGGCGACGCGTACTTCCCGGCGGTCGACCCCGCGGAGTGGCAGCTCGTGGAGGACGGCGAGCGGCGCGTAGAGAACGACCTCGGCTACGCGTTCCGGACGTATGAGCGCGCTGTATAACCTCGACGCCGCGCGGGGGTCCGAGCAGCTCGAGCGCATGCGCGCGCTGGAAGCCGAAGGCGTTTGCATCTTCTGCCGCGAGCCGCCGTTCGAGCACGAGGGCGAGCACTGGTACGTGACGCCCAACGACTTCCCCTACGAGGGCACCTCGGCGCACTACCTGATCGTCGCCAAGCGCCACGTGCAGGCTTTCGAGGAGCTACCCGACGACGCCGGCGCCGAGCTGTGGGCGCTCCGCCGCGAGCTGGCGGCCCGCCTCGGCGCGCCCGCCTATGCGACCGTCGAGCGAAGCGGCGACATGCGGCTCAACGGCGGCTCGGTCGAGCACCTGCACGTGCACTTCGTCGCGCTCGACGCAGCGCCGGCGCAGACCGTGCGCTTCCGCGTCAGCGCGCGCGGAGCCGGCTAGCCCGGCGGCGGCGTATGCTCGCTCTGCCCACGAGGGGGAAGGAGTCCCGATGATCCGCAGGTCACGAACCGTCCTTGCGCTCACGACCGCGCTGATCGCGCTCGTAGCGCTGCCCGCGAGCGCCTCGGCCGGCGTCGAAACGGGCCTCCTCCCGCGCGTGCAGGCCGGCCCGCCCACGGCCGCGCCGCTCGCCGCGCTGGGGCTCTCGGCGCGCCCGCGCGGCGCACGCCATCGTCACGGGCGCGCGGGCTCGGTCACGACCGCCGGCGGTCCGGCCGCCGCCGCGCCGGCCGCGGCACCGCTTGCCGCGCCGCTCGTGAACTTCGACGGCGTCAGCTCGCGCGACAGCGCCGAAACGAACTTCGGCCAGCAGTTCGAGCCGCCCGACCAGGGGCTGTGCGTCGGCAACGGCTTCGTGCTCGAGCCGGTCAACTCGGCCTACCGCGTCTACAACGAAGCGGGCAGCTCGCTGGCGGGTCCGTTCAACGTCAACGGGCCGTTCAACGAAGGGCTGAAGGAATTCACCAGCGATCCGCGCTGCTGGTACGACGCGGCCGACCACACGTGGATCGCGATCATCCTCGCGATCGGGCCGACCGAAGAAAGCTCGAGCCTCGACATCGCTGTCAACAACTCGGGCGACCCGCGCACGCTGTGGACCGCGTACAAGCTCGACACGACCGATGCGCACGGCAACGAATGCCCGTGCTTCGGCGACCAGCCGAAGCTCGGCATCGACGCCTTCAACCTGTACGTGACGACCGACGAGTTCTCGATCCTCGGGCCGGCGTTCAACGGCGACCAGATCTACGCGTTCGCGCTCAAGGACCTCGTCGGCGAGAAGCCCGCTGTGCACTTCGCCCACTTCTCGAACCTGAAGATCGCGGGCGAACCCGCGAACGCGATCCAGCCGGCGATCACCGACGAAGAAGCGCCGGCCGAGTACATGATGGGCTCGATCGACCCCACCGAAACCGAAGGATCGAGCATCGGCGTGTGGGCGCTCACCGGCGCCCGCGGCGTCGCGAAAGGCACCGCGCCCACCCTCTCCAGCCGCGTGCTCTCATCCCAGCGCTTCGTGATGCCCGTGCCGGCGGCGCAGAAGGGGAGCCACTCGAAGATCGAAGCCGGCGACGACCGCATGCAGCAGACGCAGTTCATCGGCGGCAAGCTCTGGGGAGAGCTCGGCACGAGCCTCGTGGCGCCCCGCGAGAAGAAGCTCCACGACGGCGCCGCCTGGTTCGCGGTCGAACCGGCGCTCAGCAAAGGCACGCTGGGCAGCGCCACGAAAATCGGCGCGCAGGGCTACGTGACCGCGCCCGGGGAAGACTTCATCTACCCCGCGCTGCAGGTGACGCCGTCGGGCGGCGGCGCGATGGTCGGCACGCTCACCGGCAAGGAACGTTTCCCGAGCGCCGCTTACTCGCTGCTCTCGCCCGGGCCGGGCTGGGGGCCGATCGCGGTCGCGGCGGAAGGGACGACCAACTACGACCCGAAGGCCGAACGCTGGGGGGACTACTCCTGGGCGATCCTGGCCCCGAACGCGAAAGCGGTCTGGATGGCGACGGAGTACGTGCCGCCGGCGTCCAGCCAGACGGTCGACGGCAAGCGTGACTGGGGCACGCGCGTCTTCGAGGTGCCGACCGGCTGAGGGCGATGACGGCGAACATCGCCTTCGCGTTGTGTGCCGCCGTCCTCTCGCTTGTGATCGTCGTCGGGGCGGCGCTGAAAGGCCACTGGTGGGTCGCGGCGGTCTATGCGCTGCTCGTGGCGGGCTTCCTCGCGCGGGCGGCATACGGAAGGGCCCGCAAGGACCCGGCCGAGCCGCGCTCCACGGGTCCCGAGCACGCCTCTGAGCGTGAGCTGCGCCGCGCGCGCTTCAAACGCCGCTGACCTGACAGACTCTGCCCGTGGCCGCCTACGAGCTCAACGGCAAGGTCGCGATCGTCACGGGAGCAGCGCGGGGGATCGGGTTCGCGACCGCCCGCGCGCTGATCGCACGCGGCGCCTCGGTCGCCGTCGTCGACCTCGACCCAGGCGCCGCCGAGCAGGCCGCCGCGCAGCTGCACGACACGCGCGCGATCGGCCTCGCCGCCGACGTGACCGACCGCGGCGCCCTCCAGCGCGCCGTCGCTGCCACCGTCGAGCGCTTCGGTGGGCTGGATGTGATCGTCGCCAACGCGGGCATCGCGAGCCGGCCCGCCTCGTTCCGCGCGATGCCGAGCGAGACGTTCGAGCGCGTGCTCGCCGTCAACGAGATGGGCGTGTACCGGACCGTCGAGGCGGCGTTGCCGCAGATCGTGCCGCGACGCGGCCACGTCGTGGTGATCTCCTCCATCTACGCGTTCTTCAATGGCGTCGGGGCGATCCCCTACGCGATGAGCAAGGCGGCGGTCGAGCAGTTCGGGCGCGCGCTGCGCGTCGAGCTCGCTCCGCACGGCACCGGTGTCAGCGTCGCGTACTTCGGCTTCATCGACACGGAGATGGTGCATCGCGCGATCGACGCCGACCCGCTCGCCAATCGCCTGCTCGAAACGCTCCCGAAGCCGCTGCACAAGCGGCTTTCCCCGGCGGTGGCCGGAGAGGCGATTGCGCGCGGCATCGAGCGCCGCAGCCCGCGCATCATCCGGCCGCGCCGCTGGGCGGTGTGGTCGGTGCTGCGCGGCGTCGTGAACCCGCTGACCGACGCTCAGGCCGCGCGCGACGCGAGCACCGATGCGCTCGTGCGCGAGTTCGACGCGCGCGCCGGAGAAGACCAACCGACGACGGCGTAGGGACGCGCCGCTACGCTGGTTGACCGCTCTGCCGGGCGTCCTGGCAGGTTGTAGTTGTACGTGAGCACGATCAAGACATCGCCGCGACGCCTCGCCCTGCCGGTGGCGCTCGCCCTCTGCCTGCTGTGCGCGGGCGCGCTCGCGCACGCGATCAGCGCGCGGGCGGCCGAAACGACGCAGATCCTCAAGCTGCTGAACGCCGAGCGCGCTGCCAACGGCATCCCGGCGGGCGTGGTGGAGAACCCCGTCTGGAGCGTCGCCTGCCGGCTGCACAACGCGTATGAGGCGCGTTACGGCGCGCTCAGCCACGAAGAGACCGAAGGCAAGCCCGGGTACTCCAGTGCGGGCAACCTGATCGCGCGCACCTCTGTGCTCGCGCAGGGGATCTTCTGGGGGGCCTCGCCGTCGTCCGCGAACGGCGACCCCTACGACAACGCCCCCTTCCACCTCTTCGACCTGCTCAACCCGCGCATCGCGAGCACCGGCGCCGCCGACTCCGAAGGCTTCGGCTGCGTGGAGATCGAGCTCGGCACGCTGCGTGCCGCACCGGCCGCCGTCAAGGCGTACAGCTACCCCGGCAACCACCGCCGCGGCGTCCCGGTCTCCCAGCGCTCCGAAGAGCAGCCCGAAACCCCGGCGCAGGCGGTCGGTCTCGGCAAGCGCACGACCGGGCCAAACCTGTTCGTCTACTTCGACGGGCCCTGGAGCAACGGCTCGCGCGCGCAGCTCACCGAAGCGACGCTGCGCTCCGCGCACGGCTCGGTCGCCCTGCGCTGGATCGACAACGCGAGCTCCAACCTGCTGCCGCCGACGGGCGCGATCCTCGTGCCGGTCGCGCCGCTGCGCCCCGGCACCACCTACTCCGTCTCGGTTAGCGGCATCGTGACCGGCGTGATGCCCGGGACGAGCATGGAACAGGCGCTTTCCTCCTGCCAGCAGGAAGGGCCGGGCGGCGCCGTCGAATGCGGCCAGCCGCCGAGCACCGCGTGCTTCGCCGACTTCGCCACGCAGCTAGCCGTCTGCGGCCTGTCGCGCACGTGGGACGTCGCCGAGAGCTTCTCGTTCAAGACGGCGGGACGCGCCCGCAAGCACTGAGGATGGTCGCCTCGCCCGCGATCCGATGGGCGCAGGGCCACGGCGACCTCGCGGGCGCGCTCGCGTTGCGCGAAGAGGTCTTCGTCCGCGAGCAGGGGGTGCCCGTGGAGGAAGAGGTCGACGGCCGCGACGACGAGGCATTGCATCTGCTCGCGTTCGAGAACGAGCGCGTGATCGGCACGCTGCGCCTGCTGTTCGACGGCACGACGGTCAAAGTCGGCCGGGTGGCGGTCGCGCGCAGCTCGCGCCGGCGCGGCGTGGCGGCGGCGATGCTCGAGGAGGCGATCGCCGAGGCGCGCAGGCGCGGCTGCACGCGCGCGCGGCTCGCGTCCCAGCTCGACGCCGTGGCGGTCTACGAAGGCGCGGGCTTCGCGGTCGAGTCCGGCGTCTTCGAGGAGGCCGGGATCGCCCACGTCTGGATGGGCCGCACCCTGGGCGCGCCCGCGTGAGCGGGGCTGCCCGGAGCAGCGCCGCCGACGAGTCGCTTCTCGTCATCTTCGACTGCGACGGCGTGCTCGTGGACTCCGAGCCGATCTCCAACGGCGTGCTTGCGGAGATGCTCGGCGAGCAGGGGCTCACGTTGAGCCTCGCCGAGGCGCGCGCCCGCTTCCAGGGGCTGCTCCTCTCGCAGGTGGTCGAGCGCGCCGAGCGGATGCTCGGGCACCCGCTGCCCGCGGGCTGGCTGGACGAGTACGTCGAGCGCCGCGCTGCCGTGTTCGCCGCCGAGCTGCGGGCGCTCGACGGCGCCGCCGAGCTCGTCCACGCCCTGGTCGCCGCCGGCGTCGCGGTCTGCGTCGCCTCGCAGGGCAGCCTGCGCAAGACGGAGCGTTCGCTCGCGCTCACCGGGCTCGAGACGCTGTTCGCCGCCGGCGCGCGGTTCTCCGCCGAGCAGGTGCCGCACGGCAAGCCCGAGCCGGACCTGTTCCTGCTGGCCGCCGAGCGGATGGGGTTCGTGCCCGAGCGCTGCGTCGTCGTCGAGGACACGCCGTCCGGTGTCACGGCCGCGCGGCGCGCGGGGATGCTCGTCTACGGGCTCGCCGCCGACAGCGACGCGGGCGCCCTGCGCGAGGCGGGCGCGATCGTCGTCAACGCGCTCGCCGAGCTGCGTGCGCCGCTGCTCGAGGCCGCGACGGCGCCGGCCGGCGGTGTACACAGGGTTGACAGTTAGTCACCACTCTGACAGGATCGCGCGAGCACGGGTGGAGGGGCCGTGCCACTACACGGAGGGATATCTGTGGCACCTACGGCTGCCCGGCTGCGCGAGCGCCTGGCCTGCGCACTCGCGCTCTCGCTTCTGCTCGCCTTCATCGCCGCCTCGACGGCTCAGGCCGCGGGGCCGGCCCCGGCGGCGCCTCCGAGCATCGGCGGCAAGGCCGTCGACGGCAAGCGCCTGAAAGCCGCGGCCGGCAGCTGGTCGGGTGCCAAGCCGATCGCCTACGCCTACGCGTGGCAGCGGTGCAGCGCCACGGGCACCGGCTGTGCGCCGATCGAAGGCGCGAGCGCTGCCACCTACACCCTCACGACCGCCGACGTCGGGCACCGGCTCCTCGTCACGGTCACTGCCAGCAACGGAGAAGGCAGCGGCGAAGCCACGAGCGCGCCCTCCGCGACGATCGCCCCGGCGGCGCCCAAGCACAAGGGCGCGGGCCCGGCGGTCTCGGGCGCCCCCCGCGACGGGGAGGTCGTGAACGCGAGCACCGGCGGCTGGAAGGGCTCGGCGCCGCTGTCCTTCTCCTATCAGTGGCAGTCGTGCACCGGCAGCTCGTGCGCGCCGATCGCCGGCGCGACGTCGGCGAGCTACCGACCGGTCACCGAGCAGATCGGCCACAGGCTGCGCGTGCTCGTCACCGCCTCCAACGCCGCGGGCTCCGCCGCCAAGGGCTCGAAGAAGACGGCCGCCGTGGTGGCCGGGCCGCCCGCCAACACCGGCCTGCCGAAGGCCGCCGGGCTGCCGATCGTCGAGCAGACGCTGACCGCCGAACCGGGGACCTGGGCGGGGACCGGGCCGTTCACCTACACCTACCAGTGGCGCTCCTGCAACCTGGTCGGCGAATGCGAAGACATCGCCGGCGCCGACGAAGCGACCTACACGCTCGGGCCCCTTCAGATCGCCAGCTCGATCGAGGTGGTCGTGACCGCGCACAACGCGCAGGGCTCGTCCTCGGCGACCTCCGAGGAGACCAACCTGATCACGGCGCTGCTGCCGAAGAACCTCGGCCTGCCCTCGATCGCGGGCCTGCTCCAGGACGGCGGCCTGCTGTCGGTGCTGACCGGCAGCTGGGAAGGCACCGGTCCGCTCGAATTCAGCTACGCGTGGGAGCTGTGCGACGCGGCCGGGCTCGAATGCGAACAGCTCAAAGGGGCGCTCGGCGCGACCCTCGGGCTGCTCTCGAGCGCGGTCGGCAAGACCGCACGTGTGATCGTCACCGCCACCAACTCCGCCGGCTCGACCTCGGCGACCTCCGAACCGACGAGCCTGATCAAAGCGCTGCTGCCCTCGAACCTCGGGCTGCCCTCGATCACGGGCCTGCTCGAAGACGGCGGGCTGCTCTCGGCGCTGACGGGGAGCTGGTCGGGGACGGGGCCGCTCAGCTTCGGCTACCAGTGGGAACGCTGTGACTCCGCGGGCGCGAACTGCGAAGCGCTCGAAGGGCAGACCGGCTCCGCCCTGAAACTGATCACGGGCCTGATCGGCTCGACCGTGCGCGTCGCCGTCACCGCGACCAACGCGGGCGGCTCGAGCACTGTGACCTCGCCCACCAGCAGCCTGGTCAAAGCGCTCGTGCCCTCCAACATCGGTCTGCCTTCGATCACGGGGCTGCTCGAAGACGGCGGGCTGCTGTCCGCGTTCAACGGCACTTGGTCCGGGAGCGGGCCGCTCGACTTCAGCTACGTGTGGGAACTGTGCAACGCGGCGGGTGGTGCCTGCGCGCCGATCTCGGGCGCGCTCGACTCGACCCTGTCGCTCCTCTCCGGCGAGGTCGGCAAGACGGTCCGGCTCGCCGTCACCGCGAGCAACGGCGCCGGCTCGAGCACGGCGACCTCCGAACCGACGAGCGTGATCGGCGCGCTGTTGCCGTCGAACCTCAAACTGCCGTCGATCTCGGGCCTGCTGCAGGACGGCTCGTCCCTCAGCGGGCTGCTCGGGTCGTGGTCGGGCACCGAACCCGCCTTCACCGAGCAGTGGCAGCGCTGCAACGCGGCGGGCGCCGAATGCGTGGACATCAAAGGCGCCACCGGATCGACGCTGGGCCTCGTGGAATCGCTTGTCGGCGGCACCGTGCGGCTGCTCGTGACCGCGAGCAACTCGGCCGGCTCGACGACGGTCGCCTCGCAGCCGACCGATCTGATCAAAGCGCTGCTGCCCTCGAACAGCGGCCTGCCCTCGATCACCGGCCTGCTTCAGGACGGTTCCGCGCTGAGCGGAGTGCTCGGCTCGTGGAGCGGGACGGGCCCGCTCGGCTACAGCTACCAGTGGTTGCTGTGCAACGCCGAAGGCGAAGGCTGCAAGCAGGTCTCGGGGGCGACCGAATCGACGCTCGGCCTGCTCACCGGCATGATCGGCTCGACAGTGCGTCTCGCGGTCACCGCGAGCAACGCCGCCGGCTCGACCACGGCCACCTCGGCTCCGACCAGCCTCGTCAAAGCGCTGCTGCCGTCGAACACCGGCCTGCCGGGCATCGCCGGCTCGCTGATCGACGGGTCGCTGCTGAGCGCCGGGCACGGCTCGTGGACCGGATCGGAACCGGTGAGCTACGCCTACCAGTGGCTGACCTGCAACGCGGCCGGCGAAGGGTGCAAAGAAGTCTCCGGCGCGACCGGCTCGACGCTCGGGCTGCTGACCGGCATGATCGGCGGCACGGCGCGTGTCGTCGTCACCGCGACGAACGCCGCAGGCTCGGTCTCGGCGACCTCGCCGGCTACCGGGCTGATCAAAGCGCTGCTGCCGTCGAACAGCGCGCTTCCGTCGATCGCTGGCTCGCTGATCGACGGCTCGCTGCTGACAGGGGGCAAGGGTTCCTGGATCGGCTCGGAACCGAGCTGCTCCTACCAGTGGCTGGCGTGCAACGCCGCGGGCGAAGGGTGCAAAGAAGTGACGGGTGCGACCGGCTCGACGCTCGGGCTGCTGACGGGCATGATCGGCGGCACCGTGCGCCTGGCGGTCACGGCCACGAACTCGGCAGGCTCCACGACGGCGACCTCTGAACCGTCGGGCCTGATCAAAGCGCTGCTGCCGTCGAACACCGTCCTGCCGTCGATCGCGGGGCTGCTCGAAGACGGGCGGTCGCTGACCGGCGGCAAGGGATCGTGGACCGGCTCAGAACCGGCGTTCTCCTACCAGTGGCTGCTCTGCAACGCCGGCGGCGGGTCCTGCAAAGAAGTCTCGGGCGCGACGGGCTCGACGCTGGCGCTGCTGACGAGCATGATCGGCAGCACGGTGCGGCTGGCCGTCACGGCCACCAACTCGGCCGGCTCCTCCACGGCGACCTCCGAACCGAGCGGCGCGATCCTCGCGATCCTGCCCAAAGTGCTCTCGTTGCCCTCCGTGAGCGGGCTCGCCGAAGACGGACAGACGCTCACCGGGGCCAAAGGGAGCTGGGAAGGCTCGGAACCGACGTTCTCCTACCAGTGGAAGTCGTGCAACTCCGCCGGTCTCGAATGCAAAGAAGTCTCGAAAGCGACCGGCACGACGCTGGGGCTGACCGAAGCGCTGATCGGACAGACGATGCGGCTCGCCGTCACGGCGAGCAACTCGCGCGGCTCGAGCACGGCGGAATCGGCGCCGACGAGCAGCGTTCTCGCAATCCTGCCGTTCAAGTCGACGGTGCCCACGATCGCGGGGATCCTGCAGGTCGGGAAAGTGCTCGAAGTCGTCCCCAACGGCACCTGGGGCGGCAGCGAAAAACCGAAAGTCAAATGGCAGTGGCAGCAGTGCGGCCTGCTCGGCAAAGAAAACGAATGCACGAGCATCCCGAACGCGGTCGAAAAACTGCTCAAACTCGAACTCAACCTGGTCGGCCTCACGCTCCGCGTCGTCGAATCCGCGACCAACTCCCGCGGCACGGTCACGAAGAACTCGGCGATAACGAGCACGATCCTCGGGCTGCTGCTGACGCCCAGCCAGGGCTCCACGGAAGGGGGCACCGCGGTGAAGCTGTCCGGGACGGGAGTCTCGAAAGCGAGCTCCGTCCAGTTCGGCTCGGCGAAG
>Ga0134126_10014248_pt1 | contig 10039 bp, 5 predicted proteins | sample KB31752_FD_96881 | JGI IMG/M metagenome (GOLD analysis project Ga0134126, IMG submission 96881) | Terrestrial soil microbial communities with excess Nitrogen fertilizer from Kellogg Biological Station, Michigan, USA - KB3-175-2 | ecosystem: Environmental > Terrestrial > Soil > Unclassified ...
AACTAACGAGTTCCTCGAATCCCTAGAGCAAATCGCCAAGGGGGCTCCGGAAGGTAGTCCTGCGCGGCGCTACACCGTGAGTTCGCTCTTTTTGCAGGAGAGCTTCAAGAAGCTGACGGCCAGTGCTGACGAGGAGTTCGTCTTTATCACGGGCAGCGAAATCGACGGCGTGCTCGTGCTGGACCAGTGGGCCGAATTTGCCCACGAGAAGAAAAGCCCGCTCGCGGTCACCGGCGACGTGAGGGCCACGCATAGCCTGCTCATACGCCTGGAGAACTTTGGGCACCGGCTGCTCGCCTCCTTCCATTCGCACCCTGGGCGGGGAGCCGAGGCCACGGCGCCATCCGGCACGGACGAGCGATTCCAGAAACGGCTCGAGGCAGCCGGTCACATCGCGGTAATGGCTATCTTCAGCCGCGACGGCTTTATCCGCTTTCTGCGGCTCGACAGCGACATTGATATCCAAGTTTTCGGGACGGGGGTAGAAAAACATGGACCGGGCATCTTTCGGCTCACCAGCATCGATTAAACGAATCGCGCGCGCCATTCCTGGCGCGCTCGTTCGCCACCAAGACATTGCAGGCTTTGACCAGGAGGCGTACTCCCAAGCGTCCGTGCTCTGCATTGGCGCAGGAGGGCTGATCTCTTTCGTGGCCCCGACGCTCTGCCGCAAGGGCATCGGGCGGCTAATGATCTTAGACCGCGATGTGGTTGAGGCCAGCAACTTAAATCGCCAGATGTTCTTTCCGCGCGATATCGGGAAGAACAAGGCGCATTCTCTGGTGCGCAACCTGCAGCCCTACTGCACGGCCGATACGGTTCTCGTCGGGTATGGGTGCAATTTTGAAGACGCGGCGGTCTTAGACGTCCACATGAATCCGGACGTCGTGGTCTGCGGCATTGACAACAATCCGGGCAGGGTCGCGGCGAGTCGGTATTTTCGGCAGCAGGGGATCCCGGCAGTATTCCTAGCGGTCTCTGCCAATGGCGATCACGGCTACGTGTTCCTTCAGGAGCGCTCCGGGCCCTGCCTCGGCTGCTTGTTTCCGGACATGGTCAATGACGACCGGCACCCGTGTCCGGGCACTCCGGCTATCGCCGATATCCTCCAAACAATCGGGGGACTCGCCGTCTACGCCATCGACACCGTCCTTTCGGCGCGTAAGCGCACTTGGAATTACCGCCGATTGTTGCTGTCTGACGGAGGCGGAGACGGCAGTGCCGTTATAGGTGTGCGACTCGGTTGTTCGCTCAATCGCCACAGCGCCGACGAGAATCACTGCGCATCACCGCCGAGGACTGGCAGACGAAATGGCAAATAGGAACACGGTTCTTTGCATCGCACCCTGAAGGCACGAGCTAAGCCGCAAATGCGATAGGCCGGCCGTAATGCGTTCGGTTTAGCTCGACCAGCGCGTTCGGGAAGAACCCCGGAATTGGACATACCTTGCGACTCCACCGACATCGCTGACCGAACTCACCGAGATGCGTATTCTCTTGCTTGCAGAAAGTTAAAGATGCTTTTCGACAGCAATAATTCGGCCGTTGAGATAGATGTATTCGGTAATCGTGTTGAGCGCAGGCGGTGTAATGGAGAAGCCATTCACGGACGATGCCTGCTGGCTGCCGGTTTGAACGTCGACGTTCACTGCGCCGACATTCGCATTGCTGTTGATCACAATCTGCGCCGTAGCCGAGGTTGGGCCGACCACTTTGACGGGGCCAAACGCACCAGCAGAAGCACCTCCGACCGAAACATCAGGCCCAAATCTAGCTATCGTCGCGCCCTGGACGAAATTCGTCAGGTTTCCCGTTATCGCCACGGATAAGGATTGCCCAGCCGCACCAGAATTAGGGCTTATTGAACTGATGCTAGATGGCGGGCCTATTGTGAGCGCGGCAGTAGCCGTACTCACAGTCGTGAACGCTGTACCCGTTGTAGTAGATCCAGACACGGTCACTTTGAACACCGTCGACGTCGAGACGCTGATCGTGGCCGGTATTAAGAACGTCACGCGCCGAGTTGTGCCTGCTATAAGAGTTACAGCACTGGGAGTCGTTATTACTCCGGTGCCACTCGGTTGGGGGTCAAGGCGGACGGTGGTGGCCGATGCATTGATGGTCCCTGCCGGAAAATTAGACCCGGTCACGTTCACAGACGTGATGCCCGCTTGGCCCGAACTCGGGGAAGCGGCTGGACTAAGTGTGACCTGTGCGTTCCCCGGGCTAGCCACGAGCATCGCGACTGCAAGTATCATTGAAATCAATATTAAGCGACTGCGCTTTGCATGTTTGGTCGTAACGACGTTCGACCTTCGGCCCTTCATGGCGAAAGCGATACTCGCCAGGATGACGGCCGCCGTCGAGCGTGGCTCGGGAATCTCAGTCCCCGCTGCGTTTGCCGCCAGTAGGGCAAAATCCGTTCCCGCCGCCAGGAATGGACCCGTTGAGGGAACGATCGTCACGGTCACTAGCGGAATGGCATCGAATACAGTCGAATCCGACAGCGTCAGCGATGCTTGATCCAAAGAGAGCGAGATGCTCGCGGAATCAAACGTTAACGTATCTGGAAACTGCAATTGCGCGGGAGTGATGCTGCCGCCGACCACATCCGGCACGCTATATGTCTGAAGCATGCCGCCACTCACAAGCGTCACGACTATATTCTTGAAGGTTATCGGGCTATAAACCGGAAAGTCGGGGGGCAGCGCGAATCCGCCTACGCCCGGATCACCGGTGTAGTTGGAAATTGTAAACGCGTTTACCCCCGAACTACTTTGACTGGCCAGAACCAATTGGTCAAATGAGAACGTGCCTAACAACATCGGATCGGCCGAACATGAAGCGATCGTCAACAACACACCTAACATTAATCGATACATTAAGTTCTCCCCCTGCCAGTGATCAGCTCTATATTTCAACCCATGAAATGCTCGGCAACATTTCACCCGTGCGGACGAAATGCCGTACGATGGTCCTTTCGGTCGCAAGAGATAAGGCAAACTGTTCCGGGACTGGTGTTCGTGTACCGCCCATGAGAAAGCTCAACTCGCCTTTACCCTGATGGAGAGGCGCTACCTCGATTGCCATTCTAAAATGGGAATTATCCGGTTCAGTAAATTGTATGCAACCGCGCTCACGGCCCATTCCCATCAGCAACATGCTTCCGCTATCACTCAATAGCTCGCAGAAGAACGGTTCACGGTCGCGGGCGTGCTCAAACACGGTAGCGATATCATCCTCGCTAGATAGCGTTATCCCATTGAGTGGATTACCTGCGTCCTGCCTATCAAAAAATCTTGCAGTCATATTTGTTATCGCCCGGCGAACGGAACGACAGTTCCGTCCGGCAGAACTACGTTTAGCATCGTACCAGAAGGCAGCATGCGCGGTAGCAGACGTGAACAGCTACTGCAGATCGTAGGGTTATTTATAAACAGAGTACCTTCGTTGATGTTCTGCTGTTGAAGCAATGCGGCCGCATGCCCTTCTACATGGGATCGCGTGATGATGTCAAATCCAGGGCTCCTTGACGGCATAGAGGAGGCGGGCCCGTCGAAACCACTGATGAGTTCGGTATCGCCCTGGATTGTGCGGAGAAGCGCGTTTGTCTTCCCGCCGGCCACAAATTCCTTCAGCGAGACTTCGGCAGTTGCGGTAGGATGCTCAGTAATGTACAGAAGGCCGCTTTGTAGTAATGATTTGCCTATCCCGAGACCGAAACCAATATCCGCGGCAGTAGTAATGACATTTGCTGTATTCTGAACGACCTCGGTTACGCCGCTAGCAACAGCCAGCGGGTCGCCGGCCTTGATTCCAATCGTTATGTCACTAACCGCATGGCCGAACAGAATATTTAGCGGGTTGTATTTTTGGGAATTGGAAAGGAAAGATTGCCAGCTGCGGCCATCTGAATCCACGAACGCCAGGGGGTTAGTACGGGCGTAACTATACCGATTCCAGCTTTGGGGATCAGTGATTCTAGTCGGAACGTATCGTGGGTCGGGACTTTGAAACCGTCCTTGAGTAGAAGAATAGTACCGGCTACGAAAATAGTCAAATCCGCTCTCGATGTCGCGCTCGTTTCCAGTGAACCGGAGTCGCAGCGCGTCATTTCCGCCATATCCACCCACTGAATTGCGCCCAGAGATGGAGGAATCGAGTTCTTCACCGAATGGCAGGTAGTCATGCCGTGCCTTCAGGGCTCCAAAGGCGTCTGTGACCACGCGAAGATTGCCTATGTGGTCGGTCTGCAAGTATTCCGTCGTTTGGACCGGGGCTGAATTAGAGTATTCGGCGACGGTCTGACCGAAAACATCGCCTACGTAGACTGTGATAGTCCCGTTTGCCGTCTGCTTCACCCTCTGCCCGTCACCGTCGTAGCTATAGGATAGGGTGCCGTACGCAGGAACCTGAGCTCTGATTTGCCGGTTTTCCGCATCATATGCCATTGAACGAAAGCCGTCCGTCGCGAGATTCCCGGCGGCATCATACCCAAACCCAACATTCTGGTTCTTGGCGTTGAATGCAGAGAGCGACTGCGGCGTCATGGCTGGGCTTGGTATGAGACTGCCATTTAGAACGGCCCGATTCCCAAACCTATCGTAAGCGTAGTTCTGTCCCCAGCTCTGGACCGTTCCGGCAACTTCCCACGCGGCACTCATCCGGTTAGCACCGTCGTAGGTAAATTCTTGAGTTATCGGCTGAGCCACGCCCGGGAGAAGGATCGAGTGGGCTAGGACGTTTCCGTTATTTCCAATTCCTTGTGCCGAAAACGTATAGGACAGGCCGACTACGCTCATCGGATTCGTGGCCGTCCCGAGGTTTAGTTGAATTGGTTGAAGCTGGTTGTTATAGGTGTTCTGCTGAATCAGGCCGTTCCCCAGGGTGAGCTGCTGAATGGCCCCATGCGGCGCGTATTGAATGGCGGAGGCGTATGGCAGTTGGCTGTTCACAAATCCACTCAGGTCCCGAACGCGGCCGGCGCCGTCATACAAGTAGTTGATTATTCTGCCGGATGGGTACACTTCACTGACCAGCTCCCCGGAGGCATCGTAACCATAGGACATGAAATAAGCCTGCCCGTCAATCCGCTGGACTGAGGCCGACGGGCGGCCTAAAGCGTCGAAGGCTGTGACCGCCATGGACGATACCGAAGAACTCGTTGCAGTCAGATGCCCGACCGAGTTGGAGACTGCCGGATCGTCATACGTGTATGTAGCAGTCGGAGTTCCGTCAGAGTACGCCTTCTGCTTTAATCGGTCTAGCGCGTCATAGCTATACGTGGTCGTGATGTTACGGCTATCCTCGCGGCTCGCGAGGTTGTTGTCCGCGTCGTAACCGAAGACGGTTGTGCCCGTCTCTGGGTCGGAGAGTTGAATGAGACGTTTGAGCGAATCGTAAGTGAGATGCCGAACTTCAGCACCTTGCGTGATGGTGACAGCGCTATCGAGCGCGTCGTAGCTGTAGCTGGTGACGTAGTTGAGCCCCGAAGGGTCTTCGGTGACTTGGACCGTCCGGCCCAGCCCGTCCGTCACGGTACGCGTCACTTTGAGCGCCGGGTCCCGTACCGTCGTTTGGTTTCCGGAGTAGGTAGTAAGAGTCGTCGAACTGTCTTGTGACAGAAACGTGGTCGGCCGGTCGATTCCGTCGTAGGTGGTCGTGGAAAAGACGATCGGGTCGCCCTGCCGTGCTGGGTTAAACTTCAACTGAATGCGGCCGAGGGCATCGTACTGCGTTTTGGTCGAGATGAAGCTGCTGCTGTTCTCGTATTGCCGAGTCTCGATGACGCGGCCGAAGCCATCTGTTGTTGTTTCCGTGTGGAATTGGTTGTCACCGAACTGGAGTTGATCACTTCTTCGTATCAAAGTCCTACGGGCGTCGTCGTACGCGATGGTGCTTTGGCTCTTAGCACTGCGGTTTGCCGCTTCCGTGATTTGTGTTATCCGATCGAGAGGGTCATTGTAGCTATAGCTGCTAACAGTCCCGTTCGAGTCCTGTTGGTCAACGACTTGGCCGGTGTAAAAGTCATACTGCTGCTGGGTGGTGTGCCCAAGCGCATTTGTGCTGCAGGTCTTGAACGCATACGAGGTTTGGCCGCTCAGCTCAGAGGGCGCCGACGTGTCAGCGGTGCTGCCGGTTGGGCTTCCGAACCGGTCAGTGTAGTCATACCGGGTCGTAAAACCGCGCGGGTTCGTGACGCTGGTCTGATTGCCAGCAACGTCGTAGCTGTAGTGGGTTACGAGTGGCTGGTTACCAGGTATGACGAACCGCCAAATCGTGGTGAGATTCCCACGTGGGCGGTAGCTGCTCGTGTAGCCGCTGTCCAAGTTGACAATGTTCGGCCGGTCAAGAGGGGCAGTCTCATCTTGAAAAAAGAAGGTTTTGGCAGCCTCTTGTTCAGCTCCAGATGTCGGGTCGACTTGGTAAACGATTTCGTCGTTGGGAAGGTTAAGGATGTGAATGGCGTCGCTCGTGTAGTCCGCACCGTTTTCGCTTGTAACGTAATTGCGAATAGTATGCCTCAGCGAAGGGCCTGGAGAACCTGAGCCAAAATCATACTCACGGATATCGGTGACATTGTTGAATTGGTCATACCTGTAGACCTGCTGCGATGTCAGGCCGTTGTCTAAATACGTGTGGGTCGCCAAGAGCCGCGGGTCCCTAGAAGGCATCGCGCTCGTCGCGCCGGTCCACCATGCCGCCGGCGCCCGAGCGGCCCACTCGTAGTGGGCACCGCGGAGAAGTGTGATGCCATCTTTGTCCATTCGGCTTGTGTGGAACTCAAGACCTTCCATCCAACTGGAATATCCCCAATTGCCGGTGGTGCCCTGAAACAGGATGGGGTTCGGCCGATAAGCAGCAATAACGGAGGGATTGCCAAAGTAATAGTGTTCGGCATGAGATTGTCGATTGTTGTTCGTGTCGAAGGTTTCTTCGACCACCACTGTCTGATAATCATCCGTGGTGGATCCGCTATAGCTGGCGGTGAATACCGTTCGACTGGTAGTGCTGGTGCCGTCGTCGAGAACGCGTCGCTCGCCAACCCGTCGGTAGATCGCGTAACTGGTGCCGTCCGTGATAACGCCGCTCGAGTTCGGAACGTTGGTCGCGCCCTCGACGAAGATGTATTCAACAGCGGCGCCCGTCGGCAGCACTACTCTCCGAGGCTCCCCGAAGTGGTTATATTGGAAGCGGTAGCTTCTGCCGTTCGGCAAGGTCACTGAGGAAACGACCTCTTCGTCGTAGGTGAATGTCGGGCTGCCATTAAGCTGGGGAAAGAGTTGGCTATACGTTTGGGGCGTCTCCCCGGGGTAGAGAGAGTTGCTCAGCAGAGCAAAGCTTATATCGACCGTTCGCTGAGCGCCACCGAAGCCTTTGTATGTGATGGTGTCGTGCGACCCGCCCGTCGAGAAGTGATTTGTGACCTGAATGGTGCGGTTTAGAGAATCCGTTACAGTGGCCAGGAATCCGCTGACGTCATATTGAAAAGAGATCAGATTTCCGTTTCTGTCACGTATGGAAGAGACTCGGCCATTGACTATCCGGTAGCGAGTTCCGTCGGGCCACATCAGATTTCCGGTGGGGTAGCTCAGGATCTCGAAGTTTGTGACTGCTTGCGCAGCATCGCTGATGTCTGTATCCGCGATGAATTTAAGGCCAGAGGAATCAGTGCTAGAGAAGGCGGTCCCCCGAGAAGTTCCCGTCGTGCAACCCGTCCCTAGCGGCTGCCCGTCCCATTTGTCGTCCCGAAGGGGAATTTCGGTGCCCTGAGGGGTAATAAACGTCAGGCGCTGAACGGTCTGAAGATAGAATGAGAGCGGGCCCACTGGCGTCGAGCACGTCTGGCTTGCATTGCCAATCTGCCGCCCGACCAGGACTCCGGGCGCGTATTTTAACGACGGGTACCAGAATTTCGATGCCGGGACGTACCTGATGGAGGGCGTTGATCCGGTGGGCTGCGCCTCCACGTGCCAGCGGCGTTCGATCGGGAGCAGAATCGAGTATTGTGCTTGGCCTCGCCCAGCACACGGTACATGGGAATAGCAAAGTTCAAATTGCCGCTGTATAAGTTCACGGATTCCAATTCGCTGAGCGAATACGATCCGGCAGGCGCTCCACCTGCTAATGCGGGTGGTGTCGCCCCATCGAGGGGGCTCGATCCGGTCGTCTGGGCAAAGGCAAGGGTAGCCATGAGAAGCGCAGCGGTAAACACGACCCACATACGCACGCGCTGATGGCGTGTCCTCGCCAGGACATCTGCCGATTGAACTCTATTGTTCGAATCCATGCTCTGCCTCTCTAATGACGCGCGGCTGCCTAATCGCCACTATTGATAAATTGAGGTTTGGGCATCTTCAGCAGATGCCGCCGAAACACAAGGGCCCAGTCGACGAAAGCGGTGGATCTTACTACTGTTAGATGATTGGGCGGTAAGAAATCATCGAAGCCGCCGACGCACTCAGCGTCAAATCCGGCTGACTTGAGGGCGTGGATCGCTTCCTCGGCTGCGCGCTGTGGGTCGGGAACGGGCAATGAAATCCCGCTGCCTGTCAGCCCCGTCCGTCCTGCAATGTCTTGATCCACGAGGTGGACGACCGTGTTGTCCCAGAGGAGTGATTGCACGGTAGGGCCTGTTCGAAACTGATATTTCAGCGACACACCGGCGTGGGACAGTAGCTGCAGGACGACGATCTGCGCCGCAGCATTCGGCACGGCGAACAGTCGGTGCCCTTTATCGGGAAACGGCAACGGATTTCTGAGCAGAAGAGCGGTCGCGGCGACGGCCCAAGCGATCATTATGAGAAGAAGGAAAAGCATTTTGCAACCGCATCCCGACCGGACAAAAGACGGAGCGGAACCTCTAAAAGGAATCTAGAGGGATTTCATTAACAAAAGGAGTATGTGACGTTGTAAACTGTTGGGCGATTTCAACTCAGCGGAGTGTTGTCAGGGCACCACAAGTATGTGACGTTCTCTCCGTGGGTAAAGCTCCGTAAGCGTCTCATTTAGATGAGCTTAAAATCGGAGCCGCGCTAGGACTTCCGCATAGCGCCTGTCGCCGCGCAACTTCTTGAAGGGCGGCCAAATCGCAATCCAGCTTAGGAATAAAGCCTTCTCGTCAAATGCGGTGTCCAACGCCGCGAACGCTTTGTCCATCTCATTTTGGGCGGCGTAAACAATCGCGTAATCCGTCGCCGGGATATGCACTAAAGATGCGAGAAGATCAAGCTTCTTCAAGATCTCGTCAACCTTGTCCCGCTCTCCGGACAAGTCATACGAATACGCCAACGTAGATAGCGTAGAGGGATTGCTCCAGCCGCATAACTCTGCGGCGCGCCGCAGGGCGGGAATACCGTCAGCTATTCTCCCCAACTCAAGATCTATAAGACCAATGTACCAGTGGGTCAGGTAGAAGCCTGGGTTCTCCGCCAGCATCGTGGCTAGTAACTTCAGTCCTTCGTCGTATTTTTTGGCGACGTACAGAATCTTGGCGGCGTGCGCGTCGACGACGAGAGTCGGAGGGTCTTCCAAGTCCTGCGCCGACTGGACCGCGGACACCGCGTCGTTTAACTTCCCCGTAGCAGCCAAATGCGCAGCATGCCAGCAGTGAACTGAAATAGAGGAAGGATTCAGAGTTAGGGCTCTCTGGTATTCCCGTTCGGCAGCGTCCCAATCCCACTTGCATATCGATAGCGTGGTAGCCAAGACCGCATGGGCCGCGGCATTTTCCTCTTCAATTCTCAGAGCTGCCAGAGCGTATTCTTCCGCCTTTGGAACAACTTCAATGGGAGGAAATCCCCAGATAGCCATGAAGATGTAGCACTCGGCCAACGCTGAATACGCGTCAGCGTAGTCCGTTTTGCGTTCAATCGCGCGCCGAAACAAGGTGATAGCATCTTGGAGCGTTTCCGGTCTTCGCTGTGCCCAGAGACGCCGACCGTCCAGGTAGTCGCGGTAGGCACTGTAGGCTTCGGTATCGTTCAACGTAATTCGCTGCTTTTTCGCCCGGAAAACTAGAGCGTAGCGCCCTTTCGGC
>Ga0134126_10014249_pt1 | contig 10039 bp, 11 predicted proteins | sample KB31752_FD_96881 | JGI IMG/M metagenome (GOLD analysis project Ga0134126, IMG submission 96881) | Terrestrial soil microbial communities with excess Nitrogen fertilizer from Kellogg Biological Station, Michigan, USA - KB3-175-2 | ecosystem: Environmental > Terrestrial > Soil > Unclassified ...
CCGCAAGCTGGATGGTGAGTACCTTGCCGGCAGGAATGGTCATAGTGACGGGCTGCGGCGGTGCGGAGTTTTGCGGTGGTGCAGAATTTTCCGGCGCAGGTGCACTGTTGGTGGCCTGCGAATTATCTGGGGTCTGGGAATTATTACTCTGGCTGGGTTTGTTGCAACCAATCGCAAACAACAGGGTGAGGCTCAGTATCCACGTTCCGACGTGCACTCTCATAACACCTCCGGTGTCACCGATGAATATCAGAATCAGAACTGAACCAGCAACTCACAGGAGTACAGGTCCATATGACTTCGCTGGATCAACCGAGGTCGTCGGTAAGCGGCAACGCAGGTTCGATTGCCTGAGGCGCATTGCCGTTGCCTGTATTGGTTACGGTGACCGCGTTGTCGGCTGAAGAGGCGGCAGCCGCGGCTGCAATCGGTTCTTCGATCCGAAGAAATTTAGCGGTATTTAGAAGTGTCCGGCCAAGCGAAGCGTTATAGGTGGTCCAGTTGGAATCGTTCTCGGCCTCGCGCTCGAAATGCGCGCGCATGCTTTCCATTTTCGAATCGAGATCATCGAGATAGTGCAACATGAGGGCTTCGGGAAACATGGGCAGCTTCGGCGATCCAAACTCGTATTCACCGTGGTGGCTGATGATGAGGTGCTCGAGCAAGGTTTTGAGCTTATCGGGGAAGTGCGGCATTTGCGCGATTTTTGCCTGCAGCATTTCGAGTTCGATGATCATGTGCCCGAGCAACTGGCCGCGGCTGGTGTATGAAAACGAGCGCGAATAGCTGAGCTCGTGAATTTTGCCGATGTCGTGCAGGAAAGCGCCGGCCAGCAGCAGATCGCGATTGACTTGCGGGTAGTTGCGGGAGAGCAGATCGCAGGAGCGGCACAGCGAGACCACGTGATCCAGCAGGCCACCGATGTAAGCATGGTGCAGCGTCTTGGCCGCGGGCGCATTGCGGTAGGCAGCGCCGATGACTGGGTCTGACATGAAAGACTGAATCAGAGTTTTCAGGTGAGGATCGTCGATGGAGTTGACGAATCCTTCCAGTGCGCGCCACAGGTCATCGACATTCTTTGTGGTCTTGGGAAGGTAATCGGCGAAATCTACCTCGGAGTCGCCCAATTTCCTAAGCTTGTGAATGGTGATCTGGAACCGGTTCTTGTATTTGTTCAGCAGGCCTTTGATCTTGAGAAAATCTTCCTGGTCGAAGGAATCGATCGCATCCTCGACGTTGTCCCACATTTTGGCTTCGATTTGTCCGCAGCGGTCCGCTAGCGTAAGCGCGAGATAGGGCTCACCCGACTTTTTCGGTTTAACCTGCTTGGTGGTGACAACAAAGCTGGAGACTATGACTTTGTTTTCGAAGCGGGCGCAATCGGAGAGGAAGAAATCTTTCATAGCTGTTCGCCGGCCCGCAGGTGTTCGTTTGGGCCAACTCCTGTTGCCGAAAAGCTTAACCTAAAATACGCCCAGTTTCTTTCTCTTTTTGAGCTCTTTGGCCGACGCTTCTTTGGCGGCAGTGGTCACAATGGGCTTGCTCTCGTTGGGGCTGGCGCCGGTGTCCACGTATCCCGGCTTAATGTCGATAAAGGCCTGTTCGCGAAGCTTCTTCAAATATTCGCGCAGCGCCGGCTGCAATCTTTGCATGTAGACGGCTTCCTGAAGGCGGGGCTCGATTTCGTTGAAAGAAGGAACACCAGCGTTCTGGTGCTCCGTCACTTTTAGAATCACAAATCCCTGCTTGGTGCGGATCACGTCAGAAACGTCGTCCTTCTTCATGCCGAAGGTGAGATCTTCAAGCTGCTTGGCAAGTTTTCCGCGCTCGAAAAATCCCAGGTCTCCACCCTGCGCAGCGGAGGGACCTTGCGACTCCTTTTTGGCAATTTCTTCGAAGTTCGCGCCCGCCTTGATCTGCTTTAAGACATCTTCTGCTTTGGCCTGAGCGGCAGCGATTTTGGCCTGATCGTCGCCGGCCTGCTCAGTGGAAATAAGTATCTCGCTGAGCTTCACTTCCTCAGGACGCGCGAGTTCAGACTTGTGCTGTTCGTAAAACGAATGCTCATCGTCTTTGCTGATGTTGATGCGCGATCCCACCTCGCGCTGGATCACCTGCTGGGTAATGATCTCGGTACGCATGTTCTGCTTGAAGTCTTCAAACGATACGCCCTGAGCGGTAGCCGCCTTTTCCAGGTCTTCCATGGTGTCAAGCTTCATCTGCTTGCGCATTTCATCGAGGCGCTTGATGAGTTCGGTGTCGGCAGAAATGTCGAGGTCCTTGCCCTTTTCAAGCAGAAGTTCACGGTCGATCAGCCCGCGAAGCACGTCTTTTTGACCCTGAGCGATTGCTTTCGGAGCGGTGGCAGGATCTTGCTGCTGGGCTTCGTCTTTGAGCTGTTGCTGCTCGCGCTCGTAATCGGTGCGGGTGATGATCTGGTTGTTGACGCGGGCGATGATCTCTTCTACCACGGTATCGGCGGAAAGGATGGAGGGCGCTAAAACAGCCGCGGCAAGAATAAGGCGAAAAAAGACTCTTGACATAAAACATCCAGAAACAAGGGGTATTGAGCTTTGTTTATTGTAACCCTACCAGAGCCGATGGGGAGCGTTTCTGACGTGAAAAACCAAGGCACCAAAAGGAATGTTGCAGAGCATCCTATAATTCACGTGTCGCTGACGCACTCATGAAACAATCTTATCGATCCCGCTTTTGCATTGTCGCCGGTCTGGCGTTGGCGGCTCCGCTTGCATGCCTGGCCGCGAAAGAGTTCTCCATGCCCAAGGCCCAGCCGGCCTTCAGCTTTCCGGCGCATGATCATCACTCCAACGAAAATGTTACCGTTGCTGTCGACCCCTACGACACGCCAGCTAAAGAAGGAATTTTCGTAGTGAAATACCGGGAGCACGAATTGCTCCCAATACTGCTGATCATCACCAATGACTCCGACAATCCTATTGAGCTCGCGGACATGAAAGCGGAGCTTGTAACCTCAGACCGCACGAAGCTCACTCCCGAGAACGAAGATGATATTGTGAGGCGAATTTCCCACCCCAACGCCTCGGGTACCCGTTATCCAGTCCCGTTCCCCACCAAAAAGGCGAAAGGCGGCGTGAACTCGAAGCAAATGGACGAAATCCAGAGCGCGCAATTTCGAGCCAAAGCCGTGGAGCCGCGCAGCTCGCAAATTGGGTTTCTGTTCTTTGACGTTTCGGATATTTCCAATCCCGTGGCGGGTGCGCGATTTTATTTGACCGGGGTGCGCAATTCCTCAGGCAATGAACTGATGTATTTCGAAATTCCACTGGATAAATATCTGCAAAATCAAAAACCGCACTAACCCGGCTGGACCGGAGTGCGGCGCAACAGCGCCCGTTCCTTGGCAGAAAGGCGTTTTAGCTCGGCGCGTGCAGTGCGTATGGCCGCGTTCAGCGTGTGATGCTGGCTCCAGCGGAGAATCTCGGTAGCACCCTCGCGCTGTATTACGCAGTGATAAACCTCCGGGTCCAGGCGCTTGTCGCGCCGAAAGTCAGCAAAAAACGGGCCGTTCTGCAGACGCTCGTAGCGAATCACGTTCGATACTTCCGACTCAATATTTGGATCACGTATCGGCACAATCATTCCACCGACCGGCGGGTATACCCGATCGCCTCAGCGTCTAGAACATAAGAAACTTCCGCATCACAAAACTGGCAAGCTGAGGAGCGCGGAATATTGTTTTCAGGATCGTTCGGTGTAGGCACTGAGAAGGAGCGCAAGCAATTGGGACAAGTCAGAACGAAATACTGCTTTCCATTCAGTGGTATCCACAGGGGAGCGTCGCAAGACTTGACGATATTCGCGCGCAACGGCGAATGCTCCAGCAATTCCCGGATCTTGTTGACCAGAGTCTGGGGCGAATGCTCGTCACCTTTCTGCATGTAAGCATCGGCTATGACGCCGGCAGGCAAATCGTCGGCCACGTATTCGCCGCTCATGGCAATCACTGGAATTTGCGGGAACCTTCGTCGGAAGATCGACAACAGTTCAAAGCCGGACATCCTGGGGAGATTGAGATCGCAAACGATAATGTCTGGAAGGGCCTGCTTCATCATAGCCAGCGCCTGGAAGCCGTCATCTGCACACCGTACGGTGTACCCCAGGGAACTGAAGAGTTCGTCCGCAATCTCGCAGAAGACAGCATCATCATCGACGATCAGCATTCGGTAATCGAACTGTCGCGGCATGGCGGGCGGCTTTCGAGGTTAGGCATCGAGTATCGAGTCGTCTTAAATAACCGTCGATTTGCCGACATTTTGACGCGGCACAGCCTTTGTTCGTTGCAATACAAAGTGGCGGGTGCCTTAATTTTATGGGGAGCTCAGCTTGTGTTCGATACAGTACGTTGTGTACGGCGGGCTAGGTGCATTCCTGTAGGCGGATCAAAGTGGTTGTTTCTCATTCGCTTGCGCATAGATCGTGCCGGCCTAATGCTGAGTCGAGCGCGAACCTTTTCGCATCCGAGAAGGGACCACCGAGTAGTCGCCACCGGCTTGCGAATCACCGCTGGTTCGAACGAAAGCCTTTACCGAAATCTCCAGTTCGGTGGTGACCGTTTCCCAGACATTCACCATGTCCGGAATAAGATAGCTGACCTGGATTGCGAGCAGGTTCTGCTGTACGCAATCTGCTATAGAGCGCAGAAGGATTTTGGCTTCGCGTACCACAAGTGGAACGCTGTAGCCCTGCTTGCGGCGCGCTTCCCCATGCAACTGGGCGGCGTCTGTATCTGCCGGGGTAATCTGCCGCCCGTGGGCCCTTGCCAGCGCCTGCTTTAGCAGGTGTGGGACATGGTCCTGGCGGTCGGCTTTGGACAGAGGAATTGCGCTGATTTCTTCGTCTTTTTTCACCTCCGCCAGCCAATGCTCGACGATGGAGTCGATGTTCTGCTCGATAATCTCGGGCAAGCGCCGCGGCTGAATTCCGTGCGTCGGCTTTCTGTCGGCGAGCTTTGCCTGGATGGTTTGTACCAGCGACTCAATCTCTGTAGGTTTGATCAGGTAATCGTCTACTTGCTGGCGAATGGCTTCGAGAGCGGTCTCGAAGGCCGGATATCCAGTAAGAATGAAATTCACTGCCGTCGGCTGAGTACGGCGCATCGCGCTGACCACGGTGAATCCGTCCCCCGCATTGCCGACATTCAAGTCAGCGATAAGCACTTCAAACTTCTCGTGCGAGATCAGGCGCAGCGCGTCGGGCACGGTCCCACAAGGCGTGACCGCAAAACCATAGGCTTCCAGCATCAGCGGCAGCGTTGCCCGGATGCTCTCTTCGTCATCAAGAAACAGCACTCGCGGTTTATGGGGCATGATCGGCCTCCAATTCCATGAAGAAAGCGCCACCTATTTGGATGCTGGACCAGACAACAGACAGCCCGTAGATCACCCGGATGAATTGGGTATTGCTTTAGAATTTGTCCGTATTTTCGGAGCAGTTGAATTGACCGTCTATCTAGGGATGGAGCGTCTATGAAGTGGCGATCATTGGAAGAATCAGGGCCAGGGGTGGAAAGACGTTCTCTGGCCGAAGTGCTTGCTGAACGCAAAAACCTGATTGCAAAGTATGTCCCGGCGGATATTCAGGCCATCCACGAGCGCGCCATCGCGGAAGTTAGAGATTCCGGAGTTGCTGGCCGAGCCTCACGCACCGGCGACAAAGCTGCGGACTTTGAAGTCGCCGATCAAAATGGAATCCTGGTTCGAAGCATGGACTTATTGCAAAAAGGCAGGCTGGTCATCTGTTTTTTCCGTGGCCGCTGATGCCCGTTTTGCGTGGCCCAACTGGAATCCATGAATTCAATTTATCCACAAATTCAAGCGCTGGGAGCATCATTGGTCGGTATTTCTCCCCAAACGGTACACCAGTCTTACCTCATGGCCGACCAGCACCGGTTGCGTTTCCCGCTTCTCAGTGACACTGGAAATAAAGCCGCCAGGCAATTTGGGTTGGTCTATCGGGTGCCACATGATCAGCAGGAGGTGTATCAGCGGGCTTTTGTGAACCTGCCATTTGCCAATGGCGATAGCAGTTGGGAATTGCCTATCCCTGCCGTGTACGTGCTGAATCAGGATTCCACGATCTTGTACGCGGCAGCGAATCCGGATTACACCGAACGCCCTGAACCGGGCGAAATTGTGAGCATTCTTTCGAAGCAATAATTCCTGCACCTCTGTGTTCTTCACGGAGCAATTCCACAGAGGAATGCGATACTTTTGCACAGCCTGCGTGACGCGAATGTTCAGTGGTCACAGTCAAGCTGTCCAGAAGTCCTAAACAGGTAAAGCGCGAGTTCCTACAATTCCCAAACAAGGATGACTTTTCCGTATTTGGACCCGAATGGGTTCGGTGAGGGAAAACGCTTCCGGAATTGAGACAACTTATGACTGCTGCCATCGCGCCCACTTCCTTTTCGCCTCCCGCATTGCGTACGAGTGAAAATCCGGCACTGTTGAACTTATTGATTGTGGATGATGAACGCGCCGTCCGAGAGGCTGCACGTGACGCTGCCTTGGTGCTCGGATATCGCGCCGCAGCCGCGGACTCAGCCGACCAGGCCATGCGCTTGCTCGAATCGCAAAGCATCGACGTGGTGCTGTTGGACATGAAGTTGCCGGGCGCAGGTGGCCTTGAAATTCTGCGCCAAATCAAGAGCCGACGGCCGGATATTGAAGTAATTGTGATTACTGGGCACGGCACCGTGGAATCGGCGGTGCAGGCGATGAAAGCCGGAGCCTATGACTTTGTGACCAAGCCGTTCAGCTTGGAGGAATTGAAGCTTCTGCTCGAGCGCGTGGCGTCACATCTGAAATTGAAGACCGAGAACCGCATTCTACGCGAGAAGATCAAGTCGAAGCAGGGCTTTGGGAGCATTATTGGGCGCGCCCCCGAAATGGACAAGCTTTATCGCATTATCGCCAAGGCGGCTCACAGCGCGCATCCGGTGCTGATCCTGGGCGAGAGCGGCACCGGGAAAGAGATGGTGGCGAGGGCGATTCACTATTCGGGGCCGTATCGCGATAAGCCTTTTATTCCCGTCGATTGCGGTTCGCTGGTACCGACACTCATCGAGAGTGAACTCTTTGGATATGTAAAGGGAGCATTCACCGGCGCGACGCAATCCAAGGCGGGGTTGCTGGCCATCGCCGAGGGGGGAACGGTTTTCCTGGATGAAGTTGGGGAACTGCCAGTTGACCTGCAGGCGAAGATGTTGCGCGCGCTTCAGGAGAAAGAAATTCGGCCGGTCGGAAGCACAAAAACGGCGCCAATCAATATACGAATACTGGCGGCAACCAACCGCGACCTGGAAAACGCAGTGGCGCACGGTTCGTTTCGGCGTGATCTGTACTTTCGTTTGAATGTTCTCTCTTTGCGGATTCCACCGTTGCGCGAGCGACGGCAAGATATTCCTCTGCTGGCCGGGCATATCCTCGATCGCCTGTCGCACAATTCAGGCCGGCTGCATGAGGTCAGCGATGACGCCATGCGGGCATTGCTGGCATATGACTGGCCAGGAAATGTGCGGGAGTTGGAAAATTGCCTGGAGCGGTGCTGTGCCATCACGTCGGGCGCGGTCATTCATCTGGTAGATTTGCCGAGCGCGATTACGGGAGCGCCCGCAAGACTGGTGGCTGAAGCCGCGGAGAGCAGAATCCTTCCTCTTGTCGATCTGGAGAAACAAACCATCTTGAGCGCAATCGCACAACTGAACGGCGACAAATTGATGGCGGCGAGGATGTTGGGGATAGGGAAGACGACGCTCTATCGAAAATTAAAGGAATACGGTGCGGAACTGTGATCAAAATGGGACTTGGTTCCCGAATTGGAGATGTGTGCCCGAGTCGCAGCTTAGCAAGTGCTTTGCTTTCATAAGTGAACATTTTGGCCTTACAGTTGCGATAGTAAACGCATGATTCTCATCATTTGGAATTCCGGCAAAGCCCAAGAATGCGCCCGCGCCATTGAACACGCCATGCAGGAACCAGTGCATGTTGCACCGACTTTGCACGACGGTGTCGAGCGGTTGCGCTCGGAAGAGTTTTCGGCGGTTGTGGTTGATCAGTGGATCACGGAAGCTGAGCCCGAGCCCACCAGCGTTGTGTTTGATCATTTGGGAATGGCTGTGCCCGTGTTTGTGAATTTCGGAATCAGCGGCGTGGAAAGGATTTTGCGCGAATTGCGCGCCGCTTTGTCACGGCGTGGGCTCGAGACTGTATTAGCCCGCCACAGCGCGCGGCAGGCGCTGCGCGATGAACTGAAAGATGATGTGACCGTGCTGCTGCTGTCCTGCGGTGTGGCGTTAGAGGAGGCGGAATTAAGCGAAACCGCTCGAAGGCGCCTACAAACAATAGAGCATTTGGCAAAACACATCAGCGAAAAATTGGCGATGTCGCACCAGGAACACGCGGCTGCGGCGGGTGTGTAGGAACTGTAAGAAAAGATTAGGCAGTCTGCTCTGCGGGAATGGCATCGTCCTGCAGCATGAATTCGAGCACCTCCTGCGGGACGGGAGCGTTCCACACTGGGGCGAATGATTGCCGGTGCAGCGGAGACGGCCCATGTTCACGCAATGCCGCGAGGTGCTTAGGCGTGCTGTAACCTTTGTTCGAAGCCAGCCCGTAAACCGGGAAGACCGGGTCCCACTGGCTGATCATGCGGTCGCGATGTACCTTGGCGATGATCGACGCGGCGGCAATTGAAACTGACAATGCATCGCCGTGAATAATCTTTTGTTGCGGCACTTCGAAATCGAGTCGCATGGCATCCACGAGCAGATGGTCGGCAGCCGGGCTGAGCTGCGAGACTGCCTCGTGCATAGCGAGCCGCGAGGCATGATAGATATTGATCTGGTCAATGCGGGCAGCATCGACCGAGGCGATCGCCCAAGCCACGGCATGCTCGCGAATGCGCGCATCAAGTACTTCACGGCGATCGGCGAGCAATAGTTTCGAATCGCGCAGCCCGCGAATTCGGTAACACGGGTCCAAAACTACGGCCGCCGCCACGACTGGGCCGAATAGCGACCCGCGGCCCACCTCGTCAACACCTGCAACCAGTTTCGCTCCCGATCCCCAGGCTATCTTTTCGTACTTCAACGTGCATCGCAGCCGCTTGAGCAAACGCAGCTTTAACGCTGAAGCTGACAGCGGCTTGCCAGTGCGTGATGTCGCGGTCGAAGTCATGTTCGCGAAGGTGGAAATCCCTTCAGTCATGTTCACGCAGTCTGGCTTGTGAGCGCAAGAGGAAAACTTCCGATCGTGAGTGGTGCCGGAACTGAGACATTCGCGCCTTACATTATGATGGCTGAGAAATGCGTAATGCAGCTCCTCGCCGCGATCCCCGATTGCTTCTTTGCATTACCGCTGCTCTTTTAGCTTTTGTGGTGCAGTCTGGGGAATTAGGCTCGGCGGACACCATGCACCGCCTTCAGACCGCGCACTCCTTCTGGACCTCTCAGCCTGCGGTATTCCCCAATGAGTATCCAGAATTTGGCGTGCACGGGCGCGGCGGCAAGCTTTATGACTGGTATGGCCTCGGCCAGCCGCTGCTCATGTTGCCCTTTGACATCGTGGGCACCGGGATCGCGAAGCTGCCGGTGTTCGCTGATTATGACGACAATGATCCCACGGTGCGAAATATCTTTGTTACCTATTCGGTCAGTGTTTTGCTCAATGTCCTGACCGCGCTGGTTTGCTTCCGATTTCTTCTGCTGCTCGGGTTCGAGGTGCGGCAGTCCATTGCAGGTGTTTTAGCGCTGCTCTTTTGCACCACTCATCTGCATTACACGCAGAACATGATGGAGAACAACTACATCTGCCTGTTAACCCTGACCGGATTTTCTTATCAATACGACTGGTTGCGATCAGGAAACCGAAAGGCATTGCTGATTGGATCGGGTGCCCTGGGATTGAACCTGCTGACCCGGCTGACCACAGGCTTGGATCTACTAATAGTGGCGCTTTTTCTTCTGCTGGCCTTTTGGTTCGAAAGGGAGTTGAAGTCC
>Ga0134126_10014250_pt1 | contig 10038 bp, 7 predicted proteins | sample KB31752_FD_96881 | JGI IMG/M metagenome (GOLD analysis project Ga0134126, IMG submission 96881) | Terrestrial soil microbial communities with excess Nitrogen fertilizer from Kellogg Biological Station, Michigan, USA - KB3-175-2 | ecosystem: Environmental > Terrestrial > Soil > Unclassified ...
CGCGCAGCTCTTTCAAGCCGGCCGCGATCTTGCCATCGCGGCCTCGGTACGCTGGTTCGCTGATCGCGCCCTCGCCGCCTGTTTCGCGCTCGCCAAAGATTCGGGATTGCCGGAAATCACCGTTGGCATTGCCGTCGAACCGCGTTCCTTCGACGAAATCCGCGCCGCATCCGGCTCGCCGCCACTCGCAGACGTGCCGCCGGATCAGGACGCAAAGGAGTTCACGCTGGATTTTCCCGGCGGTGTTCGCGTGGATATTCTCACCACGCGCGCCCAGGGCGGCAGCGGCGCCGTCGAACGCTTCCTCGCTCGCTTCGGCGAGGGCATTCAGCAGGTCGAATTTGCGGTCTCCAATCTGGATCGCGCCACTGAGATCCTTCGCGAACGTTTTGCCGCCGAGCCCGTCTATCCCGCCGCGCGTCCCGGCGCTGATGGCGCTCGCGTCAATTTCTTCCTCGTCCCCACCGCTGGCGAAGCCAAAGTCCTCATCGAACTCGTCGAATCTCACTCGTGAAAAAGCTGGGGTCATTCTGAAAGCATCCGGCGAGCCTGCCCGCCGAGGCGGGGATGCCTGAAGAATCTCAGCGCCGCCTTTCAGCACGGCGCATTCGCCGCGGCGCTCATTCCCCGCTCTGCTCGATCAGCTTCGCCACCAGCGCAGTCCATCCCGTCTGATGGCTTGCGCCCAACCCCGCGCCCGTCTCCCCGTGAAAATACTCGTAGAACAAAATCAAATCGCGCCAGTGCGGATCTTCCTCGAAGAGTTTCACCCCGCCGTTTACCGGTCGTTTCCCATCGCGCTGCAGAAAAATCCGCGCCAGCCGCCGCGAAATCTCGCCCGCCGCGTCCCACAGCGTGCGGCGCCGCCCGCCCGTCGGGCATTCCACCTGGAACTCGTCGCCGTAGTAGTAATGAATCCGCTGCATGGATTCGATCAGCAGAAAATTCATCGGAAACCACACTGGCCCGCGCCAGTTCGAATTCCCGCCGAAAAGGTCCGTCGTGGATTCCGCCGGCTCGTAATCCACCGAATGCCGCTCGCCATCCACCGTCATCACAAAAGGATGCGCCGCATGATATTTCGATAGCGCCCGCACGCCATAAGGCGACAAAAACTCGTTCTCGTCCAGCACATACCGGTAAATTCGCTCGAGCTTCCGCCGGTTCGCAATCGTCAGTAGAAGACGAAACCCGCCATCCGCGCGCCGGCTCATGTCCACATGTTCGGAAACGTCCGGATGATGTTCCAGAAACCATTTCATCCGCTGATTGAAGCCCTTCAGGTGCGCATAATCCTCCGGCTCGTACGTTTCGGTCGCGAAGAGCGGAATCAGCCCTACCATGGACCGCACCTGAATCCGCCGCACGTCCCCATCGCCCAGGTGCAGCGCGTCGTAATAAAACCCGTCGTGCTCGTCCCACAGCCCGATGCCTTTTCCGGCCATATCGTTCATCGCCTGCGAGATGTAGACGAAATGCTCGAAAAATTTGCTCGCCACGTCCTCGTACGCCGCATCCTCCCGCGCCAGTTCCAGCGCGATCGCCAGCATGTCCAGGCAGTACATCGCCATCCAGCTCGTCCCGTCCGATTGTTCGATGAACTCGCCCGGCCCGAGCGGCTTCGAGCGGTCGAACACGCCGATATTGTCCAACCCCAGGAATCCCCCCTGGAACACGTTATTCCCGTTCGGATCCTTGCGATTCACCCACCATGTGAAATTCAGCAGCAGCTTCTGGAACACGCGCTCCAAAAACACGCGATCCGTCTTCCCCCGAATTCGCCCTTCGATTCGATACACCCGCCACGCCGCCCAGGCGTGTACCGGCGGATTCACGTCCGAAAAATTCCATTCATACGCCGGAATCTGTCCGTTCGGGTGCATGTACCATTCGCGCAGAAACAGCACGAGCTGCTCCTTCGCAAAATCCGGGTCAATCAGCGCCATCGCCACGCAATGGAACGCCAGGTCCCACGCCGCATACCACGGATACTCCCACTTGTCCGGCATCGAGATCACGTCGGAGTTGTAGAGATACACCCACTCGTGATTCCGGCCCTGCCAGCGCCGCGGATCCGGTTTCGGCTGCGTCGGATCGCCTTCCAGCCACCGCTTCACCTCGTAGTGGTACGTCTGCTTACCCCACAGCAGCCCGGCAAACGCTTGCCTCTGCACCCGGCGCGAATCCTCGCTCAAATTCGGATCGCCGCGCTCCGCGTAAAATTCGTCCGCCTCCTTCTGCCGCTCGGCGAACACGCCATCGAACCCCGCGCCAAAAAACTCCGCCGCGTTGTCGCTGCCTTTCGCCGGTTCGCGGTCCACCAGCCGCAGCCGCACGCACCAGCTCCCGCCCGGAGCGATTTCGGCAGAATAATGTGCCGCCGCCTTCGTGCCCCGCATCGCCGGATTCACCGCCCCGCGCTCCCCGCCAATCACGTACCGATGGAACGCATCCTTCACGTACGGCGTTTTGTTCCGCGAATGAAACAGCCGCTCGTTATTCGTCTCATTCTCCGTGAAGAGCAGTTCCGGTTTAGCCTCCGCCAGCAGCCACCGCTTGCCATAATGAAATTCCGAAAGCGCGATCACCGCCGCGCCCGCGCCCGCCTCTGCCCGCGCCGCCCAGGGCATGTCCCATTTGTCGCCCCAGTCCCACCGATTGCGGAACCACAGTGTTGGCAGCAAGTGCAGCCGCGCAGCCGCCGGCCCGCGATTCCACGCCGTGATGCGGATCAGGATGTCCTCCGGATCGGCCTTCGCATATTCCACGAACACGTCGAAATAGCGGCCCTCGTTGAAAATTCCCGTGTCCGCCAATTCGTATTCCGTTTGTTGCCGCGTCCGCCGCGCGTTTTCCGCGAGCAATTGCTCGTAGGGGAATGCCGCCTGCGGATATTTGTACAGGTACTTCAGATACGAACTGGAAGGCGTCGCGTCCAGATGGAAGTAATACTCCTTCACGTCCTCGCCATGATTGCCCTCGCGGTTCGTCAGCCCGAAGAGCCGCTCCTTCAGGATCGGGTCGCGCTCGTTCCATAGAGCGGGCGCGAAGCAGATGTGTTGATGTCGGTCGCAAATTCCCCCGATGCCGTCCTCGCCCCAGCGGTAGACGCGCGATCGCGCATGCTCGTGTGTGAAATAAGCCCAGGCGTCGCCGTCCGCGCTGTAATCCTCGCGAACCGTGCCCCACTGCCGCTCGGACAGATAAGGACCCCACCGCCTCCAGTGCCCCGTTCTCTCCTCGCTCTGCTGCAGCCGCTCGTCTTCTTTCGTTTGCATGGCCTGCTTTCCCATGAATCTCAGCTCTTATCCTCCGCGCGCTTCAGCCCGCCCACTGCGAATCGTAAATCGTATCGCAACCCGAGCCACGCCGGTGCGGCGGATTCATCGAAACCTTCCGCGCTCTCGGCGGTTGAAAGCCCGGCGATTCCCTGCTAGCTTGGCTGCGAGGGGCTTTGCTGGATCTTCAGACTCGGGGGCGCGCGAAGGATTCGCGAGCCCGCGTTCCCCCAGGCCCGGATACTCGCCAAAGATGGTAGTGGGTCAGTTTGAATTTTCTTGATCGTGACGCAAGGGGTTAGAATTCAAACTGACCTGCCACCGAAAATATTCATGTCTTCCCAAAATCACGGCGTTCACAAGACCGTCCTGCCCAACGGCCTCACCGTTCTCACCGAGCCTATGGAACACGTTCACTCCGCTTCCGTCGGCATCTGGGTGCGTTCGGGCTCGCGCCGCGAGCCGCCCGCGCTCAATGGCATCTCGCATTTCATCGAGCACATGGTCTTCAAGGGCACCACGCGCCGCACCGCCGAAGACATCGCCCGCGAAGTAGACCGCATCGGCGGAATGCTCGATGCCTTCACTTCGAAGGAAATGGTCTGCTTCAATACCCGCGTCCTCGACGAGCATCTCCCGAAGGCCTTTGACATCCTTGCGGACATGGTCCTCGAACCCAAATTCGCTGAAGACGAAATCGAGCGCGAAAAGTCCGTCATCCTCGAGGAAATCCGCATGACGCAAGACAATCCCGAGGACCTCGTCCACGAACTTTTCTCGCAGAATCTCTGGACCCCGCACGCCCTTGGCCGCCCGATCCTCGGCACGCCGCAGACCGTCTCGTCCTTCACCCGCGAACAACTCCAAACCTGGTTTCGCGAATCGTACGCGCCGAACAAGCTGGTCGTCACCGCGGCCGGGCACTTGACCCACGACGCCCTCATGGATTTGGTTTCGGATCGCTTCGCGAAGGCCGAACCCGCCGAGGATATATCGCCCGATCCGCGCCCTGCGCCCACGCCGCATCTCACCCAGCGCAGCAAGAGCGAACTCGAGCAGGTCCACATCTGCCTGGGCGTTCCCGCGCTTCCTATGACCGACGACCGTCGCTTCGCCGCCGCCGTACTCAACAACGTGCTCGGCGGCGGAATGTCCTCGCGCCTCTTCCAGAATATCCGCGAGCGACAGGGCCTCGCCTACGCCATCTTCAGCGACATCAATTCTTATCGCGATGCCGGCGTCCTCTCCGTCTATGCCGGCACGTCTCTCGAAAACGCTCAAAAACTGCTGCGCTCGGTCCTCGCCGAATTCCGCCGCCTCTGCGACGAGCCCCTCGAAGAAGAAGAGCTTCGCCGCGCCAAGGATCACCTGAAGGGTGCAACCTTGCTCGCGCTCGAGGGCAGTGGCCAGCGCATGAGCAGCCTCGCCCGCTACCACATCTATTTCGATCGCCATTTTTCCCCGGCCGAGCTGATCGCCATGCTCGAAAGCGTCACGCTCGCCGAGGTCCAGCAGCTTGCCCGCGAATTCTTTCAGCCGGAGCACGTCGCTGCCAGCATCGTCGGCAGCCTGAACGGCTTCGAGCTCCGCCGCGCCGACCTGGCCTTCTGAATTCTCCCTGTCGCGACTGCTTCGTTGACCGCGCATAGCAATAATGCGATAACGCCCCCCCGCGCGTGAAAGGTGAATTCACCATGGAATATGAGATGGCTATGGTGAAATACACAAATCAATACACGGGAGCGAAAACGGAAAGAGAAGCCATCCTGAAGGAGCCAGGGTTATGAGGCATACCGCCAAGCGCGATAGACACAGCCAAATCGTCGAGCAGCGCGCGCGCAAAAGCGCGACCTACCGAAAGGTCCTCGCGCGCACCCTGCATGCTCCACGCGAAAAGGGAGCCGGGTCTGGACCGCGAGGTAACGCTCGTGGCCAGGGCGGGCTAACGCGGCGAACGCGGCCGGCATCCGAAGAAATCTTCGCTTCCGCCCCCCTCAAAACGCGATTTGTTTATTGACGCTGTCCCGCCACTTTGCCATTATCCCTTCGCGCGCCGCGCTGATGGGGTGAACGCAGCGGCCTGGGAGAAAGCCGCATCTCGTTTCGAATTTCCATTCTCGCATCGGGAAGCACGGGCAATTCGGCGTTGCTCGAAACCGAGCATACCGCCCTCCTGGTGGACGCTGGCTTCGGCAAGAAAGAAATGCTGCGCCGTTTCGCCGCCCTCGGGCGCGAGCGCCCCGCCCGGGTGGACGGCATTCTAATCACCCACGAGCATTCGGATCATTCCAGCGGCATCGCCCAGATGGCCCGCGAATGGAACTGCCCCGCCTATCTCACTGAGCCGACGCACCGCGAAATTCTCAAAATGTATCCCGATGGCCCGGTGCGAAAAATGGAGCGCGTACAGCACATTCGCGCCGGCGAGTGCTTCGAGATCGGCGAAATCGAGGTGACCCCCTTCGCGATTCCGCACGATGCCGCCGATCCGGTCGGCTATTGCTTCCGCGCGGGCGGCGTAAAAATCGCCATCGTCACCGATCTCGGGTACCTCCCAGAGTTGGTGAAGCACTACATCCGCGACGCCGATTTCCTGATCCTCGAATCCAATCACGATATCGAAATGCTGAAGGTCGGCCCCTATCCCTGGTACATCAAGCAGCGCGTCATGAGCCGCACCGGCCACCTTTCCAACGACGTCGTCAGCGACTTCCTCGCCGATTCCGAAGTTTTCGAGGGCCGCGCCCGCCATCTCGTCCTCGCCCACCTTTCCGAGCAGAACAATACCCCGGATATCGCCCAAATCTCCGCCGAGCAGGCGCTGGCCCGCCGCCAAGGCGAATTCGCCTTTCGCGGCACGCTGCACGTCGCCTCGCAGCGCACGCCCCTCGGCCCCTTCGAATTGTAAGGATTTTACTGCGGCGCCAGATAGTAGCCCGGTCGCGTTCGCACAGTCATGCCGGGCCGCGACACGGTCACCCGAATGTGATGATACCCGCCCGGCTCGTTCTCCGCGGGGCGATACGTAATCGTGTATTGCGAATGCAGCTCCCCGCCAATCGCATCCATCGCCTTTTGAATCGTGCCATCTTTATGAGTATTTACGTGCAGCCCGCCGGTCGCCTTGCTCGCCACTTCCAGTGCATTGGCGCGCACCGCGTTCATGCCCGTTTCCACCAGCAATTGCGCCAGCGCCATGATGTTCATGTTGCCTTGCATGTCCCGTTCTACCTGCGGCGTGGGCGCCGTGCCGTTCGGCGCCGGCAAGGGATACGTTCCCTCGGGTCCTAGGCTTGGCGGGCCGCTCTGCGACGCGGGCGCGCGCATTTCCGCCGCCGTCGTGCTCAGCCCCACCGAATAGATCGTCACGTTCGCCAGTTGCGCCGCCCGCAGCACGCCTCCCAGCTTGCTCTGGCTCCCCGCGTCGTGCGCTTCGCCCACCACCACCATAATCCGACGCCGCGCTGCCGGCTGCTCCTGCAGCATCGCCACCGCCCGCTCCATCGCATCGTAAAGGTGCGCCCCCGAGGTTCCCATCCGCAAATGATTGATCGTAGCTTGCACGCTGTCGCGATTCGACGTGAAGTTCGCCAGCACGTTCACCGAGTCGTCGTAGCCGATCACCGCCGCATCCGCGCTCTGCCCCATCACGGTCTGCGTGAAAATTATCCCCATCTTTTGCACCGCCGGCAGCAGCGCCTCGATCCGCGAACTATCTTCCGCCACCAGCACAATGGAAAGCTGGTCGCCGCCCAGCCCGAAATGATCAATCTTCTGCGGCGCGCCATTGTCGTAGATCTGAAAATCCGCCGCCCCCAGATCGAACACCGTCTCACCCTTCGCGTTCACCACGGTCACCGGCGCGGTCACCTCGCTCACGTTCACGCGAATCCCCGGTTTCTGTTGATTTTGCCGCTGAGTTTGCTGCGCCGGGGCCTCGGGCGTGGCGCCAGGCTTCAGATGGATGGGTCCAGCAGGCGCGCCCTGCCCGCGCGCCGCGGCGCAGGTGACGACAATCGCGACGGCCACTCCCAGCGCCCGAATGCAAACTCGCGCCCGCATCCGAACTCGCCTCCGCCGCATCATCGCCGCTCCTCCCTTATCTGATTCCGCCTGCCCCGCGGGCGTTGCACGATTCCGCAAACTCGCGCCCTCCCGCCGCGCCGCTTTCCAAACCGTATTAAGATGGGACTCCGTCGTTGCACGGGGGGAATTCATGAAGCGTACCGGCCATCTTCCGATGGCGAAGCTCGCCTATCGCGATCCGGATTTTATGGAGAGTCTGGGCGCGCGCCCGCTGCGCATCCTGGCCGAGTATCTCGATCCGCTGGGCCGCCTGCGCCGCGAAAATGTCGGCGACACCATCGTGATGTTCGGCTCGGCTCGCATCAAGCCCCGCGACCGCGCCCTCGCGCAGCTCGACCTGCTTCGCCGCAAATCCCGCGGCCGTCGCAATGGCGAGTGGCGCCTCAAGATTCGCACCGCGCGCTCGATTCTAGAAATGTCGCGTTATTACGAAGAGGCTCGCGAACTCTCGCGCCGCATCACGTCCTGGGCGCTCACCCTCGGCAACAATCCCAAGCGTTTCGTCGTCTGCTCCGGCGGAGGTCCCGGCATCATGGAAGCCGCGAATCGCGGCGCCGTCGAAGCCGGCGGCTCATCCCTCGGCCTCAGCATTCAGCTTCCCCACGAGCAGCGCCCCAACCCTTACATCACTCCCGAACTGAACATCTGCTTCCATTATTTCTTCATGCGCAAATTGTGGTTCGCGCAGAAGGCCAAAGCCCTCATCGTCTTTCCCGGCGGCTTCGGCACCATGGACGAGCTTTGCGAAATGCTCACCTTGGCGCAAACCGGCAAGCTCTCGTCCTATCACTTGATCTTGATCTACGGCCGCCAATACTGGAACCGGGTCATCAACTGGAAGCACATGGTTCTTTCGGGCACCATCAGCCATCGCGACTACAAGCTGCTGCAATTCGCCGATACGGTGGACGAAGCCTTCGACCACCTCCGCCGCGAGATGGAAGCCCACCATCTGGCCCTCGACCAGGACTACTGAACGCCCGCGCTCGCCGCCGCTTCTTCCGGCAGCCGGATCAAGCACGCCTCGGTGATCGGCGAAATCGCCAAAATATTCCGCACCACCGCGCCATCCACTTTGCCATCCAGCCGCACCAGCGACACAGCCTCCGCCCCTTGCGACGGTTGCCGCCGCCCCAGCGCAAACGTCGCAATATTCACGCCAACGCTTCCCAGCGCCGTTCCCACCTGCCCGATCACGCCCGGCACGTCGCGATTCCGCATCAGCAGCAGCGTGCCCTCCAGCGGCGCTTCCAGCGCGATGCCGTCCACCGAAATGATGCGCGTCGCGTCTTCCAGCACCACCGCGCCCTCCACCGCCACTTCCCGCCCATCCACCACCGCCGCCACTTCAATCGTGTTCGGAAATCCGCGTTCGCGTTTTCGCACGGACTCCTCCACCGCCAGCCCGCGCGACGCCGCCACTTCGTCCGCGTTCACCACGTTCACTTTTTCGCTTTCCTTCAGCCCCGCATTCAGCACGCCCACCAGCACCGCGCTGCGAATCAATTGCGAGCCAAGCTCCGCGGCCTCCCCCGCATAGCGGATGCGTATCCGATTCAGCCCGCGCGCCTGCGTGGCCTGCGCCGCTTGCGCTGCAAACATTCCCAGCCGCTGCGCCAAATCCACATACGGCCGCAGCTTGCGATATTGCTCCGCCGTCACCGGTGGGACGTTCACCGCGTTCCGAATCAGCCCATCCGCCAGATAATCGCGCACCTGCTGCGCGATCGCCGTCCCCACGTGCTCCTGCGCCTCGCGCGTCGAACCCGCCACGTGCGGCGTCGCGATCACGTTCGCCAGCCCCAGCAGCGGCGAATCCTTCGGCGGCTCCGGCGCGAATGTGTCCAGCGCCGCCCCCCCAATCTGTCCCGCGCGCAGCGCCTCCGCCAGCGCCGCTTCGTCAATCAATTCGCCGCGCGCGCAATTCACGATCCGCGCGCCTTTTTTCATCAGCGCGATCGAGGACTTATTAATCATCCGCTCGCTCGTGCTGTTCAGCGACGTGTGCAGCGACACGATGTCCGCGCGCCGCAGCAAATCCTCCAGCCCCACAATCTCCACCTCAAGCTCTCGCGCCATTGCCGCGCTCGCCGATGGATCGAACGCCAGCACCTTCATCTCGAACGCCCGCGCCCGCCGCGCCACCTCCGTGCCCACCCGCCCGAATCCCACCAGGCCCAGCGTTTTCCCGCGCAGCTCCGTGCCCGAAGCCCCGGACTTCTCCCATTTCCCCGCCTGCACGCTCGCGCTCAGTTGCGGTATCGACCGCGCCAGCCCCAGCATCAGCCCGATCGTGTGCTCCGCCACGCTCACCGCGTTTCCGCCCGGCGTGTTCATCACCAGCACGCCGCGATGCGTCGCCGCGTCCATGTCCACGTTGTCCACGCCCACGCCCGCGCGCCCGATCGCGCGCAGCTTCTTCGCCTTCTCCAGCAGCCCCGGCGTCACCTTCGTCGCGCTGCGCACAATCAACGCATCCGCGTCCGCAATCTCCTCCCCCAGCGCCGCAGCCGCCGGCAGCACCACGTTCCACCCCGTTTCCTTCAGTAGGGCAATCCCTTGCTCGCTGATCTTGTCCGCAATTATGATTTTCATGCCGTAAAGCCTATCGGCCCCCGCCCACACTGTCAAATCGCCGATCCGGCGAGGATCGGCGTCCTGCTTGCCCTGACCA
>Ga0134126_10014253_pt1 | contig 10038 bp, 8 predicted proteins | sample KB31752_FD_96881 | JGI IMG/M metagenome (GOLD analysis project Ga0134126, IMG submission 96881) | Terrestrial soil microbial communities with excess Nitrogen fertilizer from Kellogg Biological Station, Michigan, USA - KB3-175-2 | ecosystem: Environmental > Terrestrial > Soil > Unclassified ...
ACGATCTCCGCCGCCGTCAGGCTGCGGCTCAGCCCCAGAGTCGCCGTCAGGCAAAACTGGCAGTTGACCGCGCACCCCACCTGGCTCGAAACGCAAAAGGTGGTCCGCTTGTGGAGGAGCTTCCCGTCACTATCAAACTCCTCATCCGGCAGGTAGACGGCTTCCACACGCTTGCCGTCCGACAGCTCCAGCAGATAGCGAATGGTGCCGTCCTCTGACCGCACCCGCTGGGCAATGCTGGGCCAATGGATGGAAAATGCCGCCGCCAGCCGCTGCCGGTCTTCGGGCTTGAGCTGTCGCACCTGGTCCCAGCCGCTCACCCCGTCCTGCTGCAAGGCGCGGAAAATTTGCTGGCCGCGGTAGGCGGCCAGGCCCAACCCGGGCATCCGGGCACGCCACTCCTCCAACTCGACTTCGAGGCCGCTTTCCATCTGTGCACTTATTATAACCCCTTTATTTTCAGTAGCTAATGCCAGGGCGCCCGATCTCCGGCGGCTTCCGTTTGTGCCACAATAAGAGCAACATGTCGAGCCCCGGAGCCAGCCCGATCTCCCCCGCCGCCCAGGAATCGCAGCAAATCTCGCGCACGGTGCTGAGCAATGGCCTGACCATCGTCAGCGAGCGCATGCCCCATGTGCGTTCGGTGACGATGGGCATCTGGCTGCTCAACGGTTCGCGCCGCGAGGTGGCCGAGTTGAACGGCATCACCCACTTCGTCGAGCACATGGTGTTCAAGGGCACCAGCCATCGCAGCGCGGAGGAGATCGCGCGTTCGGTGGACTCGATCGGCGGCAACCTCGACGCCTTCACCTCCAAGGAAAACGTCTGCTTCAGCGCCAAAGTGCTGGACGAGCATGTGCCGCTGGCCTTCGAGGTGCTCGCCGACCTGGTCCTCAACCCGCTCTTCCGCCCCGAGGACATCGCCCGCGAGCAGGGCGTCATCCTGCAGGAGATCAAGATGGACGAGGACAACCCCGACTACCTCGTCCACGAAATCTTCACCCAGAACTTCTGGAGAGACCATGCCCTCGGCCGCCCCATCCTGGGCACCAAGGATACCGTCGAGCGGCTGGAGCAGAACTCTGTCCGCGACTACTACCGCGCCTGCTTCTCGCCCGATAACCTGCTCATCGCCGCCGCCGGCAACCTCGAGCACCAGCGCCTGGTGGAGCTGGCGCAGCGCTGGTTCGAGGACATGAAGCCGGTGCCCAACGGCCACCGTGACGTGGCGCCTTCCACCCACGCCCGCATCGTGATGCGCAACAAGAAGCAGCTCGAGCAGGTGCAGATCTGCCTCGGCCTGCCCGCCCAGTCGCTGATGAGCGAGGAGCGGTACGCCTGGTCGGTACTCAACACCGTGCTCGGCGGCGGCATGTCGTCGCGCCTGTTCCAGAACATCCGCGAACGCCAGGGCCTGGCCTACGCCGTCTTCAGCGACCTCAGCCCGTACAGCGATACCGGCCTGTTCGGCGTCTACGCCGGCACCAGCAACCGCACCGTCCGCCAGGTGGTGGACCTCATCGTCAAGGAATTGCGGGAGATCCGCACCAACCCTGTGCCCGAGGAGGAGCTGCGCCGCGCCAAGGACAACCTCAAGGGCAGCCTCATGCTGGGCCTGGAGTCCACCGGCGCCCGCATGTCCAACCTCGCCCGCCAGCAGATCTACTTCAACCGTTTCATCGGCATGAACGAGCTGCTGGAGCGCATCGAGCGCGTCACCGCCGAGGATATCCTCAAGCTCACACGCCACGGATTTGAACCCGCGCATATGGGACTTACTGTTCTCGGGAATCTGAATGGGCTGCGGATTACGCGCGCGGACCTTGCGGCCTAGGATTCAGTGAAAGCTAGGATTCAGGATTTAGGGGTTAGGGGTTAGGGGTCAGGGAAGGCTCGGGGGGAGAGGCGGCGGGAGAGCGCGGTGCTCAGGCCGAAGAGGGCGCGGCGCAGGGAGACCAACTCAGAAAGCAAAGGCTCGGGATTATCGATGAACTTCAGGGTGTGGGCGACCAGCAGGAGAGTTTCGAGCTCGGCGAGGCTGCCGCGGGAGATGGCAAGGTAACGCAGGAACTCTCGGGTATGGGAGCGGCCGCGGCCTTCGGCGATGTTGGTGGGAATCGAAACCGCCGCGCGCCGCAACTGACTGCCCAACTCAAACCTTTCCTCGTTGGGCAAGCAGCGGGCGATTTCATAGACCTTGGGCACCAGCGCCATCGCCATCTTCCAAACCTTCAGGTCCTGGTAGAACTGAACCTCCGCCATAGGAGCATTTCTACCACCTGACGCACAGCGCCGCATCCACCCTGTCGGGCGGGACAGTGTTCGCTGACCCCTAACCCCTAAATCCTAAATGCTTACCCGTTTGCTTTTGGCTTTGCGCAGCTCCAGGTGGACGAGCAGCAACGAGACTGCGGCCGGAGTGACGCCGGGGATGCGCGCCGCTTGGCCGAGGGTGGCGGGGCGAACCCGGCCGAGCTTTTCCTGAATTTCGCGGGAGAGGCCGGCGAGGGTGAAGTCGAAGCCGTCGGGAATGGTCTTTCCTTCGGCGGCGAGCAACTGATCCATGTGGCGGCGCTGCTGCGCCAGGTAGCCTTCGAACTTGATGGCCGTCTCCACCGTCTTGCGCTCCCATCCGGCCGGGTCGGCTGCCTGCTGCTCGGCGGCCAGCTCGGGGAGGCGGGCGGCGATCCAGGGATCGAAATCCGCCAGCGTCACCTCCGGCCGCTTCAGCATCTGGGCGGCCGGCGCGCCGTCGCCGGGGCGGGTTCCGGTGGCCAGCAGCTTATCAAGCTTTTCCATGCGCCGCTGCTTGGCCTCCCACAGTTGCCACCGCTCGTCTGTCACCAGCCCCAGCTTGCGGCCCAGCGGCGTCAGCCTGCGGTCGGCATTGTCAATGCGCAAATGCAGACGGAACTCGGCGCGGGAGGTGAACATGCGGTAGGGCTCGTCGGCGCCGCGGGCGATCAGATCATCCACCAGAGTGCCGATGTACGCCTCCGTCCGGCTGAGCACAAAACCCGGCCGCCCCTGCACACGCAGCGCGGCGTTGATGCCCGCCATCAGCCCCTGGCAGGCGGCCTCCTCATACCCGGAGGTGCCGTTGATCTGGCCGCCCAGGAACAATCCGGCGATCTTCTTCGTCTCCAGCGTGGGCCGCAGCTCGGTGGGCTGCACAAAGTCGTATTCAATGGCGTAGCCCGGGCGCAGCATTACCGCCTTCTCCAGCCCCGGGATGCTGGCGATCATCGCCTCCTGCACGTCCGCCGGCATCGAGGTGGAGAGGCCGTTGACATAGGTCTCGTGCGTATCGAGACCCTCCGGCTCCAGAAAGATCTGATGCCGGTCCCGGGCGGGGAACTTCACCACCTTGTCTTCCACGCTGGGGCAGTACCGCGGACCCACCCCGGCGATCTGGCCGGAGTACAGAGGGCTGCGGTGCAGATTGTCGCGGATCACCTGATGCGTCCGTTCGTTGGTGAAGGTCGAGTAGCAGAGCACCTGCTCGCGCTCGATGCGCCGGGTGAGGAAGGAAAACGGCGTCGGCTCGGCGTCGCCTGGCTGCGGTTCAAACTGTGTCCAGTCGATCGTCCGCCCGTCGAGCCGCGGCGGCGTGCCGGTCTTCAGCCGTCCGCAATCCAGTCCCAGCAGCTTCAGCGATTCGCCCAATAGCTGCGCCGCCGGCTCCCCGCTCCGTCCCGCCGGGTAGGTGGTGTCGCCGACGTGGATCAGCCCGTTCAGAAAGGTCCCGCTGGTGATCACCACCGCCGCGGCGCGCGCCTCGCTGCCGTCGCGCATCCGGATGCCGGCCACCGCCGCCCCGTCCATCAGCAGCCCCGCCACCTCGCCCTCGACGATCTCGAGGTTGGGCTCGGCCGCCAGCATGGCCTGCACCTGCCGCCGGTACAGCTTTTTGTCGGCCTGGGCACGCGGCGACCACACCGCCGGCCCTCGGCTGGTGTTCAGCAACCGGAACTGAATCCCGACCGCGTCAATCGCCTCGCCCATCAACCCGCCCAGGGCATCCACCTCGCGCACCAGGTGGCCCTTGGCAATGCCCCCGATGGCCGGGTTGCACGACATCTGGGCGATCAGCTCGCGCTTCAGCGTGAACAGCCCCGTCCGGCACCCGAGCCGCGCCGCCGCCCGCGCCGCCTCGGCCCCGGCGTGCCCCCCACCGATGACTACCACATCGAACGACATCGTCAATCGCGCGCCGCCGCCTGCAGCACCGCCAAGTCCAGTTTCTTCATCGCCAGCATGGCCTGCATCGCCTTGGGATGCCGCAACAAGTCAAAGATCGGCTCCGGCACCACCTGCCACGACAGCCCAAACTTGTCCTCCAGCCACCCGCAGGCGATCTCCTTGCCGCCTTCCGTCAGCCGCGCCCAGTAGTGATCCACCTCCGCCTGCGTCTGGCAGGTAATCATGAACGACACCGCCGGCGTGAAGGAATACTGCGGCCCGCCGTTGAGCGCCGTGAAGCGCAGCCCGCCCAGCTCGAAGTCGAGCGTAATGATGCCGCCCCGCGGGATCGGCCCCACCCCCTCGCTGCGCAGCTCGTGGCCACGCTTCGCGTTCGGGAAGATGGAGCAATAAAAATCCACCGCCGCCTCCGCCTGGTCATGAAACCAGAGAAACGGATGCACCCGCGCCCCCGCCGTAATCGTCATTCCTCAAGTATAAGGAGTTGGGCTAACGAAGGCCGGCGAACAGGCTGGCGTATACCGCGATGCCCTGCCAAAGGTAGTCGAGGCGCAGGTTTTCGTTGGCGGAGTGCTGGTTGTCGTCGTAGTTGGCGATGGGCACGCCGATGGCGGGAATGTGCCCCGGGCCCTGAAACAGATACATCGGCACGCTGCCGCCCATGATCGGCAGCCGGATGACCGGCTGCGGCGAGGCGTCCTGGACGAGCCGCACCACCTGCCGGCTCAGCGGCGCATCCAGGGGCACCTGCGCCGCCGGATACCCCGATCCCCACTGCAAGCGGATCAGTTTCGCGTGCGCCCGCCGCTCGTCGGGCGAGGGCGCATGGTCCAGGATGGTGTATCCCTGTTTGCGGATGTAGCTCTCCACCAATTCCCGCACTTTCTCCGGCCTCTCGTCCGGTACCAGGCGGAAATCGAGCGAGGCGCTCGCTTCGGTGGAGATGACATTGGCCGCGCCCTTGCCCACGAACCCGCCCTGGATGCCGCGGATGTTCAGCGCCGGTTTGGCAATCTGTTCCGCCAGGGTGGCCGGGGCGCCTTCGGTGTGCCCCAGCTCCAGGTCACGCGCCAGGGTGGCGTCGTAGGCCGGCATGGCGGCAATGGCGCGCCGCTCCGCCGCGCCCAGCGGCCGCACATCATCATAGAAACCGGGGATCAGAATGCGGGCATTGTCGTCGCGCATCCCGGCCAGCAGGTGCACCAGCATGGTGATCGGATTGGGCGCCCAGTTGCCGTAGTGCCCATCATGCAGCCCGTGTCCGGGGCCGTAGACGGTCATCTGCACCTCCGCCACCCCGCGCGCCCCGAAGAACACCTGCATGCGCCCGCTCTGGTGCACCGGCCCGTCGCAGATGATCCAGGCGTCGGTGCGCAGCTTGTCGGCGTAGGTGGAGAGGAACTGCGCCAGATGCGGCGATCCGGCCTCCTCCTCGCCTTCCAGATAAAAATGCAGGTTCACCGCCGGCGTGATCCCGGCCGCGCGCAGCGCGCCCAGCGCCGCCGTGAAGCCGAACACCGCCGCCTTATCGTCGCCCGCCGAACGCGCCCAGATGCGCCCGTCGCGCACCACCGGCTGGTAGGGCGGTTGCGCCCACTCCTCCGGATGCACCGGCTGCCCGTCATAATGCGCGTAGAAGGTGATGGTCCGGGTCGCCCCGGGACGGTCCAGACGGCCGAAAACCACCGGCGGCGCGCCGGGGATTCCCAGCAGTTCGGTCTGCACCCCCTGCGCCTGGTACAAGCGTTCGATTGCCGCCGCGTTGCGTTCGATGTTGGCGGGGTCGCTCGACTGGTTCGGAATCGCCAGCAGGTCCGAAAACGCCTTGACCAACTGCTCGCGATGCGCGGCCACATAGCGCTGCGCCGCAGCCGGCACCTGCGCCCCGGCCGCCAGGCCAAGCAGCGCCACCATGGTCAGAATTCGCCGCATTGTTTAGGACCCCCGCTTGTGGAATTTTCCGCCCACCATGATGGCCGCCATCGCCGCCCCGCCCTGCGCCAGCAGCCGCACATCCTCCAGGGGGTTGCCGTTGACTACAATCATGTCGGCCAGCGCCCCGGGCCGGATGCATCCCAGCCGCCCCGCCTGGCCCAACAGCTCGGCATTGACGCTGGTGGCCGAGCGCAAAATATCAATCCCAGGCAGCACTTCGGCGCGCAGCGCGAACTCGCTGCTCTGGCGGTCCTGTTGCCGTCCCAGCAGGTCGGTGCCCAACCCCACCCGCACCCCCGCCGCCTTCAGGATGGGCAGCGCGCTCAGCGCCCGGTCGCCGATACGCTTCAGCTTCTCGCAACTGGCCGGCGGCAGCCCCAGCGCGGCCCCGTCATCCCGTAGCGCCGCCACCGTCGCCAGCGTCGGCACCACAAAGCTGCCGCGCTCGGCGACAAAGTCGGCGGTGGGGGCGTCAATCAGCGTGCCATGCTCAATCGAGCGCACTCCCAGCGCCGCGCTCCTGCGAATGGCTTCCGCCGGATGACAATGGGTGGCCACGTAGGCGCCCGCCCGCTCCGCCTCCTCGACCGCCGCCCGAATTTCTTCATCCGAGTACTGGCACCGCTCCAGCGGGTCGGTGGGCGACACCACGCCGCCCGAGGCCATGACCTTGATGTGTTGCGCCCCGCGCCGCAACTCCTCGCGCACCGCCCGCCGCACCGCATCGGCGCCGTCGGCGATCACCGCCATGGCATCGGCGTGGGCGGCGCATCCGCACGGAATGGCATCGCGCAGATCGTGGTCCCCGGGGCGGAAATCCCCATGCCCGCCCGTCTGGCTGATCACCCGCCCGCCGTAGAACAGCCGCGGCGTCAGCCCCAGCAGCCCCTCGCGCGCCGCCGCCGCCAGCCCCACCTCGGCTCCGCCCGCGTCGCGCAGCGTGGTGAAACCGCGGTCCAGACTGGCGCGCATGGAATGCGCCGCGAACAGCGCCAGGTAGGAGAGTGGCGTCCTGGCCAGCCGCCCCACCTGCAGGCTGGCCGCGAACAGATGCACATGGGCGTCAATCAGGCCGGGCATCAGCACCCGCCCGCCACAATCAAACACCTCGGCATCGGCCGCCGGCACGTGCGTGCCCACCTGCTCGATGGTGTCGCCCACCACCCGCACCATCATTCCCGGACGCAACAGCTCGCTCTCGCCGTCAAACACCTTCGCGTGCTTGAAAACGATAGCCTGTGGCGTGGCTTGCTGCCCAGTCATGCCGCTAGCCTACGCTGCCCTGCCCCCTCAGTCCAGAAGTTTCAGCAAGTCAGCCACGCTGATCTCCGCCGTTCTCAGGATGGCGCGCAGCGTCCCCCGGTCCAAGCTGCGGTGAAGCGGCACTGTAATCGGAGGGCGCCCCGACGCGTTGAGCCGAACGTGGCTGCCGCGCTGCCGCATCGGTCTATAACCCAGCTTCCCCAGCGCCGCCATGAGTTCCGCGCCGGACAGTGTGGGAAGGGGCGGCACTAGCGCTGCACCGCTACCTCACAAATCTCGTAGCCATCCGGAAGACTCCAACCTTCCTCTTCGCGGCTCTCCAGGCCAAGAATGATGGCTTCGCGAATGTTGGCGAGCGCCGCTTCGCGATTTTCTCCCTGGCTAACACAGCCCGGGATCAGCGGGCATTCAGCCACCCAAAAACCATCCTCACCGGGGTAAAGAATTACCGGCACAGGGATTGCGCCCTTCATGCCACGATTCTACGCCACCAAACGCCTGCCGCGAGCGGCTCAAAGGCGCATCTCATGGCCTTGGGACCCAAAGCGAAAGTGACCCAAGGAGACACTTCATGATGAACAATGCAAAGTTGGCGGCGGCTTTCTTTTCCGATACCGGCGACGCGAAGAAGTCAATCGAAGCTCTGCGCCAGGGCGGCTTCGCCCAGATCGGCGTGGCGGCGCGCGACCAGAAGCGCGCCGGCAAGATCGCCGAGCACGAGCAGGTGCGTGAGGGCGTCCCGGTCAGCCCCGATGCCGGTTCCGAACTGCGCGAGTCCATGGGCGAAAGCGATTACAGCGACTCCGGCGACCTCCACGGCACTCTGACCACCGCCGGCTTCAGCGATGACCAGGCGGCCCACTTTGAAAAGTGCATGGCCGAAAAGGACGGCGTGCTGGTCAGCGTGCAGGCGCCCTCCGACCGCTGGACCGAGGCGCGGCGCGTGCTCGAAGCCGCCGGCGGCGATCTCGGTCCGGTGTCGGAAGCGGCCATGGCCAGCGGTCCCGCCTCCACCCCGCGGCCCATGCCAGCCACCGCGCCGATGAGCGAGGGCCAGCGCATCCAACTGCGCGGCGAGCTCCTGCGCGTCCACACCGATCGCGTGCAGCGCGGCGAAGCCCGTATTTATAAGGAAACCGTCACCGAACCGCAAACCGTCGAGGTGCCGGTCACACGCGAGGAACTGGTCGTCGAACACCATCCCGCCGCGGCCGGCACCCCGGCGGCAGGGCCGGTGGGGGATAACCAGGAGATCCGCGTTCCGCTCAGCGAAGATCGCGTCACCTCCGAAAAAACGCCGGTGGTCACCGATGAGGTGGACATCCGCACACGCATGAAGGAGGGCGTGGAACGCGTCGCCGAGGAGGTGAAGCGCGAAAAACTCAAGGTCGAGGAAAAAATGGACGAGGCGAAATCCCGCATCCCCGGCCGGGACCGCGCCGCCTGATTGGGCAATCTACGGCCGGCGGATCGTTTCCAGCCCGCCCATGTACGGCGCCAGCGCCCGGGGCACCGTCACGGATCCGTCGGCCTGCTGATAGTTCTCCAACACCGCGATCCAGGTGCGTCCGATGGCCAGCCCGCTGCCGTTGATGGTGTGCGCCAGCGCCGTCTTCTTGCCGCTGCGGAAGCGGATCTCGGCCCGCCGCGCCTGGAAGTCGCCGAAGTTCGAACACGAGCTGATCTCGCGGTATGCCTGCTGGCTGGGCAGCCAGACCTCGAGATCGTAGGTCTGGGCCGCGCTGAAGCCGAGGTCGCCGGTGCAGAGGTTCATCACCCGGTAGGGGAGTTCCAGCTCCTGCAGAATGGACTCGGCGTCCTGCGTCAGGCGCTCATGATCCGCCGCCGATTGCTCGGGGTGGGCGATCTTCACCAGCTCGACCTTCTGAAACTGGTGCTGCCGGATGATGCCGCGCACGTCCTTGCCGTACGATCCCGCCTCGCTGCGGAAGCACGGCGTGTAGCCGCAGACGCTGATGGGCAGCGTCGAGGCATCAAGCGTCTGCCCGCCGAAGATGTTGGTCAGCGGCACCTCGGCGGTGGGGATCAGCCACAGATCGGTGCCCTCGCAGTGGAACAGGTCGGCGGCGAACTTGGGCAGCTGTCCCGTGCCGCGCAGACTCTGGCTATTGACCAGCGAAGGGGGCAGCACCTCGGTGTAGCCGTGCCGCTCGGTGTGCCGGTCCAGCATGAAGTTGGCCAGCGCCCGCTCCAGCCGCGCCCCCGCCCCGCGGTAGACGGCAAATCGCGCCCCTGAGATGCGCGCCGCCGCCTCGAGGTCGAGAATGCCCAACTCCGTTCCCAGTTCCCAGTGCGGCTTCGGCTCGAAGTCGAACGTCCGCGGCTGCCCCCAGCGCCGGACCTCGACGTTGTCGTCCGATGACGCCCCCACCGGCGTCGCCGCCGCCGGCATATTCGGAAGGCTGAGCAGCATCGGCTCGCTCGCCGCCTCCAATTCCTTGATCTCGGCATCGAGGGCGGCGATCCGCTCCCCCAACGCCCGTGCCGCCGTCACCAGTTCCTGCACCGCCGGACTATCCCGCTCCGGCCCCCGCTTGAGCTGCGCCACCTGCTCGCTGGCCTGGTTGCGCTCCTGCTTCAGCAGGTCGGCTTGCCGCACCGCCTCGCGCCGCCGCT
>Ga0134126_10014254_pt1 | contig 10038 bp, 12 predicted proteins | sample KB31752_FD_96881 | JGI IMG/M metagenome (GOLD analysis project Ga0134126, IMG submission 96881) | Terrestrial soil microbial communities with excess Nitrogen fertilizer from Kellogg Biological Station, Michigan, USA - KB3-175-2 | ecosystem: Environmental > Terrestrial > Soil > Unclassified ...
CAGGCGGCCGGCGCGGGCCTAACGGTTAGTCGGGGGCGAGGTTCGTGGTGTGGGCTGGAGTACCTGTCGCGAGGCTTCCTATCCCCTCATCCAGAATCGGGACGTGCTCGGCGCCGGCGAGCGTTAGGCCCTGTTGGGAGCGCGTGCCGGCGAACGCGACGAACACGCCGATGAGCAGCGGCCCGATCACGAACACGAGCGGAAACCACGAGAGCTCGTGCAGCACGTATCCTTCGCTCGGGCTCACGGGGTTGATGTAGGCCGTCACGCTGTCGCCGACCCGATACCGCTGCCGGATTTCATCCGCCCAACTGTAGCTGCTCGAGACGTCCAAGATCGTGATCCCCGTGGCGATCACGGTGTCGGTCGCGCGCGCGTACGCATACGACAACACCGGGTGATACGCCGGAGTATTGTTGCTGCCGCTCGAGCTTGCGATGCTCGACGTCACGATGCGAGCGCGCACCGGCTGCCACGTGAGGTAGCGCTTGACCTGCGACACGTAGAGCAGTCCGCCGACCACGATAAAGATCGCGAGGAATGGATACATGAGCATGCGGCCGGTGCGCACGCCGGCTGCGGCACGTTGGATTGCGGCGGTGTCCGCGGCGCTCGGCGCATCGGGCAGCGTGTGCCACCCGGTGAACGCGCGCACCGCCGCCAGGCAATTGCTCTGTCGTTTGAGATCGCCTGTATAGACGGAGGTCCACGCCACGCGCGAGCCGTTCTTCATGACGAACACCGGTCGATAGACGGGCGTCGGCGTGCTGTTCCGATCGCTGCTTACGCTCATCGTCCGTTCGATCGCGGCGTCGGCGATGTCGGACCACGCGTACGTCTCCGTGCCCGGGCTCACCAGCCGCCGATGGCGGATGGTCACCGTGGCCGCGCGCTTGTCGAAGGTGCAGAGCAGGTCGCCGGCGAGCACGGCCATCGCGATGCCGGCGATCGAGAACATGCCGCCGACCACCACCGCGACCCAGGCATTGTGCTCGCCGGTGTGGCCGTGGGTGATGTACCAGAGGACGGTGCCGCCTAACGCAGCAAACATGACACCCATGGCGCGCAGGCCCCAGGGTCCCTGGTGCAGCACCAGCCGGGTGTCGTCGTGGACAGTGATCTGCACGGCGCGCTCCGCGATGTGTATCGTTCGACGCCCAACCGCTCGCGCCGCAACGGTAGCACCGCGCCCGCCGGCGCGCCACACGGCGATCTACGCGTCGCGCAGCGCGATCATGGGGTCGACGCGCGTCGCGCGCCGCGCCGGGATCAGGCACGCCAACGCCGCGATCCCGCAGAACAGCGCCGCCATGCCGAAGAACGTCGCCGGATCCGTCGCGCGCACGTGGAACAGGAACCCGGACATTAATCGCGTGAGCGCGAGCGCCGCCCCCGCGCCGATGACGAGCCCCACGGCAACCAGACGCATCCCTTGTCCAAGGACCATCGCGCGCACGCCCGACGGTTGGGCGCCCAGCGCCACGCGGATCCCGATCTCGCGCGTGCGCCGGCTCACGGTGAACGCGATGACGCCGGCGAGGCCCGCCGCCGTGATCACGAGCGCCACGATGGCGAACGCGCCAATGAGCACGAGCGTGATACGCGGAGTGGCCACGGCGTTGCCGCGCAACTGCTCCAGCGTTTGCACTTCGGTCACCGGTTGCGCCGGATCGAGGTCGTGTACGATGGCGCGCAGCTCGCTGGACACGAACGCGGGATCGCCGCGCGTGCGGACCAACACGCGCATGTCGCTGAACGTGCTGATGGCGAACGGCGCGTAGAGCGCCGGCGTCTCCTGCTGCGCAGGACCGTATTGCGTCACGTCGCCGACGATGCCGACCACGGTCGCCCAATTCTTGCCATCGTCGAACGTTAGGCGCGCGCCGATCGGATTTGCCCCGCCCCAGTACCGGCGCGCGGCGGTCTGGTTGACGACGACGGGCTCGTTCGCCGTATCGCGGTCCATTGCCGTGAAGGTTCGGCCGCTCACGAGCGCGATGCCGAGCGTGCGAAAGTAGTCCGGCGACGCGATGCGTACATCCATCGTCGGCGCGGTTTGTCCTGCGCCGATCGGACGTCCGTCGATGCGGAACGACGCGTTGTTCGGTTGGCCGTCGGTCATCGGCGACGCGTTCGATACGGCGACGCCGGTTACTCCGGGCCGCGCGGCCAGCCGGCCGACGAGCGCTTCCTCGAAGGTCCGCACCGCGGGCCCGTTCTTGTACTTCGTCCAATTGAGATCGACGCGCGCCGTTAGGATGTTGGCCGGATCGAATCCCGGGTCCACGCGCTCGAGGTTCACGAAGCTGCGGAGCAGCAGTCCGGCGCCGACCATCAGCATGAACGCGATCGACACCTGGGCGGCGATCAGCGCGCCGCGCACTCGGACGCGCGCGCCGCCGAGCGTGGAGCCGGTGCCGTCTTCCTTGAGGCCGGACGCGAGATCGCGCCGCGACGTGAGTGCCGGGATAAGCCCCAGCACGACGCCGGTGAGCGCCGAGATGGCGAACGCAAACGCCAGTGCGCGCCCGTTCATCGCGATCTCGGAGGCGCGCGGCGTGAACATGGCCGTGAACGACACGAGCGCGCCGAGCATCGCGTAGGCGACGGCCAGGCCTAACGCGCCGCCGATCAACGCCAGCAGCAGGCTCTCGGTGACGAGCTGCCGGGCGATGCGCCGGCGGCCGGCGCCCAACACCGCGCGCAGCGCCATCTCGCGCTCTCGGCGCAGCTCGCGCGCCAGCGTCAGGTTGGCGACGTTGGCACAGGCGATGAGCAGCACGAATCCCGCCGTCGCCAGGAGGACGATGAGCGTTGGACGCGAACCGCGCGTGATCTCATCGCGATACATGACCGCCCCGATGCCGATGCGGTCGGCCGCCTTGTAGGCATCGGGATACTCGTGATGGAGTCGCGCCGACACGCCGGCGACGTCCGCGCTTGCGCGGGCCAGCGAAACGCCGGGCTCCAATCGTGCCAGGATCGTGACCATCCGTGCGGTGCGCGAGTCGAGCATGGCCTTCGACATGCGGAACGGGCACGACGATATGGGCATGTAGATGTCGTTGTGATCGGGGTCCTGCGGCAGGAACGGCAGCACGCCGATCACGGTATGCACGCGATCGTTCATGGTGAACGTCCGCCCCACGATGCCGGGATCGCCGCCTAACGCACGCTGCCAGAACTCGTAGCTGACGACGATCACCGGCGTCGCGCCGGGCTGGTCCTCGCCGGGCCGGAACGTTCGGCCGAGCAGGGGCTTCACCCCCAGCACATCGAAGAAGTCGGCCGACACGACGCCCGTCTGCACGCGCCGGGGCTCGCCCTTCCCCAGCAGCGTGAAGGCCATCGAGTGATACTCGGCCATTGCGTCGAAGGTGTGCGTTTGCGACTCGTAGTCGGCCACTTCCATCGCCGAGAATCCGATGTCGGGCACGGCGCCGGCGTTGGCGGGCTGATTGACGTGGACCAACCGATCGCCGTTGGCGTAGGGCAGGGGCCGTACGAGGACGCCGTCGATGACGCTGAAAATGGCCGTCGTGGCCCCGATGCCTAACGCAAGCGTGACGAGCGAGGCGAGCGTGAACGCGGGGGCGCGGCGCAGCGTGCGCGCCGCGACGCGGAGGTCCTGCCAGAGCGTCTGCATGAATTCGGTCCTCCCGCGCTCGCGGGTGCGTTTGCCCTGCACGGTGAGGCAGGCGGCGCGCACGGCCGAGATGTCGCCGAACGCGGCCAGGGCCTCGCGCCGCGCGTCGGACTCGCTCCGGCCTAACGCAACCAGCTCGCGCGTGCGCATCTCGAGGTGGAACGCCAGCTCGTGCTCGACGTCGCGCGACGTGCCGCCGCGGCCGGCCGATAAATGAAAAGCGCGTTTCATCGTGGAAGGCCCGGACGCTCAGGCCGGCGACGCGTTCAGCGCCGCCGACACCGCAAGGGTGTACCGCGTCCACCGAAGCAACTCGGACTGCAGGTGCTTCCGGCCGGCGCTCGTGAGCGTGTAGTACTTGGCTTCACGGCCCGTCTCGGAAATGCCCCACTCTTCTTCGAGCAATCCCTTCCGCTCGAGACGGTGGAGCGCCGGATACAACGCACCCTCTTGCACCTGAAGCGCGTCGCGCGTGGTGTCGCGAATCCATTTGCCCACGCCGTAGCCGTGCATGGGTCCCCAGGTCAGCGCCTTGAGGATCAACACATCCAAGGTGCCCGTGTACAGATCGCTCCCGGCCATGGCCGATCTCCCGAGATGCTCAGTTCATCGGACCTACGTGGCGTCCGCCGCTATGGTTACACGATGCGTACCGATACCTAAGTGAGCAAGGGGTCTGACACGACTCGCACAACAGTGCGCGCCCTACTCGTACATGTCCGCGAGATCGGCGCGCGCCAGGTCGACGAGAAACCCGGCGATCTGCCCGCAGGCGGCATCGAAGAAACGCTGGCCTCTGTCGGCCGTGGACTTGGCCGGATTTCCGACGCCGGTGTCGTCCGTCACCTGCGTCCATTGGCGAGGCGCCCATGCCCATCCTTCGCGAAGCGCGCGCACGCGGAACCGGCGCGCGCGTCCCGGGCCCGCCGTCGCGAGCGGCGCCACGAGCTCGGGCGCGATCGCCATCATGATGCTCGTCTCGAGCTCGCCCGCGTGATCGCCGGGCTCGTCGAAATACGCTTTGGGATCCACGCTCGTGTACCAGTTCACCGCGCACAGAAAGACCGTGGTGGACGGTTGCAACTCGCGGATCATCTGCCGGAAGTCGTTTCCGCCATGGCTGTTCAGGATCACGACCTTGCGGATGCCGTGCGGCGAGAGACTCCGGACCACGTCAGCCAGCACCAGAGCCTGCGTACTCGGGTTCATGTTCACGCAGAGCGGCACATCCAATTGTCCCGTGTTGACACCGAACGGAACGGCCGGAAGCACCACCACTCGTGCGCCCTGGTCCCATGCCAGCCTCGCCGATTCCGCTGCCACGAGCTCGGCTTCGAAGACGTCGGTCGCGTAGGGGAGGTGCAGATTGTGCGCTTCGGTCGCTCCCCACGGGAGGATGGCAACCTCATACTTGGCGTCGCGAACCGTGCTCAACGAGCATTCGCCGAGGATGTATGGGCGGGTCATGACTGGATTGGTTTGACGGGAGAGTGGTCTGCCAACAATGCGTCGCCGATGCAAGTGCCGCCACAGGTCGTTGCGCATCTTGACTCCGGGCCGTCACTTGCGCACGCTTTGGTCGACCCCCCGCGGCTCACGTGCGGGCTGTGCGAGGGAATTGCGACGGCGCATTTGCGGAGGAGTAGCGAGATGGACGAGGTGACGCTTGCCCCGCGCACGACTGCGGGCCCGCCGGACGGAGGCAAGTACGTCTATTGCATCGTGCGCACGGATTCACCGTGCGAGTTCGGTGCGATCGGGGTGGGCGGAGAAGGGAAACGCGTGTACACGGTGCATCACAAAGATCTCGCCGCGGTGGTGAGCGACACGCCCATCGTGATTTACGATCCGACGCGCGAGAACGTGCTCGCGCACGAGTTCGTCAACGAAACCGTGATGCGGGAGCACACCGTGATCCCGATGTCGTTCGGTACCGTGTTCCGATCGGAAGAGGACGTCAGCGAACTGCTGCGCTCGACGTATCAGGCGTTCAGCGACGTGCTGGACAAGATGCGGGACAAGATCGAGTTCGGCCTCAAGGTGCTCTGGGATCGGGAGCAGGTGGTGGCGACGCTCGAGCGGACCAACGAAGAGATCGGCCGGCTCAAGGAAGAGATCGAGCACAACGCGCAGAGCTCGACCTACTTCGCGCGCGTCCAGTTAGGCCGGCTCGTCGAATCGGCGCTCGAGGAAGCGGGGAACGCGTTCGTGTCCGACGTGCACGAGTCGCTGCGCCCGGTGGCCGTGGCGAGCCGCAGCAGCAAACCGATCGGCGACCGCATGATCATGAACGCTGCCTTCCTCGTCGAGCGCTCGGCGAGCGAGCGGTTCGACGAGAAGGTGCGCGAATTGAGCCACCGCCACGAAGGCCTGCTCACGTTCAAGTACACCGGGCCGTGGCCGCCGTACAATTTCGTGAACATCAAGCTCAAGCTCGAGCGGGCGGACTAACGGACCATGGGCCTGCTCTCGAAGCTCCTCACGTTCCCCGTGTCCGGACCGGTGGCCGGCGTCAAGTGGTCGCTGGAGATGGTGGAACGCACGGCGCGCGAAGAGCTGACCGACGACACCCCGATCAAGCAGGACATGATGGAGCTGCAGCTCGCCCTCGAGAGCGGCGAGATCGACGACGCCCAGTACCTCGTGCGCGAGGGGGAGCTCATGCAGCGCCTGCGCGACGTCCGCTACTGGCGTGAACAGTTCGGGATGGGTGTATCGGGTGGTCCCGTGCGCGTGCAGCGCGACGAGGACGAGCGCTGACCGCCGCCGTTCTGTACGCGTACGGCGTCGTTCGTCCCGCCGCTCCGATCGCGCGCGCGCCGCGCGGCCTCGATGACTCTCCGGTGACGCTCGAGCCCCACGCCGGCGGCGGCGTGGCGGTGCTGGTGTCGTCGCTCGATGCGTCGGTGTACGCCGCCGACACGTTGGAGACGCACGCCGCCGACGTCGACTGGGTGGGCCCGCGCGCCGTGGCGCACGACGCGGTGCTCAGTTGGGCGAGCGAATCCGGCGGCGTGGTGCCGTTCCCGATGTTCACGCTCTTCGCGTCGCCTGATTCGCTGCGCGCCATGGTGCGCGAGCGCGCGCCGGCGCTCGATGCGCTGCTCGAGCGCGTGTCGCCGTCGCAGGAATGGACCGTCCGCGTGTTCCGGCTCGACGACCGCGCCACCCGCGCCTTGAGCCTAACGAGCCCCGCGATCGCCGACCTCGCGCAGCGGGCGCGGGACGCGGCGCCCGGCCAGCGCTACCTGCTCGAGCGCAAAGCCGACGAGCTCACGGGCGCCGAGCTCCGGCGCGTGAGCGGCGAGGCGGCGCGCGAGGCGTTCGACGCGCTGTCGGCGTTAGGCGAACGCGCCGTGCGCGACGCGCTCCCCGCGGCGCCCGCCGGCGTGCATCCGGCCGGCACGGCGGTGCTCGACGCGTCGTTCCTCGTCCGGCGCGATCGCACCGACAGCTTCCGCGCCGCGGCCGGCGACCTCGCACAGGCGCTCGAGCCGCGCGGATTTCGCGTCGAGCTGAGCGGACCGTGGCCGCCCTACCACTTCGTGCGCGACGACGCGTGAGCGACGACGATCTCGAGCTCGCGGGCGATGACCGCCTGATCCTGGGCGACCTCCTCAACCACGTGCTCGACAAGGGCATCGTGATCAGCGGCGACATCACGATCTCCGTGGCCGACATCGACCTCATCCGCGTTGGGTTAGGCATCTACATTACCGCGATCCAGTCGGAGCTCGATCACGCGGCTGCCCGGGAGCGCACTTCGCCCGATGCCGACGTACCTGTACTGCGTCATCCCAGCGGGCTGTGACCCGCCCGCCGCATCCCGCGTGGGCGTGGACGCGGCGTCGGTTCGCTCGCTCGACGCCGCCGGCATGTCGGCGTGGGTGAGCAGCGTCGCCGACCCGTCGCTCACGCCGAGCGTCGCCCGTGCGCGTGCGCACGACCAGGTGGTCCGCGATGCGATGGCCCGCGCCACGCCCGTGCCGGCGCGCTTCGGCCAACTACTGGCCGATGACGCCGCGCTCGCACAGTGGATCGCCGACCGGCGCCAATCGTTGCTCGATTCGCTCGCGCGCGTCAGCGGATGTGTGGAAATGACGGTGCGCATTCTGCTCGCGAGCCGCGAGGCGTCGCCGGGACAGGCGCCGCGCGAATCAGGCAGCGCCTATATGCGCTGGGTCCGCGAGCGCCAGCAGGCTCGACAGTCCGTTACGGATCAGGCCGAATTCTTGCGGACGTCGGTCGCCCGTGCAGTCGAGGAAGCCGGGGTCGTACGCGAGGAGAAATGGGCAGCGGTGACGCCGGGTGCGCGCTCGCTAGAAGCGGCGCATCTGGTGCCGCGCGAGTCGATCGCACGACACCGCGAGGTGGTGCGGGCCGCGGTCGAGCGGGACCATCGCATGAAGGTGATGTTGTCGGGGCCGTGGGCACCATACACGTTTTGCGCAGCAGGACATGAGTAGCGGAACCAATCGGCCGAACGGCGCGCTGCCGGCTCCGCGTGTGGATGTGAGCGAGGGGAGCATTGAAGCGTTCGAGGCAGAATTGCGCGCGGTGGCGCGGACACTGCCCGACCGGATCAACGCCGATCCCGATCACGTCGAGAATGGATTGGCTCGTCTCGTCTTGACAGTCGTCGAGCTGTTGCGGAATGTCCTTGAGCATCAGGCGATACGCCGGATGGACGGCGGCTCGCTGTCGGAGGAGCAGGTGGAGCGCTTGGGGCTGTCGCTCATGCGGTTGAACGAGCGGATGACGGAGCTCAAGGCTGCGTTTCACGTCACGGACGATGATTTGAACATCGACCTTGGGCCGTTGGGACGGCTCCGATGATGCCGCACGACAGCGCGCGCGACCATGGCACGTGCCTAACGGACACCGACACTGGAGCACAGCGGAGTGCCCGAGCATATCGCACCGACGAAGAGTCACGGCCTGGTCGAGGTGCTGGACCGCGTCCTCGACAAGGGCCTCGTCATCGCCGGCGACATCAAGATCAACCTGGCGAACGTGGAGCTGTTGACCATCCAGATCCGGCTCCTGGTATGTTCCATCGACAAAGCCGAGCAGATCGGCCTCAATTGGTGGCGCTACGATCCGCGCCTAACGGGAGTCGTGACGTCGCCCTATGCGACCGCGGGCGATTCCCTCGAAAGCCGGCTGGCGCGCATCGAGCGCCGGCTGGAGACGCTGGCTGCGCCGGTGCAGCCGGCCCCACCGCACCCGCCGCGGACGGGCGCCGAACCCTCATCTACGGAGTGAGCTAGCCATGGCAGTCGAGCGTTCGCCCGGTGGCAGTTCTCTCATCGACGTTCTCGACCGCGTTCTCGACAAAGGCATCGTCATCGATGCCTGGGTTCGCGTCTCGCTCGTCGGCATTGATCTCGTCACCGTCGAAGCGCGCATCGTCGTCGCGTCCATCGATACGTACCTCAAGTACTCGGAAGCGGTGGGCCTCACCGCCTCCGGCTCGCGCCCGCGCGAGTTGGCCGGGTCGCTGGTCGAGACCGAGCTCGAACGCGTCCAACGCGAAAACCACGAGCTCCGCCTGCGCCTCGAACAGCTCAACGCGCCGGACCGCATCGTCTGAGGACATGACCCTCTCTGGCTCGTCGGACGGGCCCCTCACGGACCCGCCCGACTATCTGCCGACGCTGGTAGAAGCCCCAGACTTTCCCGCAGCCGCCCTGTTTGCGCTGACGGAGCTGGCGCGCCTGGCCTCGAGCCCGCGCGGGTTCCTGCTGTTCATCGACCCGGTCGCTGAACGCCTGGATTCCGTTAGTCAGATTCCGGCCGTCGCACCGGGCGATGGACTGGCGCCTCTTCCGTTGGGCGATCTCTCGCACCCGTGGGTCGTCGCCGCGGTCGCCATGCGGCCGGCGCGCTCCCGCCGCGATGAGCCATCCAGCCGCCTTCCCATGACCGACTGGATCGCGCTGCCGCTGCCTCAGAACTACATGCGCGGCGCGCCCGTCCCGCTCCACCCTCGCCGCGCCCTCGAAGTCCTCCGCGCCAATGGCGCCGACATCGTGCCGTCCAACGGACGGCCCGGCCAATCGCCGGCCGGCGTGGTGGTCCTCGAGGCGGCCCACCTGCGCGATGAGTCGGTGAGCCAACTGGTCCGCCTGGCGTCGCTCAGCGGACCGGTCCTGGGTCGCCTGGCAGGCGTCGGCGCGACGCGACGCGAGAACGACCACCTGCGCCAGGTGTCGAGCCGCCTCACGCTCATGCTCAACGCGCTCCCCGATCCGGTCGTGATCACGGACGCGGCCAACAACATCCTCGTCCAGAACGAGCGCGCAGAGCACCTGCTGGCCGCGCGCGACACGGACTCGCCGGGCCGCCGGCGCGCGCTCGAGCTCAACAACCTGCTCTTCACGTCGGGCCTC
>Ga0134126_10014255_pt1 | contig 10038 bp, 6 predicted proteins | sample KB31752_FD_96881 | JGI IMG/M metagenome (GOLD analysis project Ga0134126, IMG submission 96881) | Terrestrial soil microbial communities with excess Nitrogen fertilizer from Kellogg Biological Station, Michigan, USA - KB3-175-2 | ecosystem: Environmental > Terrestrial > Soil > Unclassified ...
GGAGCGGAACCCAGCCGCAAGGGAGTTTTCTAGGGCTGATTGACGAAGTGAGCATCTATAATCGCGCTTTGTCTGCAACCGAGGTTGGAACTATTTTTACCGCCGGTTCCGCAGGCAAATGCGACGCCCAAGCGCGCGCTTTGGCTCACTGGAAATTCGATGAGTCGAACGGATCGGTCGCGCATGACAGCGTCGGGTCGTACGACGGCGCTCTTTCCGCGAACGGCGCGTCGTTCGCGTCGGGTGGCATTTCCGGCAACGCCGTCAGCGTCTCCAAAGCCGACAACGGTTTCGTGAACATGGGCAACGTGCTGGGCATGACCAGCGGGGACTTCTCGGTCGTTGCCTGGGTAAAGACCCCGCCGGGTGACACGACGGAGTGTTCGGCCATCGTCGCCAAACAGGAAGCCGGTTGGGCCAATGGTTACATCCTGGAAGCGAACGCGTGTGTCGCCTATTCGCAGCCGGGCAGGGCATGGTTCTACGATTCTGTTTACCCCGGCCAGGAAGTCAGCTCCACCAGCAGTGTCAACGACGGCAACTGGCACCAGATCGTCGGCGTTTATGAGGCTGGCGGAAACAAATCCATCTACGTGGATGGCGCTCCGGTTGAAGCCAGCCGGCCGAGCCAGACGATCGTACCCAACAGTGGCCTGTTCATGGTCGGCGGCGTTTCCTTCAGTGGTGTCCCGACCGGGCAGTTCACCGGCTTGATCGACGACGTGCAGATTTACAATTACGCGCTCACGTCGAGCAACGTGGATTTTCTGTTCCAGAATCCTGGCCAGGAAGTCCCGCCGCATGATCTGCCGCCGGGCCAATGGCACCTCAACACGGTTGCCGGCGCAGGCGGCGCGATCAGCCGTGATCCTGATCTCGCCAAGTACACCGACGGCGCTTCAGTAACGTTGACGGCAGTCCCGAACACCGGCTTCGCCTTCGCAGGCTGGAGCGGCGATGCCACAGGCACAAACAACCCGGTCACGGTCACGGTGAACGGCAACAAAACGGTGACGGCGAGCTTCGCGGAAATTCCCGTGAGGATTCTGTCCATTGTAAATCCCGACCCGAAACAGGAGGGCCAGAAGATCAGTTTCGACCTGCGACTGGTCAGCCCGGGCGGCGTTGGTGGCATGAATTTCATCCTGCGCTACGACCCCGCGTATCTCAAGGAACCAGCCCTGGACTGGGCCCAAGCCGTCAACTCGGCGCTCGACCAGGTGAATTACGATACCGCGGGTGAGATTCACGCGACGTTTGCGCTGCCGGCGACCGCGGTTCCTGCGGGGACGCAACGAGTCGCCACTGTCAGCTTCCGCACGCGGAGCGTTCCATCTGATCTGAACACCGCGCTGGGTCTGGAACTTGTGGACGTATCGGCGCCGTCCGGTGACTCGATAACGTCCGGCAACGCGGCCCTGGGAGGCACGGCGCGCATTCTGGTGCGGCGGATCATCGGTGATAACAACGCGAACAACCGGCTAGATGTCGGAGACGCCACCATCATTCAGCGGCTGTTGACCGGCCTCGATCCGGTCCGGTCCTGGGACGTGACCAAAAACGACGTGAACGTCAACACGACGCTGGATTCAGGCGATGTAATCCGTGTCCTGCGCGTGGTGGCCAACATTGATCCGCAACCGGCTGCTCACACCGCGACCGGCAGCGGAGGCGGCCTGGCAAAGGCGGGCATCAGCAAAGCAGGCCCGACTTCATCGGAATTGGCGCTGTTGTCGTCGGAACCCTTGAGGGGCCAACCAGGCGATCTCATTACCGTGCAGGTGACGCTCAAAGACATCGCAACAACCATCTCGGGCGCTTCGTTCACCCTCGATTATCCGACGAATGCGTTGCGTCTGGTGAACGCGCAGTCGGAACAACCCGGGCCGATTGCCGCCAACGCGGTGGCGGTCTGGAACGTTCAGCCGGCGCAGAACGATTTCATCGTGCAAAACGGGCGGGTGGTGGCGGCCTTGAGCAGCGCGACGCCGTGGGTGACGAACAACGGCGTGCTGGCCGAGTTCCTATTTCAGGTCCAACCCGGCGAAACGACCCAGTATCGCTGGCCCATACATTTGAGCGGAATGGAGCTGACCAGCGCCGACGGCTATGATGTCCGTGATCTCGCCGACAGTGAACTTTTCTTCATCGGACGCGACCCGGTGCCGCCGAGCCTGACTTACACCCCGCCGGCCGCAGGCACAACGGGCTTCTCGTTGACGCTGACCGGCGAAACAGGCGTGTCTTATGTCATCGAGGCTTCGAGCGATTTGAACACATGGACTCCGTTGGCAACGCTCACCGCCAGCAATGGAACATTGAACTTCACCGATCCGGACGCCGGGAACAGCAGCCAGCGCTTTTATCGAGCCAAACAGCAGTGAAGTACGCCGCCGGCGCGGGATCAGAACGGCAGCCACTTGAGGTCAAAAGCGCGTTCGACGAACCACGCGACGGCCAGGAGCGCGATCGCTGCCGAGCCGAACCGAAGAGTCAATTCTTGATAAGCCCACGCATTGCGCGCCCAGTAGGCCAGTGGCAGAAAGACGGCGACAATCGCCAGTTGCCCCAGTTCGACACCGAGGTTGAACCCCACGAGAGCGACAGCCAGCGTTTGCCGCGCAAGCCCCAGGTCCGTCAGGGCGTTGGCAAAGCCGAATCCGTGGACGAACCCGAAACAGAACGCCACCAGCCAGCCGCGCTCAACGAACAGTGGCCGGAGGTTATTCGCGGCGGCAAGCGCGACCGACGCCGCGATCGTGGTTTCCACCAGCTTCGGTGGCAGGCGGACAATGTTCAACGTGGCCAGGCTCAAAGTCACAGAATGCGCCACCGTAAAGGCGGTGACAATTTTCAACACGTTGATCAGCGCGGGAGTGAAACGCCCGACCCCGCTCCAGCCGCCGGGCTTACGCCTCAACACCGACGGGAGCAGCAACGCGAGCAGGAACAGGATGTGGTCAACGCCCGACGAGATGTGTCTGATCCCTTCGTGGTTGAAATCCAGAAACTGCCGCCATCGCGAACGATGGGCCATGACAAAGGTCGGGTTGTCCTCGCTGAAAACCGCGGTTTGTTCCCCGCCGGAAACGTTCAACCGGAACAGCCCATGATGCCGCGCATCGATGTCAAAAAACGCGCCATAATCGACCCGCAGATCTCTCGGCACACCGGCGCTCTGAATCGAAAAACGCAACACGGCATAGGCGCCGTCGCTGAAATTCTCGACGAGCAATTCGCCGATTTTCAATGACCGGGCCATCCCGTCCAATTTCACGCGCACTCGCGATTGCGCGTAATCTTCAATCTCCGACTGTTTCGCCCTGACCTCGTCCGGCGTGATGTCGCCGTCGTTGTTCGCATCCAATCCGACGACCTGTTCCAGATCAATCAACGAGATGTCCCACTGGCCGGTGACATTCGAGCCGTCGACCGTCATGTTCAGGTAACTGCTGCTGCCTTGATGCGCCCAAGCGCTGACGTTAATGGTCAGAAAAGTGACTCCGACCCAGCGAGCCAGGTTAAGGAATGCAACAACGGCGCGGCGCGGGCAATCAACCGGGCGCAGTGCTCGAAATCGGCGGGCCGAAGTCACTCGGGCGCGCTTGCGAACAGGAAGGTCCTTCATGTCGGACAAGAGTGAATTCATGCGCTTTTTGCAGCGTGCGAGTGTGGTCGATAAAATGGCGCGCAGTCGATTTTTTTCACTGCGACGACTCATGTGGCTGATTCGAGTGGCTCTCTGCCGGCGAAGCGGATTCACACAGGCGATTGTCAGGTGTGAGTGAAAAGATTCCGGTCAGTATCAGCGGCGCGACCAGTTGGGGCCTGCAATTTGTTCGTGAAAACTCTGGAGCCGGAAAAAAGACAGAGACAGAATGTGGTACAGTGAGTGGATCGGAACAGGACCTTTGGAATCCGCAGTGGGGAAACTAAAAAAGCGGGTTTTGATGCACACACGATTTATTAGCACCAAAACCCGCCATCCTCTCCCAAGAGAAGGACGATTTGTTTAAGCAGGTTCGGGGCCAATCTGCCCCGCGCCATTCAAGGACAACCATTGGGTAGTGCAGTGCGCGCTGCGCATTCGGGATCTTCTGTGGCCATGAAAAGCTGAGGCCACGTGTCTTGTGCGCCAAGTGGCACTCGTCTCAGTGGAAGGCGTCCGATCGCATGGCAAGGCGTTTCTCGTCCTCTGCCCAGTTTCATGCGAAGCGCACGCCGTCTGGTTTTGACTCATCCGGCCGTTTTTTCAACCAAGAGAAAAGATTTCACTCCCAAGAGATTCCCAGCCATGCTTCTGTCCACTGTTTGGATATGCGAACGTATAAAAATTTCATCGGTGGAGACTCGGTGCCGGCCCAATCCGGCGAAACGTTCCAAAACGTCAATCCGGCGGACACGCGGGAAGTCGTTGCCGCGTATCCTTTGAGCGGAAAGCAGGATGCCGTCGCCGCGATGGAAGCGGCGAAGAAGTCGTTTCCTTCATGGGCCGCGATTTCGCCCGTCGCGCGGGGCCGGATTTTGAGCAAGGCGTCCCAAATCCTGGAATCGCGCAAAGCGGAACTGGCCGAGTTGCTGACGCGCGAGGAAGGCAAGACGCTGGCAGAGAGCAATGGCGAGGTGCAGCGCGCCATCGACATATTTCGTTTTTTTGGCGGGGTCAGTTACACGATCGGCGGCCAGACAATTCCGCACGATTTGCCGCAGCAATTGCTCTATACGCGTCGGGAACCGCTCGGCGTCGTCGCACTCATCACCCCCTGGAATTTTCCCGTCGCGATTCCCGCGTGGAAAATGGCACCGGCGCTCGTCAGTGGCAACGTCGTGGTGATCAAGCCAGCGACGCAAGCGCCCGCGATGGCGCTCGAACTGGCCAGGGCGCTGGCCGAAGCCGGCCTCCCGAAGGGTGTGTTGAATGTCGTCATCGGCGAAGGGAGGGCGGTGGGTGGTGAACTTGCCGCCAACCCCGGCGTCGCTGCACTGTCTTTCACCGGTTCGTATTCTGTCGGCTCGCACATTTATCAGCAGCTTGCCCCCCGCATGACGCGGGCACAAATGGAAATGGGCGGCAAAAACCCGACCATTGTTCTTGGGGACGCGGATTTGGATCTGGCCACGAAACTCGTCGCCATCGCCGGCTTCGGTCTGACCGGTCAGGCCTGCACAGCGACGAGCCGGGTCATTGTCGAGAAGAGTGCGGCCGACGCATTGACACAGAAACTGATCGAGAAGGCGAAGGCGATCAAAGTTGGCAACGGGTTGAATGAAGGCGTGACGATGGGGCCGGCGGTGAGCAAGCAACAACTCGCGGGAAATCTTGAGTACGTGGACATCGCGGTGGCCGAAGGCGCGAAGCTGGTTTACGGCGGGCAGCGGGTCTCCGACGGCGATTTTGCGCATGGCTACTTCATGCAGCCAACCATTCTGACCAACGTGTCACCGAAGATGCGCATCGCTTGTGAGGAAGTTTTTGGACCGGTCGTGGGTATTATTGCGGTGGAAAATTTCGAGGAAGCCCTGGCCGTGGCCAACGGCGTGGACGTGGGCTTGTCCGCCTCGATCGTGACGCGCGACTTTCGCAAAGCGATGCTTTACGCGGAACGCATCGAAGCCGGCGTGGTGAAGGTGAACCAGATTTCCACCGGTCTCGCTTTGCAGGCGCCATTCGGTGGCGTGAAGAAATCGAGCACCGATTCATTCAAGGAACAGGGCGCGGGCGCCATCGAGTTTTATACCCGGGTGAAAACGGTTTACCTGGATTATTCGGTGTGAGTTCCCGCAGCCCTTATTCAGCAGGACCGTCATGAAGCTCTGCCGTTTTCAAATCAGCGAACGACTCCCGGGCTCGAAGAACCATGCTCACATTGGCCTGCTCACTGACGGTGCGAAGGTCCTGGACCTGACAGAGGCGGGATGGCCGGGGATGACAACCTTGCTGGAACGCGACGATTTGTCGGCTGTCCTGGCGTCCCTTGCCAAGGAAAAACTTCCGCGGCACAGGGTGTCGGATCTAAAACTTTTGCCGCCAGTCGAAAAACAGGAAATCTGGGCGGCGGGGGTGACGTACCTGCGCAGCAAGAAGGCGCGCATGGAGGAGTCAGACTTCAGCGCGAACGCGTACGACAGGGTTTACGAAGCCGCGCGGCCGGAGCTTTTTTTCAAGTCGATGCCTGAAAAAGTGGTTGGTCCGGGCGAGCCGGTTGGCATCCGCAAAGATGCGAAATGGAATGTGCCGGAGCCGGAACTCGCGTTGGTTGTCAATTCGGGCGGGAAAATAGCCGGCCTCACGATCGGAAACGACATGAGCTCGCGCGATATCGAGGGAGAGAACTTGTTGTATCTGCCACAGGCGAAAGTTTACAACCGGTCCTGTGCGCTGGGGCCATGGATTCTCGTAGGCGTTCCCGAAGCCGAGGCGCGCGGCTGGAAAATCGAGCTGCAGATCCGGCGCAACGGAGAGCCGGTTTTCGCGGGTGAAACATCTGTCGGCCAAATCAAACGTTCATTCGATGAACTGGCCGCCTTCCTCTTCCGCAGCCAGGATTTTCCACACGGCGCGGCACTGCTGACCGGCACTGGCATCGTCCCTCCCGACACTTTTACGCTGCGCTCCGGCGACACGGTGCGAATCAACATTTCCGGCATTGGAACATTGGAGAATTCAGTGATGGAGGTCTGATGCGGGGGAGACACGAGGGTGCGCCTCGCAGCCAGCTTCCGGCAATCGGACCGTTCCGTGTTTTTTTTTGACAGCCGTTTTTCGGGTTGGCAAGGTGTCGGCTCGATTGGTGAGGGACCGGGCGATTTGAGGCGGTCTGGTTCGCGTTGAACGTGAAGGACTCTTTGAAAACTATGGCTGAACTGGTTGGAAATCTGTTGGTGGCGCAATCGGGCGGGCCGACCGCGGTGATCAACGCCAGCGTGGCCGGAGTAATTCAGGAAGCGGGCCGCCATCCGGACCAGATCGAGGAAATCTATGGCGGCTCCAACGGCATCCTCGGCATTCTCAACGAGGAACTGATTGATTTGCAGGAGGAAAAAAGGGCCGCCATCGAAGGGTTGAAGCACACTCCCGCGGCGGCGCTCGGGACCTGCCGCTATAAGATTGATTTCAAGAAGAAGCCGGAACAGGCCGCGCGCGACATGGACCGTCTTTTCCAGGTGTTTCAGGCGCACAACATCCGCTATTTCTTTTACGCGGGGGGCAATGATTCCCAGGACACCGCTCATAAAATCCACGAACAAGCCATCGCGCGTGGTTACGAGATGCGCATCATCGGCGTGCCCAAGACCATTGACAACGACCTGCCGCACACCGACCACTGCCCCGGATACGGTTCCGTCATCAAGTACAACGCGACGACCGTGATGGAAATCGCCTCCGACGTGGGCAGCATGGCCACGGACGACGGTTCCTGTTGCATCGTCGAGGTGATGGGGCGTTCGGCGGGCTGGATCGCCGCCGGCACTGTGCTTGCCAAACGAAGACCCGGCGACGCGCCCCACATCATCCTCGTACCGGAAGTTCCCTTCGAACAGGACAGATTCCTCGAGAAGGTAAAGGAAACAGTCGTGGCACAGAGGTATTGCATTGTCGTGGTCGGCGAGGGCTTGAAAAACGCCGCCGGTGAGGAAATCTCCGCGGACAAGACAAAGCTCGACGCGTTCGGACATCCGGTGCTGTCCGGGGCCGCGGAACGTCTGGGCGACATCGTTGAAGGCAGCCTCCGGCTCAAAACCCGCACGGTGAAGCTCGGCTATGCGCAGCGCGCGGCCGCGCATTGCGCCAGTGAGACTGACGTGGAAGAAGCCGCCGCGTGCGGGGAAGCCGCGGTGCGCGCCGCCGTCGGGGGCCGGAGCGGATTCATGGTCAAACTAATGCGCCTCCAAAACAATCCCTACAAGTGGACCACCGATCTCCAGCCGCTGGGCGACATCGCCAATGTCGAGCATTTCATTCCGCGCGATTGGATGAGCGAAGACGGTTTTCTGCCGAACGAAAAGTTCATTCAGTACGCGCGGCCGCTCATTGAAGGTGAGCTGCGTCTGCCGGATGAGGGCGGCCTCCCGAGGTTCGTCGTGCTGGAGAAGGCGCCTGTTGAGAAAAAATTGCCGGCGCGCGTTCGAGCCGGAGATACGGATCTGGTGGCGCGGATTTGAAACGGCGGCGGTTGGCGCGGGACGCTATTTTTCGGCCGCCCGCACCAGCAGGACGGGGATGGTCGTCTTGTGACGGACCTCATGGATGGTGCTGCCCAGGATCAAATCGCCAATCAACCGGTGCCCATGCGTTGTCATCGCGATCAGATCGCACTGTTCGCGTTCGGCGGTCCGGATGATTTCCGTGGGCGGATCACCGAGGGCGAGATGAGCGGAGACTTCCAGACCTTCCGCCCGCAGCCTGCCCGCGGCCGCCTCCAGATAGCCGCGGTCATCCTTCATTTCCTGGGATTCAGCAAGCTTGAGTTGTTCGAAGTTGCGGGCGACCCAGCCGTCGGCCACATGCACCAGCAGCAGACGTGAATGCAGGCGTCTGGCCAGTTCGGTGACGTGCGGCAGCAGGCTCTGGTCAGCGCGGCTGTTTTCGAGTGCAACGAGGATTTTTTTGTACATGCGGACCTACGATTGCCGGAAAATCTTGATTGCCAGGTCGGTCATCCCAAAAACGTCCGCGAGCAGCTTTATGTTCAGGGCGATGATGACGATTACCGTCGTCCAGGCCAGCCAATTCACCCAGCATTTGTTGGCAAATTCGCCCATCTTCGCCCGCTCGCTCGTGAAGAGGACGAGTGGGACGACCGCGAAGGGCAGTTGCATCGAGAGAATTACCTGGCTGAGCACGAGCAGTTTGTCCTCGGCGCCATCGCCCAGAATTGCCAGACAGATGATCGCGGGCACGATGGCGATGAGGCGGGTGATCAGGCGCCGCAACCACGGACGCAGCCTGATGTTTAGAAAGCCCTCCATGACGATCTGTCCGGCCAGGGTGCCGGTCAGCGTCGAGTTCTGTCCGGACGCGAGCAGCGCCACCGCGAATAATCCGCTGGCGATTCCGACACCGAGGGTCGGGCTGAGCAATCGGTAGGCTTCCTTCAGTTCGCCGACCTCGTGTTTGTGGTGAAACGCGGCGGCGGACAGAATCAGAATGGCCGCGTTGATGAACAGCGCGAACATCAGCGCGAGCGTCGAGTCAAGGGTCGCGAATTTGACCGCTTCGCGGCGGCCGCTCGCGCTTTGCTCGTATTTGCGCGTCTGCACGATGGAGGAATGAAGATACAGATTATGCGGCATGACCGTCGCGCCAAGGATGCCGATGGCGACGTAAAGCATCTCGCGGTTTGACAGGATATCCGCACTGGGAATGAATCCTTTGGCAATGCCGGCCAGGTCCGGCTTTGAAAAAATCATTTCGGCAAAAAAACACCCGCCGATGGTGAGGATCAAAACCACGACGAGCGTTTCAATGTAGCGGAATCCTTTGTTCTGCAAATACATCACGGCCAGCACGTCGAGCGCGGTGATGCACACTCCGGCGATGAGCGGAATCTTGAACAGCAGTTTCAACGCGATGGCCGAACCGAGGACCTCCGCAAGGTCGCAGGCGCAGATGGCGATTTCACAGAGCAACCAGAGGGAAATTGCGACCGGTCTCTTGTAATGATCGCGGCAGGCCTGCGCCAGGTCGCGGCCGGTGACGATGCCGAGCTTCGCGCATAGCGATTGGAGGAGGATCGCCATGAGATTGGACAGGAGGATGACACTGAGCAGCGTGTAACCGAATCGTGACCCGCCCGCGAGGTCGGTGGCCCAATTCCCCGGGTCCATGTATCCCACCGCGACCAGGTAACCGGGCCCGGAGAACGCGAGCATCTTGCGCCAGAAACTCAACCCCTCCGGCACCGGGATGGTGCGATGGACTTCCGACAGGCTCGGCGTGCCGGCGTCTAATCGCAAGCCGGCTTTTTGCACAGAAGCTTTATGTGACGGGTCCGTCATCACGGACAGGCATGTTGAAATCCGAACATGAACGCACCA
>Ga0134126_10014256_pt1 | contig 10037 bp, 11 predicted proteins | sample KB31752_FD_96881 | JGI IMG/M metagenome (GOLD analysis project Ga0134126, IMG submission 96881) | Terrestrial soil microbial communities with excess Nitrogen fertilizer from Kellogg Biological Station, Michigan, USA - KB3-175-2 | ecosystem: Environmental > Terrestrial > Soil > Unclassified ...
CCAACGACCAGACCAAGATCATCCCCGGCCACGGCCCGCTCATGACCAAGGCCGACCGCACCGCCTACCGGCAGATGCTGATCGACGGCCGCGACAAGGTCGGGAAGCTGATCGCCGGCAAGAAGAGCACCGACGAGATCAAGGCCGCCAAGCCCCTCGCCGACCTCGACGCCAAGTGGGGCCAGGGCTTCGTGAAGGCCGACTTCGTCATCGACGCGGTGGTCAAGACCCACCCCGCGCCCGCGGCGCCCGAGAAGGGCAAGGGCAAGCACAAAGCCGCCAAGTAGCGCGCCCGTTTTCCAGTCGATCGCGTCCGCCCCGGTCGATGGGGCATAATGGGATTGGCGTGGCGGTCGATCAGACGACGCGATGGGAGGTGGGGTCGCTCGTCCTGAGCGGCGCGGCGCTGATCGGAACCGTCGTCGCGATTCGCCGCGGCGCCTCCGCCCACCGCTGGGGGCCGGTGGCGGTATTCGCGGCGCTCTGGGTCGCGTGCGCGCTCTATGTCGCGCTGGCGAGCCTGGCCGCGCGCCGGCGCGCTTTTCGGCTGCGGACCTTTTCGGCCCCGCTCGGGGTCGTCCTGCGCCAGCCGGCATGGCTCCTCGCGAGGACCCTCGCCGAGATCATCGGCTTCGGGGTCGTGCTGGCCGTCGCGGTGGCGGCGTTCGGGTTTCCCGCCGTCGCCGCCGGTCTCTTGCTTCCCGTCGCCGGCACCGCTGTCTTTTCGGTCTTGCCCATCATCAGGGAGCCGGCGGCACTCACCTTCGAAGACGAGTGCCTGCGCGTCCACCTGAGCAAGAACACCACCTTCGTCGTCCCGTGGCGGTCGGTCGTCGAGGTCGGTCAGACCGGCCCGGCCCACCACCGACCCGTCAACGTGCGGGTCGTCGATCCCTCCCGGACCATCGCCTCGGTCGAGCCGAATACCGCTCGCAATCGCGGGCGCGTCCACACGCGCTTCGAGCTGGGCGAGCCGCGGGGCCAGGCGATCTCGCTCGAGCCGTGGACGGCGGGCCTCGACAGCGACACGCTGGTCCGCCTCATCCGTTCGGCAATCGGCGCCCGCGAGTCAGCGATCAATTGACCTCGATTCCCCAGCCAGTCGGCAAGAAGCGATCGCGCCTGGTGCGGTTCGTGCTCGTGGCGTTCGTCCTTCTCGGCGTGGTCCTGCTCGCGCTGGCGGCCGGCGCCTCACCCCGTCGTTTGGCACCGACGGCCGTTCTCCTCGCTGTGGCCGCCGGATCTGGAGCGGTCGCTTTGGTCAGATCACGCGCCGAGAACAGGCGGCGCTGGCGCTTCAGCCGGTCACCCGTCCCGCAAGGCATTCGGTTTTCGAAACCCTGGTGGCTGTATCTGACTGGCCTCGACGTTCTGGTTCACTACGCGGCGCTCCTGGCCGCTTTGTTCGCTCTGCTCCAGCTCCCGGGCGTCGGCGTCGGCATCCTTTCGTTTGTGTTCGTTGTGATGTGTCTTCCGTCGCCGTTCTTTCATTCGCCCCGCGGCCTGACCTTCGAGCGGATGGGCCTTCGCCTTCACCACCGGGACTTCGACGTTCTCGTCCCGTGGGAGGCGGTTCGGAGCTGCGAGCAGATCGGTCCCGACCACTTCGCCGGCGTGCGGTTCGAGATCGCGGACCGCGAACGCATCGGCGACTGGGTCAGCCCCGACACGCCGCGCAACCGGATTCGGGCGGCGAAGCGGCTCGTCGAAAGGGCAGCGCCTTTCTGGTCTCCCTGGACGGCCGGCCTTGACGCGGCGACGCTCGTGCGCGGAATTCGGGAGGGAATCGAAGGCCGGTCCGACCGATTGAACTGATTCGGCGGCGCGAAGATCTTTTTCGTTTCCCGTGCGTCGGAGCAGGAATGAGCCAGCCCGGTTGTGCACCGTCCGACGCGATCGATGAGATCGAGATCAGCTCTCCTTGCAGCGAGTCCTGGGGCGAGATGCGACGGACGCCCGGGGAGGAGTGGGTGCGGTTCTGCGGGAGATGTCGGCAGAACGTCTACAACGTCGAGGCGATGAGCCGCGGCCAGGCGCGGCGGCTGATCGCCGAGCGCGAGGGGCGCGTCTGCGTGCGGATCCTGCGCCGGCCGGACGGGACGGTGGTGACAGCCGACTGCTGGGCGCGGCTGCGGGCGGCGCGGCGGCGTGGGTTGCTGCCGTTCCTGGGGATGCTGGTGCTGGTCGGGTTCACGGAGCTCATCTCGATTGGCGTGGGTCTGGCCCGTCTCAAAGGGATTTTCGGCGCGCCGCCGGCGCGCGTCTCGCTGCCGGTGCTGCGCACGCCGGCGCCTCTGCCCCATCCGTCCCCCACGATGGGCTTGCCGGAGGCACCCGAGCCGGACCGTCACGAGATGGGCGAGAAGCCGGCTCACCGGGACCACCACCTCATGGGCAAGCGAGCCCTGCCGTCCAAGCCGACTCACTTCATGGGCGCGCCGGCGATCAGACCGCCGCTCGACGAGCGCGACCCGCTGATGGGCCTCCTCGAGTAGCGCCGACCCGATGTCCGGGCGTGGCGCGCCCGTGTTATGAGAGGCGGATGCTGTTCCCGGACATCGTGCAGTCCGTCGGGCGCACGCCGCTGGTCGAGCTGCGCCACCTGGACGCCGGCGGCGCGCGCGTGTTCGTCAAGATGGAGTCGCGCAACCCGTGCGGCAGCATCAAGGACCGCGTCGGCGTCGCGCTGATCGAGGACGCCGAGCGGCGCGGCGCGCTCAAGCCCGGGGCGCGGCTGGTCGAGCCGACCAGCGGCAACACCGGCATCGCGCTGGCGTTCGTGGCGGCCGCCAAGGGGTACGCGCTGACGCTGGTGATGCCCGAGCACATCTCGCAGGAGCGGGTGGCGCTCTTGCGGATGCTGGGCGCGGAGATCGTCTTCACGCCGGGCTCGCTCATGCGGGAGGCGGTGGCCAAGGCCGAGGAGATCGCGGGCGCGACGGGCGCGGTGATGCTGCAGCAATTCAAGAACCCCGCCAACCCGGAGGTCCACCGGCGCACGACCGCCGAGGAGCTGTGGGCCGACCTGGGCGGCGAGATCGACGTGTTCGTCTCGGGCGTCGGCACGGGCGGGACGATCACCGGCGTCGGCGAGGTGCTGAAGGCGCGGCGCCCGACCTGTCGCGTGGTGGCGGTCGAGCCGGCGGGGGCCGCGGTGCTGTCGGGCCGGGCGGCGGGCCCGCACCACCTCCCCGGCCTCGGCGCCGGGTTCGTCCCCCAGATCCTGAACCGCGCGATCATCGACGAGGTAATGGCGGTGACCGAGGAGCAGGCGGTGCGCGCGCAGCTCCAGCTGGCGCGCAAGGAGGGGATCGCCGCCGGCATGTCGAGCGGCGCGGCGCTGTATGCCGCGCTGGTGCTCGGCCGGCGCGACAGCCTGGCCGGCAAGCGGATCGCGGTGATCCTTCCCGACGGCGGCGAGCGCTACGCGAACAACGCCGTCTTCACCGAGATCGCGCGCAAGCTCGGCAACAGCGGCAACATCGGATCGGGGACGCGCTGATGGCGTTCGAGACCCGGCGCCGCAGCATCCTGAAGTCGCTCTCCTGGCGTTTCCTGGCGGCCCTCATCACCAGCGCGGTCGTCTACGTGCTGACCGGCAAGGGGGACTTCGCGGCCAAGGTGGGCATCGCCGACACGCTCGTGAAGCTGGTCATCTACTTCATGCACGAGCGCGCCTGGGACCGGATCAACTACGGCCGCGTTCCCCCCGCGCCCGACTACGAGGTCTGAGGAGGGCGCGGTGCTCGACGAGGTGCAGTGTCCGTACTGCGGCGAGCCGGGCGAGATCGCCGCCGACTACGACCCGGAGGTCCCCGGCGATCAGGTGTTCGTGCAGGACTGCGAGGTCTGCTGCAACCCCTGGACGGTGACGGTGCACGTGTCGCCGGACGGCGAGGTGACCGCCGACGTCGCGCGGGGATAGCGCGGCGGTCAGGGCGCGGGCGCGTCGGCGTGAATCGGCGGCCGGCGATCGCGCCAGGGGCGCGCCGCCTCGAGCTGGGCGGCCACGCGGAACAACGTCGCTTCGTCGCCGAACCGCGCGACCAGCTGGACGCCGATCGGCAGGCCGGCGGCGTTCCAGGTCAAGGGAACGCTCATCGCCGGCTGTCCGCTCACGTTCGGCAGCGGCGAGAACGGCATGAACGAGAACACGCGGCGCACGGAGGCGTCGATGAGGCCCGGGATCCGCAAGAGGACGCCGAGGTGCAAGCGCAAGAGCAGGTCCTGCGCGAAGGCCTCCAGCCCGCGCGGCTTGAGCGTTCCGATCGGCGGCGGCGGCAGCGCCAGCGCCGGGGAGAGCAGGAGATCGTGGCGTTCGAAGAAGGCGAGGGCGCGGCGGGCCTGCGCCTCCAGCCGCTCGCGCGCGCGCGTCGCCTCCACCGCCGAGCGCTGCCGGCCCAGCAGCGCCGTCACGGCGGTGGCGCTCTCCAGCTCGCCGCGGCGCGGGCGCCGGCCCAGCTCTGCGGCGGCGCGGGCGAGGAACGCCGCCGTGTCGACGCAGACCAGGGTGAAGAAGTCGCGCGCGAACGCCTCGGCGTCGAGGTCGGGGTCGGCCTCGTCGACGTGGTGGCCGAGATCGGCCAGCAGCTTGGCGGCGTCGTCGGCGGCGGCCGCGCAGTCGGGGTGGAGCGGCGGCGACGTCACCTGCGGCCGCTTGGTGAGCGCGATGCGCAGCTTCCCGGGCGGCGCGCCGACCTCGGCGAGGAACGGGCGGGCCACGGGGGGGGCCCAGTAGGGCGAGGTCGTCTCGGGCCCGGCGGTCGCGTCGAGCAGCGCGGCGCTGTCGCGGACGCTGCGCGAGATCGCGTGCGCGATGGTGAACCCGTTCCAGACCTGCGAGTGATCGGGGCCGACCGGCGTGCGGCCGCGCGTCGGTTTGAGCCCGAACAGGCCGCAGCAAGAGGCGGGGATGCGAATCGACCCGCCGCCATCGTTGGCGTGCGCGAGCGGGACCACACCGGCGGCGACCGCCGCGGCCGACCCGCCGCTCGATCCGCCCGGCGTGCGTGTCGGATCCCAGGGGTTGCGGGTCGGTCCGAAGAGCTCCGGCTCGGTGACCGGCAAGAGCCCCAGCTCGGGCGCGTTCGTGCGGCCGAAGATGACCAGGCCGGCGCGGCGCAGGCGCTCGACGATGGTCGCGTCGCGCGGCGCCTTGTGGCCGGCGAGATACCGGCTGCAGCTGGTCGACGCGACGCCGGCCATGTCGCAATGGATGTCCTTGACCAGGAACGGCACCCCCGCGAACGGCGCGGCCGGATCGGCCGGCGTGGCGGCGGCGGCCCGCCGCGCGTCGTCGTAGAGCGGCGTCACCACCGCTCCCGTGCGCGGGTTCACCCGCTCGTTGCGGGCGATCGCCTCTTCGAGCAGCTCCGCGGCCGAGACCTGCCGCCGCCGGACCAGCTCGGCCAGCCCCAGCGCGTCGAACCGGCCGTAGTCAGCGATCGCCACGGTCCCTCACCAGAAAGATCCCCGCCGTGACGCCCGCCAGCGCCGTCGCACAGCGAACGAGCGAATCGAGCCAATACAGCGGCGCCACGATCAAATAGGTGTCGAGGAGATAGGTCCAGGCCGCGAGCAACAGGAAGATCCAGAGCGCGGTCCAACTCCGACGCGCCAACCGGCGCTGAGCTCTCCGGGCGCGCGCGGCCCCGATGGCCATCCCCAGGCAGGCCAGCGCGATCACGAAGTTCGAGGCCCCCTCGAGGATCAGCAGCTTCGGCGTCCAGAGATAGTCGTGCCCGCGGGGCATGAAGATCTCGGTCGAGAAGAGCGCGCGCAGCGACGACACCGCGAGACAGAATGCCGGCTGTCCTACCTCAAGGCAAACGCGCTGTTCGCCGTCGGTGGTGCGCGGAAGTGCAAGCTGGACTGCACTTCTCGACCCGCCAGTTAAGTTTTTCGCGCGCGTGCCGTTGATTCCTGCTTCGCGAGGGGACGCGTACGCATTGGGATGAAAAAGGTCGTGATGCCGACTGACCTTCAGCCTCAGAGCGCACGGATGACGACGTCGACCAACGTCACGGGGCCGACGACGGGCGAGCGCATTCCGGGACCCGACCGCAGCTCGACGTGGCAGAGCGGCACACACTTCAGCAGATACGAGATCGACTCCCTGCTGGCGGCGGGCGGGATGGCCGAGGTCTGGCGCGCCAAGCTGAAGGGGGTGCGCGGGTTCGAGAAGCGGATCGTCATCAAGACGATGCTGCCGCAGCTGGCCGGGCGCCCCGACCTCGTCGAGATGTTCATCAACGAGGCGACGCTGGCCTCGGCGTTCAGCCACCCGAACATCGCGCACGTTTTCGACTTCGGCCAGCTCGAGGGGCGCTACTTCATCGGCATGGAGTATGTCCCCGGTGTCACGCTGCGCTTCGCGCACAAGCGGATGCTCGCCCGCGGCGATCTCCTGCCGATGGCGGCCACGCTGCACGTGATGATCGACCTCTGCGAGGCGCTGCACGACGTACACGAGCTGGCCGACGGCCACGGCCCGCTCGGCCTGGTCCATTGCGATCTCAGCCCCGACAACGTCATCGTCTCCACCAGCGGCGCCGCGAAGCTGATCGACTTCGGCGCGGCGCGGGCCACCGCGCGCATGCCGGCGCGCGCGTCGTTCGTCGGCAAGTATCGCTACGCGGCCCCCGAACGGGTCCGCCGCGCCGGCGAGGACCGGCGCAGCGACATCTACTCGGTGGGCGTCATCCTCTACGAGTGCCTGACCGGCGCGCGTCCCTACGACGGGCGCGACGCGGAGATCGTCCGCATCGTCGAGGCGGCGCGGGTCTACGATCCCCGGACGCGCGCGCCGGCGCTGCCGGCGCCCGTCGCCGAGATCGTGATGCGGGCGATGGCGCCCGATCCGGCGGAGCGATTCGCGACCGCGCGCCAGATGCGCGAGGCGCTCACCCTCTGCCTGGGCGCGCTCGGGGCGTCGAGCTCGGGCCAGGAGGAGGACGTGACGGCCTCGCTGGCCGCGCTCATGGAGGAGCCCCGGACGCCCGGGCCCGTGCTGATCGCCCCCCCCGGCGTCCCGGAGTTGCCCGTTCCGGAAGCGATCGACCTCGTCGCCGAGCCGTCGTCGGAGGTCGAGGTCGCTCTCTGCGAGGTCGAGATCATCGAAGCCTCGGGGCCGATCCAGATGCCGTCCGGGCCGACCCGGACCGAGGCGTCGGAGACGCCGGCCGTCTCCGGCCACACCCGCCCGGGCAACCCGCCCCCCGCGCCGCCCCCCGAGGCACGCAAAGCCGACCCGTCGGCGCCGCACTGGAGCCTGCCGGGACAGCTGTTCGACCGCGTGTTCGGCGGTCCCGTGGGCGCCGTCGCCGGAGTCCTCGGCTGGCGGCGCACGCCCGACCAGCCGCCCCACGCGAGCCAGCGTTCGCCGCGCCAGCGCGCCGTCGAGCTCTTCGACCAGGGCATCGCGCTGCGCAAGGAGCGCCGCTACGGCGAGGCGCTCGACGCCTGGGAGCGGGCGGCCGCGCTGGCGCCGGAGAACCGCGTCTACCGGGCGAACGTCGCCCGGCTGCGCGAGCAGCTCGACGAGCTGCGCCGCGCCGAGCGCGAGCTCGCCGACTGGGGCGGCGAGCTCGACACCAGCGAGCGCTGACTCAGCGGCTGGACGCCGCCGGCAGCCCGACCGGGCAGGCCACGCCCGTCCCGCCAATCCCACAGTAGCCGTCCGGGTTCTTCGCCAGGTACTGCTGGTGGTCGGCCTCGGCGTAATAGAACGGCGGCGCGGGGGCGATCTCGGTGGTGATGGGACCGTAGCCGGCGCCGGCCAGCAGGCGGCCGTACGCCGCGCGCGACGCCTCGGCGGCGCGCTGCTGGTCCGGGCCGTGCGCGTAAATCGCCGAGCGGTACTGCGTCCCGGAATCGTTCCCCTGCCGCATCCCCTGCGTCGGGTCGTGGTTCTCCCAGAACACGCGCAGGAGCTGGTCGTAGCTGACGCGCTTCGGATCGAACACCACCTGCACCACTTCGGTGTGGCCGGTGAGACCCGAGCAGACCTCGCGGTAGGTCGGGTTCGGCGTGGCCCCGCCCGCGTAGCCGACGGCGGTGCTGAAGACGCCCTCCTGTTCCCAGAACTTGCGCTCGGCGCCCCAGAAGCAGCCCATTGCGAACGTGGCCAGCTCGAGCCCCGCCGGAAACGGCGGTTCGAGCGGCGCGCCGTTGACGAAGTGGCGCGCCGGGACCGGCATCCTCTCGGCGCGGCCGGCGAGCGCCTCCCCCGGTGCCGGCAACTTGTTCTTGGCGGAGCTCCACATGCGGACATCTTGGCGCGCGCCTGCCCTCGGCGCCAGCGCCGCGCTCGCGCTAGAATGAGCGTGTCAGCATGGCAGCCCCCCTGCCGCGTCTACGCGCGGATCTCGACGTCATGCCGTCGCCGCTCCCCGAGCAGCCGGGCCTCATCATCCGCGATCCGTTTCGCTACTCGACGGTCACGCTGGTCGTGCCGCCGCTGCTGGCGCGGTGCCTCGGCTGTTTCGACGGCCAGCACGACGAAGGGGACCTGCGCGCCACGCTGGCCCGGCTGGCCGGTCAGCTGGCCGTCGGCGACGCCGCCCAGAACCTGGTGCAGGCGCTCCGCGAAGCGGGGTTCCTCGACGACGAGCGCTTCGCCGAGATGCGCGCGGCGCGGCTGGCCGAGATCGCCGCCGCGCCCGAGCGGCCGGCGGCGCACGTCGGGAACGCCTATCCGGCCGAGCCGGAGCCGCTGCGGGCCAGGCTGCGCGGATACTTCGGCGAGGGGGCCTCGACCGGGGACGGCGCCGGCGACGGTCGACTCGGCCGGGCGCCCGCGCGCGCGATCGCGGCGCCGCACGTCAGCCCCGAGGGGGGCAGCAGCGTCTACGCGCGCGCCTACGGCGCGCTGCCGGTCGATCCCGAAGCGGGCGAGCGGGTGTTCGTCGTGCTCGGCACCTCGCACTACGGCGAGCCGGACCGCTTCGGCCTGACGCGCAAGCCGTTCGCCACGCCGTTCGGCGCCGCGCGCACCGAGGCCGGGCTGGTGGACGCGCTGGTGGCCGCGGCGCCCGACGCGGTGGCGCTCGAGGATCCCTGTCACTTCGTCGAGCACGCGGTCGAGTTCCAGGTGATCTTCCTCCAGTATCTCTACGGCCCGTCGGTGCGGATCCTCCCTGTCCTCTGCGGGGCGTTCGGGGAGGGGCCGCGCGCGGGCGCCCACCCCGAGGTCAGCGAGCGGGTGGCCCGTTTCGTCGGCGCCCTGGGCGACCTGGCGGCACGCGAGGGAAGCCGCTGGACGTTCGTGCTGGGGGTCGACTTCGCCCACGTCGGGCGCCGCTACGGCGACCCGCTGGCCGCGCGCGCGCACGCCGGACCGCTGGCGGCGGTCGCCACGCGGGATCGGGCGCGGATCGAACGGATCGCCGCCGGCGACGCGCGCGGTTTTTGGGAGCTCGTGACCGAGCGCGGCGACGACGATCTGAAGTGGTGTGGCACTTCCCCGATCTACACGTTCCTGCGCGCCGTCCCCGAGGCGCGGGGGCGCCTCACCGGCTACGACCAGTGGAACATCGACGAGGCGAGCGTCGTCAGCTTCGGCGCCCTGCTGTTTCCAGAAAAGGAAAGGGCTTGACCGATCGAGGTCGAGGCGGTCAGATGACCATGGGCGGGGACCGGCGGGCCGTGGAGCTCCGGTAGGCTTAAAATGAAGCTCACACCCCCAAGGACTCTCTTTCTTCTCTTAGTCAGCGGCTTGGCCGCGACGGCGCTGTCGTCGTGCACGCCGCCGGCGCGTGGCGGGTCCGGCGGAACCTGTGGCCCCGGCCAAATGCAGTGCGGCACCACCTGCGTGAACCTGCAGAGCGACAACCAGAACTGCGGGACGTGCGGCAAGGTCTGCCAGAGCGGCAGCACCTGCACGGCGGGTTCCTGCGCCTGCACGGGCGGCTTCGTGAGCTGTGGGGGCGGCTGTGTCCAGTCGAATCCCCAGCACTGCGGCACCGGTTGCACGGCCTGCGCGAGCGGCGACGTCTGCGACAGCACGGGGATCTGCTCGTCGACCTGCTCGTCGGGGA
>Ga0134126_10014257_pt1 | contig 10037 bp, 5 predicted proteins | sample KB31752_FD_96881 | JGI IMG/M metagenome (GOLD analysis project Ga0134126, IMG submission 96881) | Terrestrial soil microbial communities with excess Nitrogen fertilizer from Kellogg Biological Station, Michigan, USA - KB3-175-2 | ecosystem: Environmental > Terrestrial > Soil > Unclassified ...
GAATTAAATTGCACCTTCCACGATTGCTTCCTCAATTTCCTGGCGGGTGTAGCCCAGGCTCACCAACACCTCCTGGTTGTGTTCCCCAAGCAAAGGCGGAGGCAGGCGATAGGAGACGGGAGTTGCTGAAAGTCGGACGGGATTTGCGATGCTTTTCGCGGCGCGAAGCTCCTGGTGCTCAAACTCCACAATCAGTTTGCGTTCAAGAACCTGCCGATCGCAAAACGCCTCGTCGACATTTTTCACCATGGCTGATGGAATTCCAACTCCGGCCAAGCGGTCGACCCATTCTTTCGCCGGTCTTGAACTCAAATGCTGCTGCAGCAAATGGATGAGTGCGATGCGATGTTCGATTCGAAGCTGGTTGGAGGCATAGTGCGGATCGCGGCCCACGTCTTCCGCGATCCCAAGGACCTTTGTGAACTTCAGCCAGAGAGGTTCCGTGCCGATGCCGACGACGAAGTGGCGATGATCGGCGCCTTGAAATAGCTGATAGGGAACGATGCTGGGATGGGCATTTCCCCAGCGCTGCGGGAGTGCGCCGGCGTTCAGGAAATTGCTGCCGACGTTCGCCAGCAACGTCAGTTGTGAATCGAAGAGGGCCATGTCCAGAAATTGACCGCGACCCGATTTTTCACGCGCGAACAGCGCTGCAAGAATACCGATTGCAGAATACAGGCCGCATACCAGGTCAGCCAGTGCAACCGGGTAACGGATGGGTTCACCGTCGGGCTCGCCGGTGAAACTCATAATGCCGCTTTCTGCCTGGGCAATGATGTCGTAACCGGCGAGGCCGGATTTGGGGCCGAAAAGGCCATAGCCTGAAATCGCGCAATAGATGAGGCGCGGAAATTGCGCTTCGAGAGTTTCAGGATCAAGCGACATGCGTTTCAACGAATGAAGTTTCGGCTGATTTGTCAGGAGTACATCTGTGGTTTCCAGCAATCGCCGCATGACATCCTGGCCGAAGGGGTGGTCAAGGTCGAGAGTGAGAGAGCGCTTGTTACGATTGGCGGCGAGAAAATACGCCGACTGCGGCCCGCAAAATGGAGGTCCCCAGGCTCTGGATTGATCGCCTACTTTTTTGCGTTCGACCTTGATGACATCCGCGCCAAAGTCTCCGAGCATCATGGCGCAATAGGGTCCGGCCAATGCCTCAGTGACTTCGACGACGCGAATCGAGTCTAAAACCGGCTGCATCATCGTTGAGTGTATCGCGGCACATTACGACGGTTGTAGGAAAGGTGCGTTCTACGATGCTTCGGAACCTCGCGTTCCTACGGGAGAGGCCCGGACTTTCCCGCCATCGTGTGCGCAATCGGCAAATGAAATTGCTCGCTGCCTTCGTGCACCGGATACGTTTGTCCTGACCACACGACTTCTCCGGTCAAGCCCTTAGGTAGATCGATGGATGCCAGCCAAGAACCCTCTACTCTGCGGTAAGCGACGTGAATATCTCCGCCCGAATGCGGCATGGAAGCTTCCAAATGCGACAGCTTTCCAAGGTGGGGTTCGATCCGGATGCGCGCAAATCCTGGAGCCGCGGGGCGAATGCCAGCCACGATTGTCAAAAGGTCGTAGTTAGGACTGGCGCTCCAGGCATGGCTGTCGGAGCGTGTTGGTTCGGGAGTCTCCGCCCATGTGCTTAGTCCCATCTTGAGCATATTTCTCCACGGAGTCAGTTCATCCAGATACATATCTCCGAGTCCGGCGTGCTCCAACGCGCGAGTAAGGTAAAAGCGGAAGTAATACGTGATTTGAGACATGGGAGGAACTGGCTTGCCGTCCACGGTAGATACGGAATCTGTCCGAGCAGCCAGGACGCGCTGCATCACTGCCTGTTGCTGGGAGCGGGGCACTACATCGAGCCAGACAGCCAGAATATTGGCTTCGCGGCTATAGCTGCTCTTCTGTGGAGTATCGGCGAAAATACCGTATCGCGCGTCCCAATTGGAGCGATTGAGGGCGGCTGCGGCTTTTGTGAAAAGTGCTTTGTACTCGGTGGCGCGCTGGGGATTTCCAAGTTTCGCTTCCATGTCGGAGGCGTCATGAAGAGCTTGCATATATTGCAACGTCAGGAAGGTCGATCCGCCATCGGCATCTTGCGGCGGCGCTCCACTCTTATAGTCGCTGGTCCAGTCGCCGAATTCCCACCAGCCAACTTTCCCCATGAGCCCATCTGGACGAAGCCGCGCGGTATACCAATCGATCACGCCGCGAGTGTGCGGCAGGGTTGCCCGCACCAGGGCGGGATCATCGACATACATCCAGTAGTCGTGCAGCATATCGACCCAAATGAGCGAGAAGGATGGGATGAACTGCGGGAGCGAGGAAGGATAGCGGCTCTGCGTGAGACCGTTGGGAACACGGGAGTCGTCGATACTGGTGATTGCCTGGCGCCCCAAACGGCTGTCGCCTGAATCGACATAAGAGATGAGCGCTTCGATGCGTGTGTCTCCCACATACTGCAGGCGCTCCCAGTAGGGAGTATCCATGTAGGTTGTGTGGGCGCAGAGTCGAGCTGTGCGCCATCCTGTGGTCCAAATCTTGTTTAGGTCGGGAATATCTCCCGAAATTTTCGCATTCATCTGAAACGGATAGGCCGTGAACCATGCCGTCAGGCTCTCCATCTGAAGCGGCGTAGATTTCGTGGTGACATCTATCTGAAGGTAGCGCCATGTGCGCCAATTCAGCGGGGCGAAAGCGCGTTGGCTGCCGCCTCCACTGATGAATTCATCGTAGAGACCCTCAATGTGACGGCCGGCAATTTGATTGCGATTGCCTTTTTGTCCACGCGCATCATACAAAGCCTCCGAATAGGTCAGTCGAACATTCGCATCACGGCCGCCGCTGACCACCAGGACGGGATACGCGGTCTGCAACTCGCGATTGTCCAGTAGCAAGGCGACGTGAGTGTTTGCTGGAATCGTGAGCGGCTTATCAGGAAATGTCGGAAGGGATGGGAGTCCTTCCACGCGAACCGATTTTCCGGCAGCACTCTCTCGATGCTCCATCGGCGGCAGCAGGTCGGGTACGGATTCCCAATTTGTATCCAACGACTGCGCTCCGCGTGTGGCTGCATGACCGATCATTTCGGGTTTCAGCCATTCGCCCGGATGCTGCGAATCCGGCTGGTCCCAGTTCCAATCGAGCTGCCGTCCGTCGATTCGCTCTCCAACGCCAGCGCCAAAGTAGCCGCCGAATTTCTCATTCGATACCGATTCCCAACCCGGTTGTTGCTTCACCCTCCACGATGGACCCGTGTTTGCGGACTGTTCGGCTGCGGTGTCTCCCTGGAGCAGGAACCCAGTTCGGCTGCTCATCTGCGCGATAGGCGCTTTGGTGCCAAAGTTCCACACAATTGCCGCCAGGATATTCTTCCCGGGATGGAGCAACGGCGCCAGATCAATTGTTTCGAATCGCCAATGGAACAAGTCGCCGCGTGCCGGGCCCTGCGCCGCGAATTTGCCATTGACGTGCAGCAGGAATTGGTTGTCCGCGCTCACATGCACCCAGTAATGGGAGGGCAGGGAAGAGATGTTCAATTCTTTGCGGAAATAAAAAACTCCGGCGTCCCTCTGTGGGGCATCGGGGCATGCAATCCATTCCGCAGGCCATACGGCGGAGACCAAAGAGGGGTTCAACGGGCCAGAACCTTGCCCGTGCAACGGAAGCACAAGGCCGATGAAACATGCAATCGACAGCAGGAATCGCCTCATGAGCGTCAAGGATAACAAATCCGGTAGGATGCACAGTTGTCCAGAGCCCAGTACCAAACCATGCGCTTGGAAAAAATCAATGGAACGCCGACATTACTGCGGGCAAGGAGTTGTTACGGGCTTTTGCGGGTTCACTTGATTCGGTATTCCTCCAAAACAGACCCACTTGGAGGTCAACTTCGATCCTTGAGCAGTCACGAGTCGAAATCCAGATAGCGACCCGCCCAGAGGCATGCCTACTGCGCCTGTTACGACTTCCGTGAGTGGCCCATCCGTTCCGATTGCGTTCCGATGATAATGGCCGGTGAAGATATATCTGACCCCCGCTTGCTCAAGCAGGCCCAGATATTTTTGGCGAGCAGGCTGCGGGATATTGAAGTAAGCGTCAGGTTCATCGGGAGAGTGAATGAAGTAAGGGATGTGCTGAAACACAACAATCTGCTGATGCGCATCCGATTTGACGTGTGCCAGTGTCTTCTCTAGCCATTCCTCTTGTTGCCGCGCCGCGTCCGGATCCTTTTGGGGTGCCTGGATCAGGCTCGAGTCAAGCACGATGCCGAGGATATCTGCCTGCGAAAATGTGTAGTAATCGCGGCCGAAAGCAGCGTGGTATCGGTCAAGTGTTGCGGGCTTTGGAATGTTTCCGACATCGTGATTCCCGGCCACGTTATAAACCGGAATGGATGGATCCAGTTTTCCCAGTATCCGTTTATATTCCGCGATCTCAGAAGGATCTCCAGTTCGGTTCACCAAGTCACCGCAAACCACCACGAAACGTGGATGTAGTCGGTTGAGATTTGCGACTGCGAATTCTAAATTCGCTGTTTCCTGGGAGAAATTTTTGTCTTTGGCGTACATGCCAAGTTGGGGGTCCGCCATCACAGCAAAAAACCACGGCTTCGACTTTGGTGACTGAGCCGTGGCTGGCAGCGAGATCGCGAGCAATAATAGGGCGAACAAGAGACGGCGCATTTAGAACTCCAGCCGGCCGACCAATTGTAAAGTTCGCGGATCGCCCGTGAATGTAATTTTATCGAACTTGCTCATCGCGCTGACGCTGTTGCGCGGATGGTAGGGCTGCGCATGAGTGGTAGCGGTCGGTCTCAATGCAGGTGAGGTCAATTCAACAAGGCGATCGCCGCGCCTATACCGCTTTCCAAGCCGTAATCGCTCCTAGTTCGTAACGGGGATGCCTCTCGACACATTCCACGGCTCATCTTTTCTTATAGGGATCGAAACAGGAAACATGTTTCCTTCATCTTTGTCTTCCGCCGATTTGCATCACGCATCGTAGTCGAGTAGAACGGAGGAAGAGGCCGAAGCTGGGCTATTTCCTCCAATAACGAGAGAGAGAAAGTTTGTTGTTCAAGTACACCTTACGCTTCCGCCAAAGCGGGGCGAATATCTGCACGGTAAATACGCAAAGGCGACCAGGATTATCGAAAGTCGATAATTCAACCCCGGCAGGTTTGCTTCTGGCGGTTCTGTGTGTCGGGTTTTTCGTCTCCGGCTGCGGCGGTTCGCAGCCATCAAACAATAAAGAAGCTTCCGTCGCAACGGTCGGAGTCATGATCGTTCAGCCTAGAACGGTTCCCATCTACAGTACCTACGTCGCACGCATACGCGCACTTTACACTGTGCAGATCCGACCGCGGGTGGAAGGCGAATTGACTGCCTTCCATTTTCGCGATGGTGAAGAGATCCGCAAAGGCAGGCTGCTATTTACCATTGACCCCGCTCCCTATCAGATTGCAGTGCAATCTGCGCAAGCGACCTTAGCGCGGGCGACGTCGAACCTGTCCGGCTCTCAGGCTCAGCTAGAAAAGGCGCGGAGGGATGTTGAGCGGTACGAGCCTTTGGCCAAGATCCACGCGATACCTGGCCAGGACCTGACGGATGCGCGCGCTGCCGAGCAGGTCCGTGAGGCCCAACTGAAGCAATCGCAGGCGGAAGTGGAGGTGCAGAAAGCAGCCGTAAGCCAAGCTCGGCTGAATTTGGAGCACACTCGGATTTATTCGCCGATCGATGGGGTCATTGGCGACAGAAAGGTCGATCCCGGCAATCTGGTGAACGCCAGCAGTCCTACGCCGCTGGCAACCATTTCTTCCTCCGAACCCATGCTGGTCAGTTTCGCCGTGGGCGACGCAGAATACCTGCGATATTTCGCAGCTCATAACGGACATTCAAGCGCCGACGGAGCGGACTATGAGCTGCTACTTGCGGACGGCAGCCGTTATCCCCATCCCGGTCGGTTCAGGCATGTGAGTCGAGCCCTGAATCAGCAGACAGACACCCTGACCATCGTGCTGACTTTCCCCAATCCAAACCATGTGCTGCGCCCAGGTCAGTATGCGCGAGTGCGTGCCGATCTTGAGCGGCAGGCAAATACGCTGCTGGTGCCCGTAGTCGCGGTCCAAACGGTTCAGGGCACGGAAAGCGTTTTGCTGGTAGACGGCGACAACAAGGTGAAACAGCGAACGATTACGACCTCCTCACGCCAGGGAGAGAACTATGTGGTCAGCGGCGGGCTCAAGCCCGGCGACCGCGTTATCGTCCAGGGCCAGCACAAGGTTCGTCCAGGCGACAAAGTCGATGTACTTTCGGCTCCAGTGAAGGTTGGCGAATGAAGATTTCGACTTTCTTCATCGACCGGCCTGTCATGTCCATTGTCTTGTCGGCCATCATCTTCATCGCCGGTGCGCTATCTCTGCTCAAGCTGCCGATCAACGAATATCCGAACATGACTCCGCCGGTTGTTGACGTGAAAGCGGGCTATCCGGGCGCGCCTGCCGAAATGATCGAAAAAACGATCGCCATTCCGATTGAGGAAAACGTCAACGGTTCCAAGAACCTCATCTCCATGGCATCCCGTTCCGCCAACGACGGCACCTACTCGCTGGAGTGTACGTTTCGTCCCGGCTCCGATCCGGATATCGATGCGGTTGAGGTGCAGAACCGCGTGCTGCAGGCGCAGGATTCACTGCCGCGATATGTCATTGACAACGGGATCATCGTCGGCAAACGTACGCCGACCACGCTGATGATCATCTCCCTGTTCTCTCCAGATCGCACCTACGATTCGCTGTTCCTGAGCAATTATGCGCAGATCCATGTGATTGATCCGATTGCGCGCACGCCTGGAATCGGCGACTATGACCAGCATGGCCACGATTTTGCCATGCGCTTGTGGGTGAATCCAGTACGCATGGCGGCGCTCGGGGTGACGGCGGGAGACATCAAAAACGCCGTCGAGACGCAGAATTCGCAGACGCCGAGCGGACAGATTGGGTCTCCACCTTCGGCAGTTGGGACGAATCTTCAATTCAATGTCGTCGCCAATAACCAGATCACTCAACCCGCGGTGTATGACAGCATGATCGTGCGTCATGCCGCGGATGGCTCCGTGCTTCGTCTGCGAGATTTCGGCCACGCCGCGCTTGGAGCCAGAAATTACAGCACCTTCACCTCTCTGAACGGCTTGCCCGTCACCTCCATCATGCTCTACCAGTTGTCTGACGCCAATGCGTTGGATGTGGCGCGCCAAGTAAAAGCGACAATGAAGGACCTGGCCAAAAATTTCCCGTCCGGGGTACGGTATGCCATTACCATGGATTCCACGCAGTTCATTGTGGAGTCGATTGGAGAAGTACTGAAAACCTTCCTCATCGCGCTGGGGCTGGTGTTTGTAGTTGTGTATTTGTTTCTGGGGAACCTGCGCGCTACTCTGATCCCGGTGTTGTCCGTGCCGGTGGCGTTGATCGGCACGATGGGTGTGTATGCGGTACTGGGATTTTCCATCAACCTGCTCACCCTGTTCGGCCTGGTTCTCGCCGTAGGCCTTGTGGTGGACGACGCGATCGTCGTTGTCGAAGCGACGGAGCGACATCTTAGCCATGGCGTCACCGGCCGCGAAGCCGCACGACGTGCCATGCATGACGTGAGCCGCGCGTTGATTGCAATCGTGCTGGTCCTGAATTTCGTGTTTATCCCGATGGCGTTTATTCCAGGCGTCGTCGGTTCGCTGTATCGCCAGTTCGCAATCACCCTATCCGCCTGCACTCTGCTTTCTTCTCTGGTCGCGCTTACCCTGACACCCGCGCTTTGCGGAATGTTCCTCCGTCACAGCCGTCCGAATCGGCGCAATCCTCTCACTTGGATCATCCTGAAATTCAATGCCGGCTTTGCGTGGATGGAGCATGGATACAATCGATTGTTGGAGCGGCTGGCGGGACGCTGGATTTTCGCTGCGGTTGCAATGGTCGTCATCTGCGCTGCTGTGATGGGCCTGGTCTGGACACTTCCGACCGGCTTTGTGCCCCCGGAGGACCAGGGGTATTTCTACATGGCACTCACGCTTCCGGAAGGCACGTCTTTGATGCGGACTGAACAGGTGGCGCTCAAAGCTGAAGCTATTTTGGACAAGCTGCCGGGAGTGCAATATGTCAACACGCTCGGCGGCTATACCTATCTGGAAGACTCCAATCAACCCAACGCCGCCACGCTGGTTGTGGACTTGAAACCGTGGAGGGAACGCACCGCGCCCGGTCTGGATGTGGATTCGCTAATGGACCGTGCGCAGAAAGCGCTGCGTGGACTGGCTGACGCGGAAGCGACACCGCTGCCGCCGGCGGCGGTGCCCGGTCTAGGTGAGTCTGGCGGCTTCACATTCCAGATGCAGGATCTCTCCGGCCACAGCATCGATGAGCTGGCCGAAGTCGCTAGAAAGTTTTCTTTGAAAGCTCTCTCCAATCCCGTGCTTTCCGATGTCTTCGACAGCGTGAAAACTCAGGTACCGCAAGTCGACATCAATATCGATCGCGATAAAGCAAATACGCTCGGCGTGCCGATCTCCAGCATCGCCGACAGTTTGCAGATGTTTCTCGGCGGCATAACCGTCAATAACTTCACACGTTTCGGCCGCATTTACAAGACGGTTGTTCAGGCAGAACCGCAGTATCGCTCCGATCCTGAAGACATTCGCAACGTGTATGTGCGAACCAGTAACTCCGGGACCAAAGATCAGATGATCCCGCTGTCGAATCTCGTCAATGTCACGCCTTCGCTGGGCCCGAACATTGTGCAGCGCTTCAACCTCTATCGATCGGTGGAGATCAGCGGCGAGAACTCGCCCGACTACAGCTCCGGGCAGGCGTTGGAAGCGATGGAGCATCTGGCGAAGGGTCTTCCCAAGGGATATGGATATCAATGGTCAGGCATCGCATACGAGCAGCAAAAATCAGGAGGCACGTCAGGTATCATTTTTGGCCTGTCGTTGATCTTTGCATTCTTGATTCTGGCGGCACAGTTTGAGAGTTGGATCATTCCATGGTCGGTCATCCTGGCCGTGCCGACAGGCGCGCTGGGCGCGTTTCTCGCGATATGGCTGCGCGGTATTGACAACAATATCTACGTGCAGATTGGGGTCGTCACCCTGATCGGGCTGACGGCAAAGAATGCCGTCTTGATTGTGGAGTTTGCTTCCCAGCAGATTCGCAACGGTGTTGCTCCGCGCCAGGCGACTCTGCAGGCCGCCCGCCTGCGACTGCGGCCAATTGTCATGACCTCGTTGGCATTCATCTTCGGAATGCTGCCTCTCGTGATTGCCACCGGCGCGGGCTCCAACAGTCGTCACGCTTTGGGGACGGCTGTTTTTGGAGGCATGCTCTCCACAACCCTGCTGGTGATCTTCTTTGTGCCAATCTTCTTTCTCGCCATCATGAACAGAATTTCGCGCAAGAATAGCGCAGAGGAAGCAGCGTCACAGCCAGCGGAGCTGCACGGATGAAACTTAGGTTTCATCTTCGCCTTGTGGCGATTTCGCTCATGTGCGGCTCTATCGTTGTAACCGGATGCACTGTTGGACCCGGCTATCAAAAGCCTGTCGTCAGTACGCCAGCAAGCTACCGCGGGGCACCCACTCTGCATGCCAACGTGAACAGCGAAGCGGCAGAGGAGCTAGAGTGGCCAGAGGCCTTCAAGGATCCGATGCTGCAGCGCCTGGTCCGGACGGCACTGGATAATAATCAGGATATTGCTATCGGCGCAGCAAGAATTGAGCAGGCCCGGGCCGCGTTCGAGCTGGCTAGTCGCCAACAATACCCGGATTTGCAGGGACAAGCCGGCTTTGCGGATCAACGGTTATCTCAGGAAGGCCTGCCTGGAGATAAGGTGAACGGCAATCCAGAAGGCAGCGCGGCCTTCGGTACGCTGAACCTTGGCTGGGAAATTGACTTTTGGGGGAAATACCGCCGCATGCGTGAAGCGGCGCGGGCGCGGTTCCTGGCAAGCGAGGCGGCTCAGCAAGCTGTGCGAATCACC
>Ga0134126_10014259_pt1 | contig 10036 bp, 11 predicted proteins | sample KB31752_FD_96881 | JGI IMG/M metagenome (GOLD analysis project Ga0134126, IMG submission 96881) | Terrestrial soil microbial communities with excess Nitrogen fertilizer from Kellogg Biological Station, Michigan, USA - KB3-175-2 | ecosystem: Environmental > Terrestrial > Soil > Unclassified ...
GAAATCGAGGATGCGGTGATGTGGCTCGCCGTCGTCGCCACGGCGACTTCGGCGGGCACGCCGTAGAAGATGAGCAGCGGCGTCAGCAGGAAGCCGCCGCCGACGCCGAACAGGCCGGAGAGGAATCCGATGGCGCCACCCATGCCGAGCAGGATCAGCCAATGGACCGACATCTCGGCGATGGGAAGATAGATTTCCATCGAGATCGCAAAAGGAGGCGGAAGGGCCTGCGAATCCGCGAGCCCCGAACGAGGGCGAATGTGCGCGTGCGGGGCCTGAGGGTCAACCTCGCGGGGGCGCGCGGCTCAATCCGCGAAATGCGCCTGCAGCCGGGCGACGATCTCGCTCGCGCCGAAGCCCAGCGCTTCGAGCCGGCCGGCGCGCGCGAACATCGCGATGCCCGCAAGCGCCGCGGCCAGCAGCACGACATCGCATTGCTCCGTTCGGCTCGCCGCCGGCCTGCCGGATGCATCGGACAGCGCCTTGAGCGCGCCGATCATCCTGCCGTTGAACAGACGCTCCGCCTCGCCCTGGCCAGACTGCGGCGGGAGTGCCGCCAGGGCCGCGGCCAGCGACTCGGTCTCGCTGAGGCCCGCAAGCGCCGCCGATGCGGCGGCTGCCAGCCGTCCCTCTTGCGGCGCCTGGCCCGCGGCGTCGCGCATGGCACGCGCCAGATGGGCAAGATCCTCGGCCGCCAGCGCCAGCATGAGGTCGGTCTTGCCGGAAAAATAGCCGTAGAGCGCGGCCGGCGCGAAACCGGCTTCGGCGGCGACGCCGCGCAGCGACAGCTCGCCTTCGCGCGCCGCCACGCGCCGCGCCGCTTCCAGGATCGCGCCGCGCGTCGCGGCATGCGCCTGCGCGCGTCGTTGCGTCCTGTGCTGGGCGACGGCGGCTCTCATCATCGGCCAAGGATATGCGATTCGCGCGCCGGCCACGCAAAGTAAGGGCCGCGACTCGCGCGGCCCTTCAATTCCTTCGCCGGATGCGCCGTCTAGCCGGGATGCTTGGCGTTATAGGCGGTGGCGGCGGCATTGAACTCCGCTCCAACCCGCTCCTTGAGCGCCTGATTGGCCTTGACCTTGGCCATGACCGCATCCTCGATCGTCGTATCGAAGACTTTCTTGTCCTTCTTTGCGGCGTCCTTGGCGTCGGCCACTTCCTTCAATATGCATTCCTGATAGTCGTCGGACTGCTTTATGAAAGTCTTGGTGTCGAGCTGCGCCGCCTTGACCTGCGCCAAGGTTGCGGTGTTGCCGTCGATCGCTGCTGGCGGGATCGGCTCCTGGCAGACACTGTCGGCCAGCGCCGGAACTGCCGAACAGAGCGCAAACGCCGCGGCCAATGCAAAAGTCTTCAACATCATCGAATTCCTACTCCACTTGGGCTAGCGACCCCTCGCATAACCGCGGCGATACAAGCACACCAGCCGGTGGCGAAGGAAGGGCGTCAGCCAACCAGCCCGCCATAGGGCGGCAAAGGGTCGTACTCCATGCTCTTTTGCACCGCCCGGGCAAAGGCGATGTCGCGCAGCTGACCGACCAACCACAGCGCCATGTCGATCCCCGCCGACACGCCGGCCGCGCTGACAACATTGCCGTCCTGCACGTAACGGTAATTTTCGAGGACTTCGGCGGCTTCGCCGCGCGCCCGAAGCGTCGTCACGAAGGCCCAATGGGTGGTGACCCGCTTGCCGCGCGCCGGGCCGGCCGCGGTCAGCAGCAGCGCGCCGGTGCAGACGCTGGCGATCCAGCGGGCGGTCGCTGCCACGCCGGCGATCCAGCGGAGTAGGCCCTTGTTCTCCACCTCCCGCCGGGTTCCCATCCCGCCCGGCACCAGCAGCACATCGAGCCTGCCGCAATTGGCGGTCGTGGCCTGGGGCAGCACGCGCATCCCCTTGGCGCAGTTCACCGCTGCGTCGCGCTCGGCGACGAGCATGACGTCGAAATCGTCCGGCGCCTGCGCCTTCGCCATGGTGAAGACCTCGTAGGGTCCGACGAAGTCGAGCTCCTCGGCGCCGTCGAAGATCAGAATTCCAATGCGGGTCGTCATCTTGTGAATCCTTGCGGTTGGAAACGGGCGCGGAAGGCGCCCGGACTGGTCTTGAGCTGGCGCTGGAAGGCGCGCCGCATGCGTTCCTCGGAGCCGAAGCCGGCGCGGGTCGCCACGACGCCGACGGCAAGATCGGATCCGGTCAGCAGCCGGCGCGCCGCATCGATGCGGGCGCGTTCGAGATAGCGCGCGGGCGTTTCGCCCGTCTCGCGCAGGAAGCTCCGCGCGAAACTCCGCTCCGACATGTTGGCCCTGGCGGCGAGCGTCGCGACGTCGAGATCCTCGCCGGCATGCTCCGGAATCCAGCGAAGCAGATCCGCGAGCCGGCCCTTGGGGTAGGCATCGGGCGCGAGATGGGCGCTGAACTGCGATTGCCCGCCGGGACGCATTAGGAAGATCACGTGCTGGCGCGCGATGGCGAGCGCCGCTTCGTCGCCGAGATCCTCGCGCACCAGCGCCAGCGCCAGGTCCATGCCGGCGGTCACGCCGGCCGAGGTCCAGAGCTTGCCGTCGCGCACGAAGATCGCGTCCGGCTCGAGCGTCACGCGTGGAAAATCGCGCGCCAACTCGTCCGTCCGGCTCCAATGAGTGGTGGCGCGGCGGCCGTCGAGCAGGCCGGCTTCGCCCAGCAGAAAGGCGCCGGTGCAGACGGAAACGACGCGGCGCGCCAATTTTGCGGTCTCCCGAATGCGGCGCACGAGTCGGGCATCGCGGCGCGCGCGGTCCACGCCCCGCCCGCCCGAGATCATCAGCGTGTCGACCTGTCCGACCGCCGCATAACCGGCGCCGGCCACTAGGCTGAGGCCCTCGCTGGTGCGGAACGGACCGGCGCGTTCCGCCGCAAGGACGATCTCGTAGACTGCCCCGCCGCCGCGATTGGCGGCGCCGAGGATCTGCAACGGCCCGACGATGTCGAGGATCTGCGCATCCTCGAACGCCAGCATCGCTATTCTGCGGGTCTTTCCGGCCATGGCACGAGACTAGCCCGTGGCCATACTGGCGGAAATGACAATCAGCCCACTTTTTCAGCCACGCGCCAATGGGCCACGAAGGTGTCGGTGAAGCGGACCAGGAGGGCAGCGACGAGCAGCAGGAGGGAGAATCCATGCCAATAGTCGGGCTGGTGCGGGCCGATGAGGCGCTCGATCCCGGTCAGAAGGAAAGCCATCCAGAAATAGGCGGTCGCGATGCGCTGCATGGCGCGCCAGGCCGGGCCACCCAGCACACGCCCCGTTCCGGGATGGATGCTGAACAGCATCACGGTCAGGATGATCGCGGTCAGGATGCAATAGGCAATCGCCGGCGCCGATATCGGTTCGTGCCCGAGCCAGGACGGCGCCAGCAAACAGCACAGCGAGACCGCAGAGACCGCCGCAAAGGCGAGAACGAGGCTGCCGCGCTCGCGGGCGGCGGCGACCGTCGGCCGGACGTGAAGCAGCCTGGCGACCGGTTCAACGGTCATTGTCAGTACGAAGATGAGAAGAGAGAAACGGGACACGATGTCGGCGGCGTATGTCCAGCCGCCGCCGTCGGCTGCGCCCAGGGTCAACGCGATGCCGGCCAGCAGCGCGGCCACGATCAGCGCAAACAGCACGATGCCGCCGGAGCGCGACGTCTCGCCGCCAATGCCCGGTGCGGCTTGCGCATTGTCGAGAAGAACCATGAATCACGCCTGTTGCGATGCACTCACAACAACGCCGGGCCCGCGATTTCGTGCCTAGATCGGCTTCTGCAATGCGGCTGCCAGTCCGGCGACCGGTGCCGAGAGCTCCAGGCGCGGCGTACATTCGATGAGACCTGCGACGTTGAGGCCGGCTCTGTCCGCAAGCGTACGAAGGTATTTCTCGGAATGGCGCCAGCGCCGCTTGGGCCCGAGCTCGAAGTCGGCCTGCGGCGCGCGCTCGACGGAGAACAGGAAGAAGCCGTCCGGCCTGAGTCGGCGGGCCGCGCCGGCCAAGGTCGGCGCCAGATCGCCCAGATAGACCAGTGTATCGGCGGCGAGGATGAGGTCGTAGTCCGCGCCGCCTGCGCCCAGCGCCGTCTCGAGATCGCCGACGGAAAGGTGTCGATAGAGCAGGCGGTCGCGCGCCCGCGCGATCATTGCAGGGCTGAGATCGATGCCGTCGATCGCAGCCGCCATGTCGGCGAAGGCGGCGCCGGCCAGTCCGGTGCCGCAACCGAGATCGAGGACGGCGAGGTCATGCGCCCCCGGCATCACCAGATCGGCGAGCGCGCGCAGGACCTCCGGCGCCTGATAGGCGAGTTGACCGCGCATGCGCGCATCGTAGTCGGCGGAGAACTGGTCGAAGAGATGGCGGACATAGCCGGCATCCGAGCGCTGCTGGTTCTGGACAATCTCGAGGCGTTCCAGGAGGGGGGCGAGACGCTCGTCCCAGGCGCCGGGATCGAGCATCGCGAACTGTTCGCGCGCCTTTACGGCTTCGCCGGCCTCCAGCCAGGCGGCACCGAGCTTGAAACGGGCCAAGGCCGCATCCGGGTCGATGCGCAGCGCGCGCCGGTACTCCGCAATCGCTGCGGGGAGATGACCGCTCGACAGCAGGGCGTCGCCCAGCGCCGCCAACGCTTCCGGCACGTTGGGATTGAGCGCCGCCGCTTCGCGCGCCGATTCCAGCGCGGCTGCGGCGTCGCCGGCCGCCAGTTGCGCCGTCACCAGCAGGGTCCGCGCCAGCACGCCGCCGCGTCCTTCGGTGATCCGCGCGTGAAGGAGCCGGGCGGCTTCCGCCGCCCGTCCCGTCCGGATCAGCTCCTCGGCGTGTTCGAGCGGATCGCCGTCAGGCGGCAAGCGTGCACTTGCCGTTGTTGAGCACGACGACGTCGCGTTCCTTCAGCTTGGAGCGGAAGGAGACGGTGCTGCCGTCGACCCACATCTCGGTGACGATGGTTTCGCCGGGGAACACCGGCGCGGAGAAGCGCACGTCGAAGCCGGTGATCCGCTTGGCATCGTATTTCGCCAGCGTGGAGATCACCGCGCGGCACGCCGTTCCGTAGGAGCACAGCCCGTGCAGGATCGGGCGCGGGAAGCCCGCCATCTTGGCGACCTTGGGATCGCGGTGCAGCGGATTGCGGTCGCCCGACAGCGCGTAGAGGAAGGCCTGGTCGGCGCGCGTGTCGCACGCATGGACGAGGTCGGGCGCGCGGGTGGGAAGCTGATGCGGTTCCGGCGCGCCGTCCTTCGGTCCGCCGAAGCCGCCATCGCCGCGCGCGAACGTCGTGCCGACCAGCGTGGCCAGCTTGTCGCCGGTCGATTTCTCCTTGATGACGCGCTCGTTGACGATGATCGCGCCCTTGTCCTTGCCCTTGTCCCACACGCCCAGCACGCGCGTATCCGACACGACTTCGCATGCCGGCGGCAGCGGCTTGTGGATGGTGAGACGCTGCTCGCCGTGCACCACCATGAGGTAGTTGATGCCCGACATCGGATTGGAGCCGGACGAACCGCCAGCGCGCGGCCGGCCGGTCGGGATCACCGTGGCGAAGGTGGGTACGACCTGCAGGTCGTTCTCATAGGTGTATTTGAGCTCGGCCTCGTTCATCGGATCGCGCTGGAAGCCGACGCCCAGGGCGTAAAGCATCACTTCGCGGTCGCCATAGCTCGCCTCGAGCCCGGTCGACTTGGATTGCATCATCTGTTCGTAGTTGATGGCCATGGGCGTCTCCTTGTCCATTTTATCGCTGCCGCGAGACTAGGGGCTGTGCTCAATTGCGTCGAGCCAAAACACATTCGTTGAGGGCTTTGCGCCAGGTGCGCGCGTGTGATTTGCTTCGCGCCGTTGTTGCCTCGAGGGCATCTTGACCGACACACCCGGCCCGCTTCCCCCGCCGCCGCCCCGATCCGGCCATGGCTGCCTGTGGGGCTGCGGCATCGCCGCCTTCATCGTCGTGGCGGCCCTGGTCGGTACGTTCAGCTATCTCGGCTGGTACCTCTATAGTGGCTTCAAGAACGACACGACGCTCAAGACCGTGATGACGACGGTCAACGCCGACCAGACGGCGCGTGCGGCGCTGGGCGACAATATCGTCGTCACCAGCGTCTCGAGCACTTCGATAAACAGCTCGACGGAAACCGGAACGACGGCCAGCTACATCGCGCATGTGAAGGGCAGCCGCGCTGAAGGCACGCTGGAGGCGACCGTCGTCACACAGCACAAGGTGCGCCGCATCACGATACTCGTCCTGACCGGGCCGGATGGCCGCCGCTACAACCTGACCGGTCCGCCACACGTTCCAGACACATCGATATAAGGAATCGCCATGACCTATCGCTGCTTCAACGTCGAGATCGCGAACCATATTGCGCATCTCCAGCTCAAGCGCCCGTCCGAGCTCAACACCATGGTGCCGGAGTTCTGGACCGAGCTGCCGGCGATCGTGAAGGACATCGACGACAACGCCAGGGCGCGCGTCATCGTGATTTCCTCCACCGGCAAGCATTTTTCCGGCGGCATGGATCTCGCCGTGTTCACCGGCGGCAGCTCCGCCGGCACGTCGGCGGCGCGCGCGCAGACCGAACGCGGCCGTACCCGCGCGAGCCTGCGGCTCTCCATCCTCGACATCCAGGAAAGCTTCAACTGCCTGGAACGTGCCCGCGTGCCGGTGCTGATCGCGATCCAGGGCGGCTGTGTCGGCGGCGCGGTCGACATGGCGAGCGCCTGCGACTGCCGCTATGCGACGGAGGACGCGTTCTTCGTCATCCAGGAGATCAATATCGGCATGACCGCCGATGTCGGCACCTTCCCGCGGCTGTGCAAGCTGATGCCCGCAGGCATGGTGCGCGAGCTTGCCTATTCCGGCCGCCGCATGCCGGCCAAGAAGGCCGCCCAGCTCGGCCTCGTCAACGAAGTCTTCGCCACGCAGGAGGCGATGCTGGCGCATGTGATGGGCATCGCGAAAGACATCGCGGAGAAGTCGCCGCTCGCGGTCTACGGCTCCAAGGTGATGATCAATTATGCCCGCGACCATACGACCGCCGACGGTCTCGACTACATCGCCACCTGGCAGGCCGGCATGTACCACCCCGAGGTGGACATGATGGAAGCCTTCACCGCGAAGAACGAGAAGCGCCCCGGCAAGTTCGACGAGCTGCTGCCGATAAGGCGCAGGGCGTTGTCGGGGGAATAGCCTTTCCCGCTCCGCGCGAGAAACAAACTCCCGCGCCGCGCCCGATCACTCCGCCGCGTGGACGTGGTGCTCGATCGAGACCGCGGGGCCCTCGCTCCACACATCGGTCAGCGGCACGCCGTGCATCTCGATGCGGCGCAGCGCGTGCTCATAGCCTTCCGCGATGCAGCGGTCGAAGGCGCGCCAGTCGCGCAGGCCCACGCCGTTGAGCGGCGGTTCGAACATGTAGTTCGCCTGCTCGCGCGCTTGTCGGCGCTGCGCTTCCGAGCCCACCGTGCCCGAGCGCATCAGGATCGAGACGATTGACGGCGTGCCCGCCATGCGCTGGGCGACCAGCCACCACCAGGGGCGCTCGCCATAACGGCTGTCGGCGGCCTTGAGGTCGATCTCGCCTGTCACGTCGGAGGCGATGATCGGTCCGCTGGCGCGTTCCGCCATGACGTCGACCGGCAGGTTGTTCATCAGCCCGCCGTCGACCAGCAGATGCCCGTTATGCGTCACCGGCGGCAGAATGCCCGGCAGCGCCACGCTGGCGCGCAGCGCCCGCCACAGCGTGCCGGCGCGGTGGATGTGCACGCGTCCCGTCGTGAGGTCCGACGAGACGCAGAAGAAGGGCTTGGGCAGTTCCTCGATCCTGAGGTCGCCGTAATTGCGCTTGAGCAGATCGGAAACCTTGCGCCCGCGCACCAGAGCGATCAGCGGCAAGGTGTAGTCGTTGAGCGGATTGCCCTCGACAAAGGCCACGCGCATCCGCTCGGTCAGTTCCTCGATGCTCCACTCGCAGGCGAGACCAGCCGCGATCAGCGCACCCATCGAGGTGCCGCCGATATTGTCGAACGGCACGCCCGCCTCGACCAGCGCCTTGACGACGCCGATATGGGCGAAGCCGCGCGCACCGCCGCCGGCGAGCACGATGCCCACGGCGCGGCCGGAAATGAAGCGCGCCAGGCGCTTGATGTCGTCGGGTCGCCCGGCGCGCACATGGTGGTGGGATTCGAACAGGCCGGCGCGCACCGCCAGGTGCTCCGGCATGTTCTCGTTCTTCTCGGTGGGATGCAGCAGCAGGAGCTGCGGCAGACCGCTGGCGCGCTCCTTGAACGCGGGCAGCTCCATCGCATGATCGGGCAGCGGCTGGTCGACGCGCGCCAGCAGGAAGATGCGGTCGGCCTGGCGCAGGCACTGATGCGTCCAGGCGCTGTCGGGCGCGTCGCCGCGGTAGAACACGATGTCGTGGCCGGCCTCGAAATTGTTGAACCACTCGCCGGTCTGGTCGGCGCAGGAGGAATCCAGCACGGCGGCCTTGGAGCCCATATTGACCAGCGCACCCGCGAGGCGGTGGGCGATCGGCGTCTGCTCGAGCCCCGCCTGCAGCGGCACGATGGCGAAGGTCTTTGGCCGCGCGGTGTCGACCGAGCTCTTCGTCGTCTGCTGCAGCCGCTTCACCAGGATGCGCATCATGTTGAGCATGACGCGCGGATGGCGGCCGATCAGCGCGTCGAAGGCGGCGGGCGGCACGCGCAGCAGCTCGCTGTCGCGCATCGCGACGAGTTGGGCGGTGTGCTCGCCCGAGCCCGAGATCAGCGACATCTCGCCGACCGTCTCGCCGGCCGGGACATGCGCCACGAAGCGCCGCTTGCCGTGCTCGTCTTCCGCGAAGACGCCGAGGCTTCCGGTGATGACGAGGAACACCGCCTGGTCGTTCTCGCCGTCGCGCTTGAGCAGCATGCCGCCGGGCAGGCCGAACCAGTTGGCCTCGGACAGGAGCTTCTTCAGCGCCGCGTCGCTCACATCCGCGAGCAGCGGGAAGCCGCGCAGCCGCTGGCGCAGCGTCTCGGGATAGACGGTGTCCGTGCCGGTCGTGAAAGAGGAGAGGAACGCCATGTTCATTGGATACAGCCGCGCCATCCTTTTATCACCAGGCGGTCCAACCGCCATCGATGCCGAGCGCCTGGCCGGTCATGAACGACGATGCCTTCGAGGCCAGGAACAGCAGGGGACCTTCGATCTCGCGCGCCTCGCCGAGGCGTCCGAGCATGGTTTTCGCTGCCAGGCGCCTGGCGAAATCGGGGTCGGCGGCCTGCACCTCGGGGCGCGGGAAAGGGCCGGGCACCAGCGCGTTCACGCGAATGTTTTCAGGCCCGAACTCGGCGGCGAGGTGGCGCGTGAGTTGGAGCAGCGCGGCCTTGGCGGGGCCGTAGTGGAACGGGCTCTGCTTGCCGGGCTGGTCGTAGAGGCGTGCGTCGGGCGCGACGACGCCGTACATCGACGCGATGTTGACGACGCTGGCTTCGCCGCAGGCGGCGGCCGCGGCGCGCAGCGCGGGCAGGGCGGCACGCACCGCCTCGAAGCTGGCGGTGACGCTCGAGGCATAGGTCTGCGCGAAATCGGCAGGCCCCAGCGCGTCGAACGGCTTGGGCGTCATCGCGATCGCATTGTTGACGAGGATGTCGAGACGCGGCAGCGAACCGAAGAAGGCGCGGGCCTTGTCCGCATCGGCGACGTCGAACGCGGCGCGCTCCACCGAATGCTCTTCGCCCAGCAGCTCGGCCTCGAAGGCCGCCAGCTTCGCGTCGTCGCGCGCATTGACGATCACATGCGCGCCGGCGCCCGCCAGCGCGCGTGCCATCGCGCGGCCGAGATGGCCCGGTGCCGCCGAGACGAACGCCACGCGCCCATCGAGCCGGAACGGAGCCTGCGAAGCGAAGGCGGAAAGGGTCTGCCGACCCATGAGGACTCTCCCCTGATGCGCCAAGGCTAGGCATAGAGGAGTAAACGTGGCGTTAGCGTGAACGAGACGTTAACCGGCGGTTCAGGGCGCAACCTCTCCCGCAAACGGCGGAGATTATCC
>Ga0134126_10014260_pt1 | contig 10036 bp, 8 predicted proteins | sample KB31752_FD_96881 | JGI IMG/M metagenome (GOLD analysis project Ga0134126, IMG submission 96881) | Terrestrial soil microbial communities with excess Nitrogen fertilizer from Kellogg Biological Station, Michigan, USA - KB3-175-2 | ecosystem: Environmental > Terrestrial > Soil > Unclassified ...
ATGAAATTCATTCTTGCCGGGATCGATACTAACGGCAATGTCACCACGGGTATCGTGCGCAAGCATACCGATGTCACGGCTTTCGCGATCAGTGACGATATGAAATCTTCCGCTACTGGCGGGGACGACCCGTGGAATCGCGATGAGTATCTCAACATCTGGGTGTGTAACCTGGAAGACGGCACGCTGGGTTATAGCAGCCTGGTAGGCGGCCCCGGCAATACGGATGGAGTCGTGGTGCAGTATACGGCTTTCGGCACGACGGGTACGGCGCAGGCGCCGTATAATCTCGGCAGGACGTGTACGCATGAGATCGGTCATTGGTTCAACCTGATACATACCTGGGGAGATGCCGATTGTGGTGACGATGATGTCGCCGATACCCCGCCACAGTCCGCGCCGACGTATGGCAATCCCAGCGGGGTCGTTCTTTCGTGCAACAACGCGCCTACCGGCAATATATACATGGACTATATGGATTTTACCGATGACATCGGGATGCATATGTTCACCGATGGGCAGCGGGACCGGATGCTGGCGTTATTCGCTCCCGGGGGGCCCCGGTATCCGTTGTTGTCGAGTCCGGCCGCTACGGCTCCGCCAGGGGAGCCGGCGGTAACGCCAGCCAGCCCCACGTTCAGCGCGCCCTCGCTTTATCCCAATCCGGCATCGAGCTATGTAACCATCAATCTCCCTGATCCTTCCCAGATAGGGGATCTGCTGGAAGTCTACAACCAGATGGGCCAGATCGTCATGGCGATGAGGGTCACGCAGAGCAATTTCCAGCTGAACACCGGCGGACTGGCGGGGGGCCTTTACTTTATCCGGCTGGGGAATAATACGGCGCAGCGACCGCTCAAATTTGTTAAATTTTAGCGATCCGTCATCAGCGTAGCGATCTTTTCGCCGACCACGGGGGCGAGGGCGACACCCATGCCGCTCATGCGCACGGCGCAGAAGACGTGATCGTTGACGGCGCGAAGTATCGGCATCTTCCCGGCGCCCATGGCCATGATGCCGCTCCACCGGTGTTCGATGGTATAGTGGCGGCCCGGGAGGATCACCTCGCCCAGGAAGCGTTCGAGCTCGTGCTGGATCGTTTGGGAGAGGATCATCTCGCTCGTGTTCTCTTCTTCGAACGCCTTGTTGCGGGCACCGCCGAGAAGGACCCGGTCGCCGAGATTGCGAAAATAATAGAAGCCCGAGTCAAAATGAAACGAACCTTTAAAACTCAGCTTCTCGATGGGTGAGGTCACGATGACCTGACCGCGTGCGGGGACCACGTCGAGCTGTGGCAGCAGTTCCCGGGCAAAGGCGTTGGTAGTCACCAGTAGCTGCGAGGAGAGCAATGGCGGGGCCTGTTTGCTATGCAGGAGGACATGGCCATGGACCTTTTCATAGCCTGTGATCTCTATATTATTGAGGATGACGACACCCATGGATTGAACGAGACGCAGCAAGGCCAGGCAGAGTTTGCCGGAATGCAGCTGTGCCTCCCATTCGTTGCCGATGAGATGTTGGATACCGGCGAAGCCGAAGCGGCCGAGCTTTTCATTTTGCAGACGGAAGATCTTTTGTTCTCCGGTGATCTTTTTCATCATTCGGTTGAACGTGTCGATGTGGGAGCGCAGCTCGTTACTATCGGCGCCGGCGATGAGTTCGTAGCCGCCGTTGCGTTCCAATCCGATCTCTTCATCCTTAAAGACTTTGCTGATCTTTTTGAGGCCTTTGAAGCGGAGTTCGGTTAATTCCATCATCGAGTCTTCGCCCATTTCCTTTACGCCGGAGAGCAGTTCCGTGAGGGTGCCAAAGCAGGCGAAGCCGGCATTGCGGGTGCTGGCGCCGGTGGGGATGAGTCCGCGTTCCACGATGGTGATGCTAAGGCCGGGTGCCTTTTTTTTGAGGTAGTAGGCGCTCCACAATCCCACGAGACCGCTTCCCACGATGATGATATCGGCCGGTGCAAAAAAACTTTCCTTTTCCCATACGGATAGCTGCGTCATGGTCACAATTAAGGCCGTAAAGTAAGTATTTTTGATCAATGCAATCGAAACAAGACCTTATACCTGTGCATCGGCTGGAGGAATCTACCGATGAAGGATTTGAGCTGGAGCGGCTATCGGCATTCGGTAAGGAGGATGCGGAAAGTATAGTGCTGCACAGGGATGATCGCTATATTTTTATCCTGCTGGAGACGGGAAAGTGCCGGATGACGAACGATTTCGAGATCTACACGCTCGAGGCGAACAGGGCCCCGTGCGTTTTTCCCGGCGCGGTACATGGGTTCTATGAGATCGATGAAGCCGTGACGGGCTGGTTCATGGCGCTGGACCCCGGGTTAGTCCCGGAAACATTCAGGACGGTGCTGGAAGATCCCTTTTTGTCCAGGCCACCCCTGGCTATCGACTCGGAAGGAATGGCGGAACTGGTTTCCTGTCTGGAGCTCATCCACCATTTGCAGCAGCGTTCCTCGACTACCTATACGCGTCATGCCATCCACTCGCTACTGGGTACTTTCACCGCCATGGTCACGGGGCTTTATGCGGACAGGCAGGAGGGCGCGGTGGGGACGATGACGCGGGCGCAGCAGATCACCCGCGAGTTCAGGAGGCTGCTGGCGGCGAAGTTCAAGACGTTGAAGAGTCCCGGGGAATATGCCGGGGCATTGCATCTTTCGGCGTCGTATTTTAACGAAGCGGTGAAGCAGGCCACGGAATTCAATGTAGGCTATTGGATACAAAAGCAGATCGAGCTGGAGGCCAAACGGCTTTTGTACTATGGAAAGTGCAGTGTCAAAGAGATCGCGCACGAGCTGGGGTACCACGGATAATCCAATGATTCCCGGTGATCTTCCATTGTCCCGCGGCGGGGTTTGGTGTTGTTTTATACTATGAAACTGACTTTTCTACGGGGGCCACGGTGCTGGCCGTCAGGGCGTGGGAACCGGGGTCGATGTTGGAGATCAAGGTAGGCGTCTTGTCTTACCGTGATTATACACCTTCCGGCTGGGATGCCGAGACACATACCTGTACGCTGCTGATCCATGCAGCTCATGACGGACCCGGGTCTGCGATCAGCGGGGCCATCCTGCTCTCCGAGCCGCATCATCAGCAGGAGTTTCACGATTATTTTCGGGGATGGGACATTGCGCCTTTGCCGAAGCAGGGCAACGACAGATACCGCGAGCTGGGCGATTGGGTCGGTGCATTGGACACCCGGGAGCATGCCGATACCGTTTTTTACCTCGCGGGGTATATCCCCGGTGTGGTGGATCTGCGGCGGCAGCTTCGCCGCAAAGGATTTTCCGGTGGACAGGTCAAGACGCAGCGGTTCTGGGATTAACGGCGCAGGGTTGGCGCCGCGGGCTTTGGCGACATGGGCGGGTTGGCATCAGCGGCGGAGACTTTTTATGGGGTTCGTGAGCGCGGCCCGGATGGATTGATAGCTTATCGTCAGCAGGGTCAGCGCGAGTGTTGCGACGGCGGCTGAGCCGAAGACCCACCAGGAGAGCGGTGTATGATAAGGATAGTGGTTCAGCCACCGGGTCATCGCGTACCAGGTGAGCGGCATGCCGATGAATAAAGCTATGCTCACGAGTTTTAGGAAATCGCGGGACAGCAGCGCCAGCACATTGGGGATTGAAGCACCCAGCACCTTGCGGATACCGATCTCGTGGGTCCGCTGTTCAGCCATGAAGGCGGACATTCCGAATAGTCCCAGACAGCTGATAAATACAGCGAATGCGGCGAACAATCCTGCGAGTTTGCCGATACGTTCTTCTGCAGCGAATTTCAGTGCATACTCCTGGTCGGCGAAGTTATAGTCGAAGGGGACATTGGGGGCAATGGCTTTGAAAACTGCTGCGATCTTTTCCAGCGAGGCGGCTGCCGCGGCATGCGGATCGAGCCGAAGGGTGATCCAGTTATAATCTCCGCCCAGGAAGAACACGGTGGGCTTTACGGGATCGTAAGGAGATTCCATCACCATGTCTTTCACGACGCCGAGGATCGTATAGTTCTTTGCCGTATCGCCGCGCCAGCGCGATGTCCAGGAGATCGTTCGGCCTACCGGATGGACGAGACCCATGAAGCGGGCGGCGCTTTCATTGATGACGAACCCGGACGAATCGGTGGTATAGCCCGGCCTGAAGTCGCGACCGTCGAGGAATTGCCAGCCTACGGTCTTGCCATAGTCTGCGGAGACGTTTAGTGTGGCAAACTCTTCATGGATGCGTGGATCTTTGTCCTTCCATTGAAATCCTTCGCTGTGTGACCATACACCGGTGAGCGGACTTTGGGCGGCGGCGATTCCAGTCACGGCGCCGCTGCGTGTAAGCTCGTTGGCCAGGACATCGTATTTGTTCACGTATTCGGGGTAATGCATTTTTACCAGCACCAATCCTTCGCGGGAATATCCCACGGGCCGGTCTTTCGCATAGCGGATCTGCATGGCAACTACGATGGTGGAGATGATGAGGGCGATGGAGAAGGAGAACTGACCGACGACCAGCAGCTGGCGCGCGAGGATGGCGGGTCGGCCTGTACGAAATTCACCTTTTAGCACCTTTACCGGCTGGAAGGAGCTCAGGTAAAAGGCGGGATAGCTGCCGGCCATCAAACCGGTGGCTGCCACGAAGGCCAGGGCTGAAAGCCAGAATCGCAGGTCGGCCCAGGGAAAGACGATCTGTTTAGCCGCGAGGTCATTGAACCAGGGGAGGGTGACGACAGTCAGGAGCAGGGTCAGAAAAAAGGCCAGGAAGGTCACCAGATAGGATTCGCTGAAGAATTGCGCGATCAACTGATGCCGGCCGGAGCCGATGGTCTTACGGACGCCGACCTCCTTAGCCCGCCGGGCCGAGCGGGCCGTGCTCAGGTTCATGAAATTGATACAGGCGAGAAGCAGCACCATGACTCCGATGGCAGTGATGAGCTGTACAAAGTGAATGGCGTCGGGGCTGGCGACGCCTGCCTTAAAGGAGCTGTACAAATGCCAGCGTCGCATGGGGTGTAGCCATAGCGACGGTTTTGCCGCGGCTTCTCTATCCATATTGGACATACCTTTTATCGCCGCGGCCGCTGCGTTTTGGATGGCTTGCGAAACGGCGGTGAAGGAGGAGCCGGCGGGGATGGTCGCATAGAGCAGGACGGCGTGGTTGTCCCAACCCTTCTTCCTTATATATACATTGTTGTCCAGATACCATTTCCAGTCGCCGATGAATTGAAGATCATGGAGGGCGGTGTTGGCGGGAAGGTCGGCGTATATGCCGACGATCTGTAGCCGGCTGGTGTCGTGGACGACGAGGGTTTGACCTACGGGGTTCACGTTGCCGAAGAAGGCTTTGGCGGCGGAGGCGGACAGCAGGATGGAATTAGGGCTATGGAGGCCATCGAGGCTACCCTCGAGCATACGGAGGGTGAAGAGCCGCGGGCCATTCTCCTGCATAAATTGTCCGGTGAGGTACAACGTTCTTTCGTTGGCAGAGAAGATATCCTGTTCTTTGGGCATGGCGGCAACCACCTGATCGAAATGGTCGTGGTATTTCGTCTCCAATTCGCCCACGAGTGGATAGGGAAGATAATCCGAGGTCTTGAGCTCATCGTGGACAGTTTCGTTGATGACGATCTTTGCAATGCGGTCATAGTTCTTGTGCCATGTGTTGAAGGACAGTTCGTCCCGGACCCAGAGACCGATAAGGATGGCTACCGTCATGCCTACGGCCAGGCCGGTGATATTAATAAAGGAATGGAGTTTATTCTTCGCGAGATTACGAAAGGCGATCCGGAGGTAGTTCTTTAGCATGAGGAAGGTTTGTCCATCAAGGACGCTCCCGATCGGAGGATTGTTGCATGGTGATGGTCAGTTCGCGGCCGGGCCGGAGGGTGGCTGCTTTGGTGGCAGAGATGTTGAGCTGGAGGATGGTGCCGGCGCAGTCGATGCGGACGAGGAAGGTATCGCCTGCGGGAGTAAGATCGAGGATCGTGCCGGTGAGGGTGATCTGCGGAATGTCGGCGAATACTTCGGCAGGGGTACCGGATCGTTGGACACGGCCTTTTTCCAAACGGATAACCGTGGTGGCTAATCGAACGATATCCGTAACGTGATGGCTTACCAAAAGGGTGGTAAGCTGGTAGTGGCGTTGTATCTTCAGTAGATAATCCAGCAGCTTGTGGCGCATCTCGTCGTCGAGGGCAGAGAGCGGTTCGTCGAGGAGGAGGAGACGCGGGTTTCTGGCGATGGCGCGGGCGATGGCGATGCGTTGTTGCTGGCCGCCGGAGAGTAAGGCGGGGCGGCGGTGTTGCAGCGCTTCGAGTTCCGTGAGCTCGAGCAGCTCATCGATGAGGATCGTTGCGGTTTTGGCCGCTTTTTTTGTGTTAGGTGGCAATGCATATTCCAGATTGCCCCGGACGGTAAGGTTGGGGAAGAGTGCGAAGTCCTGGAATACGAAGCCGATGGAGCGATGGCGGGTAGGCAGGTCGATGTGGCGCTGGGTATCGAGCCAGGTTTCGTCTCCGACCCGGATATGGCCGGTGTCGGCGGGAGTGAGGCCGGCGAGGATGCGGAGCAGCGTGGTCTTGCCGGAGCCGGATGGACCATGGATGGCGAGGGTTTGTCCTTTCGGTAACTCGAAGCGTGCGTCAAAGAGCTGTGACCCTTGCGCCGTTTGGAGCATTTTGGTAGCGTGGAAGCTAAGGAAGGGGGCAGCCGGTGATTCGGCCCCGGCGGGTTTTTGGAAATGATCGGGTGTCATAGGATGGATCTGGATTTATTGAAATGGCGGTTCACGGTATAGACGATGAGCAGGATGGCGAAGGACAGGCTCAGCAGGGTGACGGCGTAGTGGTTGGCCAGGGAATAATTACCCGATTGTTGTTCGTCATAGATAGCCACGGATGCTACGCGGGTCTGGCCGGGGATGCTGCCACCGATCATCATGACGACACCGAATTCGCCGATGGTATGGGCGAAGCTGAGGATGGCGCCGGTGATCAGCGAGGCGCGGATATTCGGCAGAAGGATACGCCGGAGCGTCGTCCAACCCGATTTGCCGAGGGTTTGGGAGGCTTCCAGCAGATGCGGGGGCAGGTTCTTGAAACCTGCCAACAATGGGTTAACCATAAAAGGCAGGCTATAGATCAGCGACGCGACGACCAGACCGGGGAAGGTGAATACGAGGCGGATATTCAGCACGTGGTCGAGCGCGTGTCCAACCGAGCCCGCTGGACTAAAGGCCAGCAGCAGATAGAAACCCAGCACACTAGGGGGCAGCACCATGGGCAGGCTGATGATGGCTTCTGCGATCACGGTCCAGCGGCGGCGGCTATAGGCGAGCCACCAGGCAATGGGTATGCCGATCACCAGCAGGATGATCATTGTGATGAAGGCCAGTTTCAAACTCAACCAGAGAGGGAGCCAGTCGATCATGCATTCTATTATTGAGGAGCCCGCGAGGGCGGGGATGAATTTATTTTTCGCCGAAGCCGAAGCGTCGGAGGGTGGCCTTAGCCGTCGGGGACTCGCAGAAAGTTGCGAACTTTTCGGCGCCGGTGTTGCCGTGTGCATGTGGCAGCAGCGCGAAGCCCTGTAGTAGGGGCTGGTGTGCGGCGGCGGGGATGAGCCAGTATTTTCCGCCGGCGCCCTGCATAGTTGGAGACAGCGCCAGCGAAAGAGCGATGATCCCCACTTCCGCCGCTCCGGATTGTGCATATTGTGCGGTCTGCGCAATGTTCTCGCCGATGACGATCTTATCTTTTACCTTGTCGTATAGCTTGTAGTAATGCAATGCTTCTTCGGCCCTTTTGCCATAGGGCGCATGTGCAGGGTTCGCCACGGCGATCTTTGTCACGGCGGGATCGAGGAGAGAATTCATCTTTTGTTTTGCGGGGTCGATGGTTTTGCTCCAGAGGACGAGTTGTCCAGTTCCATAGACGTGGACTTCGCCAAGGGTTTTGTTTTGGTCTTTTAACTGGCGGGGATACTCGACGTCGGCGGAGAAATAGAGATCGAAGGGCGCACCGTTTTTTATCTGTTCAAAAAAGTTGCCGGAGGAGCCATAGGTGACCTTGACGGTGATATCGGGGTTGTTGCGCGAAAAGATGGCGACGAGTGAGTCCATGGCGAATCGCAGATCGGCGGCGGCGGCCACGAGGACTTCGGTGCCGGCCATTGCGGGCCGGGAGTGTTCTGCCGGTGTTTGCATAGAAATGGGTTTTGCGGCCATCAGAAGGATGGCCATGGTAGCGATAGCGGGAAGTGACCAGCGGGTGTGGAACATGAAGGCGAAAATTATACCTAAACTTACGATCTTCGCTGGTATTATGAGCAAACTGTTTACTCCGTTACAGATAAGAGATATTGTCTTTGGTAATCGTATCGTTGTCTCGCCCATGTGTCAATATTCGGCGCATGACGGGTTTGCGGACGACTGGCATCTTGTTCATCTCGGCAGCAGGGCGGTAGGCGGTGCGGGGTTGGTCTTTACCGAGGCGACGGCGGTGTCGCCGGAAGGGAGGATCTCGCCGAGTGATCTTGGCATCTGGAAGGACGAGCATATTGCGGAGCTGCGGCGCATAGTGAAGTTTGTGCGGGCGCAGGGCAGCGAGATCGGCATTCAGCTGGCGCATGCCGGCCGCAAGGCGAGTACCCGGGAGCCGTGGAAAGGCAGTGGAAGAATAGCGGAGGAAGCCGGCGGCTGGAAAGTTTTTGGACCGAGCGCCGTGGCGTACAACGATCATTATCCGATGCCGGTGGAGATGTCGCTTCCCGATATCGGCAAGGTGGTGGATGATTTCAGGACGGCTGCGCGGCGGGCGATGCTGGCGGGTTTTAAGGTCGTCGAGATCCATGCGGCGCACGGTTATCTTTTGCATGCCTTTCTGAGTCCCTTGAGCAACCGGCGGACCGACGACTATGGCGGGACGTTTGGGAACAGGGTGCGGTTTTTGACGGAGGTGGTGACGGCGGTGAGATCGGTTTGGCCTTCGGGTTATCCCCTATTCGTGCGTATCTCCGCCACGGATTGGGCGGAGGGTGGCTGGGATATCGAAGAAGCGGTACAACTGGCGGCGTTACTGAAGGGCATGGAGGTCGATGTCGTCGATTGTTCTTCCGGCGGCCTTGTGCCGTCGCAACAAATACCGGTAGGTCCCGGGTACCAGGTGCCATTTTCGCAGCGGATCCGGGAGACTACCGGGATATTGACGGGGGCGGTGGGGCTTATCACCGACACCGTTCAGGCCGAGTCGATCCTCGAGGGGGGGCTGGCCGATCTCATCGTCATGGCACGACAACTGTTGCGCGATCCCTATTTCCCGCTGCATGCTGCGCATGAGTTGAGGGTTAAAGAGATCCACTGGCCCTTGCAATACGAGCGGGCTCGACTAAAATAGGGCCGGCGCCGGTATGGTCCTAGAACAATCTTTCGTTGGGTGGGCGGATGCCTTGCAGCCGGATGTAGATCGTGGTTTGACCGCGATGGTGGGTCTGATGCTCGAAGGCTTTGAGGAGGAGGGTGTAGCGCATAGCCTTTCGGTTACCTTCGCCGACCATTTCCGCATATTTATCCGGATCGAGCGCTTTGATGCTTTCGATCGCATAATCGTAGCTGCGGGTCACATACCAGACCACGGAATCTTTGTTTTGGGCGGTGGGGCTGTTCTCGAGGCCGCGGCCGGGCCAGTCGATCTTAGCGCCGGTGGCTGCGCCGATGAGGAAGACGTTGCCGCTGGAGAGATGAAGCATCTGGCCGGCGAAGCTGCGAATGCTATCCACGGCTCTAAAAGAATACTTGTCGGCGGGCATCGTGTTGAGGTAGTCGAGAGTATAGGCTTTTGCGCGCACCCAATCCGCTATGAATTGTTCCTTGATCTGTTGTCCGGTGATGGGTTGTGCGATGGACCGGAAGGAACCGCCTGCAAGCAGAACGCTGAGGAGGAGAAAGGAAAGTCTTGGCATGAAAGTTTGGTTTTTTGGTTTTTGAAAACGAAAGCTAAAATTAAGTGGTTGTGAACTATTCGTGGGCACTTTTGTTTCAACATAG
>Ga0134126_10014261_pt1 | contig 10036 bp, 7 predicted proteins | sample KB31752_FD_96881 | JGI IMG/M metagenome (GOLD analysis project Ga0134126, IMG submission 96881) | Terrestrial soil microbial communities with excess Nitrogen fertilizer from Kellogg Biological Station, Michigan, USA - KB3-175-2 | ecosystem: Environmental > Terrestrial > Soil > Unclassified ...
GATCCGGCCTTTGCTGCCGTATCGACGTGCGCGCTCATCGCTTCCTTGAGGCCCGCACACGCTGTCGCGGTTACAACGAAAGCCGCGGCAGCGGCAAGGGCGAGCGAAGCTGATTTCATCTTGTTGTTGGAGTGGGTTTGATCAACGTGAGTGCGTGGACGAGCCCATCCAGCACGGACGCGCCGCCGAGCCGGGTGAGCTTGAGCGATAATGGATGCGCGCGGCGCACCTCGGCCTGAAATTGTACCTCGTGGAACGCCGAAGAGATCCCTTTCATTGATGGGACCGCCGAGCCTCTAAAGGTAATACGGGCCTCGTTGCCCCGCACTGAAAGAGTCTCGATCCCGATGCGGCCCCCCAGCACGCGGAGGATGGCCGCCATGAAGAAATGAGCCGCCTCGGGGGGCAACGTACCGAACCGGTCCCGTACTTCCGCGCGGAGCCCGGCGATCTCCTCCGGCTCCGTCATCGACGTGAGACGGCGGTAAACGTCGAGCTTGGCATCCTGGGACGGCATGTACTCGTCCGGTATGTACGCCGCAACGTCCAGCGAGACATCGGCTGGCTGCAACTTTGGACCGTCACCACCACGCATCACTCGCTGGACGGTCTCCTCCAGCATCTTGAGGTAGAGATCGAATCCCACCGCATGCACGAAACCGGACTGCTCGGGCCCGAGGAGGTTGCCGGCGCCACGCAGCTCCATGTCCTTGAGCGCGATCCTGTAGCCCGATCCAAGCTCGGTGTGATGCTCGAGAATCTTGAGACGGCGCTCGGAATCGTCGTCCATTCCGTCGGCCGCAAGCAGATAGCAGTACGCACGCCTGTGCGACCGCCCAACACGTCCGCGAAGTTGATACAGCTGTGCCAGTCCGAACATGTCGGCGCGATTCACGAACATCGTGTTCGCATTCGGAACGTCGAGACCCGACTCCACGATCATTGTCGAGACGAGCACGTCGACCTCGCCCTGTACAAAACGGCGCATCACTTCTTCCAGCTCGCGCTCGCGCATCTGGCCGTGGCCAACGGCAATACGTGCGCGAGGCACCAGCCGGCCAATGTGCTGCGCGATTGCGTCGATGGTCTCGATGCGATTGTGCACGAAGAAAACCTGTCCGCCGCGGTCCAGCTCGCGCGAGATTCCTTCCTCTATCAACGCTTCGTCCCACGGCTCTACGTAGGTGAGAACAGGCGACCGGTCACGTGGCGGAGTCTGCATCAGCGTCATGTCACGCAGTCCCGCCAGCGACTGGTGCAACGTGCGCGGAATCGGCGTAGCGGTAAGCGTGAGCACGTCCGTCTCCAGTCGCAGCTGCTTGAGCCGCTCCTTGTGCTTCACTCCAAAGCGATGCTCCTCGTCGATGATGATGAGACCGAGGTCGCCGAAGTTCACATCTGGACTCAACAGCCGGTGAGTGCCGATCACGACGTCCACCTTTTTTGCCGCGACTTCCTTGAGAGTCTCGAGCTGTTCCTTGTGCGTCTGGAAGCGGCTCATCACCTTCACGTTGATCGGAAAATCAGCAAAGCGATCGCCGAACGTACGCGCGTGTTGATCCGCGAGAATCGTCGTCGGAACGAGCACTGCGACCTGTCGCCCAGACTGCACCGCCTTGAACGCCGCTCGCACCGCGATCTCGGTCTTGCCGTAGCCGACGTCTCCAACGAGTAGCCGATCCATCGGACGTGGACGCTCCATGTCGCCCTTCACATCGACAGTCGCCTTGCGCTGATCGTTGGTATCCTCGAACAGGAACGACGATTCCAGCTGGCGCTGCCATGTCGTGTCCGGAAGCGCCGGAGTGCGGGTCGCCACGCTACGACGCGCGTACAGATCCAGCAGCTCGACGGTCATCTCCTGAATCGCGGCGCGCGTACGGTCGCGCTGCTGACCCCAGCGCCGTCCGCCAAGTTTGTGCAAACGCGGTGGTGGAACGTCGTCGCCCACATCCGATGCGGCGCGGTAACGTTCGATCTGATCTATGCGATACAACGGAACGTTCAGTCGATCGCCGCCCTCGTACTCGATCACCGCGACCTCCACGGTCGCTTCCTTGACGAAGAGCTGCTCGATGCCGCGATATATCCCGATTCCATGCTCCAGGTGCACTACATAATCGCCAGGCGTGATCGCGCCGAGCGTGTCGATGCCGCCACCCGTGATGTACTTGCGCGCCCGACGAATACGCCGCTCGCGCCGGAATATTTCGTGATCGGTGAGCACGCGGAGGCCCGGATCCGTTCCTCGTGGTGGAAGAAAAAAACCGCCCGCGAGAACGCCGAGCACGAGGCCGGCCGGCATCGGATCGCGCGCACTCGTAGTGAGCAGCTCTTCCAGCCGCTCGATCTGGCCCGCATTGTCGCACAGGATGAGCGTCGGCACACCGTCGCGCACGATACGATTCAATAACTTGAGATCGCGATTGATGGTTTCCGGCGCGCGAAACGGAAATCCGACGTCCGGCTCGCCTTCTCCGCCGAGTGCGATGGTTCCGAACGAGCCGAGCGTGCGCATCGCCGCCGCGGGCGCGACGTACAGCTCCTCGCGCGCCAGCACATCCTCGCCGCGACGCATCGCGAGCAGCAGATGATGCTGCGCTTCGTCCCACGTGCGCCGCATCTCCGGCTCGGCGTGCGACTCGGACGGGAAGATGACAAGTGTGTCGGCCGCCCAGAGATCGGTTATCGCAACGCGGTCGCCGGCGCGCTTTGCAGCCTTGATGTCGCGCTTGCGGCCGCTCGCGCGCCTCGCTGCGACTCCATCGGCTGGAAGTATCAGTGCGACGTCCGCATCGCGCGTCGAGCGCTGCGTGGTGAGATCGAAGTGTCGCAGCTCGGATATCTCGTCGCCCCAGAACTCCATGCGTACCGGGTTTGCCATTCCGAACCCATACACATCGAAGATGCCGCCGCGCACGCTGAACTGACCGACGTCCTCGACCATGTCCACGCGCTCGAACCCTATCGAATCGAGATGCTCGCTGAGCTCACCCAACTTGCGGACGTCGCCCTTTTTCAATTCGAGACGGCCGTACTGCAAGATTGCGGGAAGCTGAGTGCGCTCCATTACCGCGCGCGCGGTGGTGATGAGTACGCGCACGTCGCCGCGCGCCGCGCGCTCCAGCGTCTCCACGCGCTCGCCGGCGACCTCCGCGTGTGGCTCTGCTTCGCCAAAACTCTCGCGCGGCGGATAGAACGCGACCGAGTCGCCTCCCTCCAACGACTCGAGGTCGGCGAGCCAGCGTTCAGCATCCCCGACATTCTCGGCGACGACCACAAAGAACCGTCGCTCCATCCTTCTGGCCAGCGCCGCGACCATCGCCGCCGCGCTCGAGCCGTGCAACCCCGCCACGGTCAGACGTTTCCCGGCGCCAGGCACCGTGTTCGCCAACCGTGTGAACGCGGGAAGAGCTTCTACCGCGTCGATAATCGTTGGTAAGGCCATCAACCCACTTATTTACAGGATCCCGCCCCGGAAACTGGATACGAACCGGGGAACTGCAACATAATTTGGGGTAGTCTCTGGAGGAGGCATCACATGAACCTTACGCAAGCTGTCGCTCCGCGCCTGCTGCTCACGCTGCTGGTCGGCGCCGTCGCTGGCGGGCCCGCTGTCGTGGCCGCCCAGAGGGCTCCGAACGTCGACGTCTGGTTCGAGCAGGGTAACGAATTCGACCGCGGCCAGCCCGGTCGCGTGATGTATTCCGGCGACGCCGGCAGTTATGTGACCATCCTCCGGGTCGATACCGACGGCCGGCTCACGGTATTGTCCCCGCGGCAACCGAACGATCGTTCGAGATTCGAAGCGAGCCGATCGGGGATGGCGGTCCCGTTCCAGGCAGATCCGACCGAGGGCGTTGGGTACGTGTTCGCCGTCGCATCCCGGACACCGTTCGACTTCAGAAACTATCGCGGACGCGGCAACCGCTGGAATGTCGGGACTCTCGGTGAGCGCACCGGCGTCGATCCATTCGAGATCGTGGATCGCTTCGCGCGGTCGAGCGTGGGACGACGCGGAGCGTACTCCATCGCGTACGCTCCATATGAAATCGGCCGAGATGGCGGCGGCCGCGCGTCATATCAACATGGTGTTCGGTACGACGACAACTATGGCTATTACGGTGGCTACCAGGACCCCTGGGGTGGGTCGCCGTATCGTCGCGGCTACGACGACTTTCGATATCAGGGCGGATACGGTTACAACGGTTACAGCTACAATCGCGGGTACGACTATGGCGCCGACAGCCGGTATAGCCGAGATCCGCGAACGCATTCACTGAGACACTGCCCGGATGGGACTCTGGCGCCGTACACGACGCCTTGCGCGGCGTTTGCGAGGCCGGGGTTGCCCGGACGTGGATTTCAACAGCGATCGCGCCAGCAGATCCGTCCACAGCCCCTGCCGCGACCGACCCCGCAACCGCGGCCGTATCCGTAACCCACGAGGCGCTACGCCGCTGCCTCGATCGTCATTTCGACGTGCATGCCGGCTGCGGCGAGGATGCCGACCAGGGTATCGATACTGAAGAGATCGATCTTTCCGCGCATCAGATCGCTGATACGAGGCTGCGTAACGCCCAATAGTTCCGCGGCATGGACTTGCGTCAGCTGTCGCTGTTCGATCACCCGACGAATCGCCATCATCAACTGCGCGCGAAGACGAAGGTGCTCCGCCTCTCCGGGGCAAAAGCCAATGTCGACAAAGACATTTCCGGTAGACTGGATCGCTGACTTACGCGTGCGTCGTTGCGTCATGTTGACGTTCTCGAGCGACGATCCAACCCAGAATATGGGTTTCTCGCTCATGGACAGGTAATATACAACATTTTGTATACTCGGGCGAGGGGTTTCCCGATGACATCGACCGGCGAGATATGGTCGACGTTCCCATTTCGGTGGAAAGCGCTGTGCGGAATATTGGGCTGGACCCCCGAACGCGTTGGGGCCGATCCGCGGGGGTGTTAGCGGAACGGTGCCGAACTGAGCGACGCCCGCCCAACACGCGGCCCGGACCCACAGTCCATAGGGGAGATCACCCTCCTTCCCGGTATATTTGAGGGCTAGGCCCGAAAATCTCCCCAAAGCCCCGAATGAAGCTCCAGCACATCCGCAATTTCTGTATCGTCGCCCATATCGATCATGGAAAATCCACGCTCGCAGACCGTCTGATCGAGGCAACGGGAACGCTTCAGCGGCGGGAGATGAAGGCCCAGGTGCTCGACACGCTCGATCTGGAGCGCGAGCGCGGGATCACGATCAAGCTCAATGCCGTGCGGATGGGCTACACGGGTGCGGACGGCAAAAAGTACGAGCTCAACCTCATCGACACGCCGGGGCACGTGGACTTCACTTATGAAGTCTCGCGCTCGCTCGCGGCGTGCGAGGGCGCGATTCTGGTTGTCGATGCGTCGCAGGGAATCCAGGCGCAGACGCTGTCCAATCTGTTCCTGGCGATGGACGCGGGCCTCGAAATTATTCCGGTACTCAACAAGATCGATCTTCCGGGGGCTGAACCGGAACGGCGCCGCCAGGAGCTCGTCGATCTGCTCGGCGTCTCGCCGGACCGAGTCCTGAGCGTGAGCGCCAAGGAAGGGATCGGCGTCCCCGCCCTGCTGGAAGAGATTCTGCTTCGCGTGCCGCCACCGGAAGGCGACGCCGATGCTCCGCTTCGCGCACTGATCTTCGATTCGATGTACGACCGCTACCGCGGCGCGATTCCAAGCGTGCGCGTCGTGGATGGCGAGCTCAAGGCCGGCATGAAGATCAAGTTCAGCGCGGTTGGCGAGATGTACGACGTCGAGGAGGTCGGATACCACCAGCTTCGGCAGGTGAAGACCGACGTGCTGCGTCCCGGCGAAGTCGGCTACGTGGTTGCGAACGTGCGCCACGTGAAGGAGACACGCGTCGGTGACACGGTGCTCGACGCGACGCGCGCGGAAGTCGAGCCACTGCCCGGATACCAGGACGTGCACTCGATGGTGTTCGCCGGCATCTATCCAACGGACACGACGCAATACGAGAACCTGCGCGACGCGCTGGACAAGCTGCAGCTCAACGACGCGTCGCTCAATTATCAGCCGGAAACTTCCACAGCGCTCGGGTTCGGGTTCCGTTGCGGATTCCTTGGACTGCTGCACATGGAGATCGTGCAGGAGCGGCTCGAGCGCGAGTTCAATCTCGATCTCGTCACTACCGTTCCAAGCGTCGAGTACCGCGTGTTCAGGACCGACGGCACGATGGAGCTGATAGAAAATCCGTCGCTCATGCCGGTGGCTGGCGTCGTGCAGCATGTCGAGGAGCCGTACGTCAAGGCGCGTATCGTCTCGCCCAGCGATTACATCGGGCCGATCATGACGCTCTCGACCGAGCGTCGCGGTGTGTACAAGAACATGTCCTACATCGACGCCGCCCGTGTCGAGTTCGACTTCGAGTTTCCACTCGCGGAGATAATTCTGGATTTCTTCGACCGACTCAAGACGATCAGTCGCGGCTATGCGTCGCTCGATTACGAGATGCTGGAATACAGACAGAGCGAGCTGGTCAAGCTGGACATGCTGATCAACGGCGAACCAGTGGACGCATTCTCGGTCATCATACATCGCGACAAGGCGTACGAGTGGGGACGCAAGATCGCCGACAAGCTCAAGGATCTCATTCCGCGCCAGCTGTTCGAAGTGGCGATCCAGGCCGCGCTGGGCGGCAAGATCATCGCGCGCACGAGTGTCAAGGCGTTGCGCAAGGACGTGCTGGCCAAGTGCTACGGCGGCGACATCTCGCGCAAGCGCAAGCTGCTCGAGAAGCAGAAGGAAGGAAAGAAGCGCATGAAGCAGGTCGGCTCGGTGGAGATCCCGCAGGAGGCGTTCCTCGCAGTTCTGCAGGTAGACTGACCGTTGCGGTCGCTCGTTGTGCAGACGAGCTTCATCGGCGACGTCGTGCTGACGACGCCGCTCATTGCGCGACTGGCAGAGGACGGCGAGGTTGACGTCATCACGACACCGCCCGGCGCGACACTGCTTGCATCACATCCAGCCGTATCGCGACTGTTCGTTTACGACAAGCGTGAATCCGACAGCGGAATCAATGGGTTCCTGAGAATCGCACGACGCGCGCGCGGATCGCAGCGCGCGTTTCTCTGTCAGGGTTCGACGCGGAGCGGCGCGCTTGCCTTCGCAGCGGGATGCACGGAACGAATCGGATTCACGACGTCGGACGGGCGCTGGACCTACACACGGCGCGTGGAGTATCGGGACGACTGGCATCACGCGCGCCGCCTGCTCTCGCTCGGTGATCCCGAGCTTGCCGCATCCTCCGGCGATCCGGGCGCGGCGGCCATCCGGCCGCGACTGTATCCGACCGACGATGACGTGCACGCCGTCGACCGACTGCTGCTGCATCGGAGCCGCCCGATGATCGCGCTCGCACCAGCCAGCGCGTGGCACACCAAGCAGTGGCCAGGATATGGCGAGCTTGCGGCGCTGCTCGCCGATCGATACGACGTCGCGATAATCGGCGGCCCCGACGATCACGCCGCGGCTGCTGAAATCGTGCGGTGCCTGGATCGCGAGCACGTCATCGACGCGACTGGTAAATTGTCGTTGTTGGGTTCCGCCGAGCTGATCGGGCGCAGTCTGGTGCTGGTGAGCAACGATTCGTCGCCGCAACATCTCGCGTCGGCGACAGGGACTCCGACGGTAACGATCTTTGGGCCGACGGTCCCCGGATTCGGATTCGGGCCGCTCGCGCCTGGCTCGCGCACTGTCGGCAACGAGTCGCTCGCGTGCCGGCCGTGTGACCGGCACGGACCGCGCGTGTGTCCGCTGGGCCACTGGCGCTGCATGAACGAGATTACCGCGGGCGAGGTCGCCGGCGTTGCGCTATCCGTCATTTCCGGGGAGACCGTTAGATGAATCGTGAGCAATACATCATTGGCGTCGATCTTGGGGGGACCAATCTGTCGGTGGGAGCGATGCCACTCGACGGAAGCCGCGAGATCGGATTGCGTACGCTTCCGACGCGCGCGGACCTCGGCGCCGACGCCGTTTCGGACCGGATTGCCGCGATGATCGAGAGCGTCGTCATCGATCTCAACAAGGAGACCGGTGCCGGTCGCGATGACATACTTGGCGTCGGAATCGGCTCGCCCGGTCCGCTCGACCGGGAGCGTGGCGTCGTGATATTCACGCCGAACCTCGGATGGCGGGACTATCCGCTGCGCGACGAGATCGCGAATCGCGTCAACATGCGCGCCACACTAGACAACGACGCCAACTGCGCGACGTTCGGTGAATTCTGGCGCGGCGCGGCACGCGGCGGACGCGACGTCATCGGCATGACGCTCGGAACCGGCATCGGCGGCGGACTGGTGCTGGATGGAAGATTGTATCACGGCGTGTCGGACGCCGCCGGAGAGATTGGTCACACTTCGATCGAGTCGAACGGGCGGCGTTGCAAGTGCGGTAACTACGGTTGCCTCGAAGCGTACTGCTCCGGCCCCGCCATCGCGGAGCGCGCACGCGAAGCGCTGGAGAGTGATCCCAGTCCCACCATCGATGCGCTCGTGGACGGCGACCTGTCGCGGCTGACGGCGCACATCGTGTACGAAGCGGCGCGGCGCGGTGATACCGTGGCGCGAGAAGTCGTGCGCGACACCGCGCGCTTTCTGGGCACGGGATTGTCCAATCTCATCAACATCTTCAATCCGGATACTGTCGTGCTCGCCGGTGGCGTGACGCAGGCCGGCGAGGCGTTGATGCTGCCGTTGCAGGCTGAGGTGAAGCGACGTGCATTCAAGACCGCGGTGGATGCGTGCAGGATCGTGCTGGGCTCGCTTCCGATGTCAGCCGGCGTCGTCGGCGCGGTCGCGACATTCAAGGAACGAGTGCTGGGCTCGCTCTGATGTGCGCGCGGCGCCGGCTTGGCGTCATCGGCACGTTCGTCTGGGACGAGATACACGGCCGGGATCCATCGCAGGCGCCTGTGCAGGAGTGGGGCGGCATCACGTACGCGCTTGCCGGACTCGACGCGGCGCTCGGTGACGACTGGGAGATCGTTCCACTGATCAAGGTGGGAAGCGACCTCGCACAACGCGCACGCGACTATCTCGCAACGCTGCGCCATCTGGCGCCTGATGCGGCGGTCATAGAGGTGCCGTATCCCAATAACAGAGTCACGCTGCGTTACGAGAGCAGCGAGCGGCGCACCGAACAGCTCACGGGCGGCATACCCGGCTGGCACTGGCTCGGGCTCAAGCCGCTGCTCGCCGGGCTCGATGCATTGTATGTCAACCTGATAAGCGGATGGGAGCTGTCGCTGGAGACCGCGCAGCTCATTCGCCAGCAGTTCAACGGCGTGATTTACTGCGACATGCATTCGCTGCTGCTGGCCGTGGATCCCGAGGGCTTTCGCGTGCCGCATCTCGTTCCCAACATCGCGGGCTGGATGCAGTGCTTCGACTTGCTCCAGGTGAACGAGGATGAGCTGGCGCTGCTTGCGCCGGACGCGCTGGCCCTCGCGGCAACCGCGATGGCGGCCGGCGTCTCCGTCATAAATGTGACCCTGGGCCCCAAGGGCGCCATTTATTTTGCGGCACCGAAATTCGAACGGTTGTCCGATATCCAGCGAACGAAATTGCCCGCATCAGCGGCGCTCGGGGGCCCGATACGTACTGCACGGGTGCCGGCGGTTCCGGCAATCGTGACCGGAACGGGTGATCCAACCGGATGTGGCGACGTCTGGGGCGCAACCCATTTCGCACGACTGCTCGCAGGTGATAAGTTAGGCGACGCGATTGACGCGGCGATGCTCGCTGCGTCGCGCAATCTTACCCACCGTGGGGCAACGAGCCTCGCGAGCTACCTGCGCGGAGAACTCTCGCTAACGTGACGAACGTCATCACTGTTCCACCATCTCTGGATGACGCCACGTTCGAGCAGATACTGGAGCCGTTGTCGCGACTCCAGCGCGATGACAAGGTTCTCATCGATGCGCGTCACGCACGGTGGGCGTCGCCTTACGGGCTCACTGCACTGCTCGC